>Ga0073899_10002650_pt1 | contig 16015 bp, 19 predicted proteins | sample KloWWTmetaKNB5Ph_FD_88975 | JGI IMG/M metagenome (GOLD analysis project Ga0073899, IMG submission 88975) | Active sludge microbial communities from Klosterneuburg, Austria, studying microevolution and ecology of nitrifiers - Klosterneuburg... | ecosystem: Engineered > WWTP > Aerobic digester >...
GCTCGCGCGGCGCCGCGGGTGCGATCGCGGTCAGGGGGGGCGCGGGGCCGGCCTTGACCGCGGCCAGCACCTCCGCGGCCGTGCCCAGGTGGCCGTACGGCGGACGCCCGGCGAGCAGGTGGTACAGCATCGCGCCGATCGCGTAGACGTCGGCGCGCGCGTCGACCCGCTCGCCGCGCGCTTGCTCGGGGGCCATGTACACCGGCGTCCCCAGCACGGCACCGACCACCGTCTCGCCCGGCGCCGCGTCGGCGATCGGCGGCAGGGACTCGACCTCGGCCTGCTGATCGAGCCGGCGGGCCAGGCCCCAGTCGATGACGACGGTCTCGCCGTGGGCGCCGATCATGACGTTGCCGGGCTTGAGATCGCGGTGGATCACGCCCTCGCCGTGGGCGTATGCCAGCGCGTCGGCGACCGCGATCAGGTGCGGCAAGAGCGCGGTGCGTTGAGCCAGCGTCGGCGCCTCGTCGATCGCTCCCGCGAGGGGGCGTCCGGTCACCAGCTTCATCGCGTAGAACGGCTGCCCGGACGGCCACTGGCCGACCTCGTACACCGGCACGATCGCCGGGTGCTGGAGGTTGGCGGTGACCAGCGCCTCGCGGACGAAGCGCGCCGCGGCGTCGGGGAAGTCGACGCGCATCTCCTTGATCGCGACGGTGCGGCCGGTGCGGGTATCGACCGCGCGGAGGATCCTCCCCAGCCCGCCGCGGCCGATCTCGTCGCCAGTCTGGTAGTGCGCGGTTGGGATCAGCGGCAACTCGGACGGCACGCGCGGCAACCGTGTGCCGGCGCTCGCGAGCGGCGTCGCCCCGGGCCCCGACAGCACCGTCGCCGCCGCGCCCGCCGGATCATTCGCGGCCAGCGTGTCGCCGCTCGCGATCGTGGCCGAGGTGCCAGCGGGTGGCGGCGTAGCCATCGCCCCGAGCATCGCTCAGCGCGCCCGCGCGCGGGAGGCGCCCCCGCGCGTCGTCGTGTCGCAACGCACAATCCACCCCACCTCCGCTGAACGCTCTCGCGTCTCGGGTGGGGGCCGCTTGCGGCCACGCCCCACCTCCGCCGAAACGCTCTCGCGTCTCAGGTGGGGGCCGCTTGCGGCCACGCCCCACCTCCGCTGAACGCTCTCGCGCTTGCGGCCATCCCCCACCTCCGCTGAACGCTCTCGCGTTTCGGGTGGGGGCCCCACGTCTTGTGGGGGAGGGTCTTTGCGAAAGACCCTCTCTGTATACACGTGCCGGGGGTCGGACTCGAACCGACACTCCCGCGAGGGAAGGGGCTTTTGAGACCCCCGAGTCTACCATTTCTCCACCCCGGCTCCGACGGCGTAGCTGCCTTGCGGCGGCCGACGACCGTCACGTGCGAGCGCGCCTACCGCGATCGGCGCGGCGCGCTCAAGCGGCTCACATGCCGCCGCAGGGGTTGCCACCCTCGCACGGGTTGCCGTACGCGTCGCCGCCGTACGCGTCGCCGCCGGTGGCGCCGGTCTCGGTGGTGGTGTCCGCGGCGGGCGCGGGGGTGGTGTCGGCCTTCTTCTTCGAGCAGGCGGCGGCACCGACGGCGAGAGCGCAAGCAACAACGAGGATCGCGAACTTCTTCATGGGATTCTCCTTACAAGACTGCGCGGAAGTCCGCGCCAAGACCGGCGATCGCCGGAAGTTCAGTACCCTTCAGGGTCACTCCCTGAGGGGTCAGGTCGCGGCTCGCCGGCTGGCTCGCTCGCGCCATACGTATCGCCGCCGTAGGCAGCGCCACCGGCGGGATCCGCCGGCGTGGTGGGGGCGCGCTTGCTGCCGCAGCCCGTGGCGACCAGCGCCAGGAGCAGGGTCAGCAGCGCCGCCGTGCGGTACCGGGTCACGCGACCTCCGCGAGCGCCGACTGCAGCTCGCCCCGCGCGTGGGAGTCGCCCCGCGCCGTCGCCACCTCGATCCCGCGCTGGAACAGGCCGCGCGCCGTGTCCGGTCGGCCGAGTTTGCCCGCCACCCCGCCCGCCATCAGGTAGCTCGGCACGTAGTCTGGGAAGGCCGCGATCAGCTCGTCGAAGGCCGCCGCCGCCGCCTCGAGCTCGCCGCGGCTCCGGAACTCCATGGCCAGGCCGTACCGCGGGAATGGATCCTGCGGAGCCTTGGCGATGAGCGCCCGAAACGAGGCGATGCGGTCGATGGCCATGCAAAGCGGTGGACGTAGAACGCCGACCCCGGACCGTGCTTACACCGGGAATGCGTGTTTTGTCACGCCGCGGCGTGCCCCTTGTGATCCCGCGGATCTCGAAAGCGAACGCATGGCCAGGTGCCTCCAAACCGGCTAGAAACGATCCATGGCGCGGCGCTTCACCGGCTTCGTCGGCGTCGACCTCGGGGGCGCCCGGGGCAAGACCACGGCGGTGACCCACCTCGTCGCTGGTAGCGCGGGTGGCGAGCCCCGCGCCCGCGTGCTCGCGGTCTCGACCCGCCACCGCGGCGAACCGTGGATCGACGCGACATTGCTGGAGTTCGTGGCGTCGCTTGGGGATGATCTCGTGGTCGCGATCAACGCGCCGCTGACCGCGCCGGCCTGCGCCCGCTGCGTGGTGCCGGCCTGCCCCGGGGTCGAGGCCTGCGTCGACCCGGCCGTGGTCTGGCAGCGGACCGAGGGCCGGGCGATGGTGGAGGGCGCGGCGGTGGCCGCGGTCGTGGGCGGGCCGCAGAACCGCGCGCTGCCCGAGCCGCCGCGCGGCCGGTGGCGGGTGCAGCCGTACGCCCACCGCGCGACCGAGCTGGTGCTGTGCTACGAGCGCGGCCTGCTGCCGGCGAGCCAGGTCGGCCACGCGGTCGGGTTGGTCGCGGCCCGGGCCGCCCACCTCCGCCGCCGGCTGGTGCGGGCCGGCTTCGCGCTGCACCAGAACCTGCTCGAGGTCTCGCCGGCCGCCACGATCGCCGCGCTGTTCGATCGGCGCCGGGCCCGCGGCTACAAGCGCGACGCCGACCCGTGGGAGACCCGGGCCGGGCTGGTCGAGGCGCTGGGCGACCTCGAGTTCGCGCCGGCCAGCCGGCTGGCCCGCGAGGACGCGCTGTCCAACGACCACTGCTTCGACTCGCTGATCGCCGCGTACACCGCGTACCTGTGGGCGCGCGACGAGTGGACGATGCCCGAGGCCGGCGCGCCGTTCGTCGAGGACGGCTGGATCTGGGCGCCGCCGTCGCGGCCGTAGCGCGCGGCTACTGGATGCGGACCAGGAGCGAGTACGGCCCCGCGACGCCGGGGTTGTAGCCGTCGACGACCACGTAGACCGTGGTGGCCGCGGTGGCGGTGAAGCTGGCCGTCTCGGCGCCGGTGATGACGGCGTCGGAGCCGGCGAGGCAGGCCGGCGACGTCGAGCACGGGGTGACCAGCTCGATCGAGATGTCCCACGCCGACGTCGGCGTCGCGGTGGCGGTGACCATCTGGCCGGCGTTGAGCGTGACCATGTAGATGTGGTCGGGGCCGTCGGGCACGTAGCCGGTGCAGGTGCCGGTCGGGCTCGACACGTCGTCGGCGGCGCCGGTGGTGTTGCCGGTGACCGTGGTGCCGGTCGGCGCGGCCGCGGCGGCGGTGAGGTTCTGCGCCTGGGCGCAGGTGTCGGGGACCGTCGTGGTGCCGCCGTCGATCGGCATGGCGTCGATCGGCAGCGCGGCGTCGATCGGCGTCGCGGCGTCGATCGGCGTGGCCGCGTCGACGGCGGTGGCGTCGGTGGCGATCGCGTCGACGGGGGCGGCGTCGGTGACCGCGGCGTCGATGGCCGGCGCGTCGATCGGTGGATCCGCCGCGTCGATCGGCTGATCGGCCGCGTCGACCGGGCGCGCGTCGATGCGCGCGGCGTCGATGTTCACGTCGTCGCCGGTGCTGCTGCCGGAGGCGCAGGCGCCGAAGGCGACCAGCGCGAGGGCCGACGCGACGGAGGACAGGGGCGAGCGAGCGAGCGAGCGCATGGGTGGCGACGCTACGATCGGCGCGCCCGCATGACAACGGCGATCGCGGCTCAGCGACGGCGCGCGGTGTGTGGCGATGTCGGCGCCGCGATCACGCCGCGCGCTGCGGATCGCCGGTGGCGTCGCTGAGGTCATCGTCGTCGCGATCGCGGGACGCCGCGTCGGCGGCGCGCGCGCGCAGGAACTCGAGGAACGCGATCGCGCTGGGCAGATCGATCGCGGGGATGCCCTCGATCAGCTCGCGGGCGCGGCGGCGCAGCGCCTCGCCGGGCGCCTCGGCGCCGTGGGTGACCGGCTTGCCCTCGACGACCGGCAGCTCGGGCGGCGGCCGCACCTCGCCCCACGGCGGCGGGTTGGCGCCGGTGATGTGGTGGCCCTCGAGCCAGTTGTGGATGTGCCAGTGGAGCAGCTCGGCGCGGTAGCTGAACCAGCGCTCGCGCTCGGCGGGGAACGCCAGCAGCACGTCCTTGAAGCGGCGGAACGCGCCCTTGCCGTCGATCGACATGATCAGCCGGTCGCGCAGCCCGAGGTCGGCGACCGAGCCGACGAACTTCTCCATCCACCGGTACTGCTCGCGCGACGACGCCGGCTCGACGCGCAGGTAGCCGCGCGGGTTGTCGGCGACCTCCTGCTTGCGGACCGCGGCCTCGACCTCGCCGGCGGTGATGGTGATCACCTTGCCGGTCGCGAGATCGAGGAAGCTTTCGGTGTCGGTCGCGTTGCGCTCGACGGCGATCTCGAGGGCATCCCAGTCGAGATCGAGCGTGCGGGCGGGGCGTTCAGTCGGCTGGGTCGGGAGCCGGGGGCTCATAGGTAGGCTACGCGCTTCCAACGCCCGGTGACCGCGATCCCTCGCGCGTGGCGTCAGAGATGAGCCTACCCTCGCGGCGGCCGGGTGTCGAGCCGGCTTGACACCGACGGACCGACCGCTACTATGCGCCCCCCATGGCCCGCGTTACCGTCGAAGACTGTCTGGAGAAGGTCCCCAACCGCTTCGCGCTGGTGGTGCTGGCCGCCGAGCGCGCCCGCCAGCTGTCGCGCGGCGCCACGTCGCTGGTCGAGTGCGACAACAAGCCGGCCGTGACCTCGCTGCGCGAGATCGCGGAGGGCTACGTGTCGTTCCGCGAGGACGTGAAGGCCACGGTCACCGAGTTCATCAACGAGCGTCGGAAGACCGGCTACATGTGATCGTGTTTCTGGGAGGACCTTTCGCAAAGGTCCTCCCCGGGCATTCGCCCGGGGCCCCTCCTGAAACGGCCCGGACGTTCTGCGCGGCTGGTGGGAGACCACGCAGAGCGCGGGTCCACGAGATCGTGCAGCGCGGGTAGGCATCGAGCGATGCACGGGTAGGTAGGGCGGGCGGGCGTGGGCGAAAAGTTGCCCGCGCGGAGCAGGCGCCCCTACATGGGGGCGATGACTGCGGCTGGCGAGCGCATCGAGCGCGGCGAGTTCGCGCGGCTGGTGTACCGGCTCGGGCGCAACGAGGCGACCGGGATCCTGACACTGACCGACGATCGCGATCGGTCGGAGGTGCTGGTGCTGCGGCGCGGGGCGCTGTGCGCCGACGACGCGCGCGCCGGGCTGGTGCGGCTGGCGCGGCTGGCGGTGCTGGGGCCGGGCGTGGCGCGGTTCGACGGCGGCGTGGCGGCGCACCCGCCGGTGCCGGCGTCGCGCACCGTGCCGCTGGCGGCGTGGGCCCGGCGCCACCTCGAGTCGCAGGTCGACGCCACCCGCGCCGAGGCGCTGACCGCGCAGCTGGCCGGGGCGCGGCTGTCGATCCGCCCCGAGCTGGCGCCGCCGCCGGCGATGCTCGACGAGGCCGACCGCCGGATCCTGGCGGCGATGGCGCAGCCGCGGCGGCTCGATCAGATCTGGCCGCTGGCGCGCACGCCGCGGTTCCGGCTGCTGGCGTTCCTGCACTTCATGCGGCAGGTCGGGGGGCTGGTCGAGGCCGGCATCGGCGCGTTCGACTCGGGGCCGCACCGCGCGCCGATCGATCCGCGCAAGGCGGCGGCGGCGCGGGTGCTGGGCGTCGAGGAGGCCGCCGATCGCGAGGCGATCAAGCGCGCCTACCGCCGGCTGGCGCGGGCGCTGCACCCCGACCTGCAGCCGCAGCTGGTGGCCGAGCGCCGCCGCGAGCTCGAGGGTCGGCTGGCCGAGGTCACCGCGGCGGCCGCGACGCTGCTAGGGTGAGCGGGTGCACGTCGCCGCCCGCGCGCAGCTGATCGACGCCGAGGCCACCGCGCTGGTGGCGACCTTGCCGGCGCTGCCGCCGGCGCGGCTGGCGGCGCTCGAGGCCGAGGCCCAGGCGCTGGCCGCCGCGCTCGACGGGGCGGCGGCGGCGGTCGCGACCGCGCTGGCGGCGGTGATCGCCGAGTACCGCGCCGGCCGGGCCGCGCTCGAGGGCTGGGGCGTCGTGGCGGCGGCGGCCCACGCGCTGGCGCGCGCGGCGGCGGCGCCGGCCAGCGCCGGCGGGCTGGCGGCGGTGGTGTTCGAGCTGGAGACGCTGCTGCCGCCGCGGGCCGCGGCCCCGGCCCGCACCGCGTCGCCCGACGTGCCGCTGACCGCGCTGGTGCGGCGTCCGTAGCCGCGGCGCCGCGCCGCGTGCTAAGCACCGCCGCGATGGCCGCCCTCGACAACCGCACCTACTACGACGACTTCGCTGGCTGGTACGAGCGCGAGCGCGGCAAGGGCTACCACCGCATGCTCGACGATCTCGAGGTCGAGCTGGTCGAGCGCTACGGCCGCGATAAGGACGTGCTCGAGGTCGGCTGCGGCACCGGCCTCATCCTCGGCCGGGTCGCGCAGTTCGCGCGGTCGGCGGTCGGCGTCGATCTGTCGGGCGGCATGCTGGCCAAGGCGGTCGCGCGCGGCCTGCCGGTGGTGCAGGCGTCGGCGACCGTGCTGCCGGTCGCGACCGCGTCGGTCGACGTCGCCTACTCGTACAAGGTGCTGGCCCACATCGTCGACATCGGCGCGGCGATGCGCGAGATGGCGCGCGTGGTCCGGCCCGGCGGCTGGGTGCTGGCCGAGTTCTACAACGCGCGCTCGATCCGCCGGCTGGTCAAGGCGCTCAAGCCGGCCACCGCGGTGTCGACGGCGACCAACGACGAGGCGGTCTACACCCGCTACGACACCAAGGCCGACATCGCCAGCTACCTGCCGCCCGAGCTCGAGTGGGTCACGTCGCGCGGCATCCGCATCGTCACGCCGGTGTCCTACGTCCACCAGATCCCGGTGGTCGGCGCGGTGGTGCGCAAGGCCGAGGGCCTGCTGGCCGACCAGCCGATCGCGCGCGATCTGGGTGGCTTCCTGGTGGTGGTCGCGCGTCGTCGCGGCTGAGCCGCCCGCCGAATCCCGCGGCGGCGTCGCGCCGGCGGCGGCCGCGCTTGCTACAGTCGGGCCATGGGACGCGTGCTCGTCGTCGACGACGAAGCCTCGATGCGCGACTTCCTGGCGATCTGCCTGCGGCGGGCCGGCCACGAGGTCGAGCAGGCCGCCAGCGGCGCCGCCGCGGTGACGGCGCTGGCGGCGCGCCCGGTCGACGTGGTCGTGACCGATCTGCGCATGCCGGGCGCGCTCGACGGGCTGGGCCTGTTGCGCGAGGTGCGCGCCCGCCACCCCGCCACCGAGGTCATCCTGGTGACCGCGTTCGCCACCGCCGACACCGCGCTGGCGGCGATGAAGCAGGGCGCCTACGACTACCTGACCAAGCCGTTCAAGGTCGACGAGATCAACGCGGTCATCGACCGCGCGCTGGAGAAGCGGGCGCTGGTCGCCGAGAACGCGGCGCTGCGCGATCAGGTGGCGGGCCGGGTGCGCATGGCCCAGCTGCTCGGGCGCAGCAAGGGCATGCAGCGGGTGTTCGAGCTGATCGGCAAGATCCACTCGACCCGCACCAACGTGCTGATCACCGGCGAGAGCGGCACCGGCAAGGAGCTGGTGGCGCGGGCGCTGCACACCGAGGGCAGCCGCGCCAGCGCGCGGTTCGTCGCGGTCAACTGCGGCGCGATCCCCGAGGAGCTGATGGAGTCGGAGCTGTTCGGGCACGTCAAGGGCTCGTTCACCGGCGCGGTCGCCGATCGCCCCGGGCTGGTGCGCGAGGCCGACGGCGGCACGCTGTTCCTCGACGAGATCGGCGAGCTGTCGCTGGGCCTGCAGGTCAAGCTCCTGCGCGTGCTGCAGGAGAAGAAGGTCAAGCCGGTGGGCGGCACCGCCGAGCTCGACGTCGACGTGCGGGTGGTCGCCGCCACCAACCGCGAGCTCGAGGACGAGGTCGCGCGCGGCGCGTTCCGCCAGGACCTGTACTACCGGCTCAACGTGATCGAGGTGCGGATCCCGCCGCTGCGCCAGCGCCGCGAGGACATCTCGCTGCTGGTCGATCACTTCCTCAAGCGGCAGTCCAAGGAGCTGGGGCGGCCGATCACGGTCAGCGCCGCGGCGCGCAAGCTGCTCGAGGACTACGACTTCCCCGGCAACGTGCGCGAGCTCGAGAACGTCATCGAGCGCGCGGTCGCGCTGGCGCCGGCCGACGAGATCGACGTCGACGATCTGCCGCGGCTGCGCACCACCGCGGTGCGCAGCGCGGTCGAGGCCGGCGGCGCCGTCGAGCTGCCGGCGGAGGGCGTCGATCTCGATCGCCTGGTGGCCGACTACGAGCGGGCGTGGGTGGCGCGCGCGCTCGAGAAGGCCGGCGGCGTGCGCAAGAAGGCGGCGCACCTGCTCGGCATCAGCTTCCGCTCGATGCGCTACCGGCTGGCCAAGCTGGGCTTCGACAAGGACGCCACCGCGCTCGACAAGGACGACGACGAGCCGGCGTGACACCACGCCGCGGCGCTGCCGTCGGGGGCGTGGACCAGCGGGCGGGCGCCGGGCGGCGGCGGGCCGCCCAGGCCGAGCAGCAGCGGCTGGCCGACGTGCTCGGCCCACGCCCGCGCCACCAGCCCGAACGTCAGCCGCGGGTTGATCTCGCCCAGCGGGTGGAAGCCGTCGGCGTGGGCGAAGGCGTCGACGACGAACGGCCCGCGGTAGTCGAGCGCGCCCAGCCGCGCCGCCACCGCGGCGGTGGCCGCGGCCAGCGCCCGGGCGTGGGCCGGCGGCAGCGCGGCGGCGTCGTCGACGAGCAGCGCGCGCACCACGCCGGCGCCGTCGCACACGCCGCGGTGGGGCGGCAACAGCAGCGCGCGATCGGCGGCGAGCACCACGCCGGCCTGGCCGACGTCGAGCGTGCGCGCCATCCACGGCTCGACGACCAGCGCGCCGTGCACGGCCAGCAGCCGGCCGAGCCGGGTCGCGGTGGCGGCGTCGACGTCGGGGCCGGTGCGGCGCACCCGATCGCGGCCGGCCGCGGTGAGCGGCGCCTTGGCCACCCACGCGCCGGTCGGGCTGGCGGCGGCGCCGCCGGCCGCCAGGTGCGCGCGCAGCTCGTCGACGCTGGCCACCGCGCGCGCGCCGGGCAGGCCGACGCCGAGCTCGGCGGCGAGGGCGAGCGCGAGGCGGCGATCGCTGGCCGCCCGGGCGATCGCCGCGGGGGCCGGCGGCAGCGCGCGCACCAGCTCGCGCCACCCCGCGTCGGCGGCCGGCGGCGCCGGCGGCGGTGCGTGATCGTGATCGTGATCGGCGTCGCGCGCGGCCAGCGCGCCCCACGCGGTCAGGTGGCGGGCGGCGGCGCGGCGCAGCGGCCCGTGCTCGAGCCGCGGCCGGGGCGCGCCATCGATCGGCACCGCGGTCGGCGCGACCGGCGCCGGCAGCCACAGCCGATCGTCGTCGTGATCGGCGAACACCCGCAGGGTCGTCGCCAGCAGCGCCAGCCGCGCGGTGACCGCCGCCGGCAGCGCCGGCCCGCCGGCCCAGGCCACCTCGCAGTCGAGGTTGCCGACGATCAGCCGGGTCATGGCCGCCGCGGCGTCCGGGCCCGCGGCGCGCCGCCGGGGCGGGTCGGCTCGGCGGCGGCCAGCCCGGCGATGAACTCGTCGTCGAGCCCGGCCCGCCGGCGCGCGGCCACGTCGAGCTCGACGCCGCGGGCCCGGCTGGCGCCGAGCGGGAACGTGACCACGCGCTGGTAGGTGGCCCACGCCGACTCGTCGGGCGCCAGCTTGCCGACCCAGGTGGCGGCGAACCGCACGTGGTCGACCTCGTCGGCGGCGACCTCGTCGAGGATCGCCGCGGTCTCGGGGTCGCCGGCCGCGCGCGCCGCCGCCGCGTAGGCCGCGGCCAGATCGAGGTTGGCGTTCTCGAACGTCAGGCCCATCGTGCACACGAACGCCAGCGGCGAGGTCAGCCGCGCGGCGTAGTTCCAGAAGTGTCCGGTGACCGGACAGTCGAAGGGGCCGCGGCCCAGCGCCTCGGCCCGGGCGAAGTAGGCGCGGGCGTGGCGCTGCTCGTCGGCCAGGATCGTCCACAGCCCGGTGCGGAAGCCGCGCGGCGCGTCGGCGAAGCCGCACAGCGCCCACGCGAACAGCTCGGCCGCCTGCAGCTCGTGGTTGGCCATCGCGTGCAGGATGCGCGCGCGCTGATCGCGATCGCGCATGCCCTCGATCGGCGGCACCGACACCTCGCGGCCGCGGCGCGGCTCGAGGCCGGGCGGGCGGCCCGGGCCTGGCAGCCACTCCGGCGGGCCCGGCTCGGCGTCGACGGACAGCCCGGCCGGCGCCGGCGCCAGCTTGGTCGCGAGGTCGGTGGTCAGCACCACCGCGCGGGCGAAGGCGTGGGCGGTGGTCACGCGACGCCGACGCTGGGCGCCGGGAACCAGTGGCTCGCCCCGTCGCCCAGCGTGCATTGGTACTGGCCCTGCGCGAAGGTCACCACCGTGGCCGGGTAGCGGCTGCCGTCGGGCGCGGTGATCGTCACCCGGGTGCCCGGCGCGAACGGCCCGGCGTGCAGCTGCGGCGGCGCGGGCGGCATCGGCGCCGGCCCCGCCGCCATCGCCAGGTGCTGGAGCTGGCCGCTGTTGATCAGGCCCGGCACCTGCTCGAGGAACGCCGCGGTGCCGTAGATCTTCTTGTTCCACGGCGAGATCCGCAGCGTGTCCTTGCGGCCGTCGTGCATCTGGAAGCTCATCGAGCGGTTGTTGGCGAAGCCGCTGGTGGTGCAGCCGCGCAGGTTGCGCACGTCCCACTGCTCGACGCCGAGGTTCATCAGCTTGGGGCCGCCGCTCCAGAAGCTCATCTTGGTGCGGATCAAGATCACCCGCCGGTTGGTCAGCACGACGAAGTACGCGCTGGTGATCAGGAACAGCAGCAGGCCGCCGATGAACAGCAGCTGCACCAGCAGGCCGGGCTGGCGGCGCATGTACGCGGTGTGCAGCACCTGCTCCCCGGGCTGGAGCATCGGCATGAGCTGCGACTGCAGGTACTGGTCGGGCGTCATCGCGGCGCGAGCATACGCCGTCCCGGCGCCGGCGGCCGCGCGACATGGCTGTCGCGATCGGCCGCGATCGCGGCGAGTCGCGCCGCGCAACCCCGCGCCGCGCCATGGCCGGGGCTGGCCGCGGCCTTGCTGATGCGGACGGCGTGTCCCGCGCGCTCGTGATGATCGGGTGGCTCGCCTGCGTGGCCGCGCCGGCGCGCGCCGGTGAGCGCGAGGGCGGATCGCTCATCGCGATCGGCTCGGGGCCGGCGCCGACCATCGCCGGCGACCTCGGCGCGCGGCTGCGCGCCAGCGGCGGTGGCTGTCGGATCCGCATGGGTGGCTGGTTCGGGCGGGTCGCGGTCGAGGTCGTCGTGACCTGCGCCGGCGTCGACACGCCCGACGGCCACCACGACAGCCTGATGCTGACCGGGCCCAGCGTCGCCTGGCTGCCGGTGGCGACCCGCTGGTTCCAGCTCGGCGCCCGCGGCGGGCTCCTGGCCGGCTCGATCATCGGCGATCGCACGGCCACCGTGCCGTGCGACCGCGACCGCGACGAGGCCTGCGGCTTCAGGCAGGTCGACGAGCGGGTGCGCGTCCACGGCTTCGCCGCGTCGGTCGGCGTCACCGCGCAGCTCACGCTCGGCGCGCGCCGCGGCGGGCGGTTCGTCGTGTGGGCCGACCTCGGCACCCAGCTCGCGCGCTTCCAGTTCGCCGACGCGGTGGTCGCCGGGCGGCTCACCCAGCTCACGATCGGGATCGGCCATGCGCACGCGTTCTAGCCGCCGCGCGGCGGTCGCGATCGTGACGGCGGCGCTCGCCGCGGCGCGGCCGGCGGCGGCGTGCCCCGACCGCGGCCTCGAGCTGGCGATCATGACGTCGCGGTTCACCGTCGCGCCGACCGCGTCCGACCGGCTCGGGCTCGACCTCCTGAGCCGCGGGCCCAGCGGCGCCTGGGGCTGCGGCGAGCTGCGGCACCACCTCACCGCGATCGAGCTCGAGGCCCCCGACGCCGGCGACGGCGATCGCCAGATCCTGCGCGTCGCCGGCTACCGCGCCGAGCTGCCGCTGGGCGACGGCGCGGTCGAGCTCGGGCTGCACCTGCTGGTGCGGTGGGGCGACGTCACCCGCTTCGCGACGCCGACCATCGCGGTGCGGGCCGCGCCGACGCCCGACCTGCGGCTGCGCGTCGAGTTCGCCGCCGCCGGCGCGTACCTCCTGGCCTACGACCCCGCGCCGCGCCGGCTCACCGACGACGTCGTCCTCGACGCCAGCGCCGCCTGGCCCGCCCGCGCCGCCACCCGCGGCGAGGTCCGGCTGCGCGCCCGCCGCTACACGCTGGCCGCCGCGCCGCGGCGCGACGTCACGCTGACCGTCGGGCTCGGCGTCGCGCTGGGCGCGCGCGACGGCGCCCGCGCGCTGCCCGGCTTCGTCGGGGTCGCGGCCCGGCTCGGTGACGATCCGGCCGCGCTGCTGGTGGCCGAGCTGGCCTACGGCGTGATCGGGCCGTGACCGCCGCCGTTCGCGCGGGGACCGGTTGACCGTCGCGCGCGCGCGCCCTACCTTCCGCCGCCAGGCCCCATGAGCGACGACCTCGACCTGGCCGCGCGCATCGACGGCGTGATCGAGGCGCCGCTGTACGCGCAGCCGCAGGCCGAGAAGGCCGCGCGGCTGTTGCCGGTGCTCGACGCGCTGACCCGGCACCACCGCGCCGCGTGCCCCGCGTACAAGCGGCTGACCGACGTGCTCGGCCCCGGCGAGCGCTCGGCCGACGCCCTGGCCGCGGTGCCGTGGCTGCCGGTCGGGCTGTGGAAGAGCCACCGGCTGGTGTCGGTGCCCGACGATCAGGTGACGACGACGCTGACCTCGAGCGGCACCACCGGCCAGGTGCCGAGCCGGATCTACCTCGATCGCGACACCGCGCGGCGGCAGGCGCGCGGCCTGGCGCGGATCATGACCCACGTGCTCGGCCCCCGGCGGATCCCGATGCTGGTGATCGATCACGCCGCGGTGCTGTCCGATCGCACGTCGTTCTCGGCCCGCGGCGCCGGCGTGCTGGGGATGATGACGTTCGGCGCGCAGCCCCGGTTCGCGCTCGACGCCGAGCTGCGCCTCGACCGCGCCGTCGTCGACGAGTTCCTGGCCCGCCACGGCGGCGCGCCGTTCTTGCTGTTCGGCTTCACGTACATGGTGTGGACCTACTTCTACGAGCAGGTGCAGGCGGCCGGCCTCGACCTGCGCCACGGCACGCTGATCCACTCCGGCGGCTGGAAGAAGCTGGTCGAGCGGCAGGTCGACAACGCCACGTTCAAGGCCGGGCTGGCCGCCGCCACCGGCCTGACCCGCGTGGTCAACTTCTACGGCATGGTCGAGCAGGTCGGCTCGGTGTTCCTCGAGGGCGACGACGGCCTCCTGTACCCGCCGGCGTTCGCCGACGTGATCATCCGCGATCCGCTGACCCTGGCGCCGGCGCCGACCGGCACGCCGGGCGTGATCCAGTGCCTGAGCGCGCTGCCCACCAGCTACCCCGGCCACTCGATCCTCACCGAGGATCTCGGCGTGATCGAGCGCGTCGACGGCGGCCCCGGCGGTCGCCACGGCAACGCGCTGCGCGTCCTGGGCCGCCTGCCGCGCGCCGAGCTGCGCGGCTGCAGCGACACCCACGCCGCCGAGGTGGCGCGATGAAGGTGCTGTGCCGGGTGCCGGCGCGCGGCGAGGTCGACCTGGCCGAGCTGCTGGCCGGGCTGACCGCGGCGCCGCCGGGCCAGCCCCACGCCGAGGACGTGCTCGAGCTGTGCCACCAGTTCTCGACCCGGCTGATGGCCGACCCGGTGGCGCGGGTGCACCCCGAGCTGATGACGCTGGGCTTCTTCATGCGCAAGGCCGAGCTGGCGCGCATGCGGCGCGAGCTCGAGGCGCTGGCGCGCCCCGACGTCGTGCAGGTGCCGGCCGGGCTGGTGTTCCACGTCCCGCCCGGCAACGTCGACACGATCTTCATGTACTCGTGGCTGCTGTCGGTGCTGGCTGGCAACACCAACCTGGTGCGGCTGTCGAGCCGGGCGTCGCCGGTGGTCGATCACCTGTGCGCGCTGCTCGACGAGCTGCTGGCCCGGCCCGGGCTGGCCGACGCGCGCGCGCGGGTGGCGATGATCCAGTACGGCCACGACGACGCGATCACCGCGGCGTGCTCGGCCCAGGCCGCGGTGCGCATCATCTGGGGCGGCGACGCCACCGTGGCCGCGGTGCGGCGCGCGCCGCTGCCGCCGTTCGGGCGCGACCTCACGTTCGCCGATCGCTGGTCGCTGCTGGCGCTGGCCGCCGACGGCGTGGCCGAGCTCGACGACGCCGGCCTGACCCGGCTGGCCGAGCAGCTGCACAACGACATCTACTGGTTCGATCAAGGCGCGTGCTCGTCGCCGCGGCTGTGTCTGTGGGTCGGCACCGCGGCCGAGGTCGCCGAGGTCCGCGATCGGCTGTGGACGGCGGTGGCGGCGGTGGCCACCGCGCGCGGCCACTGGCCGGAGATGGCGGTGCGGATGGCCCGGGAGCTGTTCGCGCACCAGGCGGTGCTCGACGGCCCGGTCGTCGGGCGCGCCGATTTCGGGCCCGGCCTGACGGTGCTGCGGGTCGATCGGCTCGACGGCCTGGTCCGCGCGCACCCCGGCGGCGGCCTGCTGTTCGAGGCGGTGGCGCCGTCGCTGGCCAGCCTCGATCGCTGGATCTCGCGGCGCGATCAGACGCTCACCCACTTCGGCTTCGCGCGCCACGAGCTGATCGAGCTGGCGCAGCGGCTGGCCGGCCGCGGCCTCGATCGCCTGGTGCCGGTGGGCCAGGCGCTGGCGCTGGCGCGGTTCTGGGACGGCTACGACCTGATGGCGCAGCTGGTGCGCAACGTCCACGTCGTCGCGTAGCGGTCACCGCCCGTGGCAGCGCTTGTACTTGGCGCCGCCGCCGCACGGGCACGGATCGTTGCGGCCCGGCGGCGTCGCGGGCCGCGCGACGCCGTCGACGTAGACCCAGCGCCCGTCGACCCGACGGAACCGCGAGCGCTCGCGCTGCGCGAACGCCTGGCCGCGGTGGTGGCCGTGGGCGACGAACTCGACCTCGCCGCCGGCGTCGGCCGGGCCGCCGGCGCGCGCGTCGACGATCTCCAGCCCGGCCCAGGTCGTGTCGCGGGCCCACGCGGTCAGCGCGGCGCGATCGACCGTCGCGACGGTGGCGGGATCGTGGGTCGCGAGCAGGTAGTCGATGGCCTGGCGGACGTAGCCGGTGTAGCGCGAGCGCATCAGCGCCAGCGCGGTGGGGGCCGGCGCGCCGGCCAGCAGCGGATCGCAGCACGCGGCGGCCGGCTGGCGCGAGCCGCACGGGCAGGGGGGCGCGGTCGCGCTCATCGCGGCGATGGTATGCGACCATCGGGCGATGCGCCGCTCCTTCCTCGTCATCGCGCCGACGCTGCTGGCGCTCGCCTGTGGCCCCACCGCCAAGCCCGCGCCGACGCCGCCCGGTCCGCCGATCGGCGATCCCGCGCCGCCCAGCGGCGAGCGCGTGCCCGCCACCGAGTTCACGATGACCGACCGCGGCACGCTCGCGCTGCCCGGCCCGATCGTCTTCGCCACCGGCGCGGCCGAGCTCGACCTGGCGGCCAGCGAGCCGGCGCTGTGGCACATCCACGACTACCTGGTGGCCAAGGAGGCGGTGACGCTGGTGCGGATCGAGGGCCACGGCGA
>Ga0073899_10002651_pt1 | contig 16006 bp, 10 predicted proteins | sample KloWWTmetaKNB5Ph_FD_88975 | JGI IMG/M metagenome (GOLD analysis project Ga0073899, IMG submission 88975) | Active sludge microbial communities from Klosterneuburg, Austria, studying microevolution and ecology of nitrifiers - Klosterneuburg... | ecosystem: Engineered > WWTP > Aerobic digester >...
CACCAACCTGTTCACCGGCGTGCACGGCAACTACCTCAAGGCGTCGATCGTCGCGGCCGGGCTCGACCCCGACAACCTGCCGGTCAGCGACCCGTCGAAGATGAACTTCGGCGGCGGCGCCGGCGCCAAGGCGTGGAAGGACATCTGGGGCTGCGGCCAGGGCATCGGCACGCTCGACGAGGTGCCCGGCGCGGGCGAGCTGATCGCGCGGATGCGCCGCGAGTACGACGCGGCGCGCGCGAAGCTGCGGTAGCGCTTGCGCGGGGGCGCCGCCGTGGGATGGTCCGGGGCGTGATCTCGCGACGACGCTTCGTCCTGGGCGCGCTTGCCACGCCGGCGCTGGTCGGGTTGGCGCACGCGGCGCCGCGACCCGGTCAGCTGCGCGCCGGGCGCCCGCGGCACCCGCACCTGGGCGGCCCGCTGCCGGCGCTGTACCGGTACGGCGAGATCAAGCTGGGGCGCGCGCGGCCGATCCGCCGCGCGGCGGTGTTCTCGATCGCCAACGCCAACGATCGCTACGCGGCGTCGATCGCGACCCGGGGCGGCGCGCGCGATCAGCTGTACCTGACGGTCGCGGCGGGCGCGGTGCCGGCGTCGTCGTGGGGCGGCGACACCTCGACGTTCACGCTCGATCGGGCCACTGCCGACGAGGTGGCGGGCCTGCTGGGCGTGGCGCGCCGCGATCGCACGCCGCTCGGCGCGGGGCTGTTCGGCGCGTGGCGCGCGGTCGGCCAGCCGTTCACCGTCGGCCAGCCGATGCCGATCGCGCTGACGATCGCGTACACCGGCGGCGATCCGGTGGCGATGACCGTCGGCGGCCGCCAGCGCGGCGCGCGCGACAACCGCTTCGCGTTCACCGCGCACGATCGGGCGGGCCAGGCGCTGCCGGTGATCGACGCGCCCGATTTCGGCGGCGTGATGACCTATCGGCCGATGGTCGCGGGCGATCGCGTCGAGCTGACCGCCGATCTGCGCAGCTGGATCGCGATCACCCAGCCCGGCAGCTACGCGATCACCTGCCAGCACCAGGTCGAGCTGGCGCCGACCACCGCCGGCGCGCCGTGGCCGGATCACGGCCACGAGGCGTGGGACCTGACGCTGGCCGGCGCGCTGACGATCACCGTCGCGTGATCACCGCGGTCAGCGCGGCGGCAGGGTCGCCAGCCAGGCCCGGGCCCGGCGGAGGTCGGGCGCCGCGGCGTCGCCGGCGCGCGTCAGCGTGGCCAGCGCGGCCTGGCCGGTCGCGCGGCCCCGTACCAGATCGCCGGCCTGGACCTGGGCCATGGCCAGCGCCAGCTCGGCCTCGCCGCGGACCGCGGCGCGGTCGTCGCCAGGGCCGGCCAGCGCGATCGCGCGCTGGGCCAGGCGTCCGGCCTCGGGGCCGTGGCGGTTGACGGCCAGCACGATCGCCAGCGTGGCCAGCGGGTTGGCGAGGCCGGGCTCGTCGGGGCCGAGGTGCGTGAGCGCGATCTGGTAGGCGCGCCGGGCCGGGGCCTCGCCGTCGCGCGGCTGGCCGACGTCGAGCGCGGTCAGCGCCTGGTTGCACAGCGCGTCGATCAGGTTGGGGTGCGCGGGGCCGAAGATGCGCTCGAACGCAGCCACCGCGGCCGCGCTGTCGACCGCGGCCTCGACGTAGCGGCCGGCCAGCGACAGCGCCAGCGCGCGGTTGGCGTGGGCCATCGCCGCCGTGGTCGACTGCGCGAGGTCCTCGCGCGCGAGGTCGGCGAGCAGCCCGGCCAGCGTGGCGGCGGCGTCGTCGGCGCGGCCGCTGGCCACCTCGGTGACCGCCAGGGTCATGCGGGCGTTGAAGGCCTCGCGCGAGCGCGGGCCGAAGACCGCCGACACCGCGGCGAGCGCGCGCGTGGCCAGCGCCGCCGCCGCGGCCGGGCGGTTGCGGGACATCGCGATGGCGGCGTTGAGCTCGATCAGCAGGCGCACGCTGTCGTGACGATCGGGCCAGCGGCCCGCGGCGGCCGCCAGCGCCGCGGTCGCGACCTCGTCGGCCTCGGCGAAGCGATCGGCGGCGTACAGCGCGCCGGCCAGGACGTGGCTCGCCGCCAGCGCCTCGCCGCTGGCAGGCCCGGGCTCGCGCTCGGCCAGCCGCACCGCCTCGCGGGCGTCGGCGATCGCGCCGGGCAGGTCACCGAGCTGCTGGCGGATCCAGGCGCGGTTGCCGACCAGGTGGCGCTGGAGGTCGAGGTCGGGGACCATGCCGCGCAGCGTGCCCTCGGCCAGGCCCAGCATCGCGTCGATCTCGCCGCGGGCGCGCTCGTCGAAGTTGTCGACGTCCTCGACCAGCGTGAACGCCAGGTCGAGCAGCGCCTGCACCTGGACGACCAGGTGGTGGCTGCTGGCCGCGAGGTTGAGCGCCTCGCGGTAGGCGGACTTGCTGGCGGCGTACTGGGTCTGCTCGCCCAGCAGGTCGGCCCGCTGGTAGGCGGCCTCGGCGGCCAGCGGCGGGTACTCGGCGACCGCCTCGAGGCGCTCGAGCGCCGCGGTGGCCTCGTCGAAGCGCCCCAGCCGGGTCAGGCGCGCGACCTCGTTGAGGCGGACCCGATCGGCGGCCACCCGGCGGGCCAGCGCCGGCGCCGCCGGCTGCGGCTCGCGCTGCAGGTGGCGCGGGCCGTCGGCGCACAGCGCGGTCGGCGCCAGGCCCTCGACGCTCTCGGTGCGATCGCTGTCCGTGATCGCGGCGGCGCCGCCGAGCGCCGAGCCCAGCTCGGCCAGGCGCTGATCGAGGCAGATCATCGTCGACAGCACCGCGGCGGCGCGGGCGCCGCCGGCCCGCAGCTCGCGGCAGGTCGTGCCCCGGAGGTCGCGCCACTCGGCGACGCGCCGGTCGACCGCGGCCACCAGGCCGGCGCCCTCGGGGCCGCGGGTCAGCGCCGCCTGCCGCTTGGCCTGGGGCCACACCGCCTCGACCTGCGCGGCCACCGGCGAGCAGCCCGGCGGCGGCGCGGGCGTCGGCCACGCCCACCACGCGACGCCAGCGGCCACGGCGAGCGCGGGCGCGGCCGCCAGCCACCAGCGCCGGCGCGCGGCGCGCTCGAGCGCGTCGAGCAGCGCCGGCAGCGCCGGCCAGCGATCGTCGGGGCGCGCCGCCAGCCCGCGCGCGACGATCGCCAGCACCCGGCGCGGGACGCGGGTGCGCGGCGGCGCCAGCCGGCCGGCGGCGATCGCGGCGGCGCGCGCGTCGGGCGTGAACGGAAACGGCGTGACCCCGGCCAGCGCCTCGTACAGCGCCACGCACAGCGCGAACTGATCGGTGCGCGCGTCGAGCGTCGCGCCGGCGGCCTGCTCGGGCGCCATGTAGCGCGGCGTGCCGACGATCGCGCCGGCGGCGGTGACGTCGTCGGACGGCGACGGCGTGGGTCCGCGCGGCGTGGCCGGCGCGCGCGGCGTGGCGGCGGCGTCCTCCGAGCTCAGCGTCGGCGCGTCGGGATCGACCTCGCGCGGCCCGAGGTCGACGGTGATCGCGTCGCGGCCGTCGACCGCGAGGCCGGCGGCGCGGGCCAGGCCGAAATCGCCGATGCGCGGTCGGCCGTCGCCGCTGATCAGGATGTTGTCGGGCTTGACGTCGCGGTGGACCAGCCCGGCGGCGTGGGCCGCGGCCAGCCCACGGCCGGCGGCGACGTACAGCGCGACGATCTCGCGCCAGCCCCGCGGCCGCGCGCGCAGCCAGGTGCTGGCGGTGCCGCCCTCGCACAGCTCCATCGCGACGAACGGCACGCCGGCGTGCTCGCCGACCTCGTGGATCGTGACGACGTTGGGGTGCGCGAGCTGGGCCAGCGCCACCGCCTCGCGCCGGGCCCGCGCGACGTCGGCGCCGCGCAGCCCGATCTTGATCGCGACCCGGCGGGCCAGCCGACGATCGAGCGCGCGGTAGACCTCGCCCATGCCGCCGCGTCCCAGCGCCGCCTCGAGCTCGAAGTGCTCGCCGACCACGCTGCCGGCGCCGAGCGGCGTCGGGGCGGCGCTGGCCGCGAACTCGCTGGCCAGCGAGCCGAGATCAGCGGCCACCGAGGTGCGGAGCGGCTCGTCGTTCGACAACGTCGGCAGTGTAGTGGGGGCGACCGCTCAGGGACAGTGGGCGCGTGCGAGCGCCCGCGCCGCGGCGACCGCGAGATCCTGGAATGCGCGGCCGGGCGTGAGGGCGATCACCACCCGCAGCCGCAGCCCGCCATCGGCGGCGACCACGAACACCAGCCCGTCGGCCGCGCCGCCGTCGTCGGTGCCCGGCGATCTGCACACCGCGTGGCGTCCGAGCGCCGCGCGCGGGTCGCGCGCCGCCGGCGCCGCCGCGACGAACTGGTTGTCGCAGGCCAGCGGCGCGGCGCCACCGAGCTGCCGGTCGACCGCGCGGCCGAGGTACGTGGCGGCGGCGTCCCGCGCCGCGCTCCCGCACCGCGGGGTGGCCTTCGGGCGACCGGCGGCGTCGACGGTCACCTCGATCACGCCGCCACGCTCATCGAGGACGCTGCCGAGCGACGCCTGTCCGGTCGCCAGCGCCACGATCAGCGGCTCGGTGATCACCGCCGCCGGCGCGCCGCCGCCGAGTCCGCTCGCCTGGCCCGCGCGTCGGGTGAGCTCTTCCGGCGTCAGCGCTGGGCCGGCGTCGGGCGGCGCGGCGTCGATCAGCACGGGTGCGGCGGCGTCGACCATCACCGGCGGCGCGGCGTCGGTCGCCGCCGGCCGCGGCGAGCCCTTGCAGGCCAACAGGCCGAGCGAGAGGAACCACGCGCCGCGCATCGGCGGGACTTCACCACGGCGCCCGGGGCGGCGCCACGTCACTCGTCGCTGATGTAGATCACCGCCCAGTCGATGGTCCCGGTCGTCCCGTTCTGGTGCAGGCAGGGCGGGCCCGGGGCGATCGCCGGCGGGCTGGCGACCGCGGTCAGCGAGATCGGCGCGGTCCCGACGTGGCCGACGCAGCGGGTGTCACCGGTGCCGGGATCGCGCCGTACGTGGGACAGGCGCAGCACGGTCGCGCCGCCGATGACGCTCAGGTCGTTGGAGCCCAAGCCGGTCCAGCTCAGGTCGACGTAGTGCGCCAGCTCGACGTAGTGGCTGCCGTCGCCGTTGTTCTTCTCGAGGTAGCAGCCGAACCGGGTGAACCCGATCGGCGCGCACTCGAGCCAGGGGCCGAAGTTGGGGTACTGGCGATCACCGAGGAAGCCGGTGACGTCGACCCCGATCTCGAACGCGATCCGCGCGTGGGTGGCGTAGGCCTCGACCGCGCGGAGGTTGGCGTCGGTCGGCATCACCATCCGCCCACCCGCGAACGTCACCGGCCGGTCGGCCGTCCAGGCGGTCCCCAGCGTCGGCCCATCGAACCCATCGAAGACCGCGACGTGGTCGCTGGCGACCGGCCACGGATCGCAGGCGTCGCCGACACCGTCGGGCGTCGGCTCGGTGGTGTTCTCTTGGCCCGGGTTGGCGATGCCCGGGCAGTTGTCGCAGAGGTCGCCGATCTGGTCGAGGTCGTGATCGCGCTGGTCGGGGTCGCGCACGTCGGGGCAGTCGTCGATGGCATCGGCGACGCCATCGCCGTCGCGGTCGGACAGCGCGGCGTCGATCGACGGGGCGGCGTCCGGACCGTCGGCGCCGCCGCTGGCGTCGATCGTGGCATCGATCGCGGCGTCGATGGCAGCGCCAGGCGCCACGCAGGTCTGCGTCGCGACGTCGCAGCGCTGGCCGCTGGGGCAGCCGCCGCTCGGCGAGCAGGCCTGACCAGGCTCGAACGTCGGCGCGTAGCAGCCGACGGCGAGCGCGCCCAGCAGCGACGCGAGGAACCGGTGCACGTCGACCATCGTAGCGCGGTTCGGGAGCGCGTCGATCATCGGCGCGCGACCTCGGGCGCGCGGGCTCAATGGAGCGCCGCGGCGGCTGCGGCCAGCGCCTGCCGCCGATCGGGATCGGTCTCGGCGCCGGCGGCGCGGGCCAGCGGCGCGATCACGTCGTCGAGCGCGCCCGGCGGCAGCTCGCTGCGCACCGCGGCGATCGCCGCGCCCAGCCGGCCGGTCACCTCGGGTGGCAGGTGGCCGGGGATCGTCGGATCGAGCAGCATGTTGACCGTCGAGGTCACGCCGCCGGTCAGGCCGTCGGCCATCGTGTCGAGCCCGTGCTGCCGCTGGGCGCGCTCCGGCGTGCCCTCGGCGGCGGCGTCGCGCATCGCCACGCCGACGGCCAGCGCCTCGGCGTAGCCTTCGAGCAGCGCGGCGTTGGCCGCCAAGGTCTCGGCCGGCCGACCGCAGCGCAGGTAGGTGCTGTAGAGCGACAGCGTCGCGGCGGTGTAGCGCGTCAGCGCGGCCTGCCGGGCGTCGATCGGGGTGGTCGGCAAGGTCGCGCGGTTGCCGCCGTCGACGAGCCGGGTGAACGCCGTCGAGCCCCACGGCGGCAGCTGGGCCGGCGCCCGGGTGCAGGTGTCGTCGATGATCGTCGCGGCCGCGGTCAGCTCGTCGACGGTCCACGCGTGGTCGAGCGCCGGCAGGCCGAGGTCGTCGGGCGCGGTCCGGCGCTTGCCGCCGCCGCAGGCGACGAGCAGCGCCAGCGCGCACAGCGCGGCCCTACTGGATGTTGATGCGATCGACATTGCTGCCCGCGGGGTAGCCATAGCTGACGAAGCTGTCCCAGCCCCACACGATCAGCCCGAAGCGATCGCCGGCCTCGCTGGTGAGCTCGTGGACGCCGTCGTCCTGCAAGCCGGGGCCGCCCGGCATGGGGAACGCGAGCTGGCAGCGGATCGCCAGGTACTCGACGGCGGGCCCGCCGGTGCTCGGCACCTGGGTGCCGATCGGCTCGCGCTCGCAGGTCAGCACGTCGTCGATCGCGATGCCGTCGTAGATCAGCCGGGCGCTGGCCGGCGCGGCGATCAAGAGGAAGTCGAACGCGTACTTGTTGGGCACCAGGAACAGGTAGCGGTTGCGCCACTGCTCGACCGGCGGCACCCAGATCAGCGACGGGTCGCCGCCCGGCGGGCGCTGGCCGTCGGGCAAGGTCGACGGGATGCCGGTGGCCTGCTGGCTGGCCGGCACCTGCACCACCGCGACCGGGCCGGTGGCCTCGAACAAGAAGTCGCGCTCGGCCTCGATGATCACCGACGCGCCGCGGCCCAGCGTGAAGCGATCGTTGGGCGGCGGCAGGTTGGTGGTGATCGCGGTCGGGTCCTGGGTGGCCATCACCCGCCAGTACTCGGGCTCGTCGGGCACGATCGAGACGTCCCAGCCGGCGGCGTCCACCAGCTTCGAGCGCAGCGGCGTCTTGACCGCGACGAAGTGGGTGCCGAGGCTGTCCTCGGGGAAGACCTGCTCCTCGAGGTGATCGGCGCAGCACTGCCGGGTCGCGAGCGTGTCGAACCGCGGCGCGTCCGATGCCTCGCTGCCGGTGAACACCGCGACCCGCTTACCGTCGCGGGCCACCACCGAGCTGCCGGTGAAGTCGGCGTTGAAGCCGTTGGTCTCGAGGTTGACGATCTCGAACCGGTCGAGCGTGAACGTGAGGTCGTCGCCGGCGGCCGCGGCCGGGATGTCGTTGCCGCCGAGGATCGCGGTCGACAGGTGGACGTCGACGGTGGTGCCGTCCTCGGTGCCGACGACCGTCAGGAACGCGCGCAGGTGGATGCCGGCGTTGGTCTCCGACAGCTCGGTGCGGGCCAGCGTCTGCGGCCACGACGGCACCAGGTAGCGGCTGGCCAGCGCCTCGGTCGGCAGCAGCAGCGACGCGTCGTTGGAGAACACGCCGACGTTCTCGAGCGGGTTGAACTGGTAGGCGATGATCGGCGCGGTCGACGACACCCGGTAGGCGTGCCGCGAGCGGGCGGTGCCCGTGCCGTCGTTGAACTCGGGGCGGCTGGCGCCGTCGACCTCGCGGGGATCGAGATCGAGGATGCGCAGATCGCCCGGGCCCATGTGGATCGGGCCGCGCACCGTGAACAGCTGGCCCGGCGTGCACGGCGTGCGCGGGTCGACGCTGTCGGCGGCGGTGCACAGGATCTCGACCTTGACGTCGGCGTCGAGCAGGCTGGCGTTGGACACCACCACCGAGAACTGCTGCGCGGCGGCCGCGCCCTGGGTGGCGACCACGGCGTTGTCGAGATCGACCGCCCAGTACTCGCAGCCCTCGTAGTCGCGGCTGTCGGCGGCCAGCGCGCACGCGTCCTTGCACTGGCCGCCGGCGCACACCTGCTGCTGGGTGCCGTCGCAGGTGCCGACCACGTCGAAGGCGGTGCCGTCGGGGCGGCAGCGCACGACGTCCTGGCCCTGGCAGGCCAGCGCGTCGGGCACGCACGGGCTGCAGCCGACGCCGACCACGCACAGCCGGCCGGCCGCCGCGCAGTCGTCGGTGACCTCCCACGCGGTGCCGTCGTCGTTGCAGGTCTCCAGCCGGTTGGCCTCGCAGCGATCGACGCCCTCGGCGCACACCGGGCCCGCCTTGCCGGTCGAGCAGGCGGCGGTGACCAGCGCGGCGACCAGCAGCGCGGCGAGGGCGACGGCGCGGGTCACGGGAACTGCACGTTCCAGGCGTCGCTGGCGTAGGCGCGCCAGTACGCGCTGCCCAGCCAGCGGTAGCTGAAGGTGTCGTACGAGCCGGGCGTGGTGATCGCCCAGCTGACCCACGTGACCACCTCGCCCGGCGGCGGGTAGACCACGCCGATCGACGACAGATCGGGCAGCGGCACGTCGGTCATCGCGCCGCAGGTGATGCCGCGCCACACCGGATCGCCGGTGCCGCTCGACAGCATGTGCAGGCGGAACGTCGGCACGGCGTCGGCGGGCGGCTCGCCGCTGAACCGCAGGTGGCGGCCGGTGGCGACGCCGGCCGGCGCGGGGTCGGTGGCGCGCGGCACCGGCAAGAAGTCGTCGATCACCACCGGCGTCGTCGTCGACGTGACGCCGCGGACCACGCGCACCGAGAACGGCGGCCCGCCGCCGGCGGTGTACGCGCCGGCCGACATCGCGTACGAGCCGTCGGCCACCGCCATCGCCAGCGCCGGGATGCGGCCCACGGTCAGGCTGGTCGCGCCGGCCGGCAGCTCGGCCTCGCCGGCCTGCAGCTGCGCGCCCGGGGGCAGCCGCAGCCCGTGCTTGCCGAAGTGGATCAGGCCCTCGCCGCCGAGGTCGGTGCCGCCGCGGAAGATGTACTTCGTCGGGCCGCGCCAGCCCGGCGTGTCGAGCGCCGGTGGATCGCGCAGCTGCACCCGCAGCGCGCTGTCGAGCGGCACGTTGATGACGATGTCGACGCCGGTCTTGTCCTCGCCGGGGCCGACCAGCACGCCGCGGGCCACGCCCATCGCGAACGGCTCGAAGCCGTCGTTGCCGTTGCCGTCGGGGTCGAGCGCGCTGTCGTAGAGCCCGGCGATCGCCACCACCGCCAGCGCGCCGGGGCGCGCCGACACCTCGTAGGGCCAGGCCAGCCGCGTCGGGTCGAACGCGTAGTCGATCGGCGCGACCGGCGGCGCCGGCGCGCCGGTGAGGCCGTTGGCCGCGCTGGTGACGTAGATGCGCTTCTTCTCGGTGGGCGTGCGCGGCTCGGGCACCAGGTTCCAGAACGGCGAGCCGAGGCCGACGCCGTCGCCGAAGACGACGTGGCCGCGGATCCGCGAGCCGTTGGTGCCGACCGGGGGCGGCCCCTCGGCCGGCGGCGGGATCGGCGAGCGCAACCAGATGGTCACGTTGGCGGCGTCGAAGCAGTGGAACGACGCGGCCTCGTGATCGGCGGCCCACGCGACGACCGTCTGCGGGCCGACCAGGTCGGGGCCGCTGAACGTGATCTGGCCGAGCGCGTCGGTGGTGCCGCGGTACGCGGTGGTGTTGGGATCGCCGACCGCGACGAACGCGCCGGGGATGCCGTCCTTGGTGTACTGGTCGATGACGACCACGTTGAGCGTCCCGGCGAGGTGGCCGCCGGCCAGGCCGCCGGAGTTGGGATCGCCGGTGGTGAAGTAGGTGTAGGCGCGATCGGCGCGGTACTGATCGGCGGGGGTGCGGATCGTGACGTCGGCGTCGCCGGCGACGCCGGGCGGGGCGAAGGCGGTCAGCCGCTGCCCGTTCTGGACGGTGACGCCGGAGGCGGGGACGCCGTCGAAGGTCACGACCGCGCCGGCGACGAAGTCGGTGCCGAAGCCGGTGATCGTGACGAACGTGCCGCCGGCGACCGAGCCGCTGGGCGGATCGAGCGCGATCGCGTCGAAGGTGAAGGCCTGGTCGCGGGTCGCGCCGCCGCCGCCGCGGCGGACCTCGACGGTCGCGGCGCCAGGATCGCCGGGCGGGGTCGAGATCTCGAACCGCCGCGAGTCGATGAACCGCTGGCCCTGGACCCGGCGGCCGCCGATCCACACCTCGTCGCTCTCGCGGAAGCCGCCGCCGCGGATGGTGGCGATGGTGCCGCCGCGGAACGGGCCGTGATCGGGATCGGCGTACTGGACGAAGAAGGTCGGGGTGGCGGCGTCGACCGGCGCGTCGGTGGCCGCGGTGCCGTCGCCCGGCGGCGCGGCGTCGATCGCGTCCTTGCCGGGCGGCGCGCTGCAGGCGGCGATCACCGCCAGCACGAGCACGAGGGCGACGCGCCGCATCGGCGGAGTATGGCACAAGGGCCCCCGGCGGCGGAGCGGGGTCGTGTATCCTGTCCCCCGATGTGGCGCCTGGCAGTGACGGCGGTCGCGCTGGTGGGGTGCTTCCGCCCGGACGAGCACCGCTGCGCCGACGACACCGGCTGCGGCGCGGGCGGGCGCTGCGAGCCGACCACCGGCTACTGCGCGTTCGCGGCGCCCGAGTGCTGCGGCGCGCCGTGGCGCTACGGCGAGGGCGCGGGCGAGCTCAGCGGCGCGTGCGTGAGCGCGCTGGCGTGCGGCGACGCGGCGGGCGGCGACGACGGCCCGGGCGGCGACGCGGTCGCGACCGACGCCGCCGCGCTCGACGCCGCGCCCGACGCCAGCCCGATCGACGCGGCGCCGCCGATCGTCGTCGCGCACCTCGCGCCGGCCGACGCGCAGCTGGGCGCGGCCGACTGGCTGATCACCGCCGACGTCACGATCGACACGACCGATCCGAGCGCCGACGTGCCGTTGCCCACCGGCGTCGCCCTGACCGTCGCGGCGCAGCAGCCTGCCGGCGTCGCGCTGGCCGTGCTCCACGTCCGGGCCCTGACCGTGCGGCCCGGCAAGGTGCTGCGCGTCGTCGGGACGCGGCCGCTGGTGATCGTCGCGTCGGCGGTGACCATCGACGGCGTGATCGACGCCGGGGCGGAGCGCGAGACGCCGGGCGCGGGCGGCGCCGGTCCGATGGCGGGCACCGGCGCCGGCGCGGTCGGCGGCGCGTCGGCGCCCTACGAAGGCGGCAGCGGCGGCGCCGGGTTCGGCACGCCCGGCGCGCAGGGCGGTGCGTCGAGCGGGGCGGCGGCGGCGGTCGGCGGCAGCGCCGGCCTCGCCTACGGCACCCCCGGCCTGACCGCGCTGGTCGGTGGCTCGGGCGGCGGCAACGGCCCCACCGGCGTCGGGTGTTCGGGCGCGGTCGGCCTGGGCGGCGGCGGCGGCGGCGCGCTGCAGATCACCGCGACGACCAGCCTCAGGATCTCGGCGACCGGCGGCGTCCTCGCCGGCGGTGGCGGCGGCGGCGCCGGCCGCCTGTGCCTGGCCAACAGCGAGCCCGGCCGCGGCGGCGGCGGCGGCGGCGCGATCTACCTGCAGGCGGCGACCATCGACGTCGCGGGCGTGGCGGCGGCCAACGGCGGCGGCGGCGGCGGCGCGTCGATCTCCACCTCGATGCTGGCCGGCACCGGCGGCACCGACGGCGGGCCCGGCGCGACCCCGGCCGCGGGCGGGATGATGGGGACGTTCGCCTCGGGCGGGGCCGGGGGCGCGCTGGCGGCGGCGCCCACCGTCGGCCGCTCGACGATGAACTCCGACGGCGGCGGCGGCGGCGGCGCGGTCGGCCGGATCGTGCTGCGCGGCGCGGCCACCGTCAGCGGCACGGTCAGCCCCGCGGCCACCAGCGCGCCGCCGTGATCGCCTGCGGGCGCCGACGATCACCGCCGGCGTGACCAGCGCGCCGGCCGTGATCCGGGCGGATTGAGCGCGCCGCACGTGCCGCCGGCGCCGATCGCGGCTAGCTTTGGACCATCGATGTCTCGCGTCGCGATCCTGGCGCTGTGTCTCGCGCTCGCGCCCGCGGCCACCGCGCGCGCCCAGGACGCGCGCCGCGACGCGCCGCCACCGCCGGCCGCGGCGCCGGTGCTGACCAAGCCGCCGGTGCTGATCCAGTCGGTCGCGCCCGACTATCCGCCGGCCGCGCTGGCCGCCGGCAAGACCGCGGACGTCACCGTGCGCATCGCGATCGACGCCGACGGCCTGGTCACCGACGTCACGGTGGTCGCGCCGGTCGGCGACGGCTTCGACGCCGCGGCGGTCGCGGCGGCCAGGCAGTACCTGTTCGAGCCCGCCGAGTTCGACGGCGCGCCGGGGCCGATCACCGTCGAGACCGTCATCCACTTCGTGATCGACGAGGTCCCGCCGCCGCCGCCGCCGCCGTCCGACCCCGCCGGCGCCGTCGATCCCGCCGCCGAGGGGCCGCCCAGCCACGGCGGCGACTACCGCCAGCCGATCGCGCTCGAGGGCCAGGTCGTCGAGCGCGGCACCCGCTCGGTGGTGGCCGGCGCGATCGTCAGCATCAAGGAGCTCGGGCTCGACGCGATCACCGACGAGGGCGGCCGCTTCGCGTTCCACGGCGTCGCGCCGGGCCCGTACACCGTGCTGGTGGTCGCCGATCGCTTCGATCGGCTGGAGCGCGCGGTGGCGATCGCCGCCGATGAGCGGGTCGAGGTGCGGCTGTGGATGCGGCCGCGCGGCGGGTCGATCTACGCGACGGTGATCGAGGGCGAGCGCGACAACCTCGAGGTCACCCGGCGCACGATCCAGCGGCAGCAGCTGACCAGCGTGCCGGGCACGTTCGGCGATCCGGTGCGCGTGATCCAGACCCTGCCCGGCGTCGCGCGCACGCCGTTCGGGCTGGGCTTCCTGCTCATCCGCGGCTCGAACCCCGACGACAGCGCGGTCTACATCGACGGCCACAAGGTGCCGCTGCTGTTCCACTTCCTCGGCGGCCCCAGCGTGCTCAACCCCGAGATGCTCGAGGAGATCGAGCTGTACCCGGGCGGCTACCCGGCGCGCTTCGGGCGCTCCCACGGCGGCGTCGTCGCGCTCGAGACCCGGGCCGCGGTGACCGACGGCGTCCACGGCTCGGCCGACGTCGACCTGCTCGACGCCGGCGGCTACGTCCGCGCGCCGCTCAGCAAGAACTGGGCGATCGCCGTCGCGGGCCGCCGCTCGTACCTCGACTTCTTCCTGGGCCTGGTGGTGCCCGAGCCGGATCCGGGCGCGACCCAGATCGTCGTGCCGGTGTACTGGGACACCACCGTGCGCGCCGACTGGGACGGCGGGGCCGACGGCAAGGTCGCGCTGTTCGGCATCTTCTCGAGCGACACCCTCGACGTGGTCCAGGCCGACGCCGGCGCCGAGCGCAGCCTGCAGCTCAACAGCGCGATCCGGTTCGGCCGGCTGATCGGGCGCTACCAGCGGCCGATCGGGCACGCCTGGACGCTGTCGATGTCGCCGGCGGTCGGCCGCGACTCGGTGTACTTCGCGGCCGGCCAGACCGACGCCGCCGGGCCGTTCTCGGGCGCCGAGGTGGTCGCGTACACGTTCAGCCACCGCATCCGGGCCAAGGGCCCGCTGAGCAAGCGGCTGTTGCTCGACGTCGGCGCCGACTTCGACTCGCGCATCACCACCTACCAGGCCACGCTGCCCGACGATCTCAACATCCGCGGCGGCGACGACATCGACATCGATCCGTCGCCGATCAGCCGCTCGGTCGAGACGCTGGGCGTCGCGCTGCACGCCGACCTGGCGTGGCAGGCCACGCCGAAGCTGCGGCTCCTGCCCGGGCTGCGCGTCGACGGCTACGTCATCCAGGCCCAGCCGATGCTGACGGTCGATCCGCGCCTGACCGCGCGCTACCAGCTGACGCCGACCAAGCTGCTCAAGGCCTACGCCGGCGTGTTCCACCAGCCGCCGCAGCCGGAGGCGGTCGACGCGCGGTTCGGCAACCCCGACGTGCGCAGCGAGCGCGGCCTGCACTTCGGGCTCGGCGGCGAGTGGCGGCCGACCCGCCGCTGGCTGGTCGACGGCGAGGTCTACTACATCGACCGCGCCGACCTGGTGCACTTCACCAACGACGCCGAGGCCGACGGCGGCGTGGTCACGCCCGAGCGCGTGATCAACTCCGGCACCAGCAGCACCTACGGCCTCGAGGCGCTGATCAAGCGCGAGATCAGCGACACCGTCTACGGCTGGCTGTCGTACACCTACTCGCACAGCGTGCAGCGGCGCTTCGTCGACAGCGACACCGTGCCCACCGCGTTCGACCAGGCCCACAACCTCAACGCGGTCCTCAGCTGGAAGCCGGGCGGCGGCTGGGAGCTGGGCGGCCGGCTGCGCGTGTCGACCGGTCGCCCCGAGACGCCGTTCGTCGGCGCCACCCTCGACGCCGACGGCGGCGGCTTCATCCCGGTCAGCGGCGGCTTCCGCGCCGCGCGCCGGGCGTACTTCCAGCAGCTCGACGTGCGCGCCGAGAAGACCTGGCTGTTCAAGCTGTGGAGCCTGGGCGTCTACCTCGACGTGCAGAACGTCACCAACGCCACCAACCCGGAGGCCACGCAGTGGGACTACCGCTATCGCGAGTCGGCGCCGGTGTCCGGCGTGCCGATCCTGCCGACGCTCGGCGTGCGAGGTGCGTGGTGAGGGGCGTCGCCTTGCTCGGCGCGCTGGCCGCGGCGGCCTGCGGGTCGTTCGAGGATCCGGCGATCATCGTCGACCTGCGGCCGGTGGCGGCGACGGCCGAGCCGCCCGAGCAGGTGGTCGACGTCGATCCCGCCAACCCGCTGGCGGTCGAGTTCGACGACGTGCGGCTGTGCGCGCTGGTCGCCGACCCGCAGCGGCGCGCGCTGGCGTGGTCGATGGTGGTGTGCCCGCCCAAGCGCGACCTGCGCTGCGACGACCTGACCCGGCCGTTCCTGGTGCTGCAGCCCGAGGTGGTCGTGACCGCGGCGCAGGCGGTCGGGCAGGTGGCGTGCGCGACCATCCCCGCCGGCCCCGAGCTGCTCGCGATCGTGCGGTCGACGATCGAGAACGACTCGCTCAGCGGGTTCGGCGGCGTCGACATCAACGTCGCGGTGCGGGCGGCGACCGCCGACGGCGCCGACGCGGTCGACCTCGGCAAGGCGGTGCGGTTCTCGCCGCGGCTGCCGGCCGAGCGCGTCGCCAACACCAACCCGATCCTGACCGAGGTCGCGGCGCAGATCGATCGCGGCGACGGCGTCGAGGAGCCCGCGGTGGTGCCGTCGGGCGCGTGCACGACGCCGGAGTTCGGGCTGAAGGTGCCCGGCGGCGCCGAGGTCAAGTTCGCGCCGCGGCCGCTCGACGGCACCGCCGAGACCTACGTCGTGCCGACCTTCGAGGGCGGCTCGCGCACGTTCACCGAGAACCTGCGCTACCAGTGGCTGGCCACCGCCGGGTCGTGGAGCCGCGCCGAGACCGGCGGCCCGCGCGATCCCGCCGGCAACCCGCCGGTGATCTCCAGCACCTGGTCGGCGCCCGAGGTCGACGTCGGCGAGCCGCCGCGGCTGGTCGACCTGTGGGTCATCCAGCGCGACGAGCGCGGCGGCGCGTCGTGGCTGCCGGTGTGCGCCGTCGTCGAGCCGCGGTGAGCGGCGGGCCCGGCGCGCGCTAGTCGCGGCGCGTCGGCAAGGTCGCGGTCGGGCGCAGCCGCTCGTCCTCCAGGGAGGTTTCTCGCGAAACCTCCCCTCGGCGGGGCCAGGTCCCCGCCGAGCCTCCCCTCCGAGACGCGAGACGACGCTAGTCGCGGCGCGTCGGCAAGGTCGCGGTCGGGCGCAGCCGCTCGTCCTCCAGGGAGGTTTCTCGCGAAACCTCCCCTCGGCGGGGCCAGGTCCCCGCCGA
>Ga0073899_10002653_pt1 | contig 16004 bp, 10 predicted proteins | sample KloWWTmetaKNB5Ph_FD_88975 | JGI IMG/M metagenome (GOLD analysis project Ga0073899, IMG submission 88975) | Active sludge microbial communities from Klosterneuburg, Austria, studying microevolution and ecology of nitrifiers - Klosterneuburg... | ecosystem: Engineered > WWTP > Aerobic digester >...
ACATGGTTCAAGGGCAAGCTGTACGTTGGCACAGCCGCCAACCCACTATGCGTCGAAAACGCGCTGCTCGACTACTACTATCCCGGGTATGGGCTGTATCCGGAGCACCCCGCGCCGGACCTGACTTGCGCGGCCGACAAGTACGATCTCGACCTCCGAGCGGAGATCTGGCAGTTCACGCCAGGAACACACGCATGGAAGCTGGTCTACAAGTCGGAAACAGTTGACAACCCGCGTGCGCCCGGAAAGCAGATTGCTCGCGATATCGGCTACCGGGGAATGGCGGTTATTAACGACACCCTGGTTGTCGGCGATGTGACTGCCGGGGAATACATCCCCGAGCTTCTGACCACCGCGCCGCCACGATTCCTCAAGTCGACGGATGGTGAAACGTTCACCGCAGTCCCTGGAGCGCCGGGACAGATTCACACGTCATATGGCGCATACGATGTCATCGGATATCGCGGCATAATCGTCATGCAAGGACGATTGTTCGCGACAGCGAGCCAGAGCTACACCGGTGATGGCGCGGTCCTCGAGATACAGGACCCGTTGGGGAGCAGTCCGACCTACACGCAGGTCAGCCCGTCGGACCTCAGCGTCTTCGAGCTCGAGACGTTCAATAACGCGCTGTATATCGGCACCGGGTCGGCCACGTCCGGGTACGGAGTCTGGAAAGCGAGCCTTTCGACGCCGGGCTCGGCCTTCAGCTTCACGCCAATCGTGACCAACGGCGCCGGACGGGGGCAGGCAATCACGTCGGTGGTGTCGATGCACGTGTTCCGTGATCGTCTGTATGTCGGCGCGAGCGGTTGGTACTCGACCGTCTTCCCCGGGTCGGAGCTGATCCGAATTGCCTCCGATGACTCGTGGCAGCTCGTGGTCGGCAATAGCCGGACGCTTTCGAGCGGAAAGACGGTCTACCCGATCAGCGGCCTTCCCGATGGCTACGGGAATGTGTTCAACGCGCACTTCTGGCGTATGGAAGACATGGGCGGGGCGCTCTATGTCGGTACGAACGACTGGAGCTGGTCGTTCCGCGATGTGCCGATCTTCAATACGCTGTTGTCCTGGCAGTTCGGGTTCGACATTTACAGTAGCTGCGATGGTCAGTACTGGAACCTGGTGACGATGAATGCGTTCGGCGATGGAACCTACAACTTCGGCGCGCGCACGATGCAGAACACACCGGCCGGCGGGTTTGTCGGAAGCGCGAACCACGGCCAGGGCACCGCGATCTGGCAGGGGAGTTCGTTCGGCTTCTGCCGGACACCGTTTCCGTGGCGGCAGACGCGAGGCGGGAGAGCCAACGACCAGGCGACGACGACAGACGGCACATTGCAGTCTCCGAGCCGGGTGCTGACCGAGGTCGTCGATGGCAAGAATGTCGTGTCATGGGACGCGGTCGATGGCGCCGCCAACTACCGGGTCTTGCGAGCCGGGTATACGTCGACCCCGGGCTTCGCCTTCGATCGCACAGTGACGCGCGACCGGGGATTCGTTCCTGACTTCCCGCCGCCGGCGGTCGCGACCGGTGATAGCACGAACTCGGTGCTTGTCCCGGGTCAATTCACTGAAATCGGGACAACCTCGGACACGCATTTCACGGATACAACAGCGGCGGCCGGCAATCAGTATGCGTATCAGATCGTCGCTGAGTCGGCGTCCGGCACAGCGTCGGATCCATCGAATACGACATCATCCCAGACTGCCAGCCAGGCGGTGACGTTCGCGATCGTTCGGTCCAGCATCTCCGACGCGGCCGCGCGGGGCGATGTGGCGCCTGACGGAAGCCAGACGCTGCTCGCGACGCTGAAGCGCGCCGAGTGGGCCGCCTCGAAGAATTACTGCAACGTGGCTGCCAAGTCCCTCGACGACCTGCAACAGCAGGTGTACGCAACGTCGGGCTCGGGAGTCAATATCACGAGTGAGACGACGCGAGAGGACCTTGGGGACATCATCATGCGCCTGGGCCGGCAGGTGAGCTACGGAGCGAGCACCTGTCACTGAGTTGACCTGAGGCGTCAAGCAACTGGCGAGGCGTGGGGACGGCACTATGTTCCCACGCCCCTCCGACACATCCGGCTGATCCGCGCATCCGCCGGATGATCGACGGAACAGGTTCGGAACAGTACGAGAGCATACGACGTGCGTTTCCCATTCACCGTCACTGAGGAAATCCTCGCTTTCGGAAATCGGCTGGATCAGCCGCAGAACGCCTGCATCGAGATTCGTGTGTCGGGCTCGATCGACGTGTCGAAGCTCACGAATGCAGTTGCGGCAGCGGTGGCGATGCACCCGATGGCACGCGCTCGACGAGCAGCGGGCCGTCGGGTATTGCGCCCACCGATGTGGGAGCTTCGCGCACCCGGCCAGATCGATCCAGGCAAGGTCATCCAGGTAACCGACGCTGACAATGACGAGCATCTTTCCGCGCTTCGAGCCGCGTTCACCAGCCAGCTCATTGATCTCTGTGAACCACCCGCGATCCGGTTGCTACTCGTCCGGCGGCCGGGCGGTGATTCGCTGCTCTACGCCTGGAACCACGCGATGGCCGATGGCATGGGTGGAATCCGATTCTTCCGGTCGGTGGTGCGTCACTACGAGGGGGCAGCAGATCCGGTCCCGGACGTTGACCCGCTCGCGGCTTGCGAGCTGAGGTTTGATCCGGAGGAAGATCAGGCGGCGAACGCTGACCCGTCGGCTCCGGTGACCCGCTGGAATGACCTTCCGACATTGGTTTGTCCGTTACGCCCGACGGTCGAGCCCGGCTACGGGATGTGCTACGCCTCGCGTGACGTCGATGCGTTCGACCTGCGGTTGCTCCACGAGCATCGCTCGACGATCACGGTGAACGATGTCCTCGTTGCTGCGTTGCACCTCGCGATCGCCGAGTGGAACCAACGCCAGCACGAATCCGCCAAGCGGGTGATGGTGCTGATGCCGGTCAATCTGCGTCCTGCGGCGTGGCTGCACGAGGTCGTTGCCAACGTCGTCGGCCATGGCGTCGTGCAAACGACGGCCGAGCAACGAGTGAATCCCACCGTGCTGATGGACGTTGTCTGCGACCAGACCCAGCTCCTGCGAAAGTACAGCGCAGCGGCGTTTCGTGGCCGTCCGTCGTGGCTGCGACGCCTGGACCCATTCTTCATCCTGTTGCTCAGCCAGCCCCGCATCCGACGTCGGAGACAGGTGGCCGCGTTGATGTCGAACGTTGGCCGGCTACGTGGTTTCGATAGCCTTGGAACCGCCGGCTCGATCGTCGAGCTGTGGGGATCGACACCTGCGTCGATGCCGCCGGGACTTGGGATCGGTGTCGTTCGGTTCCGCAACCGCATGTGCCTGTCACTCAGATATCGACACGTGCTGTTCGACGACGATGCTGCCAGAAGCTTCCTGGGGCTGTTCATGGATCAGATCGACGTTGTGTGTGGAGACGGGAACAGCCAGGACGCTCGACGTAACGCGTTGCCGGAGAGTCCAGGCGAAACCCCGGCTCGGTCTGACGAATGAATCCCTGCGGCATTTAGTGTCGCTGACACCTTGCACAGAGACGTCTGCGCGGTCGTTTCACCCAGCGGCTGCCACATCGAGCGCCCGACGTGGACCCCGGTAAACGCATGTAACCACTCGCGACGCGACCCTATTGACATTCGCGCGGGTCGTCGTTACAGTGGGATCGTCTCGAGGCAATTGTGTCACGTGAGCGTTTCCGGTGGTCGAAACCGACAACGCCATCGTCGTACTTAACGTCTTTCTACGGTAGCTCGGTAGTGTCCGCCGGATTTGCGTTGCGTCCTGCGTGCGGGCATCCCGAGTAGAACGGGTAGGGCCGGTGCACGCAGCGTTGCTCCGCCGTCTTGCGGTTGTCGTTGTTCTCCTCTCACTGGTGTTCGGGACCGTGTCTCCAGTGGCCGCGGTGGCGACACCTTGCGCGGATCTTCGGATCATCGCGATGTCGACAGATCCATACCAACCCATTCAGAACCAGAACGCGACAGTCCACATCACCATTCAGAACGTAGGTACTTGCGCCGCGCAGGCCTTCGTCGTGCAGTGGCAATCAGACCAGTTCGCGCCGGCCGGGCCATCGACATCCGTGGCCAACCTGAACGCGAACGCGACGATGGTCGTCGATCTGGTATATGCGTTCCCCAACGCGGGGAACTTCATGACGATCGTCAACGTCGACACCGGGAATGCGGTCAACGAGACCAACGAGATGAACAATCTCGAAATTCTCCCGGTGAGCGTCGAGCCCGCGACGATCGATCTCCAGATCACCGACATCACGGTGGTATCGGCGGTGAATCCGTCCTCTAATCCACCGGTTCCGGTCGCCGGCCGCCCCGTTACGACAACGATCACGATTGTCAACAACGGAAATACCGACGCCGGTCCGTTCCAGCTCCAGTGGTACCCATGGCTGATGGAGTCACCGTTAACGACTCAGGTCAACGCCCTGGGCGCTGGAGCGACAACGACCGTGACGTTCAGCTACACCTATTGGTGGGCCGCGACCTTCGATGGTTGGGCAACCGTCGATTCAGGCGGTTGGGTGTTCGAGACCGACGAGACCAATAACACGTTCGCAAAATCGGTCGTTGTCGACCCGGCGCTGCCGGACCTGGTCTCGACAAACTTCACGATTAACCCGGCTGCTCCAGTGCCGGGCCAGATCGCCACCGCAACGGTGACCGTGAAGAACATCGGCCACGCCGACGCCGGGCCATTCCGTGTGCAATGGCAGCCGTGGTGGCTCGTTTCGCCAGTGTCGATTCAGGTGAACGGCCTCGCCGAGGGCGCGTCGACGAATGTGACGTTCAACTACGTGTACTGGCTTCCCGGCAAGTTCGACGGGACAGTCACCGTCGATAGCACGAATCTTGTCTGGGAGATGAAGGAGGACAACAACGCCAAGCCGGTCACCGTGACAGTCGGGCCGAACTACATCGACCTGACGATCACGAACATGACGATCTCCCCCGGATCGCCGACGCAGGGACAACCAGCGACGGTCAACCTCACGGTCAAGAACCTGGGGAATACACCGGCCGGCAACTTCATGGTCGAGCTGAACCCGGATTCGCTGTTCCTGTTCACGCCTGGCCCGCAGACGATTTCCAAGCAGGTCAACGGACTGGCGGCCGGCGCAACCACGACTGTGTCGTTCCAGTACACCTACCCGGTCTCCGGGAACGTTCGGCTACTCGGGAATGTGGACGCATTCAACAACATCGCTGAGAGCAACAAGTTCGGGCCGGCCGAGAACAACAACCTCAAGATTCTGAACGTGACGGTTCAGCCTGCGCCGATTGATCTGATCATCACTGGCTTCACGATCAATCCGGCATCCCCGGTGCGTGGAGTCGAGGCGACGGCGTCGATAACCGTCAAGAATAATGGGCCGTGGCCCGCCAACGACTTCGCCGTCCAGTGGCTGCTCTCGAACACTGACGCATTCGGCCCGCTGGAGTTCATTAACGGCCTGAACCCAGGTGAGTCGCGGACCGTGACCCTGAAGGGCACGTACTACGTGACCGACACCTATACCAGCCGCGCGATCGTCGACGTCTTCAATACCGTCGTCGAGCCGGGTCCGGGCGCCGAAGCGAACAACACGCAGGACAAGACGGTGACAGTCGTCCCGCAACAGGCGACAGTCACGGTAACGCTAGTCAGCCTCAAGATCCTTAATAGCGGAGATCCTCCTCCTCCTCTATCTGGTCCAGAGGGTGAGTGGGATCCATTCATCTTCGCCGTGCTGAATCCGACAGCTACCTGTAACGTGCTGAGCCAGTCGATCCCAGGAGTGGAATGCAAGACATCCAGCTTCGACGTCGAAGCGGGTGATACGGTATCGCTCGGCCAATCCATCACCGTAACGTTGCAGGAGTACACCCCGCTCGTCATCGCAGCAGGCGCTCTGGAACAGGATCTCATCACACCTGACTTCATGGGTTACGTCGTCAAGTTCGCATTCCCGCCAGACTATCTGAGCCTCGGAACATTCACGCTTAACGCCGAGCATGGAAGTAACTGCGGGAGTAACTGCTTCCAGGCGACGTTTACGGTGACGGGAACCGCGAACTACCCGACATCTGCCGCGATGGTATCGTCTACGACGCTACCGCCAGACGTCGACGCGACCTTGAGCCGGTTCCTGGACGTTATCAACCCGACCAACTAGTAGCGGGTGTATCGGCGCCGACCGTGAGGCCGGCGTCGATACATCTCTGTTGATCCCACATGCCGTTGACATCGTTCTAATGTTCCACGTCGACCATCCTCGGTCAGCGCTCACTGTTGGTCTCGGGTTCAGGAAAGGGACGGAACAGCCGGATGAAGTGCAAGGAGCCGCGATCCGGTCGCCAGTTAGCTCTCCCAGCCGCGTCTCCCCGCCTGATCGCTTCGACGGTCGAGCCGTTCATTGACGGCGTCGTGAGGATCGGCCTGTTTTTCGCCCCCGACGGTCGCTACTTTCTTGAGTACGAATGCAGCGGCTGGTGGTGGTATCTCGAGCGTGAAGGCATCAGCGTCGATCAGGCGGCTCGAGCTTTCGACGCATTCGACCATCGGGCCGTCAGCAAGACCGAAGCGTTTCCATAGCGACGTGGACTCCTGGTTGTGCTGACCGACGCCGACCCCCGGCTGGCTGTGCGCTTCCGAGCGCAAACCGGCCAGCCAGAAGACCGGTTGACGCGTGGCCGGGCCCCAGGGGCAAGCACCCCCCTGGATCGCCCGGCACGCGTCTGCCTGCCAGCAGCACTATTCCCGACCCGATCAGACGCCGAGCTCCCAGATTGTCTCGTGCCGACTGAAGTCGGTGCGATACTCGGCGCCCCGGTCGGTGATCTCGACCATGTCTTCGACATGGATACTATCGCGTGGATGATCGTGATATCCCAGCTCGATCATCATGACCATCCCCGGCAGGATCGGGTCGTCCACCCAGGGATAAATCTGGGGCGACTCATGGATTCCGAGCCCGACGCTGTGGCCCACGATCGACCACTTGAACTCCAGATTCCGAGCCGCGTACGCCGCTCGCGCGAATCTCGCGACCTCCGACGCGGGCATCCCTGGCTTGATGAACTCAACCACGGCGTGCTTCACGTCGCTAATCCGCGCGTAAAGGTCGCGCTGCCGATCCGTCGCGCGGCCCATAACGGCGGTTCGAGCGATGTCCGAAAAGTAGCCGTCCTTCCAGCCACCGAAGTCAGTCATTACCATCATTCCCGCTTCGACCGGCATGTCAGTCGCCAGCGGATGGAACAGCCCGGCGCGCGGGCCGGCGGCGAACACGGGCAGGGCGATCATGTCCGCTCCGTTGCGGAGCAGCTCATGCTGCATCCGGGCGGAAATCGACCGCTCGCTATCGCCCACCTGGGCGGCGGCGAAGGCCGTGTCGATCGCGGTCGTCGTCCAATGCGCAAGCTGAACCAGCAGGTCGCGTTCGGCCGGCGTCTTGATCGCCCTCGGTGACTCCAGGTAGGCGAACGCGTCCACGAACTCGACGTCCGGCGCCAGTCGCTGTAGCTCGCGGAGGTGATTGGCTGGAAAGAAGCGTCCTTCGATCCCGACGCGGCCGGAGGTGACGCGCATACGCGCCAGCGTATCGGCGACTGCCCGCATCGAGTCGAGCTCTTCGCCCTGGTAGGGGACGATGTCCGACAGGAACGTGTCGCCAGGCTGGAGCGCCTCTGCTCGTCGCTCGGTCACGACAAACGCTGGTTCTCCGTCGCGCGGCCAGATGACGAGATGCACGCGCTCCGGAATCGATCGAAGATCCATGTTGTAGAAGCCGCTGTAGTAGGGAACGTTTTCAGGAGACATAACAAGAACCGCGTCGTATAGCCCGTTCGCGATGGTGCTGGTGAGTCGTTCGATGTTGGTCAATGTGCCGCGCCTCGCAGTCGTCACGTCGAGCATGTGTGATGACCTCCGTCCACGTCGCTGATACATGCGTTTGCTGAGTAGTGTAGGGCGATCGGACGTCATGCGGAATGGGCTGGCTTCGATCGAGGCGCCGGACCGACAGCGACGAAAGCGACGAAACGCATACACTGGATTTGCAGCGGGGCGGTCGTATACCGACCCGCTTAGTCAAGTGAATCGACTCTTCAGTGAACTGTGGACATGATGACAAGACGGCGTCTCGGCGAACAATTGGATCGCGATCTCAACACGCGAGTCAACGTTATCGGCTTCGGCAGTTGGCGCGGGAAGCGGGACGGTGACGGCTACGTCGTTCGCCACCCAGGTGGCGCCAACGAGTTCCAGACCGAGACTGCTGCCCACGTCGGCGCCTTGAATATGATCCTCGTCTACGGTGACCTGACCGACGCGGAGCGGCAGGTTGTCATGCGCTGCCTCCGGAAGTCACAACTCGACGCGATGCGACGCCATTATGAGGCGTTCCGGGATCGGGCGGCCGTAGAGCTGATCGCCATCCCGCGCATTCGATGAATCAGCGTGGCAAGCAGCCGAGGCCGGGAAGCAGAACGGCTTGTGATGCCGCCTGTGAACCTGAACTCTCGACGAAAAGAAGAGTGCGGAAAGCGGGAGTCGAACCCGCACGGGCGTAAGCCCAGCGGTGTTTAAGACCGCAGCGTCTGCCATTCCGCCATTTCCGCGGCAGCGCGACTGGAAAGAAAAACGGGCCTTTCGGCCCGTCCTGGAGCGGAAGACGAGATTCGAACTCGCGACCTTCTCCTTGGCAAGGAGATGCTCTACCACTGAGCCACTTCCGCGTCTTCGTCTGTGCGGCACGATTGTACCGAGCGGGCGAGGCAGTCGTCAAGACCACGACGAAGCACTGTCGTCGACAGGCGAGGCTCCCGCGAGGATTTGCCGGGTGTACACTCCAATACATTGAATGCGGGGTGGGCCGGCGAATCGCCGGAAATGGACGGATGCGGGACACGGTGATGTTCAGGTTCCTGGCGAGTGACTATCCGATCTTGCTCACCGTGCTGGTGATGCTGTGGTTCGGCTGGCGGCGAAACACCTCGACATTGCGGTGGATGTGGTTCGACAAGACTCCGTGGGCGCGGATAGCGTCCCGAACGGCGATCGGCACCGTCGGCGTGTTTCTGCTCTGGGTGACGGTCGTCGATAACTGGCGGCAACTGCTGGGCTTTCTCGTGAACCAGAAGGAGCGCTGGCGCAGCGATCCCTACCTGTTGCCCCCGCCGCCCGACGCGGTCCGGATGGTGACCTGGATCCTGTTGGGGCTGATGATCCTTGGCACGGCATACCTCTACGCTCGTTATGCGCGTGGTTACCTGATCCCGGTGGTGGTGACGCCGGCCGGTGTCGTAATGTTCTTCGCGCTGAACAGCTTCCGGATGCGGTTCGAGCTTGTCGGACCGTTGTCGGATCGTGGAGTGGACTGGAGCGTGGTGAGCGAAGTGCTGATGACGCTCATCTGGTTCGCCATGTTCTACGCGGTGATGGCGATTCTGATCTTCAGCGCCTTTGCCATCCTCTGGGGGCCGGCATCGATTGTCGTCTCGCTCATTTACCGGCTGACGATCGGTCGCGAACCTCGTGAGGAGCCGGAGATGTATCGCATCCTTCGCGAGCGTTCTGCTAACCGTGAGGACAAGCAGCACACGGGCGCCTGAATCACGAACCGACTGGTTTCTATTACGAATCGAAAGGGGGCTCGCCAACCGGCGCGCCCCCTTTCGATTCGTCGTGTTGTTTGAGTGTCTAGCTCCAGTTGAGGATGGCGATCATCAGCAGCGCGACGATGTTGACGATCTTGATCATCGGGTTGATGGCTGGGCCGGCTGTGTCCTTGTAAGGATCGCCGACCGTGTCGCCGGTAACAGAAGCCTGGTGGGCCAGGGAGTTCTTGCCGCCGTAGAAGCCGAGCTCGATGTACTTCTTGGCATTGTCCCAGGCTGCGCCGCCGGTTGTCATCGAGATCGCGACGAAGAGGCCGGTCAGGATCGAGCCGATCAGCATGCCACCAACGGCCTGCTTGCCGAGCAGCAGTCCGACGATGAACGGGGTGAAGACGGGCAGGAGCGCCGGCAGGATCATCTCGCGCAGCGCGGCGCGGGTGACGATGTCTACCGCGTGGCCATACTCCGGTCGCTGGGTGCCCTCCAGAATGCCGGGCAGCTCCTTGAACTGGCGGCGAACCTCGACGACGACCGCGCTGCCAGCCCGTCCGACCGACTCCATCAGCAGTGCGCCGAACAGATACGGCAGGGCCGCGCCGATGAGCAGACCGATCAGCACGCTCGGGTTCGACAGGTCAAATACACGGTCGGCCGCGGGGAGCTCCAGGAAGAACGAGGCGAACAGCACTAGCGCCGCAAGGCCGGCCGAGCCGATAGCGTAGGCCTTGGTGATCGCCTTGGTGGTGTTGCCGACGGCATCGAGAGGGTCGGTGACACCACGGACGTTGTCCGGCATCTCAGCCATCTCGGCGATACCGCCCGCGTTGTCGGTGATCGGCCCGAACGAGTCGATCGCGACGATGATCCCGGCCATCGAGAGCATCGCCATTGCCGCGACAGCGATGCCGTAGAGGCCCGTGGTTGGGTCAGTCGACGAATAAGCCAACTCGTAGGCGGCATAGATCGCGAACGCGATGACGAGGATGGCCGGCGCGGTCGACTTCATCGATAGCGCGAGGCCGGCGATGATGTTGGTGCCATGGCCCGTCTCCGATGCCTCGGCAATACCCTGCACCGGCTTGAAGCGTGTCGAGGTGAAGTACTCGGTGATGACGACGACGCCGGCTGTGACGAGGATGCCGATCACAGCGGCGAAGAAGATCTTCCAGGTTGCCGACATCGCGATGTCGAGCCGAAAGATCGAGATCGCGTCGTCGGTGATCACGCCGTTGTCGCCCAGCAGCCAGGATGTAATCGGCCAGAAGGCGATGATTGCCAGCACACCGGCGGCGATAAGGCCCTTGTAGAGCGCGCCCATGATCGAGCCGCCCTCGCGGGTGCGGACGAACATCGTGCCGATAATCGACGCGAAGATCGACGCCGCGCCGAGGACCAGCGGGAAGACCACGGCCTTGTCGTGGACTGCCGGGGCGGCGTTGGCGAAGACGAGATCGCCAAGCAGCATCGCCGCGATCGCGGTAACGGCGTAGGTCTCGAACAGGTCGGCCGCCATGCCGGCGCAGTCGCCGACGTTGTCGCCGACGTTGTCCGCGATGACGGCGGGGTTACGCGGATCGTCCTCGGGGATGCCGGCCTCGACCTTGCCGACGAGGTCAGCGCCGACATCGGCCGCCTTGGTGTAGATGCCACCACCGATTCGGGCGAAGACCGAGATCAGCGAGCCACCAAAGCCGAGTCCGATCAACGAGTTGACGTCGCGTGTGATCCAGTAGAAGACGGTCACTGAGCCGAGACCAAGCCCGGCGACGAACAGGCCAGTGACAGTGCCACCCTGGAATGCGGTGGATAGCGCCGGGCCGAGGCCGGTGCGCGCCGCTTCGGCGGTGCGGACGTTGGCGCGGACGGCGACGCTCATGCCGATGAAGCCGGCAGCAGCGGAGGCGCTCGCCCCGATCAGAAACCCGATTGCCGTCGTCCAGTTGATCGCGAGGCCAAGCGCGACTGCGATCACGATCGCGACGGGCAGAACCAGTGTGTACTGACGGCGCATGTACGCCTCAGCGCCCTCCTGGATCGCCTTTGCGATTTCCTGCATGCGGGCATTGCCAGCAGGCCGGCTGAGAACCGATCGGGCAAGAATCAGCCCGTACACAATCGCGGCCACCGAGGCAACGGTCGCCGCTAATAACCCCCACTCAACAGTTGTCACGCGTTTGGTAACCCCCCGCTTGAACGCACCAAGAGCCCGCCCCCAATTTCGCAGGCCTCGGCCAGTATACAGATTCGGTCGGGGGCCTGTCAGTGAGTTGCGCGATGGATCATGCGCAAGGAGACAACGAAGAGCGGGAGGCCATTGTGGCCTCCCGCGTCTCTAGGTGGTGCCGAGGGGCGGGATCGAACCGCCGACACTACGATTTTCAGTCGTATGCTCTACCGACTGAGCTACCTCGGCATGTTGGTGGATTGTACCTGTTTCACCCAACGGTGGGCGATAGAGGGCTCGAACCTCTGACATCCACGGTGTAAACGTGGCACTCTTCCAGCTGAGTTAATCGCCCTCACAACCTGATGATCTATCGGTGCCCAGGAAGGGATTTGAACCCCCACGCCCTTAACGGGCACTAGCCCCTCAAGCTAGCGCGTCTGCCTGTTCCGCCACCTGGGCAAGCTTGCTCTCCGAGTGCGAGCACGGGAGAGTATACCGTGACGCCGGGATACCGCACAAGCCATTCCGAACCGGCGCGGCGCCGATGCTATCATGCATGTGCGTGGCCTGTCCAACTGTCCAGGGCCACGCCCGTGCGACGAATCACCTGTGGAGGGATGTGGGCACTATGCGAGGACGCGGTAAGGTCACAGTTGTCGGCGCTGGCATGGTCGGCGGCGTCGTCGCCCAGGAGCTGGCCAAACGCGATTACGCGAACATCGTCGTCGTCGACATCGTCGAAGGCATGCCGCAGGGCAAGTCGCTAGACCTGATGCAGGCCGGCCCGGTGGTCGGGTACGACTCGACTGTCACCGGCGCGAACTCCTACGACGAGACGGCCGGCTCCGATGTCGTCGTTATCACTAGCGGTATCGCCCGCAAGCCCGGGATGAGCCGCGACGACCTCCTGCGAACGAATATGGGCATCGTTCGCAGCGTCACGGAACAGGTTGTAGCGGCGTCTCCCGATACGGTCATCATCGTCGTCTCCAATCCCCTCGACGCGATGTGCCATGCGGCATTTGACGCGGCGGGCTTCCCGAAGGAGCGCGTGATCGGCATGGCCGGCGTGCTGGATTCAGCTCGCTATCGCACGTTCGTGGCGATGGAGCTCGGCGTCTCGGTTGAGGATGTGCAGGCTCTCGTCCTCGGCGGACATGGCGACACCATGGTTCCACTGCCGCGCTACACGACGGTCTCCGGTATTCCGATCACCGAGCTGCTGTCGGAGGAGCGGATCACCGCCCTATCCGCGCGGACGGCCAGTGGTGGCGCGGAGATCGTCTCCCTGCTCAAGACGGGTTCCGCGTTCTACGCGCCCGGTAACTCGGCAGCGGAGATGGTGGACGCCATCATGCTCGACAAGAAGCGCGTGCTCCCGTGTTCTGTCCTCCTGGAGGGCGAATACGGCGTCGATGGGCTGTACGTCGGTGTCCCGGTGAAGCTTGGCGCTGGCGGTGTCGAGCAGATCATCGAGTTGACGCTCAGCGAGGCCGAACAGGCTGCGTTGCAGAGCTCGGCCAACGCAGTCCGCGGGCTTGTCGAGGCGATGAAGAGCCTCTAGCGCGCGATTACGAGGTCTGGAGTCGCATGACCCGGGAGCGAACGCAGCGGAATCACGAGGCTGCGATTGGCGTCGACGAGGCGTTGGCGCGGATTCTCGCGTTCTTCTCGCCGCTTCCGGGTGATGACATCCCGCTGCTCGACGGGCTGGGCCGCGCGCTCGCCGCAGATGTCCGCGCACGGAACGCCGCGCCGCCTTTTCGCAATTCAGCGATGGACGGGTATGCGATTCGTTCGGGTGACACCGTCGCTCCACCGGTGACGCTGCGCGTCGTCGGTCGGATCGCTGCTGGCCAGTCGATCGATCCTCCGATGGCGGCAGGCGAGGCCATCCGCATCACCACCGGGGCGCCAACGCCCCGTGATGCGGACGCGGTTGTCCGCTTCGAGGATGTCCACGAGCATGGCGACTGGATCGATCTGTCGCGATCGGTCCGCGCCGGCGACAATATCCGGCTGGCCGGGGAGGATATCCCAGCAGGGGCGATCGTGGCCGGCGCGGGCGCCGAGGTGACGCCGGCAATGATCGGCAGCCTGGCCTCTGCTGGCATCTCCCATGTGATGGCGCGACGCCGGCCAAGCGTTGCGATCCTGTCCACCGGCAACGAGGTGGTTGAGGTGGGAGGGTCTCTCACGCCGGGCTCCATCTGGAACTCCAATGCTCCTATGCTGGCGGCGTTGGTCCGCCAGGCTGGTGGCACGGTCGTGCCGCTCGGCATTGCCCGGGACTCTGAAGCAGACATACGCGATCGATTACTGACGGCGGACATGCCTGATCTGTTTATCACCAGCGGTGGCGTGTCGGTTGGTGATTACGACCTGGTGAAGGATGTCCTCCGCGAGGAGGGGTCGATCGACATCTGGCAAGTGGCGATGAAGCCGGGGAGACCGCTGGCATTCGGGACTTTGGGCACGACGCCACTGCTCGGGTTGCCTGGAAATCCGGTCGCCGCATGGGTGTCGTTTCTGCAGTTCGGGTGGCCGGCCATCCGCCGGATGCTGGGCTTTGCATCGATCGGTCTGCCCGAGATGGACGCTCGTCTCGCCGTTGCTCTCTCCGACCGGGCCGGCCGGCGGAGCTTCGTGCGTGGCATCGCGTCGGTGAGTGGGGGGGCGGTCACCGTCCGTCCCACTGACGGGCAGGGATCGGCCATGCTCGGCGGGCTGGCTCAGGCAAACTGCCTGATCGTCATTCCTGAGACGTATTCCAGTCTGGATGCGGAGGATATCGTTCGGATCCTGATTCTTCCCGGATCGACGATAGGAGCGTAGGTCAGACAGCCTGATCCCCCAGACGTTGCCGCCCGTGGAGATCAACCGTCCGCTCGCCCCATCGGCGCGGATGGCTACTTCGCGCGTCGCCGAGGGGCAAGGCGTCGAACATGGTTCGATAGCGTTCCGATCCCGTCGATGCGGATGTGGACGGTGTCGCTTGCTTCCAGCGTGAATTCGGCCGGCGGCACGAGACCGGTGCCGGTCATCAGCACGACGCCGACCGGAAACTCCAGCGAAACGAGCAGGCAGTCAATCAGGTCTTCCAGCGATCGGCGCAAGCTCGCGGTAGACGTCTCTCCGCGCCAGACGACCGCGTCGCCGCGCTCGATCCACATTGCGATCGACAGGCTGCGTGGGTCGGGGATCTCGTCGGCGAGCATGATCAAGGGACCCAGCGCGCAGGATGCCGTGAATATCTTCGCCTGCGGGAGATACAGCGGATTCTCTCCCTCGATCGAGCGAGAAGAGACATCGTTGCCAATCGTGTAACCAGCGATGTCGCCGTGTCCGTCGATCACGAGCGCGAGCTCTGGCTCGGGGACATTCCAGCTGGAGTCATGCCGAATAGCGATTGGCTCATACGGGCCGACACACCGATAGGGTGGGGCCTTAAAGAACATCTCCGGACGCGCGGCATCGTAGACGCGGTCGTAGATATCGTCGGTTTGCGATTCTTCCATCCGGGCGTCGCGCGAACGCTCGTAGGTGACGCCGGCCGCCCACACCTCCTGCTCGTCGATGGGCGGAAGCAGCCACGCATCATCGAACGCGATGTGCGCTCCAGATGTTGTGACCTCCTCGTGAATCTGCGCGGCACGCTGGCCGGCCGGCATCTCGAGAAGGTCGGCGAGCGACGAATCCATTGGCACGATGCGATTCGCCGCGATGTCGACCCAGCCAAGTACATGGAAGTCGTGAGCCGCCTCCCGAGGGCGGAAATAGCAGAGCGGCACTCGGCGCCTCCCTTACTGTCCCTGGCCGGCTATCGTGCCAGACAGCTTGTCCACTACAACCCGGCCGCCGATCATCGTTAGCGCCGCGCGAGTACCGGCGAGATCGTCTTCCGGCGCAGTGAGGATGTCGCGGTCGAGCACGGCAATATCTGCGAGCTTACCCGGGGTGAGCGATCCCTTGATGTCATCTTCGAACGTCACCCGTGCCGCGTCGAGTGTGTAGAGCCGTAGCGCCTCCTCGCGGGAGATGCGCTCGTCCGCACCCAATGTGCGTCCGTATACCGTCTTGCGAGTAACCGCGCTGTAGAAGCCGACGAATGGATTGAACGTGGTCACCGGCGCGTCCGAGCTGAGGGCGAGCGGAACGCCCGCATCGAGGTAGCTTCGCAGCGGCATGATCCCCGATGCCCG
>Ga0073899_10002655_pt1 | contig 15990 bp, 15 predicted proteins | sample KloWWTmetaKNB5Ph_FD_88975 | JGI IMG/M metagenome (GOLD analysis project Ga0073899, IMG submission 88975) | Active sludge microbial communities from Klosterneuburg, Austria, studying microevolution and ecology of nitrifiers - Klosterneuburg... | ecosystem: Engineered > WWTP > Aerobic digester >...
CACCTGGCTCGGGGCGCCTTCGACCACCAGCGAGCGCAGCTCTTCTTCGCCCAGCGGCCGGTCGAGCGAGGTCGCGAAGTAGCCGCCCTCGGTCATCTCTTGGGTGTCTTCCGAGCGCAGCACGTCGGTCGCGGACACCACGCCCACCAGCCGGCCGGCAGAGTCGACCACCGGGGCCCCGCTGATGGCGTGCTCGAGCAAGAACGTCTTGAGCTCGGCCAGCGTCCAGTCGGCTCCGGCTGTCAGCACCTTGCGCGTCATCACTTCTCGAACCCGCACCGCGTACCTCGTCTCTTTTCGCCCCAGGGGCCGTTCAGGGGGCGGGAGCATACTCATCGCCGCCCGATGTGCGAGGACAATCACCAACGGCCAGCGTGGATCACGGCGTATTCGATCTCGGCCTCGGGCGGCGGGGCGGGCTCGGTCTCTGCCTCCGAGCGCGCGCGCGCCACGCGCGACGACCTGCGCTCGGCGGCCTCCAAGGTGAGCGCCCACTCCGCGGCCAGCGCCTCGAGCACCGTTGCCGGGCGCCGAACCGCGCACGGCAGCGACACCGCGATCACGCCCACCAGCGCCGCCGGCGAGTGGATGGGGATCACCAGGAGCTCGTGGCTGCCGAAGGCCAGCGCCAGCTTGGGCGGGGTCGAGCGCACCACCCGCGTCTCGACCTCTTGCATCCAGGCCATCAGCACGGCCTGCTTGTCGTCCGAGAGCTCGACGGGTGAGCCCGCGATCCCCAGCCGCGCGACGCTGCCGGTCAGATCCACCACGGCGGCCACGTCGGCCGCCACGGCATAGCGCGCGCGGGCCGCCAGCGCGCCGGCGTCGCCCTGATTGGCTGCGGCGAAAACGCCGCTGTCGAGCTCGGGCTCGAAGAAGAAGGCTCCATCGTCCATGGGACGTCCCCACGCGACAAAGAGTCGAGATCGGGGGGGTGGGCCAAGCTTCGGACCAAAATGTCTGGGTCCGTGTGGGAGCGGCTCCCACCGCCGCGCGATCAGCTCAGCGAGCGCAGCGCCTCGCCGATGCGCGGCAGGGCCTCTTGGATGTCCCGCAGCGAGACCGCGCCCACGCTCATGCGGAACCAGCCGTCGTCGTCCGGGTACCCGAAGGCCTGGAACGCCACCACGCCCACGCCCGCACGATCGAGGAGCAGCTTGCGCACGTCCTCGTTGGTGGCGATCACCTTGCCGTCGGGCGTCTTCTTGCCGAAGGGCGCCACGCGCACGGTCAAGTAGATGGCGCCCTCGGGCGACAGGCTGTCGACCGGCAACCCTTGCGCCTTGAACGCCTGAATGCCCTCGTGCAGCGCCGAGAGCCGGCTCACGATCCCGCGCTTGATCTCGGTGACATAGGTCTGAATTCCCGCCGCGTCGTCCAGCAGCTTCGCGGTGGCCACCTGTTCGGCGCGCGGCGCCCACGCGCCCACGTGCCCCAAGATCGAGCTCATGCGATCGATCACGTCCACCGGGCCCACGGCCCAGCCCACGCGCACGCCGGTGGCGGCAAAGGCCTTGCTGATGCCGTCCACGAACACGGTGTAGCGCGCCATTTCCGGCGCAATTTCCGGGGGTGTGACGTGCTGGTGCCCGTCCGCCGTGAGCATCCAGTAGATCTGGTCGTACATCAAGAAGACGGGGCGCTTGCCGGTCTTCGCCCGCTTGTCGTTCTCGGCCAAGATGGCCTCCGAGATCCCCGCCAGCATCTCGCGGCTCATCGCGGTGCCGGTGGGGTTGAGCGGCGAGTTGAGACACAGAAGGCGCGCCTCGCTCAAGCTCGAAAGAATGCTGTCGCGGGTCGGAAGGAAGCGCGTCTCGGCCCCGCACTTCACCGCCACGCCGCGGGCGCCCGTCATCTGCACATAGTGGTTGTTGTTCCAGCTGGGCAGGGGAAACACCACCACGTCGCCGGGGTCGACCAGCGTGCGGTACACGCCGTAGATCACCGGGCGCGCCCCGCCGCAGATCAAGATCGACTCGAGCGGCACTTCCAGACCCAGCTCGCGCGAGTAGAAGCGCTGCACCGCGCTCCTGAGCTCGGGCATGCCGTTCGAGGGTGGGTAGTTCGTCTCGTGGGCGTCGTAGGCGGCCACGATGCCCTGGCGCAGCGACTCGGGGATGGGAAACTGCTTCGGATCGAAGTCGCCCACCGTCAGGTTGCAGATCTTCTGCCCCTTCGCGACCATCGCGCGGATGTCGGCGGCGATCTTCAAGATCTCGGACCCGACGATGCCAGCGGCCATGCTCGAGACGCGCGGCGAGCCGGGGGCGGGGCGGACGAAATCGGACAGGTCGGTCGGCATGGCGGGAGACTGCCACGGGACCGCCCCCGGTCACGTGACAAAGGTCATTCCGCGCTGCGTCACGCCGGCGCGTGTGTCAGGGCGTGCGGAGATCGACGAATCGAGCGTGGCGCTCCCGGCCCTGCACCGCGTCTTCGACCCACGCCGGCAGCGGACCGTAGACCTTCCGGAGCTTGCCCGACTCCGTGCGAGCGGAGAGGCGCGCTTCTACGTCGTCGACCGAATTGTCGTAGATGTAGACCCGGTCGGCGAGCTCCACGGCCGCCGAGAGGTTGGCCATCGACTTGCCGTAGCGTCGTCGGGATTCAGGTACTCGACCCCGTGGCTCCAGTGGTCTTGGCGCAGGCGGGTCGTCACAGTCGTCTTTCCGGCGCCGTTCGGCCCGGCGATCACCAGCAGCACGGGCCTCAACGTCGCGCGCCCTGGCTTTCGTGCAGCTCCGCCAGTGCAGCCGCTCGAAGGGCTGCGATGCGTGTACGGAGCGCTTCGAGCGCGGCCTGGTGACGGGCACGCACGTCGGCGAAAGCCTCACGCGAGAGCTCGCGAAGTTGCTCGTCCGTCGGCTCGAAATCCGCATCTCCGAAGTCGGCGCCGCCGCGCACGGGCTCGCTCATGCCGAGAGAGTACGACAACTGACTTCGATGTGCACGGCGGAATCACTGCGCGATCTGCGCACGTCGCGGGGCGAAGCTCACACGGCGCGTCTCTTTGATCCGGCCGCTCTCGAGCTCGCCTTCGACCAGCTCGTAGCCCAGCAGGGCGAAGATGCGACCCTTCAAGAACAGCGGGCGCGCGTTGCCGTACCAGTCCACGCACGAGGCGCGGCAGCCGTCGTCGGGGTTCGCCTCGGGCTTGGCGCCCAGGGTGCCCAGCTCGCTGAAGCGAAGCAGATCGTTCCTCAGGAACAGCACCGACGCCGAGCCCTGCGTCAGGTGCTCGTACCCGGGGCGGCCGGCCTCGGCCACGGGCAGCCCCAGGAATCCCGATTTCTCGTCGATCGGCTTGTAGAAGAAGCCGTGGCTGCGCAGCTCACCCTGGGACGCGTTCTTGCGGGTGTAGCGCTGCGCCACGCTGGGCCGCTGGCCGAGCGCGATGGGCGAGAAGTGCAGGTCCTTGCCGTCCGTGCCCACCACCACCGCGTCGCTGCCCAGGGCCTCGATGCGATCGACGCCGTGGGTGAGCGGCAGCTTCAGCGCCTCGGTGCTGCCGTCGTAGCGGTAAGCCACCAGCCCGCCGCGCTCGTTCTGCTCGGGCGCGCCCCAGCCGCTGCCCGTGCCATAGAGCAGGTGCTTGCCCACGAAGCGGTTCTGAAAGGTGTAGCCCTGGGGCTTGGGCAGCGCGCGGTAGCGCGACGCCGGCACCTTGTCGGCGCCATCCGAGAAGCTCGAGAGCTTCACGCGCATCATGGCCACGTCCCCGCCCGTGACCTCGGCGTTCCACATGCCGTCGCCGGCGGCGTCGGCGCGCACCAGCACGTTCAGGTTCCCCTCGGGGTCTTCCAGGAAAGAGAACTGATCGACCGGGCTGCCGGCGGTTTCCAGCGCCGACGGCCCCGAGCCGTCGAGCGGCATGCGATACACGAACGAGCGTGGCAGCGAGCGCTCGCCGCTCTGCTCGTAGTCGGTCACCCAGACGAACACCGAGCCCGGCGACACGTAGAACACGCGGCCCGCCGGCCCGAGCACCGCCGTCGCGTCGCACTGAAGGTCGCGCTTGGCGAGATCACAGACGGTGACGGTGTGCAGCGTGAGCGACGACGACTTCTGGATCGGACGGTAGATGCGCGTGGCCGACGCGATGCGTTGGAAGTCGGTGTCCTTCACGCCCTTCCGCCACTTGCGCAGTGCGGGGAACGAGCGGAACGGATCTTCGTCGCCCACCGACAGGTAGAGCGGGGTGTAGAAGATCAGCTTGTCGCCGATCAGCCGGCTCGCATAGTTCCGCGACGAATAGTAGTCGTTCGAGCGCAGGTGATAGGTCGAGCGATACTTCAGCCGGCCCGAGTCGCTGATGTCGAACAGCCCCAGCTCGGTGCCGCCGCGGCTGTAGCTGTAGCCCACGACCACGATGGTGCTCTGGCCGATCAGCATCTCGTCGTACCAGGTGCCGCCCGGGTCGATGTCCGGGCCGAAGGCGTCCACCGCCGAGACCGGGGACAGGTCGGACGTGCGCACCGTGAACAGTCGGCCGCGGCGGAGCACCACCAGGTGATCGCCGTGCACCTTCACGATGCCGCCTTCGTCCACGCCGGCGTGCTGGGTGTTGGTGACGGATTCGCCCTCTTTGGCCGAAGACGCCTTGTCGGCTGGCGCCGAGGCGGGGGCGGGCGCGGCCTGAGCCGGCGGCGCCCCGGCCGCCTCGGAAGCGTAGCCGGGGCTGCCCGTGGGCTGAGACGCCGCTCGCTGCGCCTTGGCCATGTCCTTCAAGAAGCGCGACAGCTCGTCCTCCGACGCGAAGGCCGTCAGGGTCTTGCGCGAATGGTGCTGTATGACCTTCGCGAGGGGGTCGCCGCTCGTGGACTTGTGACACGCGGGGGTCAGGGCTGCGCCGAGGCCCAGGGCCACGACAGCCAGCGTCTTCGGAAGCTTCGAGCAAAATGACATGGCGGTGCCGGACAAACGCCAGGTCGCGCGCCGGCCTTACACCCGCGCCTTGACGGCCCTCGTACCTCGACGCCACCCTCAGCGCGTGGCCCGCGGCAGTGCCCTGGCGCTCGTGTTCTTGGCGGCGCTCGCGCTGGGCGCCTGCACGCCCAAGATGCGTGCAAAGCGCCTGCTCGGGAAGTACGAGAAGGTCTTCGCGACGTGCCGCAAGCTGACCGAAGACGCGGGCGCGCGTCCGGGCGAGCACTCGTGTGCCAAGGTCGCCAGCCTGGCCGTCGAGGGCTCGCTCGGCGACACGGGCCTGCCCGAGTCCGAGTGGCGCCCCATGCTGACGCACTGGCTCACCGAGACGGGCTTCGCGCCGTACTACGTCGACTCGTCGAAGCCGTCGGTCGACGCCGCGCCGTTCGTGACCACCACCGCGGCGGCCGCCGCGGCGCCCTCGGCGTCGGCGCCGGCGAAGGGGGGGCCGGCCAAGCCCGTAGCCTCGGCGTCCAAGAAGGCGGCGTACAGTGTGGGCGCCAAGGTCTCGGTGCTGTGGGGGAACCGCTGGTGGAACGCCACCGTTCTCAGCGTGAAGGGCGACAAGTACTTGATCCACTATGACGGTTGGGCCAGCTCGTGGGACGAGTGGGTCACCAGCGCGCGGATGAAACCACGCTGACCTTCCTGACGAATTCCTGACAAGAGTGCGAAGCGCATTTCGCGCGTGCGCGACGATCTCGCGGCGAGCCCCGAATTGCGCTAGGGGTTGGGTCTTCGCCGATGAACTCCGCGACGCTGAGCCAAACCGGAGACCTCGCGAGCGAGCTGTTCGCGCTCTTGCGCGAGACGGATCCCGCCCGCTTCACCGACACCGTGAGCCACCGCGCCGTGGAGCGCTGGTCGCGCATCCGCGCCTCGGTGGAAGAGCTCTCGACCGAGACCGCCGCGCCGCCCCCGATCAGCGCGTCGGTGGCCACGCTCCGCGCGCTGATGGACGAGCCGGTCGACAGCCCGCGCGAGTCGGTGGGGTACTGGACCACGCTTCGCCCGCACTTGATGGCGGAATACGAGCGGCTGGCGGGCGAGTTGCGGCGCCGTTCGGTGCGCGCGCCCACGCTGCGCCCCACCAACTGGGCGCGCATCGGCTTCCACGTCAGCTCGGCCGTCGGTGCACTGCTCTTGCTCGAGGTCTTCTTGTCGCGCACCGGCACGCTGTGGGCCACGGGCGGCTTCGCGGCCTATTGCTGGATCAACGAGTCCGGTCGCGCCCTGAGCAAGCGCTGGAACGAGCGCCTGATGAAGGTGCGGTTCTTCCAGGCCATCATCCACCCGCACGAGCACCACCACATCAACTCGGCCACGTGGTACGGCACCGCGCTGATCATCCTGGCGCTGGTCAGCCCGCCCTTCGCCTCGGCCGCGGCCCTGGCGGTGCTCGGCTTCGGCGACCCGGCCGCCGGCTTGGTCGGTCGGCGCTGGGGGCGGCGCCCGCTGACCGGCGGGCGCACCCTCGAGGGCACCGTGGCCTTCGCGCTGTTCGGCTCGCTGGCGGCCTTCGCCGTGATTTCCCTGTGGCACGGCACCGCCGCGGTCCCGCTGCTCGTCCTGGTCTCGGCGGCGGCCGGCATCGCAGGCGCCATCGCCGAGGCGGTCAGCGTCCGCGTGGACGACAACCTCACGGTTCCGCTCGCGGCCGCGCTGGCGGCGGCGCTCACCGCGTCGGTCCTGGGCCTTCAGATCTGATCACTGCTCGAAGCAGTAAAGGTGCTTGAAGCCGCTGCACTGCCCGGCGTTCGGCATCTTCGTCCAGCGGCCGTCGACCTCGCGGATGTCGCCGTAGGTGACCTGACCCTTCCCCGTCCAGTTCGTGCAGCTCTGTCCGCTCGGTGTTCCGTCGGCGTGGGTCCCCGTCCAGGCGTCGAAGCCCAGAAGCGTCTCGTCGTCGAACTCGTCGTAGTCCAGCGACACCTTCAACGGACCCGCCGTCAGGCCCGCCCAGCCCTTGGCGATGACCGTACCGCCAGGCCGCACATAGTTGCCCTCGGGCCGCGTGAAGCGCGTGCTGGGTGACGACTCGTCGTCGCTGAGCCAGGCGCGGAAGCTGCCCGAGAGGCCCGCCTCGCTGGCCAGCGTGCCGCACCGCCCGTCGGCATCGAGCGCCGAGTCGAAGACCGCCGTGTATTCGTGGGAGCTGACGAACGCCACCTTCGGAGGCGGCGCTCCCGCGTCGCCCCCACCGCTGCCACCCATGCCGGCGTCCACGACCGGCGGGCCCTTGCCGTCGTCGCTGCCACAGCCGATCACCAGTGCCGCCAGGCAGGCGAGACCGCGCATGCGCGCAGTATGACACCCGAGGGGTCTGATCGCCGAGCCACGGGAGGTGTGCGGATACGCACACGCCGGTGCACGCCGCCCCGGCGAAATACCGCGAATAACCGGCAAATCGGCCCCACAGCCCCGCCGGCACGCCGCGTGCTTCAGGGGAAGGTCAGAGATCGCCATGACCATGCGTCGCAATTCCCCGAGGGCCCCCTGGCTGGCCAACCTGTCTGCCGTCGAGCTCCGCGTCGTGTTCGCCCGCGCCCGCGAGCGCACGCGCCGGTCGCGCCCGCCCGTGTCGCACGACTCGGTCGTGTCCCTCTTGCCGGGCAAGCGCGCCTGATTCACCGCATCTCGAAGTAGAGCTCGTGCGTGCCGTCGAGCTCGGCGTGAGTCAGGGTCGTGCCTTCGACCTCCACCCCGTCCAGCGTCACGCGCCCGGGCCGCATGCCCCGCTCGGGTGGCGGCCACGCGGTCAGGGTCAGATCGCCGCCCGGGCGCCGCAGCACGACCCTGGGGTAACGCGGCGCCGACACGATGTAGCGATCGGTTCCGGGAAGCGGGTACAGGCCGGTGGCGGCGAACAAGAGCCACGCACTCATCGTGCCGCCGTCGTCGTTGCCGGGCAGGCCGTCGACCCCCACGCCGTAGAGGTCGCTCACGATCCAGTCCACCCACTTCCACGTCTCGCCCGGTGAGCCCCAGGCCGCGAAGTACCAGGGCGCGCTGATGTCGGGTTCGTTGCTCGGCCAATAGTGAGCGCGCACTCCCAAGATGGGCACGTCTTCCCGGCTGGCGTCGAAGAACTCGCGCAGACGCTCGAGGGCGGCCGCTTCCCCGCCCAGGGTCTGGGCGAGCCCCTCGGGATCGTGGGGCACCATCCACAGGTAGTGCCAGGCGTTGCCCTCGACGTAGGCCTTGTGCATCGCGGTCGGGTCGCCGATCGGCGCCCAGCTGCCGTCGGCCTTCTTCGGCCGGAAGAAGCCGAAGCTCGGGTCGTACACGTTCTGGTAGTTCTTGCCGCGGTCGGCCAGCACGCTCTGGTCGCTCGACTTGCCCAGCTTCTCGGCCCAGCGCGCCAGGGAGGCATCGGCCACCGCGTACTCCTGGGTCTTCGACACCGAGCCGCTGGCGACGTCCGAGGGCACGTAGCCCTTGGCCAGGTAGTCGGGCAGATCGGCGTCCCGGCCGCCGACCGGGCCCGGGGACGGACCAAAGGCTGCCACGCGCGCCAGGCCGTAGGCCTGGGCTTCGTCGTCGAACGCCACGCCCTTGAGGGCGGACTCGGCCAGCACGATCTCGCCCGGCGATCCGATCATGCTGTGCGCATCGCCGTGGCCGATGCCCCACACCGGGACGGCGCCGCCCTCGGCCGCCATGTTCACCAGCGACGCTGCGAAGGGCTCGTTGTGATCGTCTTCGGTGAGCAAGAGCCAGGGGTGCAGCGTGCGATAGGTGTCCCAGAGCGAGAAGTCGTTGTAGCGCGGGCGGCTGGCCTTCGCGATCGCGCCCTTCGCGTTCACGAAGCGTCCGTCCACGTCGCTGGTCAGGGTGGGCATCAAGAGCGCGTGGTAGAGCGCCGTCGACATCAGGGTGGCGTCGCGGCTCGACGCACCCCAGATCTCCATCCGATCCAGCGCCGTGCGCCAGCGGGCTTCGGCCTGCGCCCGCATGCCGTCGAAGTCGAAGCCCGGGGCCTCGGCGGCCAGGTTCTTCTGCGCCCCCGCGGCGTCCACGAAGCTCACCGCCAGGCGCAGGGCCGCGTGGGTCGTGCCTGCCGGCAGCTCGAGATACGCGCCCAGCGGCACGCCGCTCGCGCTGGTCTGTCCCGGAGCGAGCCCGCTGCCGTCGAAGGTGCCCACGGCCTTCGGGGTCACGTCGAGCACGCCTCGAGCGAACAGATCGTAGCCGTCGGCCCGCTCGGACATGCTGCCGAAGTGCCGGATGTGCGCATCGAAGCTCCCGGCCTTGGCGTCCAGCTGCACGTCGGCCGCCTTGATCTCGCCCTCGAGCCGATGATCGAGATCGAGCAGCACCACCGGGGGCGAGCCCGGCGGAAAGGTGAAGCGGAAGATCGCTGCCCGCTCGCTCGAGGTGAGCTCGACCTGGATGCCATCGGCCAGGGTCACGGAGTAATAGCCGGGCTGGGTCAGCTCGCTGGCCTTGTCGAAGCCGATCATGTGGCCGGCCTGCGTTCGCTTCGTGTCCGTCATCCCCAGGGTGGGCAAGATGCCGATGGTGCCGTAGTCGGGCACGCCGGTGCCCTCGAAGTGCACCAGCGAGAACGCGCTGATCAGCGGGTCGTCTGCGTAGTACCCCGCGCAGTGATAGAAGCTGACGGCGCCCGACGCGGTCCGCGTGTCGGGGCTGGGGTGGATCATGGCGAACTGCACGGCCGGGCCGGGGTAGGTCGACCCCACGGCGAAGCCGATGCCGCCGTTCCCGATCCGCGGATCGACCGCCGCGAACAGATCGGCGCGCACCGGCTCGGGCAGGGTGCGCTCTTCACCGTCCGCGCAGCCTGCGAGGGGCACCAGGGCGAGAAAGCAGAGGGCGCGTCGCACGCGCCGTGCAGGCTAGCACGCAAAGGCCTCGTCGCCGCTCTCGCGTGACCGCCTCAGGCCTTGCCCTCGTTCAGCCACCCCGACACCAGTGCTCCGAGCTCCTCCAGGTCGCGCAAGTCGTCGTGCAGCGCGGCGTGGATAAGCGCGAAATCGACGCTCGCGTACTGGTGGGCCAACACGTTGCGCAAGCCCGCCCAGCCTTCCAGCCGAGTTGCCAGGTCGGGATCGAGCAAGCCCGCGGACCTGAGCGCGGCGAATGCTTCGCGATAGGACTGTCCGGCGGGCAACTCGGCGTCGGCCAATGCGTGCAACGCCACGTCGATGGCGGCCTGCGCAGCCTGATACATGGCGTGGAGGACCATGTGCTGCGTGTCGCGGTCCGCCTGAAGCAGCTCGAGCGTCACGCGGTCGCGATAGCGGCGCAAGTCTGCCAGCGCATCGAGGAGCACGCCGAGCCGGTGACGAAGGACTTCCGCTCGAACCACTCAGCCCCCAGCTGCCAGCCGCTGGCGCAAGCGCTCTTCCCGGAGCGCCAGGTAGCGTCGGCGGATCGGCTCGAAGTCGAGCGAACGAGATAGCGTTTCCGCCTCCCAAACGTGGCGCCGGTCGCGGTCGCGATCGAGCAGCACGCGACGACAAGCGAGGACCGATTGAACCAGAACCAGAGGAGCACGACGCAGGTCCACCAGATCCACGTCCGCCGCCACCACCCGAGCGAGGCGTGACTGGAGTTGGCCGAGATCCACCAGTCTGGCGAGCCCGGTCTCGCAAGGCATGACCGCCACGTCGACGTCGCGGAAGCCCTCGCCTCGGGCCGCCGACCCGAAGAGGTACGCCCAGGCCAGGGAGCTCTCGGACTCGAGCGCTCTTCGCAGCGCGTGTTCGATGGAGTCGCGCAACACGGAGGAAGGGTACCACAGGCGGTGACGCACGCGGGGTCGCGGCCCGCTTCATCGGGGCTCGGCCGGCCGGGGTAGAAGTGCGTCTTCCGCCGAGCGGCGCGGCCCCCGGCCTTCCACCAGCCTGGCCTTCCGGCGGCCGAGCGTGGGATATTCGCTCCAAAGCAAGAGGTCGATCGTGAGTGAGAGCCAGCGATATCATGTGATCGAGAAGATCGCCGCCGGGGGCATGGCCGAGGTCTTCCGGGGTGAGAGCGCGGGGATCGAGGGCTTCCGCAAGAAGGTCGCGATCAAGCGCGTGCTGCCCAAGCTCAGCGCCAACAGCGAGTTCATCCAGATGTTCTTGGACGAGGCGCGGCTCGGCGCCTACCTGTGCCACAGCAAGTGCGTGCAGGTGTTCGACATCGGCCAGGGCGGCGGCGCGCACTTCATCGTGATGGAGTACGTGGACGGCGCCGACTTGAAAGAGGTGCTCGACTACCTCTCGGCGCACAAGCAACAGATGCGCATCGAGGTGGCGTGTCGCGTCGCCATGGACGTGTGCGAGGGCCTGGCCTACGCCCACGCCGCTTGCGACCACACCGGCCGGTGCCTGGACATCGTGCACCGCGACATCTCGCCGCACAACGTGCTGATCACGCGCTTCGGCGAGGTGAAGCTGGTGGACTTCGGCCTGGCCAAGGCCAGCTCGCACCTGAACGCCGAAGACGAGGACATGGTCAAAGGCAAGTTCGGCTACCTCGCGCCCGAGGTGACCATGGGGCAGCGTCCCGACAAGCGCGTCGACATCTTCGCCGCGGGGATCTTGCTGTGGGAGATGCTGGCCGGGCGCCGGCTGTTCCTGGGCGACACCGACGTCGAGACCTTCAAGCTGGTGCGGGCCGCAGCGATCCCCGACCCGCGTCAGTTCCGTCCCGACATCCCGGACGAGGTGTTGACCGTGCTCGGCAAGGCGCTCGCCAAGGATCCGGCCCAGCGCTACCAGAGCGGCAACGACTTTGCGCGGGATCTGGGCCTGGTGCTGCGCAAGCTGTCGCGCCCGGTCACCTATCTGGACATCGCCGAGGTCGTGCGCCTGGCCGCCGACGAGCGCGCGCGCCGCCGAAAGGCCGAGGGCAAGACCCAGGCGGGGGACATCGGCGATCTGGTGCTCGATGCCCTGCACCAGTTCTCGGGCTTGCCCGGCAGCGTGGCCTCTGAAGCGATTCGCGCCACTCTCGGCACGCCCGGCATCGAGGCCGGCGGCGGAGGCTTCGAAGATCCGAGCGCGTGGGGGCTCGACGCGGTGTTCGAAGAGGCCGCCCGGTCGGTGCCAGAGCCCGAGGCGATCGAGGTCGAGCCGGACGAGCCGGATGCGCCCGCTCCGCCGCCTCGACCCCAGGCGCCGGCCCGGCCCGCGGCCCCCGCGCGCGCCGCTGCGCCCGCAGCCGCACCTCCCGCCGCACCCACCGAAGGCGCCGCGCCTGCGGCACGCCCGCGGGTGCAAGACGACGCGCCGAAGAAAGAGGGGCCGTTCTGGCGCCGGTGGTTCGGCAACTGATCCTTCTGCTCGCGCTCACGGGCGCGTGTGCCGACCGCGGTGCGCGCCCAGCGCGCCGCTATCCGCCCACGCCGCCGTGGTCGCCTCCGCTGGTGGGCGCGCCCGACGCGGGGGCGCCTGCGCCGCTGGCAGCACCGGTCACCCCCCTGCCGCCCGCAGCCGCGCCGAGCACCGTCGGCTTCAGCGTCGGCCCGGTCCTCGAATTCCGCGGCGGGGCGTCGCTGAAGATCGTGCCCATCGCTCAGCAGACCGCCATCCACGCGCTGTCGCCCGACGCGAAGAGCTGGATCATCGACGGGCCGGGCAACACCGTGAAGCTCATCACGCCGGCGTTTCCCCAGGGCGTGTCGCACCCGGTGTGGGTGCCGCGCGCGCTGTTCTCGGACGACGGCAAGCGCGCGCTGGTCTTCAGCACCAGTGATCTGGCGATCTTCGACGTGCAGAGCGGCAAGCTGCTGGGCAAGCACAGCGGAGCGATCTGCAACGCGCGCTTCGCCGGTCCGAACGAGATCGTGTTTCACGGCGATTCGAAAGAAGCCGACGCGCGCCTCTGGCGCTGGGCTGTTGGCGCGCCGGCGCCCACGCCGATGGGAAACCCGCGGGCTGCCGAGACCTGCCACGCCTTGCCCGACAGCTCGACCTGGCTGATCGAGAGCTACGCCGAGCGCTGGCTGGTCGATGGGCGCACCGGCGGGGCACGGGCGCTGACGCCGCCGGCCCAGGGCGGCGTGCTCTCGACCGCGGGCAATCGCCTCTGCACCGCCGACGACCGCGGTTTTTCCTGCGTGCGCTACCCCGACGAGCGCACCGAGCGGGTGTGGACCAAGCCGACCAGCGACACCCTGGTGTTCGACGGCGGCGGAACCCACGCGTTGATCACCTACGCCGGTGGCCCGGACACGGTGCGTGACTCGTTCGCGCTGGTCGACTTCGCGGCGCTCAGCGTGCGTCCGCTTCGAGGCGTGAAGGCCACCAGCGGCAGCCTGTTCGCCCTGACCCCCGGGGCGAAGCTGCTCACCATCGGCAGCGGCAGCGGGCTCCACGTCTACGACCTCGAGCGCGGCCAGAAGCGCTTCGCGGCCCACCGCCCGCTCTACGGCAACCACGTGTTTCCGCATCACCCGCGCCGCATCGTGGCCGGCACCGACGAGCCCATGGATTTGTTCCTGGTGGACGTGCCGTAGCGCTTCTTCCTTGACGCGTCCGCGCCTCGCTCGGAAAACCCCCGGCGATGCGACTCCACTCTCTGCTCGTCTCGGGCGCGCTCCTGGCCGTCACCGGCCTGTCTCAGGCCACACCCCCGGGCAAACCCCCTGCGGCGCTCAGCTTGCCGGTGGAGCAATACCAGCTCGACAACGGTCTCACCGTGCTTCTCAGCGAGGACCACCGCCTGCCGGTGGTGGCCGCCGAGGTGCGCTACCTGGTGGGCTCGGCCCACGAGAAGAAGGGGCGTAGCGGCTTCGCGCACCTGTTCGAGCACCTGATGTTCCAGGGCAGCAAGAACTTCGACGACGAGTACTTCAAGCCCTTCGAGCCCATCGGCGGCAGCGTGAACGGCACCACCACCCAAGACCGAACCAACTTCTACGAGCGCGTGCCGTCCAACTATCTCGACGTTGCGCTGTGGATGGAGTCCGACCGGATGCACCACCTGCTTCCGGCGCTCTCGCAAGACAAGCTCGACAACCAACGCGACGTGGTCAAGAACGAGCGCCGCCAGCGCTACGAGAACCCGCCCTACGGCATGGCGTGGATCTACCTGACCGAGTCGCTGTACCCCGCAAGCCACCCCTACGGGCACTCGGTGATCGGCTCGCACGCCGATCTGACCGCGGCATCCCTGGACGACGTGAAGGGCTTCTTCCGGGAGTATTACGGCCCGGCCAACGCCGTGGTGACCGTGGTCGGCGACTTCCGCCCCAGCGAGGCGAAGGCGCTGGTGAAGAAGTACTTCGGCGGTGCCGAGGGCAGCGCCGGCAAGCGCGTGCCGCTGCCCACGGCCAGCATGCCGAAGATCGAGTCCGTGGTGCACGTCACCAAGACCGACGACGTGAAGCTGCCGCGCATCTACCTGGCGTGGCACACGCCGGCGATCTTCGCCCCGGGCGACGCCGAGCTGGATCTCTTGTCGAGCATCTTGACCAGCGGCAAGACCAGCCGACTGTACAAACCGCTGGTCTACGACAAGAAGGTCGCCAAGGACGTCGAAGCCTTCCAGGCCTCGATGCAACTCTCCAGCTTCTACGTGGTGCAGGTCACCGCGGCGCCCGGCAAGACGCTGAAAGAGCTGGAAGCGGCCCTGATGGACGCGCTGAAGGCCGCCCTCGCCACGCCGCCCAGCGACGACGAGATGAAGCGCGCCGTGAACGGCTACAAGAAGGACTTCTTCGAGCGGGTCGAGGGCGCCGTGTCCCGGGCCTCGACGCTGAGCACGTATTATCACGCGACCGGCAAGGGGGACTTCTTGAAGCAAGATCTCGCGCGTTACACCGGCGCCACGTCGAAGAGCGTGCATGGCGCCGCGACGAAGTGGCTCGATCTCGGGCGCTACGTCCGCATCGACATCGTGCCGGGCGCGAAGGCCGGGGGGGCGCAGCAATGATCCGCCGCCTCTCTGCCTGCGCCGCGCTGATCGCCGTCGCTTGCGGCGGCCCCCCGCCCGAGCCTGCCAAGCTTCCGCCGCCCCCGCCGCCGGCCACTGCGCCCAGCGCAGCAGCGGTGGCGCCCTCGGCTCCCGATCGGGCGAAGCTGCCCGTGCCCGCGCCCACCCCGAGCTGGGCCCTGCCGCGCCCGCAGATCTCGGCGCTGAAGAACGGCATGAAGGTGTACTTCATGCAGCAGGGGCCCACGCCGCTGGTCAGCGTGCTCTTGGTGCTGCCGCGCGGCGGCGCCACCGACCCGAAGGGCAAGGCCGGGCTCACCGCGCTCACCATCGACATGCTCGACGAAGGCGCCGGCGGCAAAGACGCGCTCGCGCTCTCGGAAGAGCTGCAGCGGCTGGGCACCGACTACTCGGGCAACGCCGACGTCGACTACGTGATGCTGGCGATGAACACCATCGCCGACAGCTACGACGCATCCGTGGCGCTGCTCGCCAGCATCGTGCAGAAGCCGGCCTTCGATCCCAAAGAGTTCGCCCGGCGCAAGTCCCAGCGCATCGCCGACGCCCTGGCCGCCGAGAGCGAGCCCAGCTCGGCCCGCACCATCGTGCTGCGCAAGGCGCTGTTCGGCGAGGGCTACGGCTCGGAGGTCGCCAGCGGCACCCGACCCACGCTCGGCAAGGTCGGCCTGGGCGACGTGAAGGCCCAGTACTCTGCGCTGATGGTGCCCGAGGGCGCCGCTTTCATCGTGGTCGGCGGCATCGACCAGGCCCAGGCGGTCAAGGCGCTGGAAGCCAGCTTCGGCGAGTGGAAGGGCACGGCCAAGTCCAAGAGCGCGCCGGTCTCGAGCGCCAAGCCCGACAAGGCCATCTTCTTCGTCGACTACCCCGGCGCCACCCAGACTGCCCTGGCCATCGCGCGCCGCGCGCCGGGCGAAGGCACCGCCGAGTACTTCCCCGCCATGGTGATGAGCCGCGTGTTCGGCGAGGCGTTCACCAGCCGGTTGAACCTGAACCTGCGCGAGGCCAAGGGCTACACCTACGGCGCCGGCTCCAACTTCCGCCGCTTCAAAGAGGCGGGCCTCTTCGGCCTCACCGCCAGCGTGAAGCGCGAGACCACCCGGGCCAGCATCGACGAATCGTTCAAAGAGCTGCGCGAGCTCTGCTCCTCGCGGCCGA
>Ga0073899_10002656_pt1 | contig 15989 bp, 17 predicted proteins | sample KloWWTmetaKNB5Ph_FD_88975 | JGI IMG/M metagenome (GOLD analysis project Ga0073899, IMG submission 88975) | Active sludge microbial communities from Klosterneuburg, Austria, studying microevolution and ecology of nitrifiers - Klosterneuburg... | ecosystem: Engineered > WWTP > Aerobic digester >...
CGGGACCTGACCGCAACCTCGGCCTTCTACGCACGGCTCGGCTTCATCGAGGACTACCGCGACACCGACTGGATGATCCTCACTCGCGGCGAGCTCAAGCTGGAATTCTTCGTGCACTCAGAGCTCGATCCGGCGACGAGTTGGTTCAGTTGCTGCCTGCGCCTCGACGACCTCGAGGACTTCTATGCGGCATGTGTGGCCGCTGACCTGCCGGAGACCTGCATCGGCTGGCCGCGCATCCATCCGCCCCAGGTCGAGGACTCCGGTCTGCGCATCGGCGCGCTCATCGACCCCGACGGCACGCTGCTGCGCCTGATCCCGAACCCCTGACCGAAGGGGATCAGGACTGCCAGCGAGCGGCGCGCTCCCCGGCACGGATCGGTATGCCGATGCGGTTCTGAGCGGGCGGGATCGGGCAGCTGTAGAAGTTGGAGAATCCGCAGGGCGGCACGAAGGCCCGGTTGAAGTCGACGACCAGGTCCGCGTCCCCCTCGGGCAGCGGCACCCGCAGGAACCGGCCGGGCGCATAGGACTCGGCGCCCGTCGTGCCGTCGGCGAAGACGAGCACGAGCTCCTGTCCGTCCTTGAAGGCGAGCAACTCGACGGTCCCGTCGGGCAGGTCCACCGACACCGTGCCGGGCACCGATTTCGGCCGACCCGTGTCGACCTCCTTGGTGAATTCCCATGGCACCGCAGCAACTTCGTCGTATGCCGTGAAGCGGGCTGGGCGCACGAGCTCGCTGTCGTAGGGGTAGACATCAATGCCGTCGAAGTCGCTCAGCGCCGGCGCCTGCTCGTCATAGATGCGGAGTTCGTAGGCCGCACCTTCGAGACTGAAGGCGTCCACCCAGATCGACCCGCTGCGCAGGAAAGGCCCACCGGGGCCAAGGCGAGGCAGGAAGCCCTCGCCCGCACACGGCATACCGTCAATTTCGGCGTCCACCCCGGGGGCGACCCGCAAGCGGACCCCGGCCTCGCCGGGCACGAACCAGGCCTCGATCCCCTCGAGGTGCTCGACGTCCTGGGGCTCGGCATCCAAGGGTTGGTTGACGACGAGGGCGAGGTTTCCGGGCACTGCGCGCAGGCCAGCTTCCCGCTCCTCGCACCAACGCTGCCAATCAGCCTCGGCCGGGGGGACGGTCTCGGTGGGCATGGTCAGTTCCCTTCTGCCGATTCGCCATTGGTCGCGGACGTGGCAGCTCGGACGGCGTCGATGTCGTAGCCGAAACGGCGAGGGCCGGTGAGCCGCAGGCCGTGCTCAGTGTGCCAGCGCTCGTCGCAGGGCAGGCCGACGACGACGACGCGGAAGCCATAGCGGAGTTCCTCGGCGGGGATGGGTTCCCCGGTCTCGGCCTCCATCGTCATGATGATGTCGGGCGTGGTTAGGACCGCGTCGTCACCCTCCCGGGCGACCAGGTATTCGTTCTGGAAGAGCAGACTCATCGTCCGACCTCGGTCGGCACCGAGACCCTCGATGGTCGCCTCACCGAAGTTGAAACCGCCCTCGGTGCGTCGCTCGATGCCAGCAATCCGCCCCTCGATCACTCGAGCGCCACCGTGCTCGGCGAGCAGGGCAGCGACCGGGTCCGCCTTCTCGGCGCGGGCAGCCCGCAGCGTGGCCCCGAGTCGCGCGGCACGCATGAGCGGTGCCTCGATCAACCACGCCTTGGCCTGCGCTCCGGACATGGGGTAGGAGGCGAAGTACATGACACCGCCGGAGGCGACCGTCCCGGCCCTGGCCATGGCCTCGGACCAGGCATTCGTCGCGCACTCGACGACGAGGCGGTTGCCGTGCTCGTCGGCGAGCGACATCGGAGTGGACTTCCCGTCATAGAGGGTCGGGGTCACCATGTCGAGATAGGGGAAGGCCCGCCCCATGCCGTCGGCGTCGACGACCGGGATGCCCTTGGCTGCCGCCGCGGCGATCGGCGTCACCGCGTTGAAGCCTCCGGCCTCGATCGGCGCGACGTGGGTGAACGGGCGGCCGAGATGCTTCTCCAGCATTTCCAGTGCCGCGACACCATCGGCCGGCCGCGGGATCTTCTCGATGAGCACGCCGGGGGCCCCGACTGCGGCCAGAAAGGCGATATGGGCGTCGTCGGGGATGTCGGCCAGAGCGACGAGGTCGACGGGGCCGTGCTCGGCGATGGCCGCCCGGGCGAGCAGCATCCCGACGTAGGGGTCGCCGCCCCCACCCGAGCCGAGGACCGTCGCACCGAGGGTGATGTCGTCGAGGAGTTGCTGGTCGAGCTCAGGCATCGGCGGTCTCCTTGGTGAGATCGATGTCGCCCAGGACGCGGACCCGGATGCGGAGCGCGGTGCCACCGGGGAGGTGGGCCAAGGGGATGTCCTCCCCGTCGACGACTCGCACGGACTCGGGCACAGCACCCGCACGGACCGCTTGGTCGATGGCCTCCTGTCGGGCAGCAGCCATCGCCTCGGCTCGCGATGAGCCGGCAAGGGAGAAGATCCGGTCGACCTCACCGCTGATGTTGGCCAACGCCGCGCCGATCGCATTGGCGCACCCGGCTTCACTCGGGCGCTGGACCGTGCTCGAGCCCGGGATGTTGGACCCGACCAGGGCAGCCCCTCCACCAACGACGACCACGGGGATCTCGCCTCGATCGAGCTTGACCCGATCGACGCACTGGGCGACGGCGTCGTCGACATACTCCAGTGCCCGGCGGACGAGTTCCGGATCAAGATCGGCCACCCGGGTCGGGTCACCGATCGTGAGGCGCCCCGCTGCCACGGCGACGTCGGTCAGGGTCAGGACATCACCACCGAAGACCCTTGCGCGCGTGGTGATCTCATAGCCCACGCTCTCGGGGCCCACGGTGACTCCACCTGCCCCCTCGACAACGCGGCTGCCACCGCCGATGCCGAGGGAGACCACGTCGGGCATGCGGAAGTTGGTCCGCACCCCACCCAGTTGGACGGCCAGGCTCGACTCGCGCGGATAGCCCTCGCGCAGGAGCCCGATGTCCGTCGTCGTGCCCCCGACATCGATGACGACACAGTCGGACAAGCCCGACTCGACCGCAGCGCCGCGCATCGAGTTGGTCGGGCCCGAGGCAATCGTGAGGATCGGGAAGCGGAGCGCGGTGTCGAGGGTCATGACCGTCCCGTCGTTCTGCGACAGGAAGATCGGTGCCTCGATCCCGACGTCGGCGACCGCGGCGAGGAAGCCGTCGATGGCCTTTTGGGCCAGGGGGCGCAAGGCGCCGTTGAGCAGGGCTGCGTTCTCTCGCTCGAGCAGGCCGACGCGACCGAGCTCGTGGGACAAAGTCACCCGAGCCCCCGGCAGGGCCTCCTCGACGACTGCCTGGGCGGCCCGCTCACCGTCGGCATTGACCGGCGAGAAGGCCGACGTGATGACGACATCCCGCAGGTGTGCGGCCTCGCCGGAGGACAGGGCCTCCCGCAGCCCCTCGAGATCGGTCTCGATGTAGGGGGTGCCGTCGAACTGGTGCCCACCCTCGACCTCGATGACCGCCCCTCGAGCGGCGTTGACCAAGCGGTCCGGCCAGTCGGTGAACGGCGGCAGGGGCACCGGAGTCGAGGCGATCCGGACGGCCAGGACCGGGGCGAGGAAACGCCCTTGGGTGACCGCGTTGATGAAGTGGGTGGTGCCGATGACGACCGAGTGCACGTCGGACCGGTCGACTCCTGCAGTCACGTCACGCAGCGCCTCGGCGACCCCCGTGAGGACGTCAGCGCTGGTCGGCCGCTTGCAACTGGCGATGACCGTCGACCCGTCGAGGACAGCCGCGTCAGTGTTGGTCCCACCGACGTCGACACCGATCCGGAGCGGCATGAAGGCACCTCGACATGTGGACGCGACGGGGGCGCTGCCCCGATTCGCCACGAACGTAGGCAACGCTGATCATCGGGACCACCGACAATCTGCACATTCCACCCACGTCACGTGTGCAGAGCGCGGCACCCAACGCCCGCGACAGGGTCAGGCGCGCAGGACCCGCAGGGCGAGTTGGAGCGCCAATCGCGTGTCCGGCGTGGACACCGGCGTCCCGAGGATGCGCTCGGCCCGAGCGATCCGCTTGCTCACCGTGTTGCGGTGCAGTCCCAGTGCGCGCGCGGTCTGGGCAGTCGAGCAGGCCCGCTCGAGATAGGCCTGCAGAGTGAAGAGGACGTCGGCCTCAGCCGGTTCGACGAGAGCGCCGAGGATCTCGCGGCTGTAGTCGGTGAGGGCATCGGAGGCATACCACCCGAGCAGGAGCCGCGATGGGCCGAGCTCCTGGAGGACACGCACCGTGACCGCCCGAGTGCCACCACTGGCGATCGCACACGCCTGACGGCCCTCGGCCAAGGTCCGACCGATCCCGGCCGCATCCCGGTGGGGCGCCCCGACGCCGACGACCGCGCGAGTCCCTCCGGGCGGCTGGAGCGACCGCTCGATCGTTCGCCCCAGGTCTCGCGTCTGGGCCAGGGTCGGCTCGACGGGTGAGGTCACCCAAGCCGACCAGCCATCGGTGCGCTCGACCAGTGAGTTCTCGGTGAGCCCGATCGCCGCCAAGTCGCGCACGACGGAGCGCATGGCCAGCGCCGAGGGATTGCGCGGGTGGAAGCGGACGTGGAGGCCGGTGTGCCAGCCGTCGAGTTGCCAACCGGTGCGCGCGAGCAACTCCTGGACCTCCGGCGGGGCGTGGTCACCGTGCTCCATGACCTCGGTGAGGAGCGCGGACCGCATCCGGGCATCGCGCTCCAGGCCCGCTTGCTCACGCACCAACCAGGTCAGCAACGAGCCGCTGTGCAGCGCCAGAAGGGAACTCGCCGACTCGAGCCACAGCCGACCCGCCCGTCGTCGCTCGGCGGCCAGCCACCACGAGGTGGTGCCGTCGAGGCCTTCGAGGGGCAGCACGACGGCCAGCACATCCCGCTGCTGGATATAGGTCTCCTCCAGGTGGCTGACCACGTCCTCCGGATCGACCAGTCGTGGGGCTCCTTCGAGCGCGAGTCCGCGTCCGGCGAGCACGAACACATTGGAGTCGGGGAGGAAGGACTCGAGGGTGGCCCGGATCTCCTTGGGACTGCGCGGCCCTCGCGGCAACTGTCGGACGGCCGACTGCAACATCTCCAGGCGCGGCAGGTCCGGATCATTGACCAGCCGACGCAGCTCGACCGCGAGCTCCACCGAGGAGATGCCCGGCCCGGCGAGCAGGAGAGGCACGCCCAGCCACGCCGCGAGGGCCTCGGTGGCCGCTGGCGCCGCGGACGTCAGACCGGTGACCACGACGAGCGCCGAACCGGCGTTGTGGGCTCGTCGCAGGACGACGTCCACGAGGTGCTCTCCGGTATCGGCCGCGGCATCGAGCGCGAGCACCACGACCCCACGATCGCTGAGCACGGCAGCCATGGCCTCCCGAGGGTTGAGGAGGTCGACACCGTGCACCGGATCGGCCGGCGGGCTGCTCACCCCGACGAGTTGAGCAGTGCGCAGCAGGGGAAGTCCGCAGACGTCACTGACCCGAACCCGATCGCCAGCCATCAGGAACCCACCTCCACATAGCCGCGACCGGTGAGGCCGAAGGCGCCGAATTCGACATGCGCTGACCGAAGGTCCTCCACGGCATCCACCACGAGCACGCGCACCTGTTGGCCCGGGCGGATCTCGTCCACGGGGATGGGCAGCCAGCCAGCATCCACGACACACAGCACATCAGGGGCGCTCGCCTGCAACTCGCCGGCGGTGATCAGGGCGAGGTATTCGTTGGCGAAGTCGAGTCGGGCCGGCTGCCGGTTGCGGGTCGACAAGGAGGCCACCCCACGCACCTCGACCCCCGGTGCGCGACGCACCTCGGTCACCCACCCGTCGAGGACGACTCTCACCTGGGGCACCTCGCGCAGGGCATCCACCTGGCCAGAGGCCGCCCGACCCAGCCCCCGCCCGACGGCGAGCGCCAGACTCATGGCCCCACGCACGGCATACAAATGACGTCCTCCGCACGGCCGGGGAAGGCGACGATCGCACCCCACCCGCCGACCGACGGGAGGAGGGACTGCACAACCCGCTCGAGTTGATCACCGCGGTCGGCCTGCAGGTGAGCGGTCGCCCCTGTCGCACTGGCGAAGAAGATCTCGCGCATCGGCAGGCGAGCCGCCAGCACGGTGTCGTTGAGCCGCGAGAACGCCCGGCCCATGGGATCGGCATCCACGAGGGGACGGTCGACCGCGGCCGCCACCATCGCGGCGAGCACCCCATTGGCGCCGCCGACCTCGATCGGCAGGAGGGCATCAAGCGACCCATGCCGCTCTTCGAGGCCACCCAGAGCAGCGCGGAAAGCGGCCGGTCCGGGGAGGGTCTCGACGAGGAGAGTGCCCGAGCCATAGACCCCCACGCAGGCCACGCGGGCCTCGGGGACCACCGTGCTCGCCGGCAGGAGGTCGACCCGGCCGCCCTTGGCCAACTGGTGCGCCAGCACCAACGCCGGCCCATCGGTCGCTCCGCCGCCGCCCGAACCGAGCACTCCGCACCCGAGGGCCAGGGCGGGAACGTCCTCGAGGGTCACCGCTGTGGCGGACATGCGTGCAGAATGCCACACAGGCCCCGTCAGGATGGGCCGGTTGCACCCCGCTGGGATCGGCCGGTGGGCACAGTGGTCGCGCTGCGACCTGGGCGGAGGAGCACCGATGGCGTCCGGCCTGATGATCGGGGTGGAGAGTTCGGACGAGGCTGCCCGAGCCGTCCTCCTCGACGGCGGGACGATCCGGGCCAGCGTTGCCCACACCGCCCCGGCTGGCGCCGGTCGCGTGGCAGACCTGCTCGGCGAACTGGTCCAGCTGGCACCAGAAGCTGGTCAGGCCCGTGGCGTGGCCGTGGCCACCACCTTCTTCGAGACCGCCCTCGCGCAGCGCGTCGGATTGGCCCGCGTGGGGTGTGTCCGGCTGACCGAGTCCGATGACGACGCGGTCCCTCCGCTTTTCGGCTGGCCGGCTGATCTGTTGGCGCAGGTGGACGGCGGTCATGCGTTGTTGCGTGGCGGCTGCGGACACGACGGCACGCGCACCGACGGACCGACCAGCGGTCAACTGGCCGAGGTGGGTGCCCGTCTCACCGCTGACGGCGCCCGGGCCTTTGCCGTCACCGCGGTCTTCGCGCCGGTGGACGCGACCGCGGAGCGTGAGGCCGGACTTGCCCTGCAGGCCCTCTTCCCCGACATCCCCGTCGCCCTGTCGCATTCGCTGGGCACCATCGGCCTGCTCGATCGGGAGAACACGACCGTCCTCAACGCCGCACTCCTGCCCCTGGCCACTCGCGCCACGGCTGATCTTGACGCCGAGGTGAGCGCCGTCCTTCCCGGGGTCCGTCCCTATCTCACGCGGCCGGACGGCACGGTCATGGAGTTGCCGTTCGCGAGCCTGTTTCCCGTGTTCACCGTGGGATCCGTGGGTGCCGCCCGCCTCCGTGGGGCTGCTCGACAGGCGGGGTATGCCGTGTGCCTCGTCGCGGAGGTCGTCGCCGGTCAGCGTCGGGTCGCCGTCGTCCGGGACGGCGAACCCACGTGGTCGCCACACGGCCGGACGGTGGCGGGGGTCCGTACGGCACTCCCCAGCCTGGAAATGGCTGCAGTGGAGGGGGGAGAACACGGCTGGGCGCTGGCTGCCCGTTCAACCGGAGTCGGCGAGGCACCGTGGGTCGCTGCCCACGAAGGAGTCGGGATGCCCGTGGCCGCGTCGCAGGAGGTCGCCTGGGCGGTGGCCATCGGGGCTGCGAGCACCCGGATCGCAGGTCTCGTCGACCGGATCGTGCCCGGTGGCCGCCAGCGTGACGGGCAGGTCGTGGAGCAGGCGCGCGGACTGGCCAGCCAACAGGCGCTGCTCGCCGGAGCCGTCGAGGACTCGATCTCCGTGCTCGACGTGGAGGAGATCCCACTGGCCTATGTGCCTGGGGATCTCGTGCGCTTGCGGGTCCGGGCGATGGGCGAGCTGCCCTGACCATGACCACGGCGACCCGGATTGGCTGACCGGGACCCGGCGAGACGGCATACGCGATGGGTGTGCATGCTGCACACGCACGCGGCGTCGCGTGCGCCAATTGTCGATTGGCCGCGGCGATGACTCTGCCTACCGTCGGGCCCCAGTAGCCGACGGACCGCCGGTCCGTGGCCCCTTCAGTTCGCCGAGCCCTCGGCGTCGGATCAAGGAGCACCGCAGTGAACCCTCGCTCACACCGGACCCGAGGCATCGCCTTCTCCGTCTCGTCCGTGGCACTCGCCCTCGTCCTGGCCGGGTGTGGCAGTGGCTCGTCCGATGGCACGAGCTCTGGCTCCTCCTCCGGTGGCAGCTCGAGCGCAGCCGCAGGCGGCGACAAGCAGGCCTGTGTCGACAAGGCGACCAAGGCCGTCGAGGCGGCCCGGGCACCGCTCAAGGTCAAGGGGCCGGAGTCCAAGATCGACATGAAGTCCCAGGCGGGCAAGGAGATCTGGCTGATCAGCGCCGGCCAGACCGAGTTCACCCAGACCGTCGGCCAGGGCTTCCAGGATGCCGCCACGGCGGCCGGGCTGAAGTCCAAGTATGTGCAGGCCGACTTCCAGGCCAACAAGATGCAGGAGTTGGTCGACCAGGCCGTCACCGCCAAGGCCGCTGGCATCGTCCTGCTCAACATCACGCCGGGCTCGGTCTCCGACCCGCTGTCCCGGGCCAAGGCGGCCGGCATCAAGGTCATCGACCTCAACAACGGTGACCCGGAGGCCCCCCTCGAGGACGGCGTCTTCGCGCACGTTGCTGCCACCTTCACCCTGGACGGTCAGGCCAAGGCGAACTGGGCCCTGGCGGACTCCAAGTGCGACCTCCACCTGGCCACCTTCACGGTCCCCACGATCAACGTCGTCAAGCTGATGATCGACTCGGCCGTCGCCCAGGTGGCGAAGGAGTGCCCGGACTGCGTCACGGTGCAGAGCGAGTTCAGCCCCGCGGACTTCTCAACCAAGCTCGGACCCCAGGCCGAGACGGTCGTGCGCCGCGACCCGAAGATCAAGTACATCGACGCGGCTGCCGACGTCTTCGCGGGCGTCATGAGCCCGGTGCTGCAGCAGTCCAACCCGGACATCAAGATCCTCGGTCACGACGGCAGCCCCTCGACCCTGCAGTCCATGGCCGCTGGCAACACCCTCCAGGCCATGACGATCGCCGGACCGCCGGAGAAGTACATCGGTTGGGCCCTCGTAGACCAACTGGGTCGTGCCCTCACCGACCAGAAGCCCGCCGACTGGTCGCTGCCGGGCCGGATCATCGACAAGACCAACATCGGTGACGGCAAGGAGTCGAGCATCCACCCCGATTTCGAGGGCTTCGAGAAGCTCTTCAAGGACGGCTGGGGCGTCTGACGCCGCAGAGCGGCGCCCTCGCCCCAGACTGGGTCGTCTCAAGTCCTGCCCTGACGCGAAAGCACCAACCACGACATGACGAATGACGCACCCGCCCCCGCTTCCGGGGAGTCCGGCCAGAACCTCCCCCTGCCTGGCCGGGCTCCCCGGAGGAGTGCACTCCGTTTCGCTGAGCGCTATGGACTGGTCCTCATCCTGATCCTGTCCTTCCTCGCCTTCTCCGTGCTGCTCCCCGAGACCTTCCCCACGTGGGGCAACGCCCGCGCGATGATCAACTCGCAGGCGGTCGTCCTGCTGTTGGCGCTCGCGCTCACCCTGCCGCTGCGCACCGGCGACTTCGACCTGTCGATCGCCGGCACGATGACCGCCAGTGGCGCGGTGGTCGCACAACTCACCACCACCGGCACCTCGCTCGTCCCCGCGATCATTGCGGCCCTGGCCATCGGCCTGGTGGTGGGCCTGCTCAACGGCTTCCTGGTCGTCAAGGTCGGGATCAATTCCTTCATCGTGACCCTCGGCATGATGACTGCCCTCGGTGGGCTGGCCTACGCCATCACCAAGAGCTCGATCATCCCCAACATCCCCGAGACCGTCACCCAACTCGCGCGCTTCAAGATGTTCGGACTGCCGAGCATCGTCTGGATCGGCTGGCTGCTCGTCATCGTCTTCTGGTACGTCTACGAGCGCACCCCACTCGGTCGCTTCCTCCTCTTCATCGGCGGCAGCCCCGGCGCCTCACGCCTGGCGGGCCTCAAGGTCGACCGGCTCAAGATCGGCGCCTTCGTGGCCTGTTCGCTGCTGGCCTCGGTGACCGGCATCCTCTTCGCCGGGCAGGTGGGCCAACTCGACCCCAGCGTCGCTGGCCAGTTCCTGCTGCAGCCCTTCGCCGCTGCCTTCCTCGGCGCCACCGTGATCACGGTCGGCCGCTTCAACGCGGTCGGCACCCTCATCGCGCTCTACCTGCTCAACATCTTCGTCACCGGGTTGCAGCTCTTCGGCGCCCAGCCGTGGGTCTCCGACGTCTTCAACGGGTGCGCCCTGATCCTCGCCGTCACCTTCGCCCGGATCGCGGCCCGGATGAGCGGTCGGGCATGACCGACCCTGGGCAGCCGGGTCTCGAACTGGTCAACCTCCGCAAACACTTCGGTGGGGTGGCAGCCCTGCGCGGAGTGGACTTCACGGCATACGGAGGGGAGGTCCATGCCCTCCTGGGTCAGAACGGCTCCGGGAAGTCGACCCTCGTCAAGATCCTCACCGGCATCCACGACCCCGAGGACGGCGCCGAGCTCCGGATCTGGGGACGCGAGATCCCCATGCCACTCAAGGCCGCTCACGAGCAGGGCATCGCCGTCATCCACCAGGACCTCGGCCTCGTCGAGTCGATGACCGTCCTCGAGAACATGGGCGTCGCCTCGAGTTATGGCACCCGCCAGTTCGCGCCGTTCTCGATGCGCAGCGAGCGCCGGATCACGCGCGAGCTGCTCGCCGAGCTCGGTCTGGACATCGATCCGGACACTCTGGTCTCCGAGCTCGCTCCAGCCACACGAGCCACGGTCGCCATCGCCCGCGCCATGCGCCTGCTGCGCGAGCACAGCGAGCGTCTGGTCTTCGTGCTCGACGAGCCCACGGCCTACCTCAGCGCCGAGGAGAGTGACCTCGTCGTCGCCCTCATGCGCAAGGTGGCCGACCAGGGCAACGCGGTCGTGTTCATCTCGCACCGTCTTCAGGAGGTCGCGGTGGTGGCCGACCACGTGACGGTGCTGCGCGACGGGCTCGTCGTGGACTCCTTCGAGCGCGCCGACTTCGATCACAAACGCGTCATCGAGGCCATGCTCGGGCAGCGCCTCGAGCGCGCCTATCCGGCGCGACCGGACCTGCCGCCCGCAGCCGACCCCGATCACCTGGTGGTCTCGGGCCTGACCGGCGAGCGCGTCCTCGGGCTCGACTGCGCCGTGGCGGCGGGCGAGATCGTGGGGATTGCTGGTCTCGTCGGCATGGGGCAGGAGGAGGTGCCCGGTCTGCTGTCCGGGGCGAGCACCGCCGCGAGCGGGACGATCACGCTCGCCGGTCAGGACCTGAGCAAGGCGTCGATCTCGGACCGCATCGCGGCCGGCGTGAGTCTGGTGCCCGGCAATCGTCAGCGCGACGGGGTCTGGCTCGAGGCCCAGGCCTTCGAGAACCTCGCAATCCTCCCTGACACGACGAAGGCCGCCCTCGGTCCGCGCAACGCCGGCGCGGAGATGCTCAGCGCCGGGTCGATGATGCGGGCCTTCGGTGTGCGACCTCCCGATCCGGAAGCGATCGCGGGCTCCTTCTCGGGAGGCAACCAGCAGAAGGTCGTCCTCGCCAAGTGGATGTCCCGCCCGGTGTCCCTGTTGTTGTTGGACGAGCCCACTCAGGGCATCGATGCGGGGGCCAAATTCGAAGTGCTGCAAGCGGTTTGCGATGCGGCGTCGAAGGGGGCCGCGGTGGTCATCGCCTCTGGCGACTACGAGCAACTGGCGATGATCTGCCACCGCGTCCTCGCCATGCGCTTCGGCCGGGTCACCGCGGAGCTGAGCGGTGCGCAGCTCACCGAGGCAGGCATCGCCCATGCGGCCCAACTCGCCGAAGCGGACATCGCCTGACCACAGGCCAAAGCCCGCGTATGCCGTGAGCCGGCTCCCGGCATACGAGGCCTTGGGATTGAGCCGGGAGCGGTCAGCCGGACGGGGGATGAACCACGACGGTGGCTACGTGCCCACCGCTGTCGAGTTTGGCATCGCACGTGTGCAGGGGGGACTCCAACACCTCGGCGAGGGCCAGATAGGTCGCGTCGTAAGCCGAGTATTGATGCCGCAGGGCCCAGATCCGTGCAGCGAGAGGCCCTGCGTCATGCCTGGCGATGTCCAGGTCGAAATGGTCCGTGACCGCCATCTCCGCCGATGCCGCGGACAACTTGCGGCCAAGGGTCAGCCCCCGGAGGGCGGAGAGGACCTCAACGTCGAGGATGTGTGGAGCGGCGACGTCACCAGCCAGTGCATCGAGCAAGCCAGCGTCGACCTCGCGACCGACGAGTGCCTCGACCATGGCCGAGGCGTCGATGACGATCACCTCCGGGACTGCCGCACGGCATCGACGATGTCGGCGGTGACCGGTCCCTCACGACGATCACGCTGAGCCAGCCGTGCCACGATCTCGGCATTGGTCGGTCGCGACGCGATGCGCGAGAGCTCCGCCACCACATAGGCCGACAGCGACTTGCCCTCGGCTGCGGCCCGGTCCTTGAGTGTCTGGGCGACGTCGGTCGGGACATCCCGGACATAGAGCGTGGTCATGGGGGTGATGCTAGCACTGTGCAAGCGCACGGCCTGCGCTCATCGAATGGGTCTCAAGCACTGGCTCTGGAGTCGGCGCCGGCGCGGCGCGAGAGCAGCCGGTCAAGACCGATGTAGATCAGCGCCACGATCATCGCGAAGACCAAGATCTCGGCGATCGTCGTGAACACCGGGCCGTACCCTCGGGTCGCGACGTCGAGGAAGCCATAGGGATAGGCACCGACCACAGCCCCGCGGGCGAGCGCCCACACGATCCACGCCACGGGGATGATCAGGGACGTGGGGACGAGTCGCCAGGAGATCCAGCCGCGAGGTCCCCAGATCAGCCAGACCAGCACGGTGAGGGCTGGGACGACCTTGTGCTGCCACGGGTTGGTGAGGACCGACCAGCCGGTGACGGTCTCCGTGGGAGCCAGCAGGACGGCATACACAATGGCGGTGACGGTGATCATGATCAGGCTGTCCAACAACAGAACTCGTCGCAGGGTCGTCCGCACGGTGGGTGCGAGTGCCAACAACGTGAAGGTCACGGCGACGACGATGTTACTCCACTCGGTGAAGTAGCTGAAGTGATCGGCCAGCCGCCCGAAGGCACCGGCCAGCCCCTCAGCGTTGTCGCCATAGGTGTGGCCCTCGGGTGTCGAATGCTCGTAGCCGTCGGCGAGGTTGAGCAGGGTCACCAGGCCCGAGCCCGCCCAGGCAATCAGGGCAACGACGGCGTATGCCGTGCGCGCACCTCTGCGCAGCGGCGGTGCCGACTCGGTGGTCGCGGTGGTCGTGGTGAGGCTGTCCACGGTCGCCTCCTCGGGTGATGGCGATGTCGGCCGTATCGGCACGGTCGGCGTGACGCTACTCGGGTGCGCTCGACTTGGGGCACAGTTGGGGCACGTCGCTGAAGATTCCCCATCGCGGCAGACGCCGCGCCGCCGAGCACCTCCACCGATAGATCCAAGTGGTCCTCGCTGCAGGCGTCGAATCTGTTCATCTAGCCGCAGGCTGGCCTTTCATATAGCCGCGGGCTGGCCTTTCATCTAGCCGCACCCGTCAGGCGCTGTCGCGCACCTCTCGGACGAAGTGCGCCGATCGCCTGCGGAGGTCCTCGACGCGCAGGCCGATCCAGAAGTCCTTCTCGTCCTGCGAGGCGTCCTTGCTCATCTCGGCGAGCGAGGGCAGTCGCCGCGCGTTGGCCGAGCAGCCGAAGTCGGTGCAGATCGCGGTGCCGAGGGTGTTCCCCCGACGGCCCGAGGCGCCAGCGCGCTTGGCGATGTACATGACGACGTCGTTCTTGCTCACGATGTCCTGACACCAGGCGCAGAGCATCCGGCGGCGACGCTCACCCTTGGGCACCGACCGCAGGATGACCCCCACCGGGGTCTCCGGATCCTCCGGCAGCGTCATGGCGACATAGGCGAGAAGGGGAAGTTTGGGGTTGCGCCACCCGAGGTAGTCGATCTCGGACCACCGCACGGACTCCAGGTCCGGAGCCCCGGCTTCGCCGGCCTCGCGTCGCGAGGCATTGACGAAGGAGGCCCGGAGGTCGGCTTCGGTCAACGCCTTCATGACTCACTGCCTGCATCGATCCGCGCGGCCAGCCGCTCCAGCCCTTGGCGGATCATGGCGCCGTAGCCATCGGCACCCAGCACCTCGACCTGAGCTACACCGGCGGCCAGTTGCGCCCGCGCTTCGTCCATACGGCCGGCTCGGTGATAGCCGTCGCCGAGGTTGAGGTGCAGGCTCGGCGCCATGCCGCCAGCGTGCGGGATGCCGATGACCGTCAGGTCCTCGTCGTCGACGTGCGCATACGCCGCCAACGCCCGCTCGTCCCAAGCGATTTCGTCTGCGAGGTCCGACTCGAGATCGGCCAAGTAGTGAGCGAGAACGCACCGTCGCGCGTGATCGGCGTCGCCGGTGCGCGCCCAACACTGGGCCAGCGCCATCGCCCCCGCGTCACGATCGCCTCCGAGGGCCAGCCCAACAGCACCCGTGATCTCGCCCCAGGTCGGCGTCCCGAGGTTGCCCGTCACTCGCGGACCCGGTTCCAGAGTTGATGGGTGAGCCCCTCGCCCGACGCGAAGGTCGCAATGTCGAAGCGCTCGTGGATCCCGCCCAGCCCCGCCCACAGCGGCGTCCCCTCGCCGAGGACAACGGGCACGGTCACGATGTGCATCGTGTCGATGAGGTCGGCCTCCAGGAACTGGCGCACGGTGCTCGGCCCCCCACCGATCCGCACGTCCTTGCCGCCCGCCGCCTCCTGCGCGATCCGGAGCGCCTCGGCCGGGGTGGCATCGAGGAAGGTGAAGGTCGTGCCGTTGTCGAAGACGATCGGCTCCCGGGGATAGTGGGACAGCACGAAAACCGGTGTCATGAAAGGCGGTTCGTCCTCCCACCAGCCCTGCCAGCCGTCATCGGTCCAGGGCCCCGTCTGCGGCCCGAACTTGCGCCGACCCATGATCTCGGCACCGATGTCCTGTCCCCACAAGGTGGTCAGGGCCCGGTCCAGGGTGAGCGGAACGTCAGGTCCGAGCCCGTGGATGAGCCGCCCGTCGAACCGGGAGAACAAAGCCCGGGCCCCGCCAATCGGCTCCTCGAGAGTGACGTGAGTGCCCGCGGCAAACCCATCGAGCGACTCGAAGAGGTTGTGGACCCTGGCCTTGGACATCGGCTTCCCTTTCACCCGTGGTTGGGTCTCCAACCGCCAAAGGCCACCGTATGCCGTGGGCTGGCAACCCGGCATACCTCGCCTGTCGACGGGCGCCAGCCGCAGCGGCCCTCAACGGGAAGAACGCGCCTCAATGAGAAGTACGGTGGAGGCGGAGGCGATGAACCATGAGCAACGGATTCAGCGTCGGGGACCACGTCAGTTGGAACTCCGAGGCCGGCCACGTGTCGGGGACGATCATCAAGGTCCACACCGCGGACTTCGACTACAAGGGCTACACGCATCATGCGAGCGCGGACGACCCCCAATACGAGATCAAGAGCGACAAGACCGATCATGTTGCGGCACACAAGGGTTCGGCGCTGACCAAGATCCCCGACAAGCGGTCGTAGGCTTCGCGGCGGTCACCGGCCGCCGCCGCGCGGCTGGACGAAGCCCGATTCGTAGGCCAGCACCACGGCCTGGAGTCGATCCCTGACACCCAACTTGGCGAGCACCGTGGCGACGTGCGTCTTCACGGTGGCCTCGGAGACGACGAGGGTCGTGGCGATCTCGCGGTTCGACATGCCGCGGGCGAGGAGTTGGAGGATCTCGCGCTCCCGTTCACTCAGTGCCGCGGTGACACCCTCCGTCACCGTTCCGTTTGGCGGACGAGCCACGAAGTGC
>Ga0073899_10002658_pt1 | contig 15983 bp, 10 predicted proteins | sample KloWWTmetaKNB5Ph_FD_88975 | JGI IMG/M metagenome (GOLD analysis project Ga0073899, IMG submission 88975) | Active sludge microbial communities from Klosterneuburg, Austria, studying microevolution and ecology of nitrifiers - Klosterneuburg... | ecosystem: Engineered > WWTP > Aerobic digester >...
ATACCTTGGTAGTCCTTGAGCGTGCCATACACCATCGCAGTCTCGCCCTTGGTTTTGAGTTCACTCAACGCCGCTGCAGACAGATGCATGAAGGTGCTCGCGGGAAACAGGTCGGGATCGCCACTCTGGAAAACTGCGTTGATGCGGTGACTGTCGACCAGGTCCTGCCGACGCACGCGCCGCACCGTGGAGAAATTCTTCGCATCGGCCTGGTCCAAAGTGCGAATGTCGACACTGAAGGTTGCCGCCGTCTCGTCAAGCGCAGTGAGCGTGGCGATGCCCTCCTCGTCGCCGAATGGGTATGCCGCTACCGACGTGTAAACGGTGCCGGCCACCAGCGGGATGCGGCCTTCAGCGGCCACGGCTTCTCGGGCGAACCCGCTCGCCACCAAGGCGAGCGTCATGAACATCATTTCGAGCCGGAGTTCGCGCATATCGATCAGTACGCAACGAGTTCGACGCGGCGGTTCTTCGAGCGCCCGGCCTCGTCGGCATTGCTCGCGACCGGCGCTGCGAACGATGCCCCGAAACTCGACAAGCGCGCTGCGGGCACGCCGTATTGTGCGACCAGCGCTGATACCACTGCCGTGGCGCGTCGTTGCGACAACTCGCGATTGGGCTCGAATGCACCGACGGCATCGGTGTGCCCGACCACCAGCAGCTTGAGTGTGCTGTCACCCGCCATCAGCTTGCCGATTTCCACCAGCGCGGCGGCTGAATCGGGCTTGAGATCAGCCTTGTTGGTATCGAACAGAATGCCGTACAGCGAGACGCTGCCGTTCTTGCGGATTTCTGTCGACATGGCTTCGGATTTCACCGTGACCATGCGCGCTGCCATCGCCTTGGGTTCAACGATGTCGATGCGCACACCGACCCGCCCCGGCGGAATGGTGTAACCGTCCACGCCGCCTGCCGTGGCGTTCATGCCGACATAGACGGTGAGCGTGAATTCGCCGCCGTCCTGTTTCACCTGATAGGCGCCGTAACGGTATTCGCTGTTCCAACTCATCCAGCGCGAGGCGCCAGGAATGTCGCCGTAGATGGCCTCCATGAACTGATTGACGCCGCTGTCGAGTTCATGACGGCCATCCAAATTGGTGCCTTCGAACAACACGGTCACGTCACCGAGCTTGTCGATTTCGGCTTTGTAGGCACGCATCGCTTCGAGCGGCGACGCATCGCGCGGCATGACATAAGCGATGGTGGTGCGCGGACCTTCGACCATCAGCGTTTTCGGCTTTCCCTCGAGCGCCGAGCCCACGCCGACCACCATTTCTGCATACGCCTTCTTCTCGTAGTAGCGAATGCTGGAACCTTCAAAGCGCTGGATCAGGGCATGGTCGGCGCTGCCCTTGATGTCCGTGCCATCGGGCAAGTCGGAGACATCGGTCGCGAAAGCCAACGACGCCGAGGCCGTCAGCGCGACGGCGGTGAATAGCGAAAACAGCTTATGTGCGTGCATTGATGTTCCTTCGGGTGGCCAGGCTCATCGTCGGTTACGCAGTTCCGAGGCAAAACCCGACATCGCCGATCAAATCGACCTTCGCGGCCGCGGCTCGGTCGCTGCCAATCGCTTAGCGGCTGGCGTTTTTCCAACTGCCACGGCCATTGAAGCGGGTCGCGATCTGCTCGACGCCAAGGGCAATGGGGCTTTGACTGAGGGTGTCGGCGACGGCGCGTGATCGGGATGCGTGCCACATCCGCCTGATGATTCGAGATCTGCGCCGGAGTGGTCTGTTCCGGTGTGGCTGTGACTTGCTTCAGGCACTAACAACCGGTCAAACGACGCGGGTTTGCACCCGCGTCGCGACCATCGCAGTTACTCGAGCCCGTCGACGAGCAGAATGTCACCGGTAATCACGATCACTAGCGTTGTCTGGTCATATGAAAAGCCGTTACCACCAGTACCCACCTTGAAGTCGAGCGTGTCGCCCGCGGTCAAGTCCAGGCGCAGGTCAAAGGTCTGCGGGGCGTTGTAGCCGACATTGGCGGAAAACAGTTCGACGCCGTTCTGCAAGATCGCCCCATCGGATGTCGTCGGATGCGGATCGATGCCGGTGAAGTCACCGGATACGTGGTAATTGGTGGTTTCCGGCGCAATGAAACGAATCACCGCATTCGAGCCGTCCGGTGCCGGGTGCGCACCAATCCGGCCTTCTGGCCAATACCAAGTCGACAAGCTGCAGAGGACTTCGCTGCGCGATCGCAAGACGGCCGGAATACCGCCTGATTTGACCCATCCCTGGATGCAGCTCGAGCGGACCACCGGATCGGTGATGAGCTGAAACGGCGCCGCGCGATCAATCGACCAACCATACTGCCAAGGTCCATTCGGATTGGCCGTATTCGAAAAATCGCGAGCGCCGCGATAATCATGTTGATAGAGAAATGCGTCGCTGATCAATACCGCGCCAGACGTTTTATGGACGACCACGGACACCGCGCCCGATGTCGCACGCGCGGGCACGGTGACATCGATGTCGTCGTTACTGTTGGCGAAGATGGTGGCCGCCACGCCACCGATCGTGACCGTGGTATTGGCGATATCGGTCCCGATGTCGGTTCCGGAGATGACCACGCTGCCGCCGCCGCCAAGGTTGGCACCGGACGGAAAAACCGAATTGGGAATCGGGATGACACCGGCAACGGCACTCATCGACATCCACATACACATCGCCATAGCCGCAAACGCGACGACACGCCTGTTGATATCGCCGCCCGCTTGGCGGCGGTCGGAGGATTGGCTCGGATTCAGGGTCATTGCGGCGTTCTCCGGCGGTGAATTGGCAAGCAGATCAACTCGCAGCCCATGAATCACGGCACACGGCAATTGCGGGCTTCTTCAATAGTAAGCACGCTTTGGCAGTCACACTGCTCATTCGCCTGGAAAATTGGCCGCAGCAGAACTCAACTGCCGGCAATCATCATCTTCTCCAGCAGAATCGACCCAGTCAGCACCGATCCGCGCCGATCAACGTCATTGCCGACGGCGACGATGCGCTGGAACATCTCGCGCAACTGGCCGGCAATCGTCACCTCGTCAACCGGATAGGCGATAACACCGTTCTCGACCCAGAACCCGGACGCCCCGCGCGAGTAGTCGCCAGTCACGGTATTGACGCCCTGCCCCATCAACTCGGTGACCAGAAAGCCGGTGCCCAGTTGTTGCAGCATCGCTGCGAAATCGCCACCGTTGGCGCTGATGACGAGGTTATGGGTGCCGCCGGCATTGCCGGTGCTTTCGAGCCCGAGCTTGCGCGCTGAATAAGAACCGAGAACGTAACGCGTGAGCACGCCGTTGCGGATCAGTTCGCGCTCGCTGGTGGCCACGCCTTCGGCATCGAACGCCGATGATCCCGCGCCCCGTTTAATGTGCGGCTGTTCGAGAATATTGAACCAGTCCGGAAACAGGGACTGACCGACGCTGTCGAGCAGGAACGAAGCCTTGCGATACAGCGCACCGCCACTGACAGCACCGACCAGGTGCCCGATCAAGGAGCGCGCGACCTCCGGCACAAACAGCACGGCGCATTGCTGAGTCGCGATTCGGCGCGGCGACAAGCGCGCCAGTGTGCGCTCGCCTGCGCGACGGCCAACGGCTTCGGCGGACTCCAGATCGTCCTTGGCGACCCCAGTGGTGTACCAGTAGTCGCGTTGCATGCCGTTACTGTCTTCGCCGAGCAGCGAACACGAAAGCGAGTGCCGCGTGCCCGACTCACGACCAATGAAGCCGTGCGTATTCGCGTAAACCGCGACACCACTGCTGGTCGATACGTTGGCGCCGTCGGAATTGTTCAGGCGTGGATCGACTGCCCGCCCGGCTGCTTCCGAAGCGACGCCGAGTTCGATCGCATGCGCTGCGTCCAGTGCCCACGGATGCCACTGGTCGAGTTCCGGGAAATAGGTCGCCATGCGCGCGGCATCGGCGAGGCCGGCGCAGGGATCTTCCTCGGTGTAGCGCGCGATCGCGCACGCTTGCTCGATCGTGGTCGTGATCGACTCGGCACGCACATCGGCGGTACTGGCCGAACCCTTGCGTCGGCCGAAGTAGACGCTGACCGCAACGCCGCGGTCACGCGTGTGTTCGACGGTTTCGACCTCGCCCATGCGCACGTTCACGTTGAGGCCGGCATCAAGGTTCAAACTGACTTCGGCTTGCGTCGCACCCCGCGTGCGACAACGCGCAAGCACGTCCTCGGCGAGATTGGCGAGCTCGTCCAGCGAGCGTTCGGGCGAATGCGAATGGGAGAGTTCAGCGCTCACGGGCTATCCTAGAATCATTGAATGCGGGGTTCATCGTGATGCACGACGAAAAAATGGATTGGGATGAGTACTACGGTGGACCGAGCCGGAGCATGGTCAAGCGCGACGCGCTGGACGTGCTCGTGCTCGCGAAAGAACTGGCTGCGCTGACCGAGCGTGAGTTGATGCGCGTGCCGCTCAGCGACGCGCTGCGCGACCAGGTGCTCGAATCCCAGCGCATCACCGCGAACATCGCGCACAAGCGCCAGGTGCAGTTTCTGGCGAAGCAGATGCGCAAGCACGAGGATGAACTGCCGGCCATCCGTGAAGCACTGGATGCGCCCAAGCAAGAACGCCGCCGCGCTGCCGCCGCGCTACATCGCATCGAGGAATGGCGAGACCGACTCATCCGCGACGGCGACGAGGCGATCAACGAACTGCTCGCGGCATTGCCCAGTGCCGACCGCCAGCAACTGCGCCAACTGGTGCGCACGGCCAAAGCCGAAGCCGCCGCCGACAAACCACCGGCTGCCGCACGCCAGTTGTTCCGCGTGATCCAGGCGGCATATGGCGAAGCGATTGAGCCGCGGCCGCTGGATGAGATTCCACAGGACGATGCGTAACCCATCATCACGCTGCGCTCGGTGGCACTGAACTTCAAGCCCGCGTCCCACCGACGGTCAACGCATCAATCTTGAGCGTCGGCTGGCCGACACCGACCGGCACGCTCTGTCCGTCCTTGCCACAGACGCCGACGCCGCTATCGAGCTTGAGATCATTGCCGACCATCGAGATGCGTTGCATGACCTCGGGGCCCGAGCCGATCAGGGTCGCGCCTTTCACTGGACGCGTGATGCGACCATTTTCGATCAGATAAGCCTCGCTCGCCGAGAACACGAACTTGCCCGAGGTGATGTCAACCTGACCACCACCAAAGTTCGGCGCATACAGACCACGTTCGACCGACGCGATGATCTCGCCCGGGTCGCTGTGTCCAGCGAGCATGTAGGTGTTGGTCATGCGCGGCATCGGCAGCATCGCGAAACTTTCGCGACGGCCATTGCCCGTCGCGGCCACACCCATCAGCCCGGCATTCAGCTTGTCCTGAAGATACCCTTTGAGCACGCCGTTCTCGATCAGCGTCGTGCACTGCGTTGGCGTGCCTTCGTCGTCGATGTTGAGCGAACCGCGACGGCCCGGCAGGGTGCCGTCATCGACCACGGTAACGAGCGACGATGCGACGCGCTCGCCCATTCTTCCGGCATAGGCGGAAAGTCCCTTGCGGTTGAAGTCGCCTTCGAGGCCATGACCAACGGCCTCGTGCAGCAGCACTCCGGGCCAACCCGGACCCAACACCACCGGCATCTCGCCCGCCGGCGCGTCGATGGCATCGAGATTCACCAAGGCGACACGTACTGCTTCCCGGGCTTGTACATGCGGGAAATCGCCACCCAGCAATTCGGCATAACCGATACGCCCGCCACCGCCGCCAGCGCCAGACTCGCGGCGACCGTTGTGTTCGACGATGACGCTGACGTTGAAACGCACCAGTGGGCGCACGTCCGCCGCCAGCGTGCCATCACTGTGCGCGACCAGCACGGTATCGAGCACCGCCGACAGACTGCACACGACCTGTTTGACCCGCGCGTCAAGCGACCGCGTGTAAGCGTCGATCTCGCGCAGAATTGCGACCTTGCGCTCGACCGGCACCGAGTCGATCGGGTCATCTGACGTGTACAGCGTGCGGCCCTGCACCGGCGTCAGCGCACGCTGCGAGCCGTCCTGCCCGGCCTGGGCGATGGCGCGCGCCGAACCGGCAGCTTCAAGTAATGCCGGCAGCACGATGTCGTCGGAGTAGGCGAAACCGGTTTTTTCACCGCTGATCGCACGCACGCCGACGCCTTGTTTGATGTTGTGCGAACCCTCTTTGACGATGCCGTCCTCAAGCACCCAGCTTTCATGGCGCGAATGCTGGAAATACAGATCGGCGGCATCGATATTCGGCGACATCAGACGTGAAAACACACGCCCGAGTTGGTCCGCCGAGAGTCCGCCCGGCGTGAGCAGGCGCGATTCGGCGAGGGCGAGACTGTTGGACATGAAACATCCTTCGAATGCGGATATGCCGACATGGTGCCACGCGCGGGCGATTCAACCGCGTGAATCCGCGATAATGCGTCGCTGACCACTCAACCACGGTTGCGTCCACCGATGAATTTCCGTTCACAGATCGACACCCGTTGGCGCGAAGCGCAATCGCTGCTGTGCGTCGGCCTAGATCCCGATCCGAATCGGCTGCCGATGCACCTGCGCCAGCAACCGGAGGCGGTGTTGCGCTTCTGTGTCGAGATCGTCGATGCCACCGCCGACCTGGCTTGCGCATTCAAACCGCAGATCGCCTACTTCCATGCCGCGCGTGCCGAAGACCAACTGGAAGCGCTGATCGCACATATCCACACGCGGCATCCGGGTGTCCCGGTGATTCTCGATGCCAAGCGCGGTGATATCGGCGCCACCGCAGAACAATATGCGCGCGAAGCCTTCGAACGGTACCGTGCCGATGCGCTGACAGTGAATCCGTACATGGGTTTCGATTCGATCGCGCCGTATCTGGCCTATCCGGATCGCGGCCTGATCGTGCTGTGCCGGACCAGCAACCCCGGCGGCTCAGACTTGCAGAATCTTGAACTCGCAAATGGCCGACGACTGTACGAACACGTCGCCGAACTTGTCGCCGGACCATGGAATCTGCATGGCCAGAATGCCCTGGTTGTCGGCGCGACGTTTCCGGAAGAACTGGCGCGCGTGCGCCAGATCGTTGGTGATCTGCCGCTGCTGGTGCCCGGCATCGGCGCGCAGGGCGGCGACATCGATGCGACGCTGCGCGCTGGCGCTACGTGCGCTGGCGGCCTGATGATCAATTCATCGCGCGCAATCCTGTACGCCAGCGACGGCGAAGACTTTGCCGAAGCTGCGCGCCGCGTCGCCAGCGCCACGCGCACCGCGATCCAACTTTCCCGACAGGCCTGCGCATGAGCAATCCACCGATCAATTTCAGCTTCAGCTTCAGTCCACCGACCCAAGCTGCCAGCAGTGGCAATCCGCTGCAGGATTTCTTCAACCGCCACCAGGGCCGGTTGATGTCGAAGTGGACGCACTACTTCGATGTCTACCACCGGCACTTCGCCCGCTATCGCGGCACTGCCTGCACCATCGTCGAGATCGGCGTCTATCACGGCGGTTCGCTGGAAATGTGGCGCGATTATTTCGGACCGCGCGCGCGCATCATTGGCGTCGACATCGAGGAACGCGCCCGCGCCCTTGCCGCAGCCGGCACCGAAATCCTGATCGGCGACCAGGAAGATCCGGGGTTTCTGAATCAGCTCGCCGAGAAAGCCGGCAGCATCGACATCCTGATCGACGATGGCGGCCACCACATGCAGCAACAGGTCAATACGCTGCTGCACCTATATCCGCACATCGCGGCCAATGGCGTCTATCTGTGCGAAGACTTGCACACCAGTTATTGGGAGGAATTTGGTGGCGGCCTGCGCCAGCCGCAGACCTTCATCGAGTTCTCGAAGCGATTGATCGACAAGCTCAATGCGTTCCATTCGCGCGACGACGAACTCATCGCCGATGGCTACACCGCAAGCACGCAGTCGATGCACTACTACGACAGTATGCTCGTCATCGAAAAACGACCACGGCAGCCACCGCAAATGGTACGCGCCGGCACACCGTTTTTTCCTGATCTCGATGAGCGCCCGAGTTTGAAATCGGGCGCGACCTGACCTGAGCGAACCGGCGTCGCTCAGGCGACTTTCTGTTCGACGCTTGGCAACTGTGCGGCGATGCGGGCTGCTTCTTCCCGGAGTCGAGCCGGTGTGTGTGTGCCGAATTCATCGAGGTAGTCGGCGATTGCTTCGAATTCGCGCGCCCAGCCGTGTTCGTCAATGTGTAGTAACTGTTCGACCGCATGCTCACTGATCTTGAGTCCATCAAGATTCAAGTCGACGCGCTGCGGCAACTGCCCGACTAGCGTGTCCACGGCTTCTACGCGGCCTTCGCAGCGCTTCAGCATCCACTCGAGTACGCGCAGGTTGTCGCCGAAGCCCGGCCACAGGAACTTGCCGTCGCTGCCTTTGCGGAACCAATTGACGTGGAAGATCTTCGGCAGCTTCGCGCCCGCTTGGTCGAAACTCAACCAGTGCGCGAAGTAATCACCAAAGTTGTAGCCGCAGAACGGCTTCATCGCCATCGAATCGCGCCGCACCACGCCGACCGCACCGGTTGCTGCGGCTGTGGTTTCCGAGGCCATCGACGCACCGACCAACACGCCATGCGTCCAATCACGCGCTTCGAACACCAGCGGCACCAGTGACTCGCGGCGGCCACCAAAGACGATCGCCGAGATCGGCACACCGCGTGCATCTTCGGCCTTAGGCGTCCAACTCGGGCAACGCTTGGCCGCTACCGTGAAGCGCGAATTCGGGTGCGCAGCAGGACCGCTGCCGGGCACGTAATCGTTGCCTTTCCAGTCCTTGGTCGGCACGCGCTCGTCCAACCCTTCCCACCACGGTTGGTTGTCTGCGGTCACTGCGACATTGGTGAAGATCGCTTCGCGGTTGAGCATTGCAAGTGCATTTGCATTGGTCTTCGCGCCAGTGCCCGGTGCAACGCCGAAGAAGCCGGCCTCGGGATTGATCGCCCACAGCCGACCATCCTCGCCCGGCGACATCCAACAGATGTCATCGCCAATCGTCCACACCTTCCAGCCCGCTTCGCGATACCCCTCCGGCGGAATCAGCATCGCCAGATTGGTCTTGCCACAGGCCGACGGGAACGCCGCGGCGATGTAATGCGTTTCGCCCTGCGGATTCTCGATGCCGACGATCAGCATGTGTTCGGCCAACCAGCCTTCCGAACGCGCCTGCCATGAACCGATGCGCAAGGCATGGCATTTCTTGCCAAGCAGGGCATTGCCGCCGTATCCGGAACCGATCGACTTGATCGTCAGTTCTTCCGGAAAATGCATGATGAAACGACGCGCCGGTTCAAGGTCGCCGATCGAGTGCAGGCCACGAACGAAGTGGCCTTCGCGTTCGATGCGTGCCAATGCGGCATCGCCCATGCGTGTCATCAGGCGCATGTTCGCGACGACGTAGGGAGAATCGGTGATTTCCACTCCGCAGCGCGCGATCGGCGAGTCGATCGGTCCCATGCAATACGGAATCACGTACAGCGTGCGGCCTTTCATGCAACCCGCGAACAGCGCATCGATTTCGGCATGCGCTTCGGTCGGATGCATCCAGTTGTTGTTGGGACCGGCGTCTTCCGGATGGCGGGTACAGACAAAGGTGAGATGTTCGACGCGCGCCACGTCGGACGGGTGCGAGCGGTGCAGATAGCAATCCGGATGGGTTTCGGGATTCAACGCTTGCAAGTCGCCACGATCCAGCATCAACTGCGTCAGCACCTGCAGCTCGGCGGCACTGCCATCACACCAGTGGATACGATCAGGCTGCGTCAGCGCAGCCACCTCTTGGACCCATTGGTTCAGGGTCGCGAGTTTGGACGTCATGGCGAATGCTCCGTGCCCGATCGGGCCAGAATGGGAATGGGGGATACGCGAAGGCTAGCCGTCGATCTCCATGAGAGCAAGACAATGAGATTCGTTCTCGATTGGCGATACGAATTGCTCGCATTAAATCGCCGAACTTTTTAATATTTACAAGGACTTGCCCATGAACGCCCTGCCTCCTTCCCTACTGACCGCTGCGGTGGTGTTCGCCCTGTCTTGGTGCGGACAGGCGGCTGCCGAGGACGCCTCCAAGCCACTTCCCTTGGACCACGCGGAGGCCGATGGCCCAGACCATCGCGATACCCGCTTCGCGCAGGTCGCCAAGGCCGTGCAGAACGGCCAAGTGCTCGCCGGCAAGAAGAGCACCGAAGTCCCACTGACTGAACAGCCAGCGATCGCGAACAACGAGCTGCGCCAAATGTTCGCACGCCTGCCCGGGCTGCTTCTCTCCGAACAACAGATTCCTAGCCACTTCAACGTGAACTACCGCGGTCTGGGCGATCCGCACGAGTCCGAGTTCGTGATGTTCTTCGAAGATGGCGTGCCACTGGCAAGTGGCTGGCTCGGCGATCCGACGATGGATTACCTGCCACCGGCCGAACGCGTCGAACGCGTGCAATTCGTGCGCGGCGGTTCATCCCTGCTGTATGGGCCACAACCGGGTCCGGCGGTGAACTTGGTGACGCGCGATCCCTTGCCCGAAGCCGGATTTTCCGCGCGTTCGCGACACATCGGTGGTGGCGACGGCTTGTATGCGACGTATAACGAAGTCAGCGGCAGCGCCGGCGATGTCGGATACCGAGTCGAGGTCGATCATCGCGCATTCGACGGCACGCGTTTCAACGCCGACGCCGACGTCGATGGCGCCGCGATCGCGCTGTTCTGGCGCGAAAGCGACCATGCCCATTGGCGTCTCGACCTGAATCACTACGCGAGCGAGAGCGGCGAAGCTGGACGCCTGCCGACGCCGCAGTACTTGAGCGACCCGACCCTGACCACGACGCCCTACAACCGCATCGCCATCGAGCGCCAGTCGTTAGCGCTCGGTACGCATCGCGAGTTGGCCGACGGCTATGCCCTCGATGCGAAGCTTTGGCATACCCGACTCGACCGCGACAGCCGCCGAGTCAACGCTGTGTTCCTGCCCGGACAGCTGCCGGCCAACCTGCGCTCGAACTTCGATCATCAGGACTTTCGCAGCAGCGGTCTCGATGCACGCATCACCCACGATTTCGGCAGTAACCACACGCTGACCTTCGGTGCCACCGCTTACACCGAGCGCAGCCCGCGTTGGCAGCGGTCCAACACACTGCTCGAAGCCGACGCTGGCAATGTCCTGCGTTATGCCCAAGAGCGCAGCACCGATTATCTCGCTGCGTTCGCCGAATCGGTGTTCCGCTTTGACCGCTGGAGCATCATCCCGGCACTGCGCGTGGAATCGCTCGCGCTCGACATCGACGAAACCCGCGTCTCATCGACGGTGCTGCGCGACGCCATTGATGCGCGCTTCCAGCATTTCGTGCCGCTCGCAGGAATCGGCGCCAGCTATGACTTTCCAGATCAGCACCTGCAGGCCTACGGCAACCTGTCGCAGGGTTATCGGCCGATGCGCTACGACGACGTCGGCAACCCGACCTCGAACCTGATCGATGGCAACGATCCCGACCCGTCGAAGACCCTGAGCGCCGAAATCGGCCTGCGCGGCGTGCCGATCGAAGGTCTGTTCCTCGATATCAGCCTGTTCCACATCGACTTCCATAACAAGATCGAACAGTTCCAGATTTCGCCGAGCGAAGTGGAGCGCGTGAACTCTGGCGATGCCCGCCACCAAGGCATCGAGCTCGCCGCCGAATACGATTTCTTCACTGGCCGCGATGGCACGCATTTGACGGCATTCGCGTCCACTTCCTTCCTTGACGCAAAAATCACTGAATCGGTCACTGCCAGTCTGATCGGCAATACACCGGCGTATGCACCGGACCATATCGCCAAACTCGGGCTGATCTGGCGTGCACTCGATGACAAGCTCAAGCTCGGCCTGACCGGTACGGCAGTGTCGGACCAATTTTGGCGCGACGCCAATACCTCAACCGGCAATGTCGTAACCTTCGTTGCAGCCAAAATTCCGTCGTACCGCGTGTTCGACCTCAACGGCGAATGGAAGCTCAACGAGCACTTCTCGGTGCTCGGCGGGATCAATAATCTCACCGACGAAACTTACACTTCACGCGTCCGCAGCGATGGCATTGAACCGGCAGCGAAACGACAGGCCTACGTCGGTATCGAACTAGCGCTGTAAAACCTCAGCCGCCAACCCGCAGCGACACCATGAATGCGCGTCCCGATTGCGTCGCGAGATCCACTTCGCGCGCGTCGGGCGCGAAGCCGCGCAGCGAACTCCACTGCCAGTAGCGACGATTGCCCAGATTGCTGATGCCAGCATCGACACGCAACGCCGCATTCGGCGCATAACGCCAGAACACATCGAATACGCCGTAACCGGCAGGCGTGAACAGTGCACCGCGCGAGGTATCGACGTCATCCTTCGCGGCGGCGAATCGCCCGAGCAATTCGACACGATGACGACCATCCGCGCTGTCGCGATTCAAGCCGAGCACCAGACGTGCCGGATCGACCGAATTCAACGGCTGCTGGCGTTGCGTGTCCTCACCGGTGGCCCAGCTTGCCGACAGCGTTGCGTTGAACGTATCCAGTCCGAGCACGGCAAGATTGGCTTCGCCGTTCAACTCGATGCCGTGGATGCGCGCGCGGTCGCGATTCTGCGACTGGAACACCAGTAGCCCCGACTGCGGATCACGGCCAAGATTCACACGCGACTCGATCAAGTCACGATAGCGGTTGTCGTACAGCGATACTTCGCCGCTACCGCGTTCGCCCGACCAGCGCGCACCGAATTCAAGACCTTGGCTGCGCTCAGGACGCAGGTCCGGATTCGGGATCGCGCTGTAACCGAAGGCGGGAATATTCAGGCCCAAATTGACATCCGAGAACGGCGGCGCGCGGAACCCACGCGCATATTGTGCAAACAGGCTGAGCGAGTCGTTAGCAGCAAAGCGCATACCAAGCTTGGGCGTCACGCTGTGCGCACTACTGTCAACGACGTCGGTGACCGGGTTGTCGGAGAGCCAGAGCGCATCAGGATCGGCATCGGTACGGAAACGGTCATAGCGCAGTGCCGGAATCAGGAACCAGCGTGCGCCGAGTTCGATCTCATCCTGCGCGTAGAGTCCGAACTCCTGCAAGGTCGAGTTCGGAAAATCGCGCACCGGCATCCGCTCACCAAGCAGCACCGGCGTGCTCACGCCCGTGCTCAGATTGATTTCCAGGCCATCGCGACGCTCATCGATCGCGGTGCGCACGAAGTCAAACCCGGCGACAAAACGATGGGTCAGCGCACCCTGCACCGCCTCGCCCGCGATCAGACCTTCCAGACCAAGCTGCTGGGTGTCGAATTCGAACTCGCGCAGTCGCCGTGTCGCGGCCGCCGCCGGCGTGGCACCGCGTCGATCCTGCTGGGTGCGCTGGTCGATCTCGCTACGTTGCACATAGGCCAACAGATTCCACTGCGCGAAGATGCCGCTCAGGCCGTCGCCACTCCATGCCAGCGAAGCACGACCACGTGACTCCGCGTCCTGCGCATTCATCGACGTCGTCGTTGCATACTGGCCGGCACCGTTGACCAGCGAGCGCACGTCGGTGTCGGTATCGGCACGATAGGCATCAAGACCGAGACTGAGCCGACCGGGAAGCAAGTCGTCATTCACCAGCTTGGCGAGCAGAAAGCGTTCCTCGCCCGCGGAAGGATTGGCGTCAAGCCCGCCCGCCCGCGGCATCGTGTCGCGTTCATGTTCGCGGCGCTCATTGGCGCTGACCAGCATTTGCCACGACCCAACGACGGCGGCACTCGATGCGCTGACCGCTGCCGAGGCATCACGCGTGTCGTAGGTCAGCCGCGAACCGAGGAACCAATCGCCAGAACCTTCGGCGAGCAGATCGGCCGGATCACGCGTACGCATCGCGACGACGCCGGCAAGCGCATCCGATCCGTAGAGACTAGAGGCTGGACCACGCAAGAATTCGACGCGTTCCAACAACTCCGGATCAACCAGATTTCGCCCGGCACGCGAGAAACTGCCGACCGCGAAGCCGTCGCCGAGTGGCACGCCATCCAATTCGACGGCAACGCGGTTACCTTCGAGACCACGGATCGCGAAACCCTGAGTACCAAACCGACTGGCGTCTTCATTCACGCTGATCGTCGCGTCGTAACGCGCCAAATCGCGAATATCGCGAATCAATCGCGTTTCGATCTGACCACGTTCAATCAGCCCGACTGACCCGGCGATTTCACCGACCGGCTGCGCGATACGACTGGCGACCACAAGGACCGGCTCAAGCGACTTTCGCGGCGGCGTCTGGACATCGGCAGCGACCACGGCGAGAGGCAGCAAAAACACGGAGGTAGCAATGATTTGGGAATGGCGGCGCATGGCGGTCTACGTTGGCAATGGCAGCAGCATCGGCGTCGACCAAGACCCACGCCATGATCTTCATCAAGCACGGTCGCGCACCGAATTGCGCTAGATCAATTTGCAGGGCGATCCACGACCACATATAGCAGTCGCGAGAGTACGCTTCAATGGTGCTTGACCTAGGTCATGGCCGCGTCCCCTTTGCACGACGACGCTGGCATCATGCAGCCTCGGGACTGCCCCGCGTTTATATCAAAGAGGAAATAGCTATGCGTAACCAGAGATACCTGCTGTGGATTGCACTCGCATTGAGTGGTGCAGTCGTCGCAGATGATGTCAGTAACGAACGAATCCCGAAGCAGGGCCTAGACGCAGGTAAGGCGTCTTTCCTTGCAAACTGCGCCGCCTGTCACCAACCCGAAGGCACCGGCATGGCCGGCGCCTTCCCGCCGCTCGCCGGTTCCGACTACCTGACCAAGAACACCAAGGCCTCGGTGGTCGCTTCGATCCTCAAGGGCATCAGCGGCGAAATCACCGTCAATGGCAACAAGTTCAATGGCGTGATGCCGGCGATGAGCCACCTGACCGATGCTGATGTCGCCAACATCGTCACCTTCATCTACGCCAGCTGGGGCAACCCGGGCGGCGAGGTCTCGACCAAGGATGTTGCCAAGGCGCGCAAGACGCTGGCGGTCACCAGCGACCCGGCCCAAGGCGAACGCCATGTCGGCACCAAGCAGAGCGAACAGAGCTACCAGGGCGCGCCTTCGACGGTGAAGTCGGGCGACGTCAAGATGATCGTCAGCCCGGGCGCGCCCTCGCTGAGCGAGACCGAGTTCAGCCGCGCCACCGAAATCTTCTTCGAGCGTTGCGCCGGCTGCCACGGCGTGCTGCGCAAGGGCGCCACCGGCAAGCCGCTGACTCCGGACATCACCCGCGCCAAGGGCACCGACTACCTTAAGGCCCTGATCAACTTCGGCTCCCCGGCTGGCATGCCGAACTGGGGTACCTCGGGTGCGCTGACCGCGGCCGAGATCGACATCATGGCCCGCTTCCTTCAGCACGAGCCGCCGGCACCGCCGGAATGGGGCATGAAGGAGATGAAGGAAAGCTGGAAGGTGCTGGTGCCGGAATCGGAGCGCCCGAGCAAGCCGATGCACAATCGCAACATCGACAACTTCTTCATCGTCACTCTGCGCGATGCAGGTGAAATCGCGATCATCGACGGCGACACCAAGGAAATCGTCAATACCCTGAAGACCGGCTATGCGGTGCACATCACGCGTCCGTCGCACTCACGGCGTTATGCGTACACCATCGGCCGCGACGCCAAGATCGATCTGATCGATCTGTGGATGAACCCGCCGGCGATCGTCGCTGAGATCAAGATCGGCCTGGAAGCACGCTCGGTCGAGACCTCTAAGTACAAAGGCTTCGAGGACAAGCTCGCGATCGCCGGTGCCTACTGGCCGCCGCAGTACGTGATCATGGACGGCCCGACGCTGGAGCCGAAGAAGATCGTCTCGACCCGCGGCATGACCGTCGACACCCAGGAATATCACCCGGAACCGCGCGTCGCCGCGATCGTCGCCAGCCACGAGCACCCGGAGTTCATCGTCAACGTCAAGGAAACCGGCCGCATCCTGCTGGTCAACTACCGAGAC
>Ga0073899_10002660_pt1 | contig 15981 bp, 16 predicted proteins | sample KloWWTmetaKNB5Ph_FD_88975 | JGI IMG/M metagenome (GOLD analysis project Ga0073899, IMG submission 88975) | Active sludge microbial communities from Klosterneuburg, Austria, studying microevolution and ecology of nitrifiers - Klosterneuburg... | ecosystem: Engineered > WWTP > Aerobic digester >...
GCGCTCGAGGCGGCGCGCGACGCCAAGGATCTCGGCGCCCGCTTCGAGGAGGGCGTGCTGCACCGGGTCGCGGCCTCGGCGCTGCGCGCCCAGGGCGATCTCGACAGCGCGGCGTGGTTCGTCGATCGCGCCCGCGAGCTCCTGGCCGGGCTGGGCGCGCGCTACGAGCTGGCCCGGGTCGCGGTCGAGGCCGCCGAGCTGGCCCACGCGGCCGGCGACGACGCGCGCGCGCTGATCCAGCTGACCGCCGCCGAGGCCGAGCTGGCGACGCTGGGCGCGCGCTGGGATCTGGATCGGGTGCGCGGGCTGCGCCGGACGCTGGGCCCGCGCCCGGTGCCGACCGCGGCGCTGCCCGAGGTGATCGCGGTGGCGCGGGCGGTGGCCGACGGCGACGGCGATCGCGCGATCGAGCTGGCGCTGGCCGCGGTGCTGGCCGCGTCGGGCTGCGATCGCGGCTTCGTGCTCACGCTCGACGGCAGCGGCCGGCCGCAGATCCGAGCCCGCCTGACCGGCGAGCACGCCCGCGGCTTCGATCGCGGCGACGCCAGCGTCTCGGGGACGATCGTCAAGAAGGTGGCGGCCACCGGCCAGGCGGTCGCGGTCGCCGACGCGGTGCTCGACGCCGAGCTGCGCGAGCAGTCGAGCGTGATCGCGCTCGGGCTGCGCCGGGTGTGGGCGGCGCCGATGCGCGCGCGCGGCCGGCTGATCGGCATCGTCTACGCCGATTCGACGGCCGCCGACATCGACGATCGGCCGTTCGCGCCCGAGCTGCTCGACGCCGCGGTCGCGCCGCTGGCGGTGGCGCTCGACCACGCCCGGCTGGTGGCCGAGGCCCGGCGCTCGGCCGAGCTGATGTCGATCCTGGCCCACGAGATCCGCAACCCGCTGGCCGGCATCCTCGGCTACTCCGAGATGGGCCGCGAGCCCGAGCTGGCGCCGGCGCACCTCGACGCCGGCGCGCTGTTCGATCGCATCCACGCCGACGCCGAGCGCCTGCGCCGGCTGGTCGACAACGTCTTCGAGCTGTCGCGCCACGAGGCCGGCCGGCTCGACGCGTCGTACGGCCCGGTCGAGCTCGAGCGGGTGGTGCGCACCGTGCTGGGCGACTTCGCCCGCCCGATCGGCGAGCGCCGCCTGGCGGTGACCGTCGAGGTCGCCGAGCTGGTCGGCCCCGCGCTCGGCAACCCCGATCGCCTGGCCCAGGTGGTGTCGAACCTGCTCGGCAACGCCGTGAAGTTCTCGCCGCCGGGCGGCAAGATCGCGATCACGATCCGCCGCGAGCGGGTGCGGGTCGGTGACCCCACCGCGCCGCCGCTGTCGCCGTCCGACGCGCGGGCGTGGATCCCGCTGGCCGCCGACGACGAGCTCGGCGACGTGATCCGCCTCGACGTCCGCGACCACGGCCCGGGCATGAGCGAGGAGCTGCGGGCCCAGCTGTTCGAGAAGTTCACCCAGGGCGTGGGCGCCGCCAAGCACGGCGGCCTCGGCCTCGGGCTGTACCTGTGCCGCGAGATCGTCCGCCAGCACGGCGGCGCGATCTGGGTCGAGAGCGAGCTCGGCAAGGGCGCGTGCTTCTCGGTCCGCCTGCCGGTCGCGCTGTGACCGCGGCCCCGGCGCGCTAGACGTCGACGATCGCCGCCGCGCGGGCGGCGCGCGGCGCCCGCCGGCCGGCCCACGCCGGATCCCGTTGCCACGTCGTCGCCGGCGGCGGCAGCACCTCGAACGCCGGCGCGTCCTCGGTGGCGGCGTCGGTGACCACCAGCTCGCAGTAGGCGCCGAGCGCGTCGTCGTGATCGCACGCCACCGGCGCGGCGCCCGCCTGCAACGGCGCCAGCCGGGCCCGGACCTCGCGCGCGGTCGGCCGGTGCTCCGGATCCTTGGCCAGCATGGCCTCGATCAGCGCGGCCAGGCAGCACGGCACGTCGGGCCGCTGCGCGCGCACCGGCGGCGGCGCCTCGAGCAGGTGCTTGAGCACCATCGCCAGCGCGTGATCGGACGCGAACGGCGGGCGCCCGACCACCGCCTCGTACGCGATCACGCCGAGCGCGTAGACGTCGGCGCGGCCGTCGACCGGCCGGCCCAGGGCCTGCTCGGGCGCGATGTACGTCGGCGTCCCCAGCGATAGGTTCTCGAGCGTCAGGCGCGGCCCGACCGGGTGGTGGGCGATGCCCCAGTCGATCACGCGGACCTCGCCGCCGGCCGGGTCGACGACCAGCACGTTCTCGGGCTTGAGATCGCGGTGGACGATGCCGGCGCGATCGGCCGCGGCGATCACGTCGGCGATCGCGGTCATCAACCCGACCACCGCGGCGATCGGCAGCGCGCCGGCCCGCGCGAACAGCGCGGCCAGCGACTCGCCGCCGACGTACTCCATCGCGATCCACGGCCGGCGATCTGGCAGCACGCCGCAGTCGAACACCCGCACCGCGCCCGGGTGCGCGAACGCCTCGAGGATGCACGCCTCCTGCAACAGCCGCTGCGCCGCCTCCGGGCGATCGAGCAGGTGCTGGTGCATCACCTTGAGCGCCACCCGCCGCGGCAGGATCCGGTGCGCGGCGTCGTACACCATGGCCATGCCGCCCTGGGCGAGCAGGTGGTGGACGCGATAGCTCCCGACCGCAGCGCCAGGTTCGAACTCGGTGGCCATGGGCCGCGTGGGTGCAGCCGCCGTGCCGGGCGCCGCCCGACCGCGCCGCGGTCGCGCGATCGTCCCGCCGGCGCTCACCGTGCGTCGGCGCGCACCCCGGTGCCTCGTGGCGCGACCAGGATCACCCCTCGGGTATGGCACGGGTAGTGAATCCGGACTGACACGCCGGCACTCGCGCCGGACCCCACCACCTCCATGCACCACCTCGATGAACGCACCACCCACTTCCTGGCCGTCGACGACGACTACCTCGGCCTGATGAACGTCGAGCAGGCGTTCGCGCGCACGCGCTACCGCCACCACCTGTGGACCGCGTCGGACGGCCACGAGGCGCTCGCGCTGCTGCGCAGCGACGCCATGCCGGCGACCCGGCGAGTGATCTTGCTCGACGCCCACATGCCACGCATGGACGGCCTGTCGATGCTGCGCGAGCTGCGCGCCGACCCGTGCCTGCGGCTCGCGACCGTCTTGATGCTGACGTCGTCGACCGACCCCCGCGATCGCGCCGACGCGTTCCACCTGAACGTCGCCGGCTACGTCGTCAAGCCGATCCGCTTCGCCGCCTTCGTCGAGCTGATCACGGCGATCTGTCGCTACTGGACCGTCGTCGACCTGCCGTGACGCGCACGGCGCTTGCAGTACCGATCGCCATGGACCTCCTCACCTGGCTCGTGGTTGGACTCGTCGCCGGCGCCCTGGCGTCGGCGGTCATGGGTGGGTCGGGCTTCGGCCTGGCCGGCGACATCGCGCTCGGCATCCTCGGCGCGCTGGTCGGCAGCTGGGGCTTCCGCGAGCTCGGCTGGAAGGCGCCGTTCGCCGGGCTGTCGGGCGTCATCACGGTCGCGCTGCTCGGCGCGATCGTCCTGCTGATCGCGACCCGCCTGCTGCGCTCGACGCTCACCGCCGGCCGCCGCCGATGACGCGAGCGCGGCGGCGGCGTCAGCGACCGATCGGCCCGAGCACGATCAGCGCGGGCCGACCGGCCGGGCGCCACTCGGCGTCGAGCGCCGTCCAGCTGCGCGTGCGCCAGCCCGACGCCGGATCGATCGTCACGAACTCGTCGGCCGCCGGCCGCACCGCCACCAGCACCTCGTAGTGCGGCTGGACCCAGCGGCCGCCGTACGGCAAGAGCAGCCCGACGATGACCGGCCGCCCCGCCCCGACCTCGTGCTCGAGGGTGGCGCGGTCGCCGACGATCGCGAACGCGGTCAGGCGATGGCCGCGGGCCGCGTCGCGCAGCTCGCCCAGGCTGGCGCCGGCCCCGACCGGCGGCGGCAGCGCGGCCAGCACCTCGAGGCGCGGCCACGGGCGGTGCCAGCGCGCCGCGACCATCGCCAGCGCCGCGGCGCCGCAGTCGTCGGGGCCTTCCTGGCGCACCAGCGGGGTGGCGGCGGCCACGACCCACCCCGGCTCGGTCGCGACCCGGCCCGGATCGATCGCGCGCGCGCCGCCGCGATAACCGACGCAGCCGACGGCCAGCGACGCGGCGATCAGCGCCGCCGCGCGAGGGTTCACAGCAGCACGATCAGCAGCACGATCAGCAGCACGACGGTCACCGTACCGCCGCTGATCAGCACCACCGACGCGCCGCCTCGATAGTCGGCGGCCGCTGGCGACGCGGCCTCGCGCGCGGCGTACTGCCGGGCGTCAGCGGCGACGGTGGCGTCGTCGGGCGTCGCGGCGCCCGCCGGGGGCCGCGCGTCGCGTTCCGACGCGGCGAGCGGTGCGGCGACCGCGCCACCGATCATCGGTGGCGTCAGCAGGGTGAGGGCGAGGGCGAACGCAGGCCAGCGGAGGGTCGACATGGTGGCTCCTCGGGTTCAGGCGCGTGACTTGGCGGGCTTGGCGGTCTCGGCGAGGTGCTTCGACGACTCGAGCCAGGTGTTGATCGCCGCCGCGGTCGACTCCGACGGGTGGTCGGGGTCGCCGACCAGCAGCGCGGTGATCGCGGCCAGCGCCATCTCGATGTCGGTGCGGGCGCGCAGCTCGTGGGCCGGGAGCTTCGCGAGCGCCGCCTCCAGCTCGACCTTGCGCGCGGCGGCGCGCACCGCCAGCGGCTCGCCCTGGGTGGCGTCGGTGCTGTTCTCGACCTTCTTGGCCGGGCGCGCCTCGCGGGTGTGGGGCGCCGGGTGGGTGACGTGGGTGGTGTGCGGGGTCTTCTCGGTAGCCATGGGGTCCTCGTTGAGATGGGTTGAAATGGATCAGTCGCTGTGGCGCGCGAGCCACGCGTTGAGCTTGGCCTCGACGGCGGCCGAGGCCTTGTCCCAGCCGTCCTTGAGCGTCACGTCGAGCTCGATCAGGCCGGCCTTGAGCTGGTCGCGCGCGACGATCACGTCGTGCCGGCTGTCGACCTTGAGCGCCTTCATGCGGGCGCGCAGCTCGGCGCGCTTCGCCTCGACGCGGTCCTTGAGGTCGTCGGTCTTGGTCAGCATGCCCGATGGTGGTGCAGCCGACGTGCCACGGCCCGGCGCCGTCCGCGCGCCCCGCGCGCGAACTCCCGGGGCGCGCGGTGAGCGCGCGCGCACGGTGAGCGCCGGCGCGCCCATCACGCCCGCGCGCGCTGCGGCCCGACCGCCGCCGCCCGCTTGACGCGCGCGGTCGGGTCGTCGTCGCCGACCTCGGGCACGGCCGCCGGGCTGACGATCGAGGTCGCGTCCGCCAGGCTCGCCGCGAGGTCGGCGCACCACGCCGCCTCGGGCGTGAACGGCGGCGGGGCCGAGCGCCGGGCCAGGCGCGGCCCGAGCGGCGGCGTCAGCCCCTGGTGGGGCGGCCACAGCGCACACCGCGCGCCGTAGTAGGCGTTCAGCGCCCACGCGATCGGCGTCGCCGCCGCGATCTCGCGCACCACGCCGCGGCCGATGAAGAACTCGACCTCGCGCACGCCGGTCAGATCGAACGGGTCGGCCATCGCCACGCACAGGTCCCCGTCGGCCTCGAGGCCGAGCGGGATCATGCGGTGCTCGATCGCGAGGTCGCCGGGCAACAGCCGCTGCAGCTCGGGCGCGACGGTCGCCAGCCGGTGCAGATCGCTGACCGGCACGCCGGCCACGCGGCTGCTGGCGTGGACCACGGCGACCTCGTCGAGCGCGCCGGTGCTCACCAGGTACTCGAGCCAGGTCGTCGTGGTGCCGGCGGTCGCCGCGACGGCGGCGCGGATCTGGGCGTCGGTCGCCAGCGCCTCGTCGGTCAAGAGCGACGGGAGATCGTGGATCCACATGGACGGACACCGTGCATCCCACATGCCGCGCGCCGCGCCGGCTCACTCGCGCGCGTAGTCTTCGCTGAGGAACGGCTGCGACTGGAACGTGCGCTCGAGCAGCCCCGCCACGCACCGCCGCAGCTGCACCAGCGCCGCCGCGCAGGTCAGCCCGCACGCCAGCGCGTAGCCCAGGCCGAGCAGCGGCGACGGCGCGCCGATCAGCGCGGTCAGCGTGCCGCTCGCGATCAGCTGGGTCAGCGCGGCGATCGCCGCCTCGCGGCGGAAGTCGAAGTAGTACAAGAGCAGCGTCGCCGCCATCGCGACGACCTGCAGGCCGGCGCCGAGCAAGAGCCACATCAGCGCGCTCGCGCCGGCCGCGTCGAGCCCGAGCCCGCCGGCGATCGCCGGCGTCGCGGCCAGCGCGATCAGCGTGACGCCGACCTGCACCACCGCGGTGCCGCGCAAGGTGCGCGCGATCTCGGCCTCGACCTCGGCGGCGCGGCGCTCCAGCGTCGCCAGCGACGCGCCCGCGGTCAGGCCCTGGTAGTAGGCCTGGAACCGGCGGTGGAAGCTGGTCTCGACGGCGATGAACAGGTACGCGCAGGCCGGCACCACCGACAGCCACGCCACCGCCGCGATCGCCGCGTAGGTCGACGCCGCCGCGCCGCCGGCGAGCGCGAACACCACCAGCTTGTCGATCCACAGCCCGGCGTGGAACCCGAACGCGGCGGCGCCGAGCAGCCAGTACTCGGCGAACGCCGGCCCGATCCGCGCGTCCTCGTCCTCGATCGCCGGCAGCGCCTGCAGCGTGCCGGCGAGCAACATCGCCAGCGTCGCGACCTGGCCGACGCCGTAGCCGATCAGGTAGCCGGCCGGGCCCAGCACGTCGGCGCGCGCCAGCACGACGACCGCGAGCACGCTGATCGGCGCGCCCAGCCCGAACGCACGCAGGATGATCGCCGGCGACGACAGCCCGCCGGCGGCCGACAGCAACAGCCACTGCGCGCCGACCACCGCCGCCAGCGCCGCGCCCGGCGCCGCCAGCGCCGGCTCGACGTCGGCGATCCACATCGCCGCGGCGCCGATCACCGTGAAGGCGATCAGGCTCGCCGCCACCAGCCGGCGCAGCGGGCCGGCGATCTGCCCGCGCCGACCCTCGTAGACGCGATCGGCGGCGTAGCGACTGAGCACGATGTCGATCGGCGCCGACAGCACGATCACCAGCGCGTAGACGATCGTGATCACCCGCTCGCCGGCGCTGGCGCCGGCGACGCCGCCGCCCAGCGCGCTCAGCCGCATGATCACCAACACCAGCGTCGTCAGCAGCCACGGCCCCGAGGTGACCGCGACGCCGGTGAGGAACGCGCCGAGCGACGCGCCCAGCGAGTCGCGCTCGATCAGCCGCTCGAGCCGCCAGCCGATGCCGGCCACGTCAGGCCGCCATCCCGGCGTAGAGGCGTTCATAGGAGGCGACCACCTGGGTCAGGCGGTACCGGGCGCGCACCCGGGCCCGCGCCGCCTGCGCCATCTGCGCGCGCAGCTCCGGCTGGCGCGCCAGCGCGCAGATCGCGGCGGCGGTCGCCACCGGGTTGGCGACGCGGGTGACGATGCCGCTCGGCCCGAGCGCGCGGTCGCGCTCGCCGCCGCCCTCGATCAGCTCGCGGCAGGCGCCGACGTCGGTGGCGATCACCGGGACGCCCTCGGCGTAGGCCTCGAGGATCACCAGCGGCTGGCCCTCGCTCAGGCTGGTCAGCACCAGCACGTCGAGCTGCGGGTACAGCGGCGCCATCGCCTGCGGGCCCAGGAACCGCACCTCGCCGGCCAGGCCCAGCGCGTCGACCAGCTCGTGGCAGCGGCGCGCGTAGGCCGGGTCCTCGGTCTCGGGGCCGATGATCCACAGCTCGAGGTCGACCTCCTCGCGCGCCAGCGCCACCGCGCGCAAGAGCGTGATCACGTCCTTGATCGGGACCACCCGGCCGACGAAGCCGAGCCGGAGCCGCGCCGGCTCGGCGCGGACGCGCGGCGGCGCCGCCGTCGCCGTCAGATCAGCGCCGGCGACCCCGTTGGGCACGACGATGATCTTGGCCGGATCGGCGCCGTCGATCAGCTGCTTGGCGCGGTTGGCCTCGCTGAGCGTGACCAGGCAGGTCGCCTGGTGGTAGGCGATGCGCGACAGCACCTGGAAGTACTGCGCCCACAGCTCGCGCAGCGGCGACGGCCGCGCGCTGCCGTGGCCGTGGAGGTCGAGGTCGGTGATCCAGGTCGCGCGCGCCAGCTCGAGCTGCCGCTCGCGCGCGTACAGCCCGTGCTCGGTGACCACCAGCGGCCGCCCGGTCTTCCAGCTCGCGATCGCGCCGACCAGGCCGGCGTAGCCGGTCGACACCGCGTGGTAGACGCGGGCCGGCGGGCACGGCGCGGCCAGCAGCCGCAACAGCGGGATGTGCATCGCGCGCATGTGCCAGAAGAAGTCCATGAACGCGGCCTCGGGCGCGAGCTCGTCGTAGAGCTGCCGGTACAGCAGCTCGAAGGTCGCGTCGCCGTGCAGGAACTCGTGGATCGTCAGGTCGCCGGCCGCGAGATCGGCCAGCAGCCGATCGTCGATCGCCGCGCCGGTGTGCATCCGGCACAGCGCGCCCAGCACCCGCGACGGCGCGCGCCGCGCGCGCGGCGCGGCGATCCGCGGCGCGCCGGGGCGGCCCGGCTGCTCGCGGCCGCGGCAGTGGAGCTCGTGCATCGCGGTGACGTTGGCCGGCAGCTCGTACAGCGGCGGTCCGTACGCGCCGGGGTGCGCGCCGATGTGCAGCAGCGCGAACTGCCGGGCCGGGTAGGCCTGGAGGATCTGGTGGACCCAGGTCGAGACCCCGCCGGCGACGTACGGGTACGTGCCCTCGAGGATCAACGCGACGTCGGCAACCGAGGTGTCCATCACGCGCTCCGATCGCTGGTGAGGCGGCGGGCGCCGGTGGCCGCCAGCGCGCGCGACAGCGCCGGCGCCAGCCACTGCCCGATCACCGCCAGGTCGCGCAGGTCGGCCGGCCGCAGGGCCCGCGCCGGCACGCCGCGCAGCGCGACGACGCCGATCAGGGCGCCGGTCACGTGGTCGAAGACTGGGGCCGCGACCGCGCTGTCGGTGTCGGTCGCGTCGGCGGCCCCCAGCGCCACCACCCGCGCCTCCACCGCCGCGCGCACCGTGCGGTCGCCGGCGATGTCGTGCGGGCGCGCCGCGCTCGCCGCCCACGGGCCGCGCCACGCCAGCGTGGCCACGCGCGCGCCGTCGCGCAGCTCGATCAGCCCGGCGCGGGCGCCGGTCCGGATCATGCACAGCTCGATGGCGGCGTCGGCGGCGTCGGCCGCGGGCCCGCGCTCGATCCGGCCGGCCAGGTTGCGCCACAGGCTCAGCGCGATGTCGACGCGGTCGTGGCGCGTGCGCAGGTAGGCCAGGCTGTCGTGCAGCGCCTGCACCGTCGCCTCGGCCTGCCGCTGCAGCTCGCTGGCGTCGGCGAGGCGGCCGGCCAGCCGCGCCAGCCGGCCCTCGTGCATCATCCCCACCCACGCCGCGAGGGTGGCGGCGATCAGCGCCACCAGGTCGGCGCCGCGGTGGCCGGGCCCGCCCAGCCCGAGCGCCGCGCCGCCCAGCGCGAGGCTGGCGGCGGTCAGCCCGGCCCAGGTGATCGCCAGCGACGTGAACAGCCCGCGCGGCCCGTAGCGCGCCGCCAGCACGATCACCGGCAGCCACGCGGGGTGCATCCCGAGGCCGCGCAGCCACACGTCGTCGGGCGACGCCAGCGCCACCGCGCCGACCACGACCACCGCGGCGGCGGCGGCCTCGACGGGCATCCAGCGATCAGAGGTCGACATGGAGCACGACCGATCCGGCGTGGCGACGCCCGACGAGCCCCGTGCCGCTCTCGCTGCCGACGTCGTAGTCGGCGGTCACGCGGCTGCCGGCGGTGGCCGACAGCATCAGCGACGCGCCGAGGCGGTACAGGCCGATCCCGCGCCGCCAGTCGTAGCCGGCGCCGCCGCGCAGCTCGACGCCGACGGCGCCGCCCCCGACCACCCGCCGCACCACCGCGGACGCCTCGTCGGTCTGGCTGCGCTCGACCAGCACCAGCCGGGCGCCGAACGGCGCCTCCGAGACCATCTCGTAGTGGCGCAGCGACACCACCGTCGCGCTCGCCAGCCCGCGCGGCGTCAACATCTCGCCATCGAGGATCTCGCCGCGCATCACCGCCGCGCGGTCCAGGGTCACCGTGTAGTCGACGCCGAGCGCGCCCACCACCTGCATCGCGGCGACCTCGTCCATGCCGGGCAGCGGCGCCAGGGTCAGGCGGCGCTGCTGCACGCTGGCGCTGAACAGCGCCCGGCGCGCCCAGGCGCTGACGTAGGCCGAGCCGATCGCGCCGTCGATGACGCCGCCCTCGCGGATCGTGCTCGACGACTCGCGCCAGGCCTGGCCGTAGTCGGCGCGCAGCTGCAGCTGCACCTGGCGCCGGGGATCGGTGGTGACCAGGGCGCTGGCGCCGAGCCCGCGCGCGGCGACGCGATCGCGGCCGGTGATCGCCAGGCCGTAGACCGCGCCGCGCCGGCTGGTCGCCAGCGCCCACAGCGCGGCCGTCGCCGCGTGGTCCTCGTGACCGGCGAGGCCGCCGCTCGAGGTGTCGCGGGCCACCGCCAGCGCGACGCGCAGCTGGCCGTCGATCGGCACCGTCGCGCCAGCGCGCAGGCCGGCGATCGATCCCGACGCGTCGCCGCCGAAGCTCACGCCGCCCGCGACCTCCGGATCGAGCCGGTGCCGCAGCCGGGCGATCGCCGGGTCGACGTCGGGCACGCCCAGCGCCCGGGCCTCGCGGTACTCGGCCAGCGCGGCGCGCTCGGCGTGCACCCGCTCGAGCGCGCGGGCGTACTCGACGGTCTTGCGCGGGTGATCGGGCCACTCGTCGGCGACCGCGGCGCGGAGCGCCAGCGCCGCGTCGTCGTCGCCGCGGACCTCGTGCCCCCACGCCAGCAGCGCCCGCACCCGCGGCTGATCGGGCGCCTCGCGGTCGAGGGCGCGCAGCCGCGCCATCGCCTGCGGCCAGTCGCCGCCGAGGATCTTGGCCTCGATCTCCAGGAGCGCGATCTCGAGGTACGCGGGGTCGTGGCGGTCGGTGGTGCGGACCGCGCGGTACAGCCCCAGCGCCTGGGCCGGCTGACCGCGCAGCGCCGCGATGCGCGCGCGCCACATCAAGGTGCGGCGATCGACCGGCACCGCGCCCAGCTCGGCCTCGCTGGCCGACCACTCGCGCTCGGCCTCGGCGCGTCGCCCCAGCGCGAGCAGCGCCTCGCCGCGCAAGAAGTGGCGCTCGGGATCGGGCCGGTCCGGATCCAGGTGCGCGATGCGCGCGAACGCGTCGACCGCGGCGCGGTAGTCGCCCAGCGCCTGCGCGATCCGTCCGGCCTCACGCAGCGCGCGGGTGTCGTCGGGATCGAGCTGCAGCAGCCGGCGGAACAGCGACCGCGCGCGCGCGTAGCGCCCGACCGCCATCGCGGCCCGCGCCTCGTCGTCGATCAGCGCCTGTAGCGGCGTGTAGCGCGGCTCGACGAACGCGACCTCGACGTCGCCGTCGGTCGAGATCGGCCGCGGCGGCGGCGTCGTGGGCGCGCGGGGTGGACGCGCGCAGGCCACGGCCACGGTCATCGCGAACGTGACCAGCGTCCGCGACGCGGCGAAGGAACGGTCCATGCCGCGACGCTCGTGCACGTCCTGGACCGACGCGCGCGATCGCCCTGGCGAGGCGAGCGCGCCCACGAGCCGGCGTCAGCGTGCGCCTGCGCCCACCCACCGTGGCGACCGCGGTGTGGCGCTCGCTGGCGCGCGTCGACGTGCGCCCCACATCCCACTGCAGGTGGTCGAATTCATACGTGGTTCGACGAGGTCCTGGCTTGTAGAAGCGAGGCCATGCGCTTCCACACCCTGCTCGCCACGCTGCTGACCACCACCGCGCTGGCCTGCGCCGGCCTCGATCAACCCGAGTCCGCCCCGGGCCCCGACGCCGGCGCGGCGTCCGCCGACGGCGGCCCGCGCGACGACGCCGACGGCGGCCCGCTGCCGGACGGCGGCGGTCCTCTCGCGGACGGCGCCGACGCCACCGCGGCGACGCCCCCGATCGAGCGAACCTTCGTCGAGTCCAGCGCCGAGCTGGTCAACCCCGAGCGCGGCTACTACGTCGGCTACGATCTGCGCGGCGCCGGCGACGCCAGCGGCGTCCGCGCCAACGGGCGGACCCTGGCGATCACGCTGGTCCGCCTCGACGCCTACCGCGACCTGCCGCTCGACGCCGCGCTGCTCGCGTCGCTGCAACGCGGCTTCGCCGCCGCCCGCGCCGCCGGCATCAAGGTGGTCCTCCGCTTCACCTACAACTCGTCGTTCGCGGCCGACGCCTCGCGCGCGCGCATCCTCGGCCACCTGGCCCAGCTCACGCCGGTGCTCACCGCCAACGCCGACGTGATCGCGGTGATGCAGGCCGGCTTCATCGGCGCGTGGGGCGAGTGGCACACGTCGACCAACGGCCTCGACAACGACGCGGACCGCGCGGCGATCCTCGCCGCGATCCTCGCCGCGCTGCCGCCGACCCGCGCCGTGCAGGTGCGGACGCCGATGTTCAAGGCGGCGGCCTACCCCGGCGGCGCGCTCACCGACGGCGAGGCCTACGCCGGCACCGCCCGCGCGCGGGTCGGCCACCACAACGACTGCTTCCTGGCCAGCGCCAGCGACCTCGGCACCTACGCCGCGCCGCTCGCCACGTGGTTGAGCTACGTCGACGCCGACAGCCGCTTCACGCCGGTCGGCGGCGAGACCTGCCAGCTGGCCGCGCCGCGCACCGGCTGCGCCAGCGCGCTCGCCGAGTTGACCGCCAAGCACTGGTCGTATCTCAACCGCGAGTACCAGCAGACCGTCCTCGCCGGCTGGGACGCCGGCGGCTGCGGCGACGAGATCCGGCGCCGCCTCGGCTACCGGTTCGCGCTCGATCGCGTGGTCCTGCCGGCGGCGGTGGCGCCGGGTGGCGAGCTGGCGGTCACCGTCACGCTGCGCAACCGCGGCTTCGCGGCCCCGTTCAACCGTCGCCCGGTGGAGCTGGTGCTCAGCCGCGGCGGCCAGCGGTTGGTCGCGCCGCTGGTGGGCGTCGACGCTCGCCGCTGGGCGCCGGGCGGGGCGGTGACGCTCGCTGTGCGCCTGCGCATCCCCGCCACCGCCGCGGCCGGCAGCTACCGCCTCGCGTTGCGCCTGCCCGACGAGGCCGCCACGCTCGCCGGTGATCCCCGCTACGCGATCCGGCTGGCCAACGACGGCGTCTGGGACGCCGCGACCGGCGACAACGCGCTCACCGACGCGCTGGTCGTCGACCCCGGCGCGCCGGGCCCGCGCGATCTCACCGCCACGACGTTCGCCGAGCTGCCGTGACCCCCCGGCGGCACGTCGCGTGCAGCGGCGGATCGCCATGCCTGCCTGCCTGCGGCCGCTGGAAGGCGCGCCGCCGCTCGACGAGCGCGAGCTCAAGTTCCTGCCCGACGCCGCGGCGGCGCGCCTCGTCTGGGCCATCGCCGCGCAGCACCTGCGCCCGCAGTCGGCGCGCGGGCCGTTCACGTACTCGCGCACGACGTACTTCGACACCGCCGACCTCGCCTACCTGCGCTCGCCCGGGCATCGGCTCCGGGTGCGCGAGTACTCGACGCCGACCGGCATCGACGCCCCGCCGATCGCCGAGCCCGGATGTTACCTGGAGCTCAAACGATCGGCGGAGGGCCGCCGCGCCAAGACCCGGCTCGCGCTGCGCCCCGATCAGCTCGCCGCGGCGCTGGCCGCCGCGCACCCGACCCCGCTCACGCCGTGGGTGACCACCTGGTACCGGCGCCAGGCGCTGGTCGACGGCGCCGGCCGGCTGCGGCTCACGCTCGACGACCGGCTGCTGCTGTGTCGCCCGCGGCCGTTCGGCGCGCCGTTCGACGAGCTCACCGACGCCGACGAGATCGCGCCCGGCCCGGCGTTCGTCCTCGAGTACAAGGCCTGGGCCGCGCCGCCGCCGTGGCTGACCCGCGCGCTGGCCGACCTGCCCGAGGCCACCGGCTTCTCGAAGTTCGTGCTCGGCATGCGCGCGCTGGGGCAGCCGTCGACGCGCGCCGCCGCCCACGCGTGACGCCTGGCGCGGCGCTTGCTCTGTCGTCCTCCATGACCTGGCTCGTCTTGTTCGCGGTGCCCTGGATCGTGGTCGCGGCGCGCCCGGGCGTCTCCGCCAGCCGTCGCCTGCTGGCCGTCGCGCTGGTGTTGACGGTGCCGCTGGTCGGCCCGCTGCTCGCGCTGCTGGTCCGCCGCACCCGCGGCGGCCAGGTCCGCCTCGAGCCGGTCCCGGCCGTGGTCGCGCACCGCCCGTCGCCGATCGAGATCGATCTCCTCGGCAACCAGCCGCCGGTGCTCGAGCGCTTGCTCGCCGACGATGGCGCTGAGCGCCTCGCCGCGCTGGTGCACCTGTCGAGCCGCGGCGACGACGCCGCCATCGCCGTGCTGCGCTGGACGATCGAGCACGGCCCCGACGAGGCGGTGCTGGCGGCGGCGCTCACGCTCGAGGAGATCGAGCTGCGCGCGGTGACGCGCGCGCTCGCGACCATCGCCCCCGCGCCGATCGCGCGGCCCCGCGGCGCGCAAGTTGCAGCCGCGTTCGCGGCATGAAGCTCATCGTCGCCGTGATCACGTTCGGCTCGCTGGTGGCCAGTGGGTGCGGAGAGCCCGAGGCGGTGACCCCGCCCGAGCTCGAGGCCTGCCCGCCGATGTACCAGCAGCACCTCCTGCCCGACTACGCGCTCGCGATCGCCCCGGCCGAGTGGGCGGCGCTCGACGACGAGTTCCGGCACCGCCCCGAGCGCGAGGCCCAGGGCCTCGATCCCACGCCGTACCACCCGGCCGACTTCACCTACGACGACGGCACCCAGGTGCTGACCGTGGCCGACGTCCGGGTCCGGCTCAAGGGCCAGTCGTCGTGGGCCCAGACCCTCGCCCTCGACGCCAACCCCAAGATGCAGTTCGTGATCTCGTTCAACGAGGTCGACCCCGCCGGCCGCTTCCTCGGCGTGCGCAAGCTCGACCTCGACATGCCGCGCACCGACCAGACCTTCCTCCGGCAGCGGCTGGCGCTGCGCTACCTGCGCGAGGCGCAGATCCCCGCGCAGTGCGCCAACAACGTGCGCCTCACGATCAACGGCGCCTACTACGGCCTGTACACGAACCTCGAACGGTTCGACAAGGAGTTCCTGCAGCGCAACTTCGGCGTCGACGACGACGGCGACCTGTGGGAGGGCGGCCGGATCATCAAGACCAACGAGGACACGTTCTCGTGGGAGCGCCTCGACGCGCTGTGGTCGCTGACCAGCCTGGCCCAGCTCGAGGCGCTCGGCGACCTCGACGCGTCGATGGCCGACTGGGCCGCCGAGTCGATGGTGGGCGACGCCGACGGCTACAGCAACGGCCGGGCGAACTTCTACATCTACGACCACCCGACCCGCGGCTTCCTGTGGCTGCCGACCGACCTCGACACCGCGTTCGATCGCGACTTCTTGCGCCCCGACGCGTCGCCGCTGTTCCCGCCGTCGCCGGGCCGCTGGGAGCGCGACTGGCACCACTTCTTGATCGTCATGGCCGACCCCGGCGGCCTGGCCCGCTACGTCGCGGCGCTGGCCGACGCCCGCGGGCGGCTCGACGTCGACGCGGCGCAGGGCGAGCTCGACGCGTGGCGCGCGCAGATCGCCGACGCCGTCGCCGACGATCCCCACCGCGGCTACGGGCTCGACGCCCACGCGCTGGCGATCGACTTCAGCCGCGCCTACGTCAGCGAGCGCGCCGCCAGCATCGACGCGTGGCTCGCCTGCCGCCAGGACGGCGGCGCCGACGCCGACGCCGACGGCGTCGACCTGTGCCACGACTGCGATGACCACGACCCGACGGTGCACCCGGGCGCCACCGAGACCTGCAACCTGCGCGACGACGACTGCGACGGCCGGATCGACAACCGGGTGGGCGCCGCGTCGTGCGCTGGGTGAGCGCCACCGCGCAGCGAGCGGCGCCGGCACACGCGACCCCCGCGCGCCGCGCCGCGCCCGCGCC
>Ga0073899_10002661_pt1 | contig 15980 bp, 16 predicted proteins | sample KloWWTmetaKNB5Ph_FD_88975 | JGI IMG/M metagenome (GOLD analysis project Ga0073899, IMG submission 88975) | Active sludge microbial communities from Klosterneuburg, Austria, studying microevolution and ecology of nitrifiers - Klosterneuburg... | ecosystem: Engineered > WWTP > Aerobic digester >...
CCGCAGGCGATCGCCTGGCGCACGCCGGTAGCGATCGTGCGCGACCGCATCGGCGGACGCGCATGGGTCGCCGGCGAGGCGACGCATCCGGATCTGGTCGAACGTGCCTGCGTCGATGCCGCGATCGAACGCGGCCCGTTTCCGCCGCAGCGCCGGCTTGCCGCGATCGAAGAGGAAGCGCCGTCGCGCTATCTCGACGGCGTGCGTCGTGCGCTCGACTACATTGCCGCCGGCGACGTGTTCCAGGTGAATCTGTCGCGCGCCTGGCGTGCGCAGCGCCCGCACGGGTTGGACGCGGCTTCGATTTATGCGGCGCTGCGCGAGTCGAATCCGGCGCCGTTTGCGGGGCTGGTGCAGTGGGACGACTGGGCGCTGGCCTGTTCTTCGCCCGAGCGCCTGGTGTCGCTGCATCAGGGCGTGCTGCAGACGCGGCCGATCGCGGGCACGCGGCCGCGCTTTGCCGGCGACGACGACGCTGCGCGCATGCGCGAACTGGTCGGCCACCCGAAGGAACGCGCCGAGCACATCATGCTGATCGACCTCGAACGCAACGATCTCGGTCGCGTTGCGGTGCCGGGTTCGGTCGTGGTCGATGAGCTGATGACGGTCGAGAGCTATGCCCATGTTCACCACATCGTGTCGAACGTGCGCGCCGAGCTGCGCGCCGGGCTCGGTCCGGTTGACGCGATCCGCGCCGTGTTTCCCGGCGGCACCATCACCGGATGCCCGAAGGTGCGCTGCATGGAGATCATCGCCGAGCTCGAGGGCGAAGGTCGCGGCTTCTACACCGGCGCGCTCGGCTATCTCGGCAGCGATGGCGAGCTGGACCTGAACATTCTGATCCGCAGCATGACGATCGCGGGCGCCGCGATCGAGTTTCGCGCCGGTGCCGGCATCGTCGCCGACTCGGAGCCGCAGCGCGAGCTCGAAGAAACCCGGGCCAAGGCGCGCGGCCTGATCCGCGCGCTGGTCGAGGAAGCCCAGTGATCGCCGCCTGGTGCAATGGCCGGCCGATCGAGTCGTGGCCGCTGGATTCGCGCGCCGCGCATTACGGTGATGGCGTGTTCACGACGCTGCGTGTGCACAGCGGACAGCTCTGCTGGTGGCCGGCGCATCAGGCGCGTCTGCGCGCGGCGTGCGCGCTGCTGCATCTGATCGAGCCGGATTGGACGGAAATTGAATCGGTGCTGGTGCGTGCGGCCGCGGCGCCCGCGGCGGGCGTGATCAAGCTGATGCTGGTGGCGCAGGCGAACGGCCGTGGCTATGCGCGCGCATGGCCGAGCCCGAGCGATGTGTTCGTGCTGGTGTATCCGGCGCTGGCACTGGTGGCGGCGCAGTATCGCGATGGCGTTGTCGCCGAGTTTGCGCCAGCGTTGCAGCTGGATGGCGACAGCAGCGGTTGCAAGACCTTGTCGCGACTCGACCAGGTGCTGGCGGCTGCCTTGCAGCCGGATCGTGCGACGCTGCGCTGTGACGACGACGGCTTCGTGCTTGGCGCGCAGTCGGCCAATCTGTTTGCGCAGTTCGGAACCGTGCTGGCGACGCCGCCGGTGGGCGCCAGCGTGATCGCCGGTGTGACGCGCGGCACAGCGCTGCAATCGCCGCCGCCGGGGTTTTCGGTTAGGGTGCAGGCCATGCACCGCGACGCCCTCTCGCATGCCGATGCCCTGATCCTGAGCAATGCCGTGCGCGGGTTCGTGCCGGTCGCGCGCATCGGCGAGCGTCACTACCGGCAACGCGATGCGATCGACGCATTGCAGCGTCGCTTCCACCCCGAACTCGGACTGCCGGTGCCCTGAGATGCGCGTGATCCAGCGACTGCTGCTGTTGCTCTTCGTCATCGCGCTGGGTGCCGGCGCCTACCTGTATCGCGACTACCGGCTGTTCGCCGATCGGCCGCTGCGGATGCAGGCGCACGAAGTGGTGCTCGACGTGCATCTCGGCACCTCGTTTCGCAGCATCGTGCGCAAGATCAAGGCCGCGACCGCCAATGATGCGCCGTGGTGGTACTGGCGTGCGCTCGCGCACGAAATGGGCGTGCTCGACGGTCTGCACGCAGGCGAGTATGCGTTGACCCAGAACATGACGCCGCGGCGGCTGCTGCGGCGCATGGCCGACGGCGATGTCATCCACCACCAGTTCACCATCATCGAGGGCTGGCGGTTTCGCGAATTGCGCCTGGCGCTGTCGCGTGAAGAGAGACTCGAGCAGACCCTGAGCGCGCTGTCCGATGACGACGTGATGGCGCGCATTGGTGCCGGCGGCGTGCACCCCGAAGGCCGCTTCCTGCCCGAGACCTACTCGTTCGTGCGCGGCCAGAAAGATGTCGACGTGCTGAAACGCGCCTACAAGGCGATGCAGTCGCGGCTTGCCCAGCGCTGGGCCGAGCGCGATCCGCAACTGCCGCTCGGTTCGCCCGACGAGATGCTGACGCTGGCCTCGATCGTCGAAAAGGAAACCGGTCGTGCCGCGGAACGGCCGCGCATCGCCGGCGTGTTCGTGCGGCGCTTGAAGATGCCGATGATGCTGCAGACCGACCCGACCGTGATCTACGGCATCGGCGACAGCTACAACGGCAACATTACCCGCCGCCATCTCGAGACCGACACGCCCTACAACACCTATACCCGCTTCGGCCTGCCGCCGACACCGATCGCATTGCCCGGTGATGCGGCGCTGCTCGCGGTGGCGCGTCCGGCCGCGGGCGACGAGTTGTATTTCGTCGCGAAGGGCAATGGCGAACATGCCTTCTCGGCGACGCTGGCCGAGCACAACCGCGCCGTGCGCGAGTACCAGTTGCGATGAGCCGCGGCCGCTTCATCACGCTCGAAGGCGGCGAGGGCGCCGGCAAGAGCACGGTGATGGCGGTGATCGCCGCGACCCTGGCCGAGTGCGGCATCGCCTGTGAATTGACCCGCGAGCCGGGTGGCACGCCGCTGGCCGAAGCCATCCGCGCGCTCGCGCTCGATGCTTGCTGGACCGGCGTGATGCAGGCGGAGACCGAGCTGCTGCTGGTCTTTGCGGCGCGCGCGCAGCATGTGCGCGAGCGCGTGCTGCCGGCGCTGGCGGCGGGTCGCTGGGTGGTTTCCGACCGTTACACCGACGCCAGTTATGCCTACCAGGGCGGCGGCCGCGGGCAACCGCTGGAGCGCATCGCCGCGCTTGAACAATGGGCAGCGCCGCTCGTGCCCGATCTCACCTTGCTGCTCGATGTGCCGGTCGAGCAAGGCCTGGCACGCGCATTTTCGCGCGGCGAACGCGACCGCATGGAGCGCGAACAGGCCGAGTTCCACCAGCGCGTGCAGGACGCCTACCACGCGCGCGCCGTGGCCGATCCTGCGCGCTTCCGCGTGATCGATGCGCGCCAGTCGCAGGCCGAAGTGGCGGCGGTGGTGAAGTTCGAGCTGCGCCGCTGGATCGACGCGCCATGAGCCTGCAACCCTGGCTGCAGCCATTGTGGGAAGGACTGTGCGCGCGCATCGATGCGCAACGGTTTCCACATGCGCTGCTGCTCACCGGCCCGAGCGGGCTCGGCAAGCGCGATCTGGTCGCGGCCCTGGTCGAACGCATGCTGTGCACCGCGCCCGCTGCCGATGGCTTCGCCTGTGGCCGCTGCCGTGGCTGCACCCTGCAGCGCGCCGGCACGCATCCGGACCGGGTGACGGTGCAACTGGAGGCGCGCGACGATGGCAAGCTGCGCACCGAAATCACCATCGATCAGATCCGCACGCTGGGCGAGCGTTTTGCGTCGCGTCCTTCGTTCGGTGGCTGGCAGGTGGTGGTGATCGATCCCGCCGACCGCATGAACACCGCGGCCGCGAATGCGTTGCTGAAAACCCTGGAGGAACCGGCCGCGAATACCGCGCTGATCCTGATCGCGGATGACCCGGCGCGGTTGCCGGCGACCATCCGCAGCCGTTGCCAGCGCATCGATCTGCGACCGCCGGAACTCGCGCTGGCACGCGCCTGGCTGATCGCGCAGGGCGCGGCTGCGACCAGCGTCGACGAAGCGCTGCTGCTCGCCGACGGCAATCCCGGCGCCGCCAAGGTCTTGCTCGACGGCGATGCCGGGCGCGTGCTCGACGCGCTGATCGGCGATCTGGGTGACGCCGCGCGCGGGCAGCCGCTGGCTGCGATCGCGGCGCGCTGGGGCGAGCAAGACTGCGAATTCCTGTTCGCGATGCTGGCGCGGCTGGTGCTGCTGTCGCTGCGCCAGCCGCTGCCATTGCCGTCGTCTGCGCGCATCGGCGCGATCGCGCGCTTGACCGCGCCGGCCGATTTCCGCAAGCTGCAGACATGGTGGGATCACCTGAACCTGGCGCGGGCGCGCTTGTCGACGCCATTGCGCAAGGATCTCGCGATCATCGAATTGCTGGACGAATGGCGCGCTGCGGTCAACGCGAGCGCCGCCTGAGGAGTCGGAGATGGGCGCAACACCAGGTGCAATGGGGGGCATGCCGCGTCAGGGCATCCTCTCGCTCGCGATCAAGGACAAGGGCGCGCTGTACAACGCCTACATGTCGTTCGTGAAAGGCGGCGGCCTGTTCGTGCCGACCACCAAGCGCTACAACCTCGGCGACGAGGTGTTCATCCTGCTGTCGCTGATGGAAGACAAGGACCGCCTCCCAGTCGCCGGCAAGGTGGTATGGATCACCCCGCAAGGCGCCCAGGGCAATCGCACCGCCGGCATCGGCGTGCAGTTCAACGAAACTGCCGACGGTGAAACCGCCAAGTCCAAGATCGAAGCTCTCCTCGGCGCCACCCTCAACGCCGAGCGACCGACGCATACGATGTGACGTCCACCCGGGGCGATGCCCCTGGCTCTTGTTAAGGCGCGCCGTTGGCGCTCGACAGATCCGCCATCGACGATCGAAGGGCGCCTTCCAGCCCCGAAGGGGCGAAACAACGCGAGCCCGGGGCATCGCCCCGCGCCGGATCTTCCGCGCCACACCCGCCATTGGCGGAACTTCCCTGCGGCGGTAGAGTCCGAGGCGTGATGAAACGGTTTCGAGCCCGCTGGATGGAAGTTTGCATGCGCTGCGCGCTTTGCGTGCTGGCGGTGGTGCAGGCGTTGGGCGGGGTGGCGTGGTTGCCGGGGCGGGTGGGGGAGCAGGCGCCTGCGCTGCGCGTGGTGGTCGAGACAGTGATGACGCCGTGCGGGCATGCGTTGAACGTGACGCCGCCGCGCGCTGGCGACGTGGGCGATGCGGCGGCCGGTGAGCGCGAGCCGGCGTCGATGCCGTGTTGTGACGAGGGCGAGGATTGCGGCGTGGCGTGCTATCGCGCCGGCATGGCCTCGTTGACGATTGACCTGCCGCTGCCGACACGGGTTGCGCCGGTCGCTGCGCCCGCGACCGTGCGCGTCGCACGCCTGCTGCCGGGGCCGCGGGTTCCGCCGACGCCTCCGCCGATCCTCGCCTGAACGACTGATCCGCATCGCGGCGCTGCTGGCGTCCGCGCGTGTTCGCGTTCCCGAGGAATTGCCATGTCCCGTTGTTCTTTGCCGCGCTTGCGGCCTGTCGCGCTGGCGTTCGCCGCGCTGATTTCCCCGCTGTGGCTCGGCGCCTGCGCGCGTGAGGTGCCGGTCGCCGCCGCCCAGGCTGCGCCCGCAGCCCTGGCCTTGCCGGGTGCGGAAGTGGCGCCGCTGTATGTCTGTCCGATGCATCCGCACATCACTTCGCACGAACCCGGCAAGTGCCCGATCTGCGGCATGGACCTGGTGCTGAAGAAACCGCCGAAACCGACGCCGGCAGTGGCGACTGCGGCCAATGCGGTCGTGGTCGATGTCGCCGTGCTGCAGTCGCTCGGGGTACGCACTGCGCCGGTGCAGCGGCGCGATCTGCGCACGGTGCTGCGGGTGCCGGCGCTGGTGGTGGCCGACGCGGGCGGCGAGGTGCGGCTGCAGGCACGCGTGTCCGGGTTCGTCGAGCGCTTGCTGGTGCGCAACACCGGCGCCGCGATCGCGGCCGGCAGCGTCGTTGCCGAGGTCTACGCGCCGGAACTGGTGCAGGCGCAGGAGGAACTGCTGCTCGGCGGCGACGCTGCCGCACCGGCAGCCGAGCGCCTGCGCCGCTTCGGCATCGCCGAGCGCGACATCGACGCGGTGCGCACGGCCGGAACCTCGCAGCGCCGGCTGCCGCTGCGCGCGCCGGCGAGCGGCACGCTCACCGCGATCGGCGTGCGCGAGGGCAGCAGTTTCGACGCCGCCGACGTGCTGGTCGAAATCGCCGCGCGCGGCGGCGTGCGCGTCGAAGCGCAGCTGTTCCCGGCGCAGCGGCCGCTGCTCGGAACCGCGGTCGAGGCTGACTTCACCCAGCCCGGCGTTGCCGATGCGCGTTGGGCCGGGCGCGATCCGCAGTGGCTTGACGTGGTCGATCCCATCACTCGTACGCTCGGTCTGCGTTGGCGTGTCGATGCCGGCGGCGAGCTTGCGCTCGGCACCATACTCGACGCCGAGCTGCGCGGCCCGCTGCGCAGCGACGTGCTGGTGGTGCCGACCGCGGCGGTGATCCGCACCAGCGACCAGACGCGCGTGCTGCGCGAGGACAAGCGCGGCGTGTTCGTGCCGGTGCCGGTGCATCTCGGCGCGCGTTTTGGCGACGAGGTCGAGGTCCTGCACGGGCTCGCCGCGGGCGAGCGCATCGTCGTTTCCGGCCAGTTCCTGCTCGACAGCGAGGCGCAGCTGCGTGGCCCGCAGCAGATGGAAGTGCGCAGCGCGGACCATCGCCATGATTGAGCGCATCATTCGCTGGTCGCTGGCGCAGCGCGGGCTGGTGCTGGTCGCGACCGTGCTGCTGACGCTGGCGAGCCTGCTCTCGCTGCGCGGGCTCGCGCTCGACGCGATTCCCGATCTCAGCGACGTGCAGGTCATCATCCGCACCCCGGCCATGGGGCAGGCGCCGCAGATCGTCGAAGACCAGATCACCTACCCGATCACCACGCGCATGCTGGCGTTGCCCAAGGCGAAGGCAGTGCGCGGCTTCTCGATGTACGGCGACTCCTTTGTCTACGTGCTGTTCGAGGACGGCACCGACCTGTACTGGGCGCGCTCGCGCGTGCTGGAAGCGTTGTCGCAGGTGCGCGGCGAGCTGCCCGATGGCGTTGACCCGGTGCTCGGTCCGGACGCAACCGGCGTCGGCTGGGTCTACCAGTACGCACTGGTCGACCGCAGCGGCGGCCACGATCTGGCCGAACTGCGTTCGTTGCAGGACTGGTTCCTGCGCTTCGAGCTGCAGCGCGTGCCCGGCGTTGCCGAAGTGGCCAGCGTCGGTGGCTTTGTCCGTCAGTACGAAGCCGTGGTCGATCCGCGTCGGCTGCAGTCCTACGGCATCGGCTTCAACCAGTTGCTGATGGCGATTCGCGCCGCGAATGCCGAGGATGGCGGCGCGCGCATCGAGATGGCCGAGGCCGAGTACATCGTGCGTGGTATCGGCTACCTGCGTTCGCTCGACGATCTCGGCGCGGTGCCGACCGGCGTGCTCAAGGACGGCCGCGCCGTGCTGCTGCGCGATGTCGCCGAGCTGCGCTTCGGCCCGGCATCGCGCAACGGCATCGCCGAACTCGACGGCGAGGGCGAGGTGGTCGGCGGCATCGTGGTGATGCGCGACGGCGAAAACGCCAAGGCGGTGATCGATGCGGTCAAGGTGCGCCTCGACCAGGTCAAGTCGCGCCTGCCGCAGGGGGTCGAAGTGGTCACCACCTACGACCGTTCGGCGCTGATCGCGCGCGCCGTGAACAACCTCAGCGTCAAGCTGGTCGAGGAGTTGCTGCTGGTGTCGCTGGTCTGCGCACTGTTCCTGTGGCATGCGCGCTCGGCGCTGGTGGCGATCCTGAGCCTGCCGCTCGGCGTGCTGGTCGCGCTCGCGATCATGCGCTGGCAGGGCCTGAACGCGAACATCATGTCGCTTGGCGGCATCGCCATCGCCATCGGCGCCATGGTCGACGCCGCGGTGGTGATGATCGAGAACGCGCACGCGCATCTGGAGCGCCACGCGCGCGAGCATGGCGTCGAGGCCGCCGGTCTCGACCACGCGCGGGTGATTGCCGCGAGCGCGGTCGAAGTCGGTCCGGCGTTGTTCTTCTCGCTGCTGATCACCGCGCTCTCGTTCCTGCCAGTGTTCCTGCTCGAAGCCCAGGAAGGACGCATGTTCGCGCCGCTGGCCTGGACCAAGACCTGGGCGCTGACCGTCGCCGCGCTGCTGTCGATCACCCTGGTGCCGGTGCTGATCGCGCTGTGGGTGCGCGGCCGCTTCAAGGACGAATCCGAACATGGGCTGACGCGGCTGCTGGTTGCCGGCTACCGGCCGCTGCTTGAGTTCGCGTTGCGGCGCCCGGGCGTGGTCGTGCTCTGTGCACTGCTCGGGTTGGCGAGCGCGTGGTGGCCGTTGTCGCGCACCGGCTCCGAGTTCATGCCGGAGCTGGAGGAAGGCGACCTGCTGTACATGCCGACGACGCTGCCGGGCTTGTCGCCATCGCAGGCGCAGGCGCTGCTCGGGCGCACCGACCGCCTGATCAAGTCGGTGCCGGAAGTGGCGCACGTGTTCGGCAAGGCCGGACGTGCGGAGACCGCGACCGATCCGGCACCATTGACCATGATCGAGAGCGTCATCCAGTTCAAGCCCGAGAGCGAATGGCGCCCCGGCATGACCGCGGAGAAGCTGCGCGCGGAACTGCACGAGAAGCTGCAGTTGCCCGGGCTGACCAATGCCTTCGTGCCGCCGATCCTCAATCGCATCAACATGCAGGTCAGCGGCATCCGCACGCCGCTCGGCCTGCGCGTGAGCGCGCCTGATCTGGAAACCCTGGCGCAGGCTTCGGAGCGGATCGCGGTGCTGCTCGGGCCGGTCGCGGGCACGCGCACGGCCTTCGCCGAGCGCGCCGCCGACGCGCGCGAGCTCCATGTCGTGCCTGATCGCGCGCGTCTGGCGCAGTACGGGTTCAGCATGCAGGAGGCGCAGGAATGGCTGGCGAGCGCGGTTGGCGGTGCGTCGGTCACGCGCGCCGTCGAGGGCCGCGAACGCTATCCGGTGAGCCTGCGTCTGGCACCGGAGTGGCGTGATTCGCCCGAAGCCCTGCGCGCCATTCCGATGGTCACGCCAAGCGGCGTGCAGTTGCCGTTCGGGCAGTTGGCCGAGGTCAGCATCGAGTCCGGGCCGCCAATGATTCGCAGCGAGGATGCACAGCTGTCGACCTATGTCTTCGTCGATCTGGACACGCCCGACCTGGCCGGCTACATCGCGCGCGCCGATGCGGCGTTGGCGCAAGGTGCGCTGCCGGCGGGGGCGCAGTGGCATTGGGTCGGCAGCTACGAGGCGCTGAGCCGTGCCGGCGATCGCCTGCGTGTCGCGGTGCCGTTCACGCTGCTGATCGTGTTCGCGTTGCTGTACGCGGTGTTCCGGCGCTTCGGCGAGGCGGCGCTGATCATGCTGACGGTGCCGTTCGCGCTGGTCGGCGGGCTGTGGCTGTTGTGGGCGCTGGGGCATGCGTTCTCGGTCGCGGTCGCGGTGGGTTTCATCGCGCTCGCCGGTGTTGCCGCCGAGTTCGGTGTGGTCATGCTGATCACCCTCGATGGCTCGGTGCGACACGCGCAGCAGGCCGGTCACTTGCGTGACGAGGCCGCGCTGGACGCGGCACTGCGCGAAGGCGCATTGCGGCGGGTGCGGCCGAAGGCGATGACGGTGATCACGATCCTGGCCGGGCTGTTGCCGATCCTGCTTGCCGAAGGCGCCGGCGCGGCGACCATGAGTCGCATCGCCGCACCGATGCTTGGCGGCATGTTGAGCGCGCCGCTGCTGTCGATGATCGTCTTGCCGGCGATCTACAAACGACTCTGGCTGCGGCGGATGCGGAGGGAAATGCCATGAAATCGATCCTTGCGATCTCGCTGGCTGGCATGTTGATGGCCTGCGCTACGACGCGTCCGACACCGCCAGCGGCGGCTGCGAGCGACGACACCGCGGCACCGCTGACAGTGGACGAACCCTTGACCGCAGTGCGCGCGATGCAGGCCGCGCTCGCGCAGAACCATGAACTGCAGGCGGAGATGGCGCGGCTCGATGCCATCGAGGCCGAGCGCGTGCAGGGCGGGCTGCTGCGCAATCCGATGCTGAGCCTGATGCTGCTGCAGCCCGAGGGCGGTGGGCGCCTGGCGATCGAGGCCGGGTGGATGCAGAGCCTGTTCGATCTGCTGACACGCACGCGTCGCATCGATCTGGCCGATGCCAACGCGCGGCGCGCGCGTGCCGAGATCGGCGCGCGTCTGCTCGACGTCGGCTGGTCGGCGCAAACCGCGTTCTACGACGCGGTCGCCGCCGCACAGCGCGCACAGCTGCTGCAGCAGGAACTCGCACTCGACGCCCAGGCACTCGATCTGCAGTCGCGTCTCACCCGCAGCGGTCTCGCAGCGCAGCGCGAACTGCTGGAGCTGCAGGCGATGCAGGACGAGCGCCGGCACATGCTGCATGAATTGCATGCCGAGCAAGTCGATGCGCTGTCGATGCTGGCCGAGCGCATCGGGCTGGATACCCGTCACGGGCTGCAGCTGCCTGCGGACTTCGAACTGCCGGAATTGCCGATGCGCGAGGCTGCCGCCTGGCAGCAACGTGCGCTCGCCCAGCGCGCAGAGCTGTTGGCGAGTACTGCCGCGGTCGACGCGGCGAAGGCAGAGCGCGCACTCGAAACCGGCACCTGGCGCAAGACCGAGCCGGATCTTGGCGCGCGCATCGAGCGCGATGCCGAGGGCATGGCCATGACCGGTCCCGAACTGCGGGTCGCGCTGCCGATCTTCGACAACGGTCGCGCCCGCGCCGATCGCGCCGACGCGATGGTGCGCGAGGCCGGTCATCGCGACGCAGCCCAGCGCCGCAATGTGTTGCTGGCGGTCGAGCGCGCGCTGGATCTGCTGCTCGCTGCCGCCGATCAAGTCGCCGGCACCGCCGAGCACCTGGCCCGCACCCAAACCGCCGACGCACTCGCCGAACGCCAGCACCGCAACGGCAGCATCGGCCTGATCGAGCGCATCGACGCGCAGCGCAACGTGCTCGCCGCCCAACGCCAGCAGCTCGATGCCCGTCTGGCGCTGGCGCGCGCCCACGTCGAATTGCAGCGAGCGGTTGGGGGTGGCGGAGATTGAGGGGCAGCGAACGCGGGACGGGCCTTATGCCGCCGACTTCAGCGCTCGGCGCAGTTCCTTGCGCAGGGTTGCGAGCGTGACTGGCGCTTGATCGGCATCGAGCGCGGCGCGCAGAGCGGCATTGATCGCGGTTTGATAGCCGCGTCCTTCCGCTCCGGCGCGCGCGCGGAAGGTCTCGATGATGTCGTCGTCGAGCATGATCGTGATTCGGGTCTTGCCCTTGCTCTGCGCCGCCTGCAGCCGTGCCAGATGCGGAACATCCTTTGCGCGTTTGGCCTTGGAGAAATCGTATTCAGCTCGCATAACTCGTCCTCTCGCGTGCGCTGGCCTTGCGGGCCGAGATGATGCGCGGGATTTCGCCGCGCAAGGTATAGGCAATCGTCAGGGTGCGCCCGACTTCACTGCGTCCGACCAGAAGCCACCGCGCCTCGCCCTCGCTCATGTCTTCCATTGCAAGCGCGTTCGGGTCCAGAAAGCACGATGCCGCTTCCGCAAAGCTCACGCCATGCTTGCGCAGGTTCGCATTGGCCTTGTCCGGATCGAATTCGATTTCCTGCGTCATGGCATGCATACAGTATGTGCATGCGCAAGCGGCAGTCAAGCGGCCAGCCCGGGGTGATGGTGCCGAGCAATCGCGGTTGCGGCTGACCGGGAGCCCGTGTTTCGCGGCACAATCGCGGCAGCCGCTGAACCTGAGGAGCGCGTACATGGATGCGACCGCGGTTGCGCTGGAACTGCTCGACGCGCTCGAGCGCGATGACCTGCCGCGGCTGCGGAGCGGCGTTCAGCGCGTGCGCAAGGAGTGTGTCGCGTTGCGGCGCGACGGGCTTGATCTGGTCGGAAGCGCGGTGCGTCTCGATCGTGCCGAGGCCTTGCGCGAGCTGCTTGATCTGGGGCGCTCCGGGCAGATCTACGACCTCTTCGGAATCTACTCGCGCGCGTTGCTGACGCAACTGGCCGAAGCCTGCTTGGCGACGGGAAAGCTGCGCTGCCTGATCGAGTTGCTGATGCTGGGCGAGGTGTTGCCGCCACTGGGTCACGACGTGGCCTTGGTCGACCGGGTGGCGGCGATGGTGGTGGCCGAGATGCAACTGGAGGACGAGCGCGTGGCGTCCGTGGTTGCCGCCTGTGGCACGAACCGTGGTGCATTTCTCGTGCAGGCGCTGCGTTGCGGGCGCTTGCCGCTGGTTCAGCGTCTGGCAGCGACTTGCACGTTCGCCCAGGAGTACGGCGCCAGTGCGCTTGGCGAAGTGCCGCTGGTCGCTGCTGCCGAAGCCGGTGTCATCGATGCGCTGCGGCTGCTGGTCGCGGCGGGAGCGAAGCCCAATGTCGCTTGGCGGCGGCATGGCTATCCGCTGCACTTCGCCCTGCGCTGCGAGCGCTTGGCGGCGGCCGAACGGGCCGAGCTCGTGCACGAATTGCTGCGCCTGGGCGCAGTGCCCGAACTGCGTGATGCGGACGGCCTGGACGCCTTCGCCCTGGCCGCACAACGCCACGACAACGAAGCCGCAGCGGTGCTGCGCGAACACGGTCGCGACTATGGCCCGCGACAATCACGCGAGGCGCGCGCACGCGGCGTCCGTGACATCTGCCTGATCTACGACAAGGCCGACGGGCTGATCTATCGCATCGGCCAGCCGGACACGCCGTTTCTTTCCGGCGGCGATTACGATGGACCCTGTCCGTGCAGCATCGAACAGTTTCGCGCCGACTACGAACAGGTGCGCAAGCGCCGACCGGAGTTTCCGCTCGACTGGTTCGAGCCCTTCCTGGCGCGCCTCGAACGCGGCCAGGAATTCGCCTACGACGAGTTCCATCGCCAGGCGCCGCACATCCGCTTCGTGCGCTTTGACACCCAGAGCAACTGGAGCCAGATGGTCGATTGATGGCGCTCGCGGCGGCATGCGATGGCCCTCGGTTGCGGGAGGTCGCGCGGATTTCGCCATGCGTCCGAGCACCGGTGGGGTTGGCGAGGCCCCTCGTTTGCGGGGTGGCCGAGGCAGGCGGCGGCGCGTGCCGTGTGCATCGGTGGCAGGGGAAGGACATGCGTGCATCGAAGCTCTGGGTGAGTGGCCTGATCGCGCTGGGTGGCCTCGCGCTTGCGATCGACGCGCGCGCCCAGGGGCTGACCCTGGCGATGTCGGTGGGTGCGGTACCGACAGGAACCGCTGGCATCAACTATGCGGGCAGCATCATCGATGTGGAACTGCAGAACGTCACTGCGGCGACGCTGACCGCGCCATTCACGTTCACCGCGACGCTGCCAGCGGGACTCAGCTACGGCGGCTTCAGCACCGGCGGCGGCTGGACCTGCGCCAGCCTCGGTGGCGTGCCGGAGCAGGTGGCCTGCGTCTATTCGATCAACTTGACGACGGCCATCCGTCGCTCCAAGTTCCTCAGCGTCGAACTCGACGTCGCGCCCAACCTCGATCCGCCGTCCGGGCAGGTGAACTTCCGCGGCACTGCCCACAACGTACAGTTGCCGCTGCCGCCGATACCGCAGTGCGGTTCCAGCCCTTCGAGCACGGCTTGCGTCGATTTGGCGGAGCCGGTGACGCCCGCCGATCTGCGCGTTACCGCGATGACTGCCCAGCCGCAACCGTTCGTGGCCGGACGCTTGGATGGCTCGCATCAAGTCACCGTGAACTACCAAGTGCGCGGCAACGGAGCCGGCAACGCGCCGGTCGTGCTGCACGTCGATTGGCCGGCCGGCATCACGATCAATCGGCTCGGCGCCATGACCGTGGCCTGGACCTGCCTTTCGCCGACGGCGGCGAGCACTGATTGCAGCACGCTCAACATGCCGCAGAATCAGGCGGGCACGATCAACTTGCGGGTCGATGTCGCCGCCGACGTCGCAGTTCCTGGGCCGCTCCCGGTCACGGTGAGTCTGGCCAGCAACGTCCAGGCTGCGCCGGCGGGCTGTGCCGCCAGTCCAGGCCAGCTCGGCTGCGGTCAGGTGTGGATCACGACCACGGCCGCTCCAACGGCGCTGCTGGCGATCACCAGCATCACCCACGCGCCGACGCGTTTCGTGGTTGGCCAAGTGAACGGCCCGATCACCGTGAACGTCGAGAACGGTGGCAATGCGGCGGCGACGCCGGTCAACCTGCAGGTGCGACTGCCTGCAGGTTTCGCAGTTGGCAACGTCCTTGCGACGACGCCGGCGTTTGTCTGCAGCGTCAGTGGCAGCCAGGCGCAGGGTCAATGGTTGCTCTGTAGTCGCGCAGCTGGACTTGTGGCCGGAGCCGTCGGATCGATCGCGTTCGAAGCACAGGTCGGTGCCGGGCTGGTGTCACGCGAACCCGATCCGGTGGTGGCGGCGCTCGATGCCAGCGCGCAAGTCTCGGCATCAGTCTTGCTCGACTGCGCCAGCAACCCACAGCAATCGCATTGCGCCTGGCACGAAATCCCGCTGCAGGGCGAATGCCGCGACTTCGTCGAGGGCCTGTACTGCGACGGCTTCGAGGCTGGGGCTATGCCCTAGCGCTACGAACAGGTGCGCAGACGTCGACCGGCCGCTCGCCCTCCTCGAAGTGGCAGCGCACCGCATCGCGGACGTTGCTGCGTACTTCGGCCAGCGTCTGGCCATCGGTGAAGATGGCGTGGCCGAGGGCACGGGCGGTGAACCCGCCTTCGGGATCGTCCTCGACAAGGAACACGATTTCGTTCATGGCCACGGTTCTACGCCCGCGCCCAAGAAAAAAACCCGCTTGCGCGGGTTCTTGTGGAGCCTGGTGCCGGTGGAGGACTTCGAGCCATGCCCTGAGTACCCAGCCTATCGACGATCCGCCGCGAGTGGACGAAATCCACTCGACGTTTTGCGAGCTACTTGGCCGATTGATGATGGCGATGCGCGTGGCTTCGTCGGTGGCACGGGCCAGGTCAGGGAGGATCGCGAGTAGTGCGACCTTCCGTTCACGCAATCGCGCGACCAGATCGGCCGGCGGCGATGACGGTGCGCGCAGCCGGTTGGTGTTGCCGCGGCGTGCGACGATGACGTGGTGCCCAAGGGTTTCCGCAAACAGCTGGGCGGCGCTTCAAGATCAGCGTCCCAGGTGTCGCTCGCTGTGACATCCGGCTCGCGGGCTGATCTCGGTCACTGCCGCCCGTGCTGAAGCAGGGATCGGTAGTGGATGACTCATGGATGGAGCGCTGGACGGAAGCGCAGGCGATTGGGTTCGAGGATGGCCAGGCGGCCAGGAATCTGCTGAACGAGCGCTGTTGCCGAGAGAACGCGCGAGAGCAGCCCGACCACATCGGCGGCTGTGCTGGCGTCGGACATGCGCAGAACCAGCAGACCCGGGCGCAGTTCCGGAGGAAATCGGCGAACGTCGGCGAAATCGAGATCGCGGCTGACGATCACCGCGTCCATTGCGCGTGCACGATCGTCAATAGCGGCATCGGTGGCGTCACCCAAGCCCAGATCGCGAACGTGGTTGGCCTCATGTCCGGCTTCGCGCAGGACCACAAGTGCCGAGCGCGGCATGTTCGCGTCGAGCAGGAACTTCACGCGGCCTGCGAAGGCAGGAGATGGAACGATTCGTCGCCCAAGCGCTCGCTCGCGAATTTCAGCGCGGCGCGAATGTCCTCGGGGCGCAGGTCGTATTCGCGCGCCACTTCCTCCATGCTCATGCCGCCCGCGAGACCGCCCACGACGATGGCCACCGGAACGCGGGTGCCGCCGATCACCGGGCGCCCGCCGCAGATGGCGGGATCGATCTGGATGCGCGTGTCGCGAGTTTCGTTCATGGCCACGATTCTACGCCCCGGCTCAAAAAAAAACCCGCTTGCGCGGGTTCTTGTGGAGCCTGGTGCCGGTGGAGGCGTCGAGCTCGCCTGCACCTGC
>Ga0073899_10002664_pt1 | contig 15967 bp, 14 predicted proteins | sample KloWWTmetaKNB5Ph_FD_88975 | JGI IMG/M metagenome (GOLD analysis project Ga0073899, IMG submission 88975) | Active sludge microbial communities from Klosterneuburg, Austria, studying microevolution and ecology of nitrifiers - Klosterneuburg... | ecosystem: Engineered > WWTP > Aerobic digester >...
GGCCAGCGCGTTGCGAATCTGGCGGCGAATGAACTCCTGCGCGACGCGCACGCGATTGGTGCGATCGATCAGCGCCTCGCCGCTGTGCGCGGCCTTGGTCGCGGTCGAGATCCCGGCCCAGGCGGCGGCCATCAACATGCCGAGCAGCAAGATCGCCAGCAGCAACTCGACCAAAGTGAAACCGCGCGCGCGCATCAGCCGTTCATACCGGGCTGGACCGCGCGCACGGTAACGAACTTCGCGCTGCGCTCGGCCCCGTTCGGGCCCCAGCGCACTACCAATTCGATGCGATACATCTCGATCAGCGAACTGAAGTCGAAGGGGGTGGCATCGGCGGGCGGCTCCCACTCGCTCACCTGCAGGTCCCAGCGATAGCGGTCGTTGAACTTGCCGCTGTCGGCGCCGACCTTGATTTTCTCGTCTACACCGATGGCATCGATCAGGCTCTGCGCCCACAACGCCGCCTCGGTCTGCTCGGCGGCGCGGCGTGCATTGCGCAGGCTGCTCGAGGTGATTTCCATCATCACCCCGAAGCCAAGCGCGAACACGACGAAGGCCGCGAGCAGCTCGATCAGCGAAAAACCATGCTGGCGACGACTGCGCGGCATCAGCGGTCTTCCTCGATGCGCACTTCACCGGTCAACCAGGCGATCTCGACGCGCCACTCGTGGCGATCGCGGGTAAGCGTCACTCGCCCGCCGCTGGAGCTGCCGTCCGGAAAGAACCGGATCATGCCCTTGCTGTCGCCGGTCTGTTCGGTTGCAGCGGTCAGCAATTTCATCTGCAACTCCTCGGGCAACTGCACCGGACTCTTGCCCGGCACCTGGTAGGTGCGTGCTTCGACATCGATTTCGAGCGATCGTTCCTCGCCCTTCACGATGGCCAGGCCGCGCGTCTGGCGCAGTGCCGCGGTCAGGTCGCGCACCGCAGCACGGGTCTTGGCGCCGGCCAGGCTGCCGCTGATCGACAAAGCCGCGGTTCCGGCGACGATCGCGATCAGCATCAGCACCGCGACCAGTTCGACCAGCGAAAACCCGCGTTGCCTGCGCATGGCTCAGTCCCGCTCTGCGACGGCCGGGATCACTCCCAGTTGCCGATGTCGCGCGCCCACTTCTCGCCACCGGGCTGACCGTCCGACCCGAGCGAGATCACGTCGAAATCACCGTGCTCACCGGGGGCCTTGTATTCGAACTCACGCCCCCAGCCATCCTTCAAATCGGAGTCACGTGCGTATGGTCCCGCCCAGTTGTCGGCGTTGCCTGGCTTGCTGATCAGATCTTTCAATTGCTCGGGTGGACGCCCGACGTCGAGGGCGTAGGACTCGACCTTGGCGCTGACCGAGCTGACCTTGGTCTTGCTCGCCTGCCACTTGCCCTTCTCCGCCTGCCCGAACACCTTGGGCACGACGATGCCGGCGATGATGCCGAGCAGCATGATGACCGCGAGCAGCTCGACCAGGCTGAAGCCGCGCGCGCGGTTGGAACGGTTGCTAATTCGATTGAGCTGCATGGTTCACTCCACTAAAGAACTCATATCCAGGATCGGCAGGATGATCGCGAGCATGATCATGCCGATCATCACCGCCATCAACACCGTCAGTACCGGCACCAGCGCCGCGAGCAGGCGTTCGACCGAGTTGCGCACATCGGTGTCGTAGGTATCCGCCACCTTCATCAGCATGCCGTCGAGCTCGCCGGCCTCTTCGCCGACCGCGATCATCTGCAGCGCCAGACGCGGAAACTTCTTGCTCGCGCCGAGTGCGAAGGCCAGCCCGGAGCCGGTCTTCACCTCGTTCGCCGAGGCTTCGACCGCAGTCGCCAGCACGGTGTTCCCGAGCACGTTCTTCGCGATCGACAATGCGTTCAGCAAGGGCACGCCGTTTTGCAGCAGGGTGCCGAGCGTGCGCGCCAGGCGCGCGGTCTCGACCTTCTGCGCCAGTTCGCCGATCTTGCCGAAGGCGAGCAGGCGCGCTTCCCACATGGCCCGCGATTCCGGCTTCGACCACTGCTGGTTCATCCACCAGACGCCAGCGCCGAGCGCGATCAGCATCAACCACCAGAATCCCTGCAGCGCCCCGGCGATCGCGAGCACGACCTTGGTGATCAGCGGCAGGTTGTCGCCGAGCTCGGTGAAAATCGGCTCGAAATTCGGCACCACATAGACCATCAGCGTGACCAGGGACAGGATCACCATGCCGATCAGGATCGCCGGGTAGATCAGCGCATTGACCACCGTGCCCTTGAGCTGGCGCGAACGCTCCAGATACTCGGCCAGGCGCCTGAGCGTATCGGTCAGCGAGCCGGAGACCTCACCGGCGCGGACCATGTTCACGTACAGGCGCGAGAACACGCCGTGCTGTTGTTCCAGCGCGGTGGACAAGGTGCTGCCGCCGCGCACCGCGTCCTTGATGCGCTCGACCATGCGTCGTCCTTCTTCGCTGTCGGGCTGCTCGGAGAGCATGTGCAAGGCGCGGTCCAAGGCCTGGCCCGCACCGAGCAGGGTGCCGAGTTGCTGGGTGAAGCCGACGATCTGCGCCTGGCTCATGGCCGGCCGACGCAGCAGTTGTTCGAGATTGAAGGCTCCGCCGGCGCCCGCCTCGACCGCCTCGATCGGCAGATTGCCCGCGTCTTGCAGGCGCAGCACGACCTCGTCGCGCGAGGCCGCCTCCATCTGCCCAATCAGCGTCTCGCCGGTGGGCGCCACCGCCTTGTAGCGATACAGGGCCATCAGCGCGCTCCGCGCCCGGCGCCATGGAGGCGCAGCGAATCAGGACTCCTGGCAGACACGCATCACTTCCTCGATGGTGGTGACCCCGGCCAGTGCCTTGATCAGCCCATCCTCATACATCGTACGCATGCCTTCCTCGCGTGCGGCCTTCTCGATCACGCCCATGTCGGCGTGCTTCATCACCAGCCGCCGGATCGGGTCGCTCATGACCAGGAACTCCATGATCGTGGTGCGCCCGAGGTATCCGGTCGGCGTCAGATTCGATGGCGTGGGCTTGAACAAGCGAATCGGGCGCTCGTCGGTGAACGACTCAAGATTGAACTCCTGCACCACCTCGGGCAGGGCGACATAGGGTTGCGCATTGCCGGATTCGACCCGACGCACCAGACGCTGCGCCAGGATGCCGTTTACGGTCGACGACAGCAGATAGTCTTCAACCCCCATGTCGAGCAGCCGGGTGATGCCACCGGCGGCATTGTTGGTATGCAGCGTCGACAGCACCAGATGCCCGGTCAGCGCCGACTGGATCGCAATTTTCGCGGTTTCCAGATCGCGCATCTCGCCGATCATGATGATGTCCGGGTCCTGGCGCACGATCGAGCGCAAGGCATGGGCGAAGTCGAGGCCGATTTGCGGCTTGGCCTGGATCTGGTTGATGCCTTCGATCTGGTATTCGACCGGGTCTTCGACGGTGATGATCTTGACGTCGGGCGTGTTGATCTTGCTGAGCGCGGTGTACAGCGTGGTGGTCTTGCCGGAACCGGTGGGGCCGGTGACCAGCATGATGCCGTGCGGCAACCCCAGCACTTCCAGAAACCGCGGCAGAAACTGGTCGGTGAAGCCGAGCTTGTGGAAATCGAGCACGACCGATTCGCGGTCGAGAATACGCATCACCACCGACTCGCCGTAGCTCGTCGGCACCGTGCTCACGCGCAGGTCGAGTTCCTTGCCCTGCACGCGCAGCATGATGCGGCCGTCCTGCGGCAGCCGGCGCTCGGCGATGTTGAGCTTGGCCATGATCTTGACGCGCGAGATCACCGCCGCGGTCGAGCTCGCCGGCGGCGACTCGACTTCTTCGAGCACGCCGTCGATGCGGTAGCGCACCTTCAGCCGGTTCTCGAACGGCTCGATATGGATGTCGGACGCACGTGCCTCGACCGCGCGCTGGATCACCAGGTTCACCAGACGGATGACCGGCGCCTCCGAGGCCAGATCGCGCAGGTGTTCGACATCGTCCTCGGAACGGGTTGCGTCGTCGGACAGGTTCTCGACGATGGTGCCCATCGCGGAGCGCCCGGAACCGTAGTAGCGCTCGATCAGATCGTCGATCTCGGAGCGCAAGCCGACGCGGACATGCACCTCCTTGCCGGTGGCCAGGCGCATCGCCTCGGTCGGGTATGGGTCCTGGGGTTCGGCGACGAGCAGGCTGATGTAGTGCTCGTCCTCGCCGATCGGCACCACGTGGTACTGCTTCAGGAAGCGCGTCGACACCTGCACGTTCGGCGGCGGCGCATCTGGGCACTCCTTGGCCGCGAGCAGCGGCAGCTTCATCACCTCGGCCAGCGCCTCGGCGGCGTCGCGTTCGGAAACGAGTCCGAGGCGCGTCATCAGCGAGATGAAATCGCCCTCGGGATTTTCCTCATGCAGGCGCTTGGCCCGGCCGAGATCGGCTTCCTTGAGCCGACCGCGCGCGATCATCTGCGCGCTGATGCGCTCGTCGAAGCTCGGCTCTGCGACGGCAGACGCTTCGGCGACCTGGGCTTCGGTTTCGGTATCGGTCATGGCGAACTCGGAGGCGGTGACTGCGTTGGACCATCCTGACCGGCCTCTGGTTCCGGCTCAAGCGGCATCGAGTTGCGCACCTGCTCGATGAACTTGCGATTGAACAGCGCCCACACGATCAGTGCCCCGAGCGTCGGCAGCACCAGTCGCGAGAACTGGAAGAACAGCGCCACGAATTCGAGGTTCACGCCATGTGTCTGCGCCAACTGCAGCCCGGCCGGGCCGAGGTCGATGAACAGCGTCTTGCCGACATCGATCACGGTCGAGAAGACATGGAACGGAATCAGCATCAGCCAACCGACCAGGCAATAGAGCAGGCGGCGCGCGAAACTGCGGTCGTCGTCCGGCGTCGCCAGCATCAGGCCCCAGAGCACGGCGACGCCATAGCTGTAGAGCAGCACGTTGACGTCGGCGATCGCCGCCGGAATCTGTCCCGGTGCCAGTTCCATGCCCGGTGGCGGCGGCACGATCGCGGTGATTTCGAAATGGTGGAAGTTCTGCCGCCACGAATGCACGACGCCGGGCAGCCACCACTCGACCACCCGATGCCCGAGCCGCGACACCGGCCAGGTCACCACGCTGCGCAGGAAGAACCACAGGAAGAACGCCATCGGCATCCATAACGCGCACAGCGCGAAGAACAGCTTCAGCGATACCGGCTGCGGCGGCTCGCTCGCGCTGGGCACAGCGGGATTCTGTTCGGTCATGTCTTCAGCCCAACCAGACGCGCGCATTGCGGAACATGCGCAACCACGGCGACGCTTCACCGAAGGTGCGCGGCGACCAGCTCATCTGCGCCGATCGATGCACGCGCTCCGGGTGCGGCATCAGGATCGTGACACGGCCATCGGCAATGGTGAATGCCGTGGCGCCGCCAGGCGAGCCATTCGGGTTGGCCGGATAGTGCTCGGTCGGCGCGCCAGCGGCATCGACGAAGCGCATCGCCGCGAGCGCCCGCGCCGCATGTTCGGGCGCGTCGAATTCGGCGCGACCCTCGCCGTGCGCGACCGCGATCGGCGCGCGCAGCCCGGCCATGCCGGCAAACAGGATCGAGGGCGAGTCGATCACCTCGACCAGACTGGCGCGGCCCTCGAACTGCTCCGAGCGATTGCGCCGGAAGCGCGGCCAGTGTTCGGCACCGGGCACCAGATGCTTGATCGACGCGAACATCTGACAGCCGTTGCAAACGCCAAGCGCGAACTTGCCGGTGTCGGCGAAGAAGGCTCCGAACTGCTCCGCCAGATCGCCGTGATACAGGATCGACGAGGCCCAGCCGCGGCCAGCACCGAGCACGTCGCCATAACTGAATCCGCCGCACGCTGCGAGGCCGTGATAGTTCGCGAGCCGGTCGCGGCCCTCGATCAGGTCGGTCATGTGCACATCGAAGCAGTCGAAGCCGGCGCGGGTGAACGCCGCCGCCATCTCGACTTCCGAGTTCACGCCCTGTTCGCGCAAGATCGCGACCTTGGGCCGCGCGCCGGTGGTGATAAAGGGCGCAGCGATGTCCTGTTCTGGATCGAAGGGCACGTGGGCCGACAGCGCGTGCGCAGCCGCCAGCACCGACTCGCGTTCTTCATCAGCGCAGACAGGCTCGTCGCGGCGCAACTGCATGGCATGGCTGACCGAGTGCCAGATCGCGAGCAAGTCGGCGAGGGCGTGATCCGACAGCGTCGCGCCGGCACGCTGCACGCGGATGCGCGCGTCGGCGCGCGGCGTGGCCAGTGGATGCGCGATCGCGGCCAGACCGTGCCGCGCGAGCACGTCCACGAACGCAGCGCGATCGTTATCGGACACCTGCACCAGCACGCCGAGTTCCTCGTTGAACAACTCTGCCAGCACGTCGTGCCGCAGCTCGATGTCGAGGCCGCAGCGGGTCGCGAAGGACATCTCGCACAGCGCTGCGAAAGCGCCACCATCGGAGCGGTCATGCCAGGCACGCAGCAGTGGGCGCAGTTCGACGAGGGCGTCGAAGAAACGGCGAACCAGGCCGGCATCGTCCAGGTCCGGCGCGCTGTCGCCAAGCTGGTTGAAGCACTGCGCCAGGATCGAACCACCGAGACGCGACTGGCCGGCGCCGAGGTCGATCAACCAGATCGAGCTCGCACCGAGATCGCTGCGCAGTTCCGGCGTCAGCGCGCCGCGCACATCGCCGACGCGCGCGAATGCGGACACGATCAAGGACACCGGCGACACCACGCGTTGTTCGCGGTCGTCGTCGCGGAAGACCGCCTGCATCGACAACGAGTCCTTGCCGACCGGGATCGCCAGCGACAGCGCCGGGCACAGCTCCATGCCGACTGCACGCACTGCATCGAATAGCGCCGCATCCTCGCCCGGGTGGCCGACGGCGGCCATCCAGTTCGCGGAGAGCTTGATGTCCTCCAGGCGCGCGATCGGTGCCGACAGCAGATTGGTCAGGGCTTCGCCCACGGCCATACGCGCCGCGGCAGCAGCATCGATCAGCGCCAGCGGCGTGCGCTCGCCGATGGCCATCGCCTCGCCAGCGTGGCCAGAGAAATCGAGCAGAGTCAGCGCGGCATCGGCCACCGGCACCTGGAACGGGCCGACCATCGAATCCCGCGCGCACAGGCCACCCACCGAGCGATCGCCGATCGTGACCAGGAAACTCTTGCTCGCTACGGAGGGATGCATGAGCACGCGGCGGATCGCGTCGTCAATGCCGACGCCCGCGAGATCAAGCGGATTCAGCACCGGTGCCAGCGTCCGTGTGTCGCGATGCATCTTCGGCGCCTTGCCGAACAGCACATCGAGCGGCAGATCGATCGGCGCATTGCCGAGCAACCCGTCGCAAACGGTCAGATGACGCGCCGCGGTGGCGTGGCCGACCACGGCATGGATGCAGCGCTCGCGCCGACAAATCGCCTCGAACTCGGCCAGGCGCGCCGGGCGCACGCCGAGCACGTAGCGCTCCTGCGCTTCGTTGCACCAGATCTGCATCGGGCTCATGCCCGGCTCGTCGTTGGGAATCTTGCGCAGGTCGATCTGGCCGCCGACCGCGGAATCGTTCAGCAGTTCTGGAATGGCATTGGACAATCCACCGGCGCCGACATCGTGGATGCTGACGATCGGATTGGCATCGCCCATCGACCAACAGCGGTCGATGACTTCCTGGCAGCGGCGCTCCATCTCCGGGTTGTCGCGTTGCACCGAGGCGAAGTCGAGCGCCTCGCTGGAAGTGCCCGAGGCCACCGACGAGGCGGCGCCGCCACCGAGGCCGATCAGCATCGCCGGGCCACCGAGCACGATCACGGCGTCGCCATCCTGCAGACGCAGCTTCTCGACATGCGCGGCCTTGATGCTGGCGAGCCCGCCGGCGAGCATGATTGGCTTGTCGTAGCCGCGCGTCAGCACTGGGCTTTCTGCATGCTTGAAACTGCGGAAGTAGCCGAGCAGGGCCGGGCGGCCGAACTCGTTGTTGAACGCGGCGCCGCCGAGCGGTCCGTCGCGCATGATCTCGAAGGCACTGGCCATGCGCGGCGGCGTGCTGCGCGCCTGCTCCCAGGGCGCCGGCGCACCCGGGATGCGCAAGTGCGAGACGGTGAATCCGGTGAGCCCGGCCTTGGGCTTGGCGCCGCGGCCAGTGGCACCCTCGTCGCGAATTTCGCCACCGGCACCGGTGCTCGCGCCGGGAAACGGCGAGATCGCGGTCGGATGGTTGTGCGTCTCGCACTTGATCGCGAATGCGGTGTCCTCGCGGATCGCGCGCCAGCGTCGCGTTGACGGATCGGCCTGCATGCGCTCGGCGCTACCGTTGGCGACCACCGCGGCGTTGTCGTGGTAGGCCGAGAGCGTGCCGTCCGGCGTCGTCGCATGCGTGTGCTTGATCATCTGGAACAGCGACTTCGGCTGCTCCTCGCCGTCCACGCGCCAGCCGGCGTTGAACACCTTGTGCCGGCAATGCTCGGAGTTCGCTTGCGCGAACATCATCAATTCGGCGTCGGTCGGATCGCGCCCGAGACGCGCGTAGGCAGCTGCGAGGTAGTCGATTTCGTCCACGCTGAGCGCGAGGCCGAGTTCGGCATTGGCGGCTTCGAGTGCCGCGCGGGCCCGACCGGCGAGCGCGACGCGCACGAGCGGCCGCGCCGACTCGTGGCGGAACAGGGCGGCGATGGCGGCGGCGGAATCGAACAGCGATTGCGTCATCGGATCGTGCAACGCGCGCAGCACCCGCGTGCGCGCCTCGGCGCCGAGCACGGACAGACCGCGGACGCGATAGCGCATGCCGCGTTCTACGCGATCGAGCTTGAGGCCGGCACCACGCAGGATGTCGGTGGCCTTGCTCGCCCACGGGGAGATGGTGCCGAGCCGCGGCAACACCAGCACGTCATCGCCGAGCAGCGGTGCGGCTGCACCGCCGGCGTCGAGCAGTTCGGCGTAGCGCGCCGGGGCCGCGCCGTCGGCGCCATCGATCGCGAACACGACGCGCGCTTCCAGCAGGCTCACCTCTGCGCCCGCCGCAGCCAGCAGTGCGGCCAACCGATCACGCCGGAACGCGGACAGGGTTTCGCGGCCGTCGAGCAGGATCATCGGAAGCACCAGAAAAAATGGGCGGCAAGGATAGCCGATCGCCCGGAATCGCCGGCGGGCGCGGGGCGGCGGAAAAAATGACGCCGCCCGGGGGCGGCGTCTGCAGGCCTGTGGTCCAGGACGGCGTTTACTTGGTGGCCAGATCGAGCGCGGTGAGCCGTTCCAGCATCTGCGCCGGAGCAAGATAGCCGCCGATTTGCGAGCCATCGCGCGCGACGATCATCGGCGTGCCGTTGACACCGAGCTTCTGGCCGAGTTCGAAGTCCTCGGCGATCGGGTTGTCGCAGGTCTTCTTTTCCTGCTCGACGCCGGCCTTGGCGTCGGTGAAGGCCTTGTTGCGGTCGGCGGCGCACCACACCGTCACCGCCTTGTCGAACGAGGGCGTATTCGGACCGGAGCGCGGGAAGAACAGGTAGTCGACGGTGATGCCGAGGTTGTTGTACTCGGCGATCTGCTGATGCAGCTTGCGGCAGTAGCCGCAGTCGATGTCGGTGAAGACGATGACGCGATGCTTCTCGGCTTTGGCCGGGAACGAGATCAGGCGATTCTTCGGCACGCCGGCGAGCGCGGTCTGGCGCATGCCCGACTTCTTCTCTTCGGTCAGGTCGCGCTTGTTGGCGATGTCGTAGACCATGCCCTGCACCAGGTACTTGCCGTCGGCGCTGACGTAGAGCACCTGCCCGGACAGCGTCACCTCGTAGAAACCGGTCAACTTCGACGCGACCAACGAGTCGATCTGGGCGCTCGGCACCAGGGTCTTGATCGCTTCGCGCACCTTGGCCTCGCTGGCGGCGTCCGCCTGGACCGTGGCGCTGGCGGCAAGCGCCAGGGAGAACAACACACGCTTGAACATCGGGGAAATTCCTCGAAATGAAGGGGCCGCCATCGGCCACGGCGCCGCTACAGACCGGCGCCCGCAGGAAAAGTTCACGGCGGAGCCGGCATTGTTGCAGAGCGCGTCGCCTGCGGCCAAGCGACTGCGACCGACGCGACGAACGCCTTCCAGTCCAGCCGCCTCGGCTCCACCGGTCGCCCTCGGCGGCCTCGTCCACGTGAGCAACGATTGCCGGCACCGATTTGTTGGCGAGCTCCCGGCGAGCAAGCACCGCGATCACGAAGCAGAGGTTTGACGAGTATGCACGTCGTGCATACATTTCCGAGCATGGAATGAGGAGTAGCCAGCATGCGTGACGAATACGATTTCAGCTCCGGCAAGCGCGGCCCGGTCCTCAGCGAACCGGGCAAGGAGCGCATCACGATCCGCATCGATGCCGACATCCTCGCGTGGTTCCGCGAACAGGTGAAGGGCGGCGGCAATTACCAGACCCTCATCAACGACACGTTGCGTGCGGCGATCCAGGCCGAAGACGCTCCACTCACGGTGCGCAAGCTTCGCGAAGTGCTTCGGCAGGAACTGCACGCTGCATAGACAGATCCACGCGGCCAGAACGCACGCTGATCGTTCTGGCCAGGCGCCCTCACCCTCGCGGATGGTGCTCGGCGTGGAGGCGTTTGAGGCCTTCGCGGGCGACCAGGGTGTAGATCTGGGTGGTGGAGAGACTGGCGTGGCCGAGCAGCATCTGCAGCACGCGCAGGTCGGCGCCGTGGTTGAGCAGGTGGGTGGCGAAGGCGTGGCGCAGGCCGTGCGGGGAGATCGGGCGGTGGATGCCGGCGCGCGCGGCGAGAGTCTTGACGATCAGCCAGAAGGTCTTGCGCGAAAGCGCGCTCTTGCGCGCAGTCACGAACAGGCTCCTGCTGGCGCCGCCGCACAGCAACAGCGGACGCGATTCGGCGACGTAGCGGCCAAGCCAGTCGAGCGCGACCTCACCGATCGGCACCAGGCGGTCCTTTTCGCCCTTGCCGCGGACGCGCAGCGCGCCCTGGCGCAGGTTCACCTGGTCGACGTCGAGGGTGACCAACTCGGTCACGCGCAGGCCGGTGGCGTAGAGCAACTCCAGCATGGCGCGATCACGCAGACCAAGCGGCGTGTCGACATCGGGCGCCGCCAGCAAGGCCTCGACTTCGCCTTCGCCGAGTGATTTCGGCAGCGGCTTCGGCAATTTGGGTGCATCGATCAGCGCAGTTGGATCGACATCGACGCGGCCAACACGCAGCAACTGCCGGAAGAACAGGCGCAATGCCGACAACATGCGCGCACTGCTGCGCGCCGAGATGCCAGCGCGACCGCGCTCGGCCAGCACCGCGAACAGGTCCTCGCGCGTCGCCGCGATCAATGGCCGGCCGCGCTGTGCGAGCAGACGATCGACCGCAAGCAGATCCGCGCGATACGCCGCCAGGGTGTTCTTCGATAGCCCCTGCTCCGACCAGAGTTGCTCCAGCACCGAGCGGATCAGCGGGTCGTTCGGGCTGCTCGTGCGAGTCGCTACCATGCGCCCGACGATACCCAGAGCCCCCGACCTTGCAAACCGACGCCTCCGTTCCCGCGCCGCTGTGGCGCCGTGCCCTCGCTGCGCTGTACGACCTGTTGCCGCTCGCCGGCCTGCTGATGATCGCGACCGCGCTCGCGGTGCTGCTGGCGCGCCTGCTGCTGCCGGTCGAGCGCATCGATCTGGTGCTGCGCGACGGCTGGCCGCGCGTCGCACTGCAGTCGTGGCTGGCGGCGCTCACCGCTGCCTACTACGTGATCTCGTGGCGCCGCGGCGGCCAGACCATCGGCATGCGCGCCTGGCGCATTGCGGTGCGCGCTGATGCTGGCGCGCTGTCGCTGCGCGCGGGGCTGCTGCGTGCGCTGGTCGCGCTGTTTGTGCCGGGCCTGCTCTGGTGCCTGGTCGACCGCGAGCGGCGCGCACTGCACGATCTCGCCGCCGGCACTCGCGTCGTGCATCTGCCGCGGCGCTGAATCAGAAACTGCGCCGCAGCCACAACCACGCGCTAGCGAACGCCAGCGTCGGCGACAGCAGATAGCCGAGCGGCAAGGGCCCATCGGCCAGCTCGACCGAGGTGACCACGGCGTTTTGCAGGTAGTAGAAGCCGATCGAAATGACCAGGCCAACGAACAGACGCTTGCCGAAGCCGCCCGAACGCAGCGACGAGAACGCGAACGGCATCGCCAGCAGCGCCGTGGCCAGCACCGCCAGCGGATAGCACAGGCGCCCCCAAAAAGCCGAGCGGAACTGCTGCGAATCGAGCCCGTTGCGTTCCAGGTAGGCGATGTGATCGCGCAACTCGGTCATCGCCTGATAGCGCGGCCGCACCACCGACATCGCGATCAGCGCGGGGTCGAGCGCCACTTCCCAGCGCCAGTCGGTCTGCTGCTCGGGCACCACGGCGGCGGCGTCGAAACGAAAACGCTGCACCTTGCTGAAGCGCCAGCCGCCGCTCTCGTGGCGGGCCTTTTCGGCGCGCGTGATCGACTGCAGCCGGCCGCGCTCATCGAAGCGAAACAGGCGCGCGTCGATCAGCTCGACCGCACCGCCGATGAATGCACCGCGGCGGGCATTGAGCAGGTCCTCGCCATCACGCGCCCAGATGCCGGAGGAGTTGCTGGTGACCAGGTCCTGCGACTTGGCGCCGATGGCAACGCCCTGGGCGGCGCGCTCGCCCCAGGGCGCGAGCGTTTCGCCGAGGCCGAACATCGCCAGCGCCAGCACCAGCAGTGGCAGCAGCGCGCCCGCGCACAGCCGTTGTTTGGACCAGCCGGCGGCGCGCAGTGCGGTCAGCTCGGAGGTTGGCGCCAGGCCGCCAAGCCCCATCGCGCCGCCGATCGCGGCCGCCATCGGGAACAGCTCGTAGATGCGCCGCGGGATGGTGTAGGCGACATAGGTGATGGCCATGGTCAGGGTGTAGTCGCCGTTGCCGATCTCGTCGATTTCGCGCACGAACGCCGACAGTGCATCGATGCCGAGGAACACCGCGAGCGCAAGCAGGCTGGCGCCGAGCACATGCTGCGCGACCAAGCGGTCTGCCCGCATCAGGCCGATCATGCGCGCACCGCCCGCGGCCGCGGCAGGCGCGCGCCGACCAGGTACAACACCGCGAACACCGCAAACGCCATCGCGTGTACCCACCACAGGCCGGCGGCCATCGGCACGCTGCCATCGGCCAGCCAGCCGCGCCCGAGTGCGAGCAGGTTCACATAGACGATGTAGGCGAGCACGGCGATGATGGTGCGGCCGAAGCGCGGCTCGCGCGGCGCCGAGCGCGCCAGCGGAAACGCGAGCAGGGCCAGCACCAGTGCCGAGATCGGCATCGCCAGACGCCAGTGCAGCTCGGCGTGGTCGGCGCGCTTGGTACTGGCGAGCAAGGCCGCGGTGTCGCGCCGCGTCTGCACGCGCTTGGGCCCCTCGGCTTCGGGCTCGGGCAGGCGGATGTCGTTGCGCGCGAAGCGCATGGCGCGAAAGTCGGGACGCTCCAATCCACCCTCGACGCGGAACCCGTCCTCCAGCCGCAAGTAGCGCTCGCGGCCGGCGCGGTCGTTGTACAGCTCGCCCTTGGCCGCGGTGATGATGTCGAGCCGGCCATCGTTCTCGGACTGCACGAACAGGCGCGCGAAGCGGCGCCCGTCGGGGGTCATGCTGCCGATGTAGATCACGCCCATGCGCCCAGGCAGATCAACGAAACGACCGGCCTCCAGCCCGGCCACCAGCAGCGACCGGTTCGCGTCCTGCACCAGCTTGTCGGCGAGCGCGAGCGCGCGCGGGCTGGCGATGAAAGTGATGCCGGCGAGCAGCGTCAGCAACGGCAGCGCCAACCACAGCACCGGTTTCAGCATTGCACGCAGGCGCAGACCGCTGGCCGCCAGCACGGCCATCTCGCTGTCGCGATACAGGCGACCGTAGGCGAGCAGCACGGTCAGGAACATGCCGAGCGGCAGGATGATGGCGAGTGCATCGAGCGAGCGCAGGCCAACCTGGGCCAGCAGCAGGCTCGCCGGAAATCGGCCGCGCGCGATCTTGTTCAGCACATCGGTAAGCACGCCGCCGAAGGTGACCAGCAGCAACACGGCATTGACCGCCACGAAAGAGCGGAGCAGTTCGCGCAGCAGGTAGCGGTCGATGATGCGGGGCATCGGGCTCGGTCGGGGGTCGGGGCTTGGGACCGGTTTGCTAGACTGCCGGCCATGGCGCTGCCCTCGATCGAGGGCGGCGCGAGTCTATCAGGCGGCCCGCAGCCGCTTTCGCCCACAACGTGAATGGAAGTCACCGGCTTCCGCAGGACGCTGCATGAATCCCGAAATTGTTTCCCTGATCGCACAGCCGGCGCAGTGCGTCGCCGACCTGCTGGTGCTTGGCGTGTTCGAGGGTGGCGCACTCCCGGCGGCCACCGCCGAGGTCGACCTCGCCAGCGCCGGAGCCATTCGCGCGCGCATCGCCGCCGGTGATGTCGGCTGCAAGCCCAAGCAGCTCACGCGCCTGTACGACCTGCCCGGTGTTGCCGCGAAACGCGTGCTGCTGGTCGGGCTCGGCGACGCCGCGCAGTTCGGCGCGGCGCGCTACATCGACGTGGTACGCGAGGCACTGAAGGCGCTGCGCGCCGGCCCCTCCCGCCGCGTGGCGAGCTGGCTTGCGGAACTGCAGGTGCAGCAGCGCGACGCTGCCTGGGCAGTGCGCGAGCACGTGGTCGCGGCCGAGGCCGCGCTCTATCGCTACGACGCGACGCGCCGCAAGATCGACAAGCCCGACGGCGTGACTGAGCTGGCAATCGCGACGCACGACGAGACCAGCGTGCAGTCCGGCCGGGCCATCGCGCACGGCGTCCGCCGCACGCGCGAGCTTGGCAACCTGCCGCCGAACCTGTGCACGCCGCTGCACCTCGCCGACGTCGCCCGCGAGATGGCGCGCGACCTGGGCAAGGTCGAGGTCGAGGTGCTCGACCGCGCGCAGATGCAGGAACTGAACATGGGCGCCCTGCTCGGCGTCGCCCGCGGCAGCGCCAACGCACCGCAGCTGATCGTGCTGCGCTACCGCGGCACGCGCGAGCGCAAGCCGGTGGTGCTGGTCGGCAAGGGCGTCACCTTCGACACCGGCGGCATCAGCATCAAGCCGGCCGCCGGCATGGACGAAATGAAGTACGACATGTGCGGCGCCGCGGCCGTGTTCGGCGCGATCGAGGCGAGCGCGCGACTGGGGCTTCCCGTCGATCTGGTCGGCATCGTGCCAGCGGTCGAGAACATGCCCGACGGCGACGCCTCGCGCCCCGGCGACGTGGTCACGACCATGTCCGGCATCAGCGTCGAGGTGCTGAATACCGATGCCGAAGGTCGCCTGATCCTGTGCGACGCGCTCACCTATGCGCGCCGCTTCGAGCCGGACACGGTGATCGACATCGCCACCCTGACCGGAGCCTGCATCGTCGCGCTCGGCAAGCACGCCAGCGGCCTGATGACCAAGCACGACGATCTCGCCGACGAGTTGCTCGCCGCCGGCAGCGAAGTGCACGACCGTGCCTGGCGCCTGCCGCTGTGGGACGACTACCAGAGCCAGCTCGAATCCGGTTTCGCCGACGTCGCCAACATCGGCGGCAAGAACGCCGGCGCGATCACCGCCGGATGTTTCCTCGCGCGCTTTACCGAAGGCCTGCGCTGGGCACATCTCGATGTCGCCGGCAGCGCTTCGGACGAAGGCCGCAAGGGCGGCGCCACCGGGCGGCCGCTGCCGCTGCTGATGCAGTGGCTGATGCAGAAGGTCGCCTGAACCGTGCCACGTGCCGACTTCTACCTGATCGACAAACCGCGCTTTCGCGACAATCCGCTGCTGCTGGTGTGCGAACTGGCGCGACGCGCGCACGACCAGCAGATCCCGACCCTGATCCACGCCCGCGACCGCGCCCAGGCCGAAGCGCTCGACGCCCTGCTCTGGGACTTCGACCCGGACGCCTTCGTCCCGCACCAGCTCGCCGGCGACGACGACGATGACCTCACCCCGGTGCTGATCGTCCCGCCCGAACTCGA
>Ga0073899_10002667_pt1 | contig 15962 bp, 15 predicted proteins | sample KloWWTmetaKNB5Ph_FD_88975 | JGI IMG/M metagenome (GOLD analysis project Ga0073899, IMG submission 88975) | Active sludge microbial communities from Klosterneuburg, Austria, studying microevolution and ecology of nitrifiers - Klosterneuburg... | ecosystem: Engineered > WWTP > Aerobic digester >...
CCCGATTACCTGTTGAAAGTGCGCGGCATGAGCATGCGCGACGCCGGCATCCTCGATGGCGACTTGCTGGCGGTGCAGAAGGCGCGCGATGCCAAGAACGGACAGATCGTCGTCGCGCGCCTGGGCGACGACGTCACTGTCAAGCGCTTGCACCGCACCCGCACCACCATCGAGTTGCTGCCCGAGAACCCCGAGTTCAAACCCATCATCGTGCCTTTCGGAGATGTCGACTTTGCACTCGAAGGGGTGGCCGTGGGCCTGATCCGCAACAACATGATGCTCTGAGCATGCAACCACGCCGCACCGCGCGGTCGCGCCACATGAAGCACCCCAAGGCCCACACCGCCGCCGAATGCCTGGCCCTGGAGCAGTTGCCCAACATCGGCCCATCGATGGCCGCCGACCTGCGCGCGCTGGGCATCGCCCGGCCCTGCGACCTGGCCACCCGCGACGCCTATGCGCTGTACCAGGCGCTGTGCCGCCTCAGCGGCGCGCGCCAGGACCCGTGCGTTCTCGACACCTTCATGGCCGCCACCGACTTCATGCGCGGCGCGCCTGCTGCTCCCTGGTGGGCCTACACGGCCGAGCGCAAGCGCCTGTACGGGGCGATCTGACAGGCCATCTGACAGGCGATCAAGCCTGGCGCGATGGACAACGCGTTCAGGGTGCGCCCAGCGGCCGCAGCGTGAGCATTTGGGCTGCCGGCTCGCGCGGCCACACCGGAACGTAGCGCACGTCCACCCACGATTGCAGGAAGCGGCTGTAATGCGGCGACCACGGGATGCCGCTCTGCCCGGTGCTGTGCATGAAACCCGAGTTTGCTCGGTCGGCCAGGTCGTACACCGCACGCAGGCTGGGGCCGTGCTCGTCGAGATAGAGCTCGCCAGTGCTGCGATCGGCCTTGAGGTTCACCCGCGAGACATTCACAGTGAACGTATCGCCGCCCACCGGCGCGCGCAGTTCGAAATACGGCGCCAGCGCCTTCACATGCGAGAACGGCCGGTGCTCGGCGCGGGAAACATGCGCGCGGCCCCAGCGCCAGGCGGCAGGGTCGGACCCCTGTGCTGCCTGCAACTCATCGAGCGCTGCGCGCAGCGCCGCATCGGACTGCTGGGCACAGGTTTCCACCGCTGGGGTGCGCTTGTCGTCGCACCACCAGGCATCGTTGCGCGCGAGGATCGCATCGACCGCTTCGAAATAGCTGCGCCCGCCGAAGGTGCGTTCGAACAGCGGCCCGAGTTCATCGCTCAGCAGTGCCATCGTGAGCCGGCGCAGCCAGGCCCAATAGATCAACGGCGCCGCGTGGTCCGCGGCCATGGTGCCGTCGAAGCCCTGGAGCTGTTTTGTGGCCGCCGCAGCCAGCGGGTGATCCGAGCGTACGCGCTGAAGCCACGCCAGGGTTGGCCCGGCGCCCAACGATCGGACGTCGGCATGCTGCACTTGAAGGTCGGCCAGACTGTGCCGGGGCTTGGCATCGAGCATCTGCTCGATGCGCTGCTGGCGAAACGGCAGTGCCCAGCTGCTGGTCAGGTAGTGTGGGTAGTCCGGTGCAACGATGCGCTGGTTTGCAGTGGCGATGTAGCCGCGCTGCGGATCGCGCTGCTGCGGCAGCGCGTCGAACGGCAGCCAGCCTGCCCAGTCGTAGCGGGCGTCCCAGCCAGGCGCCGGCGACAGGCCCCGCAGATCGTGCTCGGCACGGCGCATCGGCACCCGCCCTGGCGCGATGTACCCGATATGGCCCTTCGCGTCGGCGACCACCATGTTCTGCATCGGCGCTACCCAGCCGCGTGCCGCTTCGATGAACTCGGCCACCGACGCAGCCCGGTTCATCCGCAGCGTGGCGCCGAGTTGGTCGAGCCCCGGTTCGGCATCGAGCGCCGTCCAGCGCATCGCCAGCACATAGCCCTGGCGCCCCGGCGCGCCCACGACGTCATCGGCCACGCCGGCATCCGAAATCACCGGACCGTGGCGTGTTGCGCGCACGGTCAGGGTCACGGGCGCCTGCCCGCGCACCGCGATGGTCTCCTGCCAGCGATCGAATCGGGCCCAGCCGTCGGGTGTCTGGTACTGCTCGGCGTCGTCGGGCTTCACCCGCTCGAGGTAGAGGTCCTGCACATCGGGGCCGGTGTTGGTGTAGCCCCAGGCGACGTGCTCGTTCTGCCCCAGCACCACGCCGGGTACGCCCGGCAGGGTGGCACCGGCCACGCGGTAACCGGGCGCGTCCAGCCGCGCGAAGTACCACAGCGCCGGTGCCGACAGCTTCAGGTGTGGATCGTTGGCCAGCAGGGGCTTGCCGGTGGTGGTGCGGCTGCCGGCCAGAACCCAGTTGTTCGAGCCCACGCCCTCGATGCCCGACTCCGGCGCCGCGGCCAGCAACGCCGCGGCGGCCGCGTCGCTGCCCGCCACCGTTCCGGCGAGCTTCAGGCCGCGGTATGTGGTGGTGTAGTCCTGCGTCGCCACGGGTTGCTCACCCGGGTAGGGCGGAAGCAGCTGGTCGATGCGGGGTTTGTCCAGCTTCAGCGCCAGCCGCAAACGCAGCAGTTCGGTCGACCAATTCCCGCCCAGGTCCCAGGCCATCATGATCGACCAGGCCAGGCTGTCCACCGGGCTCCAGTCTTCGGGCTTCACGCCCAGCACCAGGAACTCCGGCGGCAGCGCCTGGCCCAGGTGCTGCACGGCCGCATTCACCCCCGCCGCATAGCCCTGCAGTGCCTCGCGCGACTCGCCCTGGACGTGCTCCCACTGTGCCTGGGCGGCCCGGCGCACGCCCAGCGCACGCAGGAAGCGATCGTTGTCCAGGGCGCCCGGACCAAAGGCCTCGGACAGGCGTCCCGCCCCGATTCGGCGGTGCGTCTCGAGTTGCCAAAGGCGATCCTGCGCATGGGCAACGCCCAGGCCGAACATCAAGTCATGCAGGTTGCCCGCGCGTATGGTCGGGATGCCGTCGGCATCGCGCTCGATCTTCAACTCGCCGCGCAGCCCTGGCAGCCTCGCCTCGCCCTCGGTGCGTGGCAGTGCCTGCCGGCTGTAGACGAAAGCCGCCACCACCGCCGCCAGCAGCAGCAGGCCCAGCAGCGCGCCGATACGCCTGATCCACTTCATCACCCAAGACCTCCTTCGCCCCATTGGGCTGTGCGCTCTCGATACCGGCTGGCGCGGCGGCAGGTTAACAGCGCCAGCGCCCGCGAGATGGCGTTGTTTCCCCGGGTTGTTTGCCGCTTCCGCGGCCCCCGCGGTTCGAACAATGGGCTACAGCCTTCACAACTCGTGGCCGATATCACGGACATGAACACGCTCTCGCATCTTCTGCCCGGCTGGCTCTCGGCCCGGCGCGCGCCGCGCGACAGCGGCACGCCCAGCAGCCTGTTCAGCCGCATCGAGGTCCGGCCACCCGAGCTGTGGCCGTCGTCGCTCACGCTATGGGGTCGCGCGCGCCGTTGGCTCGAACGCTCACCCTGGACGCCCGCGCCGCAGCGTCCGGTCAATCGGCTGGTGCTCGTCAAGCGTGAGTTCCGCGACGCGCTCAAGCCGCTCGAGTCGCACGAAGCCATGCTGCTGGGCGACCGGGTCGACCGTGCGCGCTCGCTGCGCGAACTGTGGCACCTGCGTGCCGGCGTGTATGAGGCCATGGCCATCGAGCTGGACCAGCCTCGCGCCGACGCGCGCATGGCCCGCCTGAACCGTCACTTTCCCACCCGTGCACCCCGGTCGGGGTTCGCTCCGCTCAACGGCTGACGCCACCAACCCGCGCCTGCACCATGCCAGCCCCCGCACCCGCACCGCGGCAATACCTTGGCCCACCGGGCCAGGCGGTCTGGAGTGCGTCGGCTGCCTCGCCTGATCGCGCCGCCCGGATGGCCGCCCGCCGCAGCTTCGTGCAGGTCAAGCAAGTGTTCATCGAGGCTGTGGCCGGGCTAGCGGGACCGCGCGCCGACTGGCTGCGCCACCAGGTACGGCACGCCAAGGAGCCGCTCGACCTGTGGCTGCTGCGCGGAGCGGTGTACGCCGCGCTGCGCACCAATGACCGGGCCGACCACCGGCGCGAGCAGGAACTCCACCGCGCCCTCGACAGCGTGTTTCCCGACTCCACCCACAGCGCCCCAACGTCCTGGGGGGCGTAGCCATCGGCGAGTCCACCCCACACGGGGCAGGCCCTGGGGCCGGACGCGGCACAATCGACCGCGCCCGCCATGAACATCATCATCCTCGACGACTACCAGGATGCCGTGCGCAAGCTGCGCTGCGCGGCTCGACTGGAGCCCTATAACGCCAAGGTCTTCACCAACACGGTCAAGGGCATCGGCCAGCTGTCGGTGCGACTGCGCGACGCCGACATCCTGGTGGCCATCCGCGAACGCACGCACTTCCCACGCGCCCTGCTCGAGAAATTGCCTCGGCTGAAGCTGATATCGCAGACCGGCCGGGTCGGGTCGCACATCGACGTCGAGGCCTGCACGCGGCTGGGCATCGCGGTAGCCGAAGGCACGGGTTCGCCAGCGGCGCCGGCAGAGCTCACCTGGGCACTGATCATGGCGGCCATGCGGCGACTGCCGCAGTACATCGGCAACCTCAAGCACGGGGCCTGGCAGCAGTCGGGGCTGAAGGCGGCATCGATGCCGCCCAACTTCGGGTTGGGACAGGTGCTGCGCGGCAAGACGCTCGGCATCTGGGGCTACGGCAAGATCGGACGGCTTGTCGCCGGTTACGGCCGCGCCTTCGGTATGCAGGTCTGGGTGTGGGGCAGCGAGGCGTCGCGCCTGCAGGCGGAGGCCGACGGACTACGCGCAGCCGAGAGCCGCGAGACCTTCTTCGAGGGCGCCGACGTCCTGACGGTGCACCTGCGCCTGAGCGATGACAGCCGCGGCATCGTCACCCTGGACGACCTCTCGCGCATGAAGCCAATGTCGCTGTTCGTCAATACCTCGCGCGCGGAGTTGGTCGAGGAAAACGCCCTGGTGTCGGCCCTGAACCGGGGACGGCCGGGCATGGCAGCAGTCGACGTCTTCGAGTCCGAACCCATTTTGCATGGTCATCCCCTGCTGCGACTCGAGAACGCGGTCTGCACACCGCACATCGGCTATGTGGAGCAGGAAAGCTACGAGGCGTACTTCGGCGCGGCCTTCGACAACGTGATCCGCTTCATATCCAACGAGCCCGCCAACCTCGTCAACCCCGAGGCACTGAAGGTCCTGCGGTGAGTGCCGACCGCGTGGCGGCCACGCGCTGGGCGCTGTTGTACGGCAACTTCACCATCGGGTGCGGCGTGATGGTGACCGCCGGCACGCTCAACGACCTGGCCCGCGCCCTGCAAGTCAGCGTGCCGGTGGCCGGGCAACTGATTTCGGTGGCCGCCGTCGTGATGGCGATCGGGGCGCCAGCACTGGCTGCTCTGGTGGCCGGCTTCGACCGGCGCCGGCTGTTGGCGTGCGCCCTGATCTGGTTCGCCATCGGCCATGCGCTGTCGGCGCTGATGCCGGGGTATGCGGCGCTGTTGCCGGTGCGTGCCCTTACCATGCTGGCGGCCGCCGTGTTCACGCCTCAGGCGGCGGCGGCCATCAGCGTGATGGTGCCGCCCGAGCAGCGCGGGCGGGCCATCACGTTCGTGTTTCTGGGCTGGTCGGTCTCGTCGGTGCTGGGCATGCCCCCGCATGCCTACATTGGCGAGGCGCACGGCTGGCGCTACGCCTTTGCGCTGGTGGCGCTGCTGTCGGCCGCGGGCGCGGTGTGGGTCTGGCGCGCCATGCCCGATGGCGTGCGGCCGCAGGCGCTGTCACGTGCTCACTGGCGCGAGGTGTTCACACACCCGGCGCTGCTCGCCATCGTGGCCGTCACCGCGCTCGGCGGCGCGGGCCAGTTCACGGTCTTCGCGTACATCGCGCCCTTCTTCAGGCAGGCGCTGGGCGCCAGTGCTGGCGAGGTGAGCCTGATGTTCCTGTGGTTCGGTGCCATCGGCGTCGCGGGCAACGTTGTCGTCTCGCGCACCATCGACCGCATCGGCACCGCCCGCGCGGTTACCTGGCTGCTCGGCGCAATCGCGCTGTCGCTGCTGCTGTGGCCCCTGGGCCGCACCCTGGTTTGGATGGCCCTGGTGATGACCCCTTGGGCGTTCGGGTGCTTCGCCTCGAACTCGGCCCAACAAGCCCGCTTGGGTTTGGCGGCGCCGGTACTCGCGCCCGCGCTCATCGCTCTCAACAGCTCAGCCATGTACGTGGGCCAGGCACTGGGTGCGTCCAGCGGTGGCGTGATGGTGGCGGAGTTCGGTTTTGGTCCGCTGCACTGGGTGGCATTGGCCTGGATGGTGGCAGCCATCGGGTTGAGCCGCTGGGCACAACGCCGTCTGCTGGTCCAGTCCGCATCGGGATCGGGACATGGCTGAGCCGCAGCGGCCCACCACTGCCGATGGCGCCGCTGCGCCGCCAGCCACGCCGGTCACGGAACTGCGCCGTCCTGGCTCGCTGGCCGAGGTGTACCGGGTGTTCACGCGGATGGCGCTGCAGGGGTTCGGCGGCGTACTGCCGGTCGCTCATCGCGAGCTGGTCGAGCGCGAGCGCTGGATGAGCCCCCAGGGCTTCCTGGAGGTGCTGTCGCTCAGCCAGGTGCTTCCCGGCCCCAACGTCGTGAATCTGGCCATCATCTTCGGCGATCGCCACTTCGGCTGGCGTGGCGCGCTGGCGGCCACGGCGGGCATGCTGTCGGTACCGATGCTCGTGGTGCTGGTGCTGGCGCTGATCTGCCGCCAGGCCGCCGACCTGCCGTTGGTGACCGGCGCGCTGCGCGGCATGGGCGTGGTGGCCGCCGGCTTGATCATCGGCACTGCGGTGAAGCTCGCCGGCACCTTGTCGAAGAACCCGCTGGGTCTGCCGCTGGCACTGGGCGTCGGGGCGATGACCTTCGCGATGGTGGGCCTGCTGCGCTGGCCGATGGTGTGGGTGGTGCTGGGCCTGGGTGCACTGGGCATGGCGGCGGCCTGGTGGCGCATCACGCACCAGGCTCGCGGGCCGGCTCGGTGACGACCGCTGCGACAACCCACGGCTGGTGATGCCCGTGACGAGCCCCGCCGATACCGCGCCGCTGGCCCAGACGCTGGCCTTGCTGGGCCTGCACGGCCTGGGCACGGCCGACCTGCTGCAGTTGCTGCTGCACTTCACCGTGCTGTCCATGCTGGCCGTGGGCGGCGCCATCACGACGGCCACAGACATGCACCGCTACCTGGTGCAGGAGCAGGGCTGGCTCAACGACACCGAGTTCAACGCCTCGATCGCCCTGGCCCAGGCCGCGCCGGGGCCGAACATCCTGTTCGTGGCTCTGCTCGGCCTGCACTCGGCCGGCATGGCCGGCGTGGTGCTGGCCATGCTGGGCATCATGCTGCCGTCGTCCGCGGTCGCGCTGGTGGTCGGCCGGCTGCGCCGGGCCAATCGCGAGGCCGTCGCGCTTCGCGCCTTCACCGCCGGGCTCACGCCCCTGACGTTGGGGCTGCTGGTGTCGACCGGCTGGGTGCTGACCTCGCCCACCCGTGCGCATTGGGGAACCTGGGCGCTGCTCGCCGTCACGGTGGTGCTGAACGTGCGGACCCGCCTCAGCCCGATGTGGCTGATTGCGCTGGGCGCCGTGGTCGGCATGCTGGGGCTGGTGGGATGAGCGCGCCCGCAGGCAACGCCGACCTGCCGCTGTTCATCGGTGTGGGCGTGCTGCTCAATCTGACTCCGGGCCCAACGTTGCGCTGATCGCCGCACGCAGCACCGGCCAACCGCGCAACGCCGTTCAGCCAAACCGTCCGTGCAGGAACCAGGGGCCTGCTTGCCCGGGCAGGCGGTGGCGGAACACCCAGACCAGCGCGCCCTCGGGCGTGGCAGCGATGTAGTAGTCGCGCAGCACGAGCCCGCCATCCCACCAGCCGGTCTCGATGCGCTCGGGACCGGCCAGCACCTGCAGCGCCCGTCCGTCCAGCAGCGGGCCGGCCGCGCCTCTGCGCTGCTGGCTGCCCTCGGGCATGTCGCCACCAGGCCCGCCATCGCCGGATGCGGGGCTGCCCAGGCGCAGCGGCTCGGGCAGCAGCCACAGCGGTCGCAGCAGCGGCTCGCCGGGTTGCAGCGCCGGCCACATCACGCCCGGCACCATGCCGGCGGCAGCGGCCGGCATCCGCGCGGCATCCACCGGCCGCAGCTCGGTGGCCCGCTCGGGCCGGTGGTCGGCTCGCGGCACCAGGTGGCACACCTGCTCATGCCCCAGGCGGGCCTGCAACCGCTCGACCAGGCGCAGCAACCCCTCGCGCTGGCTGGCGCGGGTGGGAAACAGCTCGGCATTGGGCGGCGTGCCGGGCACCAGGACCCCGCACTGCAGGCTCAGCTCCAGCGCCGGCGCGGGCATCTCCAGACGCGCCAGCCGTTCGGCCAGCAGCAGCTGCAGGTGCTGTGCGTCGGCCGAGGGCTCGGCCAGCGCCACCTCCAGCGCCGTGCGCTCGGGCGTGCGGGCATCGCTGCGATGGCGCGGCTCGTGGTGCAGCACCAGCGTGTAGCGCCCCACCCGCCCGTGGCCGGCCTGGGCCCAAGCCACCAGCCGAGCCAGCAGCACACGGGCGCCGGCCAGCACCTGGGCGGTGGTGTCGGCCCGCGCATAGAGCTCGACGCGACTGCCGAAGCTGGGCGGATGCCGGATCCAGGCCTGCGGCTCGGGCGCATCGCCACGGGCGCGGTCGATCTCGTCGAGCAGCGCTTGGCCACAGCGGCGTGCCAGCCCGCTGCGCGGCAGTGCGCGCAGGTCGCCCAGCGTGCGCAGGCCCATGCCTTCGAGCGCCGGCAGATGCGGCCGGGCCGCCAGCAGCAATGCCACCGGCGCCGCGTCGAGCAGGCGGTGCAACGCCGACCGGCCCTGCACATGTGCACCACGCTCGAAGCCCTCGCCCCAGCGCACCAGCAGCGAGGCGGCCTGTGCCGTGGGCGCCACTGCCAGGCGCACCTCGTGACCCAGCGGCTGCAGGTCTTGCCGCAGGCGCTGCAGCAGTCGCTCCAGCCCGCCGAAACAGCGCAGGCTGGCCTGCACCTCGAGCCGCACCTCGGCCGGCCGCTCGGCATCGCAGGCCACGCTGGGCGTGTAGGCCAGAGCGACATGCGCCACCGCGCGGCGTGCCTGGGCATCGCGACGCGGCTCGGCCTGGCCCAGAAGCAAGCTGGGGGCCAGTGCCAATGCGGTGGCCCGCTTCATGCCGGCGCGCACCCCCAGGGCCTGTGCGGCAGCATCGGCCTGGATGATCTCGTGCGCCTGCAGCAGCGCCAGCGGCAGGCTGGCCTGGTCTGGTGCCAGGGTGGCACGCAACGCCTCGAGCGACAGCAGCGGCAGGTGCAGACCGATCCACAGCATGGCCAGGGACAGAGGGTGCGTACGGGCCCGGCCATCTCTCAGGCCAGCGCCATGCCGGGCGCCACTGTGCCGGCCTGGCGCCGGGCCAGCGCCTGCCGCTGCTGCGAGGGCAGCAGCACCGGTACCAGCGACAACCGCAGCGGCGCCGGTGGCGGCGGGCCGCGCCGCTTGAGGACCTGCAGCACCAGGCCATCGAACGCCGCCGCCTGCAGACCCAGACGCAGCGGCGCCGGGCTGGGCCGCAGGCGGGCCTGGGTTTCACGGAAGATGAACACCGGCCCGTCGTAGCCCTGCGCAGCCAGTTGCAGGCGGCGCAGGGTATCGGTCTTCAGTGGTCCGGGCAGCCAGGCCAGCACCGCGCCGGACTGGCCGCTGCGCAGCGATTGCTCCAGCGCCCACAGGACATCGGCATCGGGCAGCAGGTGGCGCGCCGCCGGTGCCCGCCCGCGTGGCGCTCGCGGCTGCACCACCAGCCAGCCGCGGGTGTCGAGCCCGAGCTGGGCCAGCGCCTGACTGCACGGCCGCGCCGGCGGCGCGAACAGCATCACGCAGTGCCCCGGTGCCTGGGCCGCACCGGGCGCCTGCAGCGCCGCCAGCGCCGGCGCCAGCAGGCGCAGCTCACCCACGCCCGGGTGCGGCAGCAGCAGCTCGGTCAGGGTGCCATGCGGCCAGCCGCCGCCCGGCAGCTCGGCATCGAGCACCGCATGGCCGCTGGCGGTGCACCCCTGCCGCCCGCCGCCGAGCTGGTGCGCACGCCACAGCCCGGGGTGCAGCGTGACGGGGTCGGCCGCAGCCCGGGCCGCCGCGACAGAGCCAGATCCGAGCCCGCCAGGGCCGGAACCGACGAGGCAGGACGCAATGGGGTCCGACGGATGAAACAGCGGCAGGTTCACGCAATAACTGTATGTTCATACAGTATCTGCGTCAACGACTCCCGGCCGATCGCCGCCCCCGGCACCGTGATAATCGGCACCCGCCACGCCCTTCCCCCGGCCCAACGCCTTCCGGATGCCCACCTTGCTGCAGCGCCTGGCGCGCATCGCCCCGTACTTCCGCTCCAGCCGCCTGGGTATCGCGCTGGCGGTCTTCGCCTCGCTGATCGGTGCGCTCACCGAACCGATGGTGGGCCATCTGCTCAAGACCTTGCTCGACAGCGGCTTCCAGGACCGCACGCTGCCGCTGTGGGCCGTGCCGCTGACCATCGTGGGACTGTTCGGCGTGCGCGGGGTCGCCGGCTTCGTGGCGCAGGTGGCGCTGTCGTGGGCGGCGCACCGCGGCCTGCAGGACATGCGCCAGCAGTTGTTCGAACGCATGCTCGACGCGCAGCCGGCCCTGTTCACACGGCAGTCGGCCAGCCAGCTCACCAACACGCTGGTCTACGAGGTGCAGACCGGCGCCACCCTGCTGGTGGTGAGCGTGCTCACTGTCGTGCGCGACTCGCTGGCGCTGCTGGCGCTGCTGGCTTACCTGATGTACCTGAACTGGAAGCTCACCCTGTTCGTGGCGGTGCTGTTCCCGGCAGTGGCCTGGGTGATGCGCACAGTGGGCAAGCGGCTGCACCGCCTCACCCGCGAGGGCCAGGCCGCCACCGACGCGCTGGCCTATGTGGTGGAGGAGAACGCGCTGGCCTGGCGCATCGTGCGCATGCACGGCGCCGAGCGATCGCAGGCATCGCGCTTCCTGCGCCATGCCATCGACCTGCGCCGCGTGATGCTCAAGATGGTGGCCGCCGGCGCCACCATCACGCCGCTGACGCAGATCTTTGCGGCAATGGCGCTGTCGGCCGTGGTGACGCTGGCACTGTGGCAGAGCCAGCAGACCGGCGCCACCGTGGGCAGCTTCGTCGCCTTCGTCACCACCATGCTGCAGATGGTGGCGCCGGTGAAGCACCTGTCGGACGTGACGGCGCAGCTCACACGCGGCATGGCCGCACTCGAGCGCGGTCTGGAGTTGCTGGACCACAGCCCGCCCGAGCACGGCGGCACGCACGATGCCGGCCGCGCACGCGGCGACATCGCCCTGCACGACGTGACCCTGAGTTACCGCGACGACCAGCAACCAGCGCTGCTGGGGCTGGACCTGCACATCCCGCCGGGCCAGACGGTGGCACTGGTGGGCCCCAGCGGCGCCGGCAAGAGTTCACTGATCCACCTGCTGCCGCGTTTCCTGGAACCCACCGACGGTCGCATCGAACTCGACGGCGTGCCGCTGCCGCAGTGGAACATGCAGGCGCTGCGAAGGCAGTTCGCGCTGGTGAGCCAGGACGTGGTGCTGTTCAACGACACGGTGGCCGCCAACGTGGCACTGGGCAGCGACGAGGCCGAACCCGACCGCGAGCGCGTGCGCGCGGCGCTGCGCGGCGCCCACCTGCTCGACTTCGCGCTCGGCCTGCCGCAAGGCCTGGACACTCCAGTGGGCCACAACGGCAGCCAGCTCTCGGGCGGCCAGCGCCAGCGCCTGGCGATCGCCCGCGCGCTGTACAAGAACGCGCCGGTGCTCATCCTCGACGAGGCCACGTCGGCGCTCGACAGCGAGAGCGAACGCGCGGTGCAGGCCGCGCTGGACGAGCTCATGCGTGGCCGCACCACCCTGGTCATCGCCCATCGGCTGTCCACCATCGAGCATGCCCACCGCATCGTCGTGCTCGACGCCGGCCGCATCGTCGAACAAGGCACGCATGCCGAGCTGCTGGCCCGCGGCGGCGCCTACGCGCGGCTGCATGCGCTGCAATTCCGAACCTGAACAGGAGCGATCCCATGAACGCCATCAGCCGCTACCCCGTGCCCGAACTGGCCGACCTGCCCGACGACATGCGCACGCGCATCCTGGAGGTGCAGCACAAGGCCGGCTTCGAACCCAACGTCTTCCTCGCACTGGCGCATCGCCCGGCCGAGTGGCGCGCGTTCATGGCCTACCACGACGCCTTGCTGATGAAGGACACCGGCTCGCTGACCAAGGGCGAGCGCGAGATGATCATCGTGGCCACGTCGGCGGCCAACCAGTGCCTGTACTGCGTGGTGGCGCACGGTGCCATCCTGCGCGTGTACGAGAAGAAGCCCCTCATCGCCGACCAGGTGGCAGTCAACTACCGCAAGGCCGACATCCCGCCGCGGCAGCGCGCCATGCTCGACTTCGCGATGAAGGTCTGCCTGCGCTCGCAGGAGATCGACGAGGCCGACTTCGCCGCGCTGCGCGCGCACGGCTTCGACGACGAGGACATCTGGGACATCGGCGCCATCACCGCGTTCTTCGGACTGTCCAACCGCATGGCCAACCTCAGCGGCATGCGGCCCAACGACGAGTTCTTCCTGATGGGTCGCGTGCCGCGCGAGAAGAAGTAGGCATGCACGCCTCATCCGACAACGCCAAGCCCGAGGACGGGCCTGCCCGCGCGCCCTCCCGTTTTCCGCGCCGCAGCGAGCTCGAGCTGCACCAGGAGTTGCACGCCCGGCCGGCATTGCTGGCGCGTTCGCCCTGCGTGGTGTCGTACTGGGTGCAGACCGAGATGTCGGCCGCGCGCTGCGATGCAGCGCTTGCCGCGCTGTGCCTGGGACTGGGCCAGCGCGTGCCGGTGCCCGGCGAGCGCCACCTCGTGGTGTCCGGGGCCGACTTCGTCGTCAAGTTCGAGCGCCACGGCGAGTTCGTGAGCTGGCAGGTGAACCGACCGCTGCAGGTGGACACACAGCCCGACGATGCCGCGCTGCGCGCGGTGATGCAGGACGCCAGCGCCGTGACACGCCTGCCCGACGCCTTTGTGACCGAACTCGGCGCCGCCGATTCCGGCCGCATGATCGCCGCGGCACATGTGGTGATGCTGCACGCCCACGACAGCGACGAGATGTTGCGCCGCTGCCGAACGCTGCTCGCAGCGCAGGCCGGCCCGATCGGCAGCGACGACGCCGCGCCGCTGATGGGTGCCTTCATCGGCGATGCACGCCGCGCCGCCCTGCTCACCCACCTGGGGCTGGGGCGCGACGGTTTCACCCGCTTCGTGGTGCTCGACTTCGGCCTGCCGCCCGACCAGGCCGCCCGCGAGGCGCAGCGGCTGTGCGAGATCGAGGCCTACCGCATGCTGGCGATGCTGAGCTTTCCGCTGGCGCAGCGCGAGGCCACGCAGCTGGCGCAGCTCGAGCAGGCACTGCAAGGCACGGTGGACGCCATGGCCAACGACAGTGCCCACGACGACGCCCAGGCCTTCGAAGCGCTCACGCGGCTGGCCGCCGAGGTCGAGCACGCCACTGCGCGCACCCGCTATCGCTTTTCGGCAACGCGAGCCTATCGTGCCATCGTGGACCAGCGCCTGGCCGACCTGCGCGAGCAACGCATCGCCGGCGTGCAAACGCTGTCGGGCTTCCTGTCACGCCGCTTCACGCCGGCGATGGCCCTGTGCGACAGCACCGACCGCCGCCTCACTGACCTGGGTGAGCGCATCGCCCGCGCCACCAGCCTGGCGCGCGTTCGCCTGGAAGCGCGGCGCGAACAGGGCAACCAGGAACTGCTGCGCGCGCTGGCGCAGCGCCAGAAGCAGCAACTGCAGCTGCAGCAGACCGTCGAGGGTCTGTCGGTGGTGGCCATCAGCTACTACGCCCTGGGGCTGGTGGGCTACCTGGCCAAAGCCGCAGCCAAGGCCCTTCCGGGCCTAGCCTTGCTGCAACCCGATCTCGCCGTGGGCGTCGCGGTGCTGCCGGTGGTGGCCGGGGTGGCCTGGTTCATCCACCGGCTGCGCAGCCACTGGGCCTGACCGGCCGGGCGGGCGTGACGGTCGATGCGCGCCGCAGTCAGGCCCCGTCTTCGCGCACGCGATGGGCGTGCAGCGCCTCGAAGATAGGGGCATCGCTGAAGCGAAAGAGATCGAGCCGCGACGCCGCATCGGCCTGCGCCGCGTACGGCAGCCACGACGGCACCACGAACAGATCGCCGCGCTGCACCGACCAGCTGCGCTCGCCCACACGCACCGTGCCTCGGCCATCGAACACCTGGAAGACTGCGGAGCCCACCTCGCGCCGCGACCGGGTCTGGGCGCCGGGGCGCAGCCGGTGCATTTCGGCACGGATGGTGGGCAGCACGTCGGCACCAGTGGTGGGGTTGGTGTAGCGCACCGCGGCATGGCCGGGCGACAGCGTCGCGGCATGGCCCTCGGCCTCGAGCGCGAGCTGCTCGTCGAGGGCACGATCGGTGTCGGCCCAGCGATAGACCAGCAGCGGCGTACCCGGCTGTGCCCCCGCCTGCGACACCGGACGCAGCCCGGGGAAGCCCCACAGGCGCTCGGAACGCGAGCGCAGCGGCGTCGTGCGTTCGGCAGGCGGCAGCGATTCACGACCGAATTCGAAGAACTGCGATTCCGAGTAATACGCAAACGGAATGTCCAGCCCGTCGATCCAGGCCATCGGCCGGTCGGCCGCATTCAGGTGCGCATGCCAGTTCCATCCCGCCTGCGGCAGGAAGTCGCCGCGCGCCATGCGCACCGAGTCGCCATTGACCACCGTCCACACGCCCTCGCCCTCGACGACGAAGCGAAACGCATGTTGCGTGTGGCGATGCTCGGGTGCGTCCTCGCCCGGCATCAGGTACTGGATGGCGGCCCACAGCGTGGGCGTGGCATACGGTCGCCCGCCCAGCGAGGGGTTGGCCAGCGCGATCGCCCGACGCTCGCCGCCACGGCCCACCGGCACCAGCTGGCCGGCCTGCTCGGCCAGCGCCAGCAGGCGCTCCCAGCGCCACACGTGCGGTGCAGCCTGGCTGCGCGGCTGCTGCGGCATCAACTCGCCGATGCCGGTCCACAGCGGCACCAGCAGCTCGCGCTCGAAGCCGTGGTAGAGCGCCTGTAATTGCGGCGAGGGTTCTGGTTGCCCAGGCCCGGCGCGCATCGTCAGGTGCACCGGGGAGTTCGCAATCGTGTCGTCCATGGTCGTCGCTCCCGTCACGCCGGATCGGCTTCGGCCACATGCAACACGATCTCGCCCACACCTTCGATGTGCCCGTCGATACGGTCACCCGGGCGCACCGGGCCCACACCCTCGGGCGTGCCGGTGTAGATCAGGTCGCCGGGCTGCAGGTGATAGTAGGTGGACAGATCGGCGATCAGCTCGGGGATGCTCCAGATCAACCGCGCGACGTCGGAGCGTTGCCGCACCTGGCCATTCACCTGCAGCGCGATCTCGCCACGCTCGATCACCACGCCCGGCATCGGCACCACCTCGGAGATGACCGCTCCGTGCTCGATGTCCTTGCCCAGGTCCCAGGGCCGGCCCTTGTCGCGCGCTGCCAGTTGCAGGTCGCGCCGTGTCATGTCCAGGCCGCAGGCGTAGCCGTACACCAGCCGATGCGCATCGGCCTGCGCCACCCGGAACCCTGGCGCGCCGATCACGACCACCAGCTCCATTTCATGGTGGTAGTCGGCCGTGCCCGGCGGGTAGGGCACGCGGGCGCCGGACGCCACCAGCGCCGATGGCGACTTGGTGAAGTAGAACGGCGCCTCGCTGGCCTTGTCCACCGGGCGTCCCATCTCGATGGCGTGGGCGTGGTAGTTGCGACCCACGAAGAACAGGCGGTTCACCGGTGCACGGCTCGTCTGGCCGCGCACGGCCAGGGTGGGAACGGCCGGG
>Ga0073899_10002668_pt1 | contig 15958 bp, 14 predicted proteins | sample KloWWTmetaKNB5Ph_FD_88975 | JGI IMG/M metagenome (GOLD analysis project Ga0073899, IMG submission 88975) | Active sludge microbial communities from Klosterneuburg, Austria, studying microevolution and ecology of nitrifiers - Klosterneuburg... | ecosystem: Engineered > WWTP > Aerobic digester >...
AAATCGGTGGCCGGGGCATCGGCGTCGAACCCCGTAGGCGCAGGTTCTGCACCGCGCTGACGCTCCAGGGACTGCACCGCATGCAGCGCCACCAGGGCGTTGCGATGGATGCGCACGAAGGGCTGGCCTTCCAGGCGGGCTTCCAGGTCGGCCAGCGAGTCGTCCAGCAACCAGCTGCGCCGGGCGGTGCGCAGGGTGACGTACTTCTGCTCCGCCTTGAGGTAGAGCACCTCGGACAACGGGACGCGCACGCGTTCGCCGCGATCGGTGACGACCAGCACCGGTGCCCCCGCGGATTCCACCGGTTCCATCGCCGACCGGGAAGCCACCGGCCCTGCGACCGTCGCCCCGGCCGACGCAGCCCATGGGGCAGCAGCAGGCTGCACGCTTCCCCGGTCACGCTCGAGCCAGGCGGCCGCCCGGGCCAACGCCTCCTGCAGACGGGCGCGGCGCACCGGCTTGGTGAGGTAGTCGATGGCCTGAACCTCGAAGGCCTGCAGCGCATGTTCCGCGTGAGCGGTGACAAAGACCACCGCCGGCCGAGGTGAGGTCAGCTGCAGGCGGCGGGCCAGCTGCATGCCGTCCAGACCCGGCATGTGGATGTCCAGCAGCAGCAGGTCGGCGCGCTGCTGGGACAGCCACTGCAGCGCCTGGGCCGCATGGGCCGCCTCGCCCACCAAGCGACCGGGCGGGCTGATGCAGTCGGCCAGCAGGCTGCGCAGGCGCAGCCGGGCCAGTTCCTCGTCGTCGACGATCAACACCCGCAGTGGCTCCACAAGCCCTCCTTCTCAGGCCTGCGCGGACTGCAGCGGCACGGCGATGCGCACCCGGTACCGGCCGCCTTCGATCTCGCCGGCCTCGAAGCGCATCGTCACATCGTGCAGCAGGAACAGGCGTTCGCGCACGTTGTGCAGCGCCATGCCCTGCCCCCGGCGGGTCGGCCCCTGCGGCAGGGTGTTGGTGATCGAGATCAGCACCTGACCCCGGTGCACCTGGGTCCGGATGTGCAGGTCCCCGCCTCGATCGGCAGGTTCAACGCCGTGGCGCACCGCGTTCTCCACCAGCGGCTGCAACAGCAGGGATGGCACCCGTGCCGGTGCGGCCGCTCCGTCCAGGGCCCAATGCACCCGCATGCGCCGACCGAAGCGCACCTGCTCGATGGCCAGGTAGCGCCGCGCGAGTTCGATCTCCTCGCCCAGCGACACCTGCTCACCCGCATCGGCCAGTGCGGCCCGGAAGAGCTCAGACAGGTCCTCCAGCACCTCTTCGGCCCGATGCGGATCCACCCGCACCAGCGCAATCGCGCTGTTGAGGGCGTTGAAGAGGAAGTGCGGCCGGATGCGCGACTGCAGCTCTGCCAGCCGGGCCTGGGTGGCTGCCGGCAACCGCAGGCGCTGGCGCAGGTGCAGCCAGTACAGCACCACCGTGGCCAGCAGCGTGCCGATCAGACCCACCGCCAGCCAGGCCAAGGTGGGCAGGGCCGCGCCCGCATCGTCACCCAGCCGGCGGCTGAACAGCATCAAAAGCCCCTGCCCTGCCAACGCGCAGGCGGCGCCCCAGGCCCCCACCCCCCCCCATTGCGCCCAGGCCGGCCACAGGCCCCAGATCTGCCGGGCCGCGCACAATCCGGCCAGCCAGGCCAGGGTGGCCGGCAACAAGCCCAGCGTGGCGAAGGAAAGGTTGAACAGCCAGTCCGCCAGGCCGGGCGAGCCCAGCGCCATGCCGAGGCCGAAGACCCCGTGCACCAGCAGCACGGTGCGCAGCAGCAGGCCGCCCTGGCACACCTCCAGCCAATCCGAGCGGACCCGGGCCTGCAGGCGCGGTCGCTCCAGCCCGGAGGGCGTGAGGTGTCGGGAATCGTTGGCCTCGTCGGCACGTGCACGCCAGGCAGGCCAACGCAGGCCTGCACCTTCGGACGCTGCAGCGGGCTGCGGCGGATCGGCCAGCAGGCTGTCCAGCCAGGAGGAGGGGCCGGCATCCTCCAACGGCAGCGGCGCGGATGGCCGCACCTCAGGGGTACGACCCGGAGCGGCTGGCGTGGCGGACGCGGCAGGAGGCGGCGGGACCGGAACGTCGGACATCGGGACGGATCTCTACAATCCGGCCCATTGTCTGCCATCGCCACGGCCCCGCTGTGGCGGTGTTGCCTGAGGTTGCAAAACCACGGCCCCTGTGACACCCGGCGAACGCATGGCCGATGCCGTGCCTGTCCGCACCCGGGCAGGCAGCGTTTTCCGCCTTCCTCTTCCACCTCAGTCCGACCCCACGTGAGCACCCACCAACTCGACAAGAAGGCACAAGCCTGGTCCGCCCTGTTCTCCGAGCCGATGAGCGAGCTGGTCAAGCGCTACACCGCCAGCGTGTTCTTCGACAAGCGCCTCTGGCAGGCCGACATCGAGGGCAGCCTGGCCCATGCCGAGATGCTGGCCGCCCAAGGCATCATCGCGGCGCAGGACCTGGCACAGATCCAGCACGGCATGGCGCAGATCCGCAGCGAGATCGAATCCGGCGCCTTCGAGTGGAAACTCGAGCTGGAGGACGTGCACCTGAACATCGAGGCCCGCCTGACCCAGCTGGTGGGCGACGCCGGCAAGCGCCTGCACACCGGCCGCAGCCGCAACGACCAGGTCGCCACCGACGTGCGGCTGTGGCTGCGCGGCGAGATCGACCAGATCGCCACCCTGCTGGCGGACATGCAGCGCGCCCTGGTGCATGTGGCCGCGCAGAACGTGGACGTCATCCTGCCCGGCTTCACCCACCTGCAGGTGGCTCAGCCGGTGAGCTTCGCCCACCACCTGCTGGCCTATGTGGAGATGTTTGCCCGTGACGCCGAACGGCTGGCCGACCTGCGCAAACGGGTCAACCGCCTGCCGCTGGGTTCGGCCGCACTGGCCGGCACCAGCTACCCGCTGGACCGCGAACGTGTGGCCCGCAACCTGGGCATGGTGGACGAGGCCGGCCGCCCGGCGGTGTGCCAGAACAGCCTGGACGCGGTGAGCGACCGCGACTTCGCCATCGAGTTCACCGGCTTCGCCTCACTGGTGATGGTGCACGTGTCGCGCCTGGCGGAGGAGATCGTGGTCTGGATGAGCCAGAACTTCGGCTTCATCAACCTCAGTGACCGCTACTGCACCGGCTCGTCGATCATGCCGCAGAAGCGCAACCCGGACGTGGCCGAACTGGCGCGCGGCAAATCCGGCCGCGTGATCGGCCACCTGATGGGCCTGATCACCCTGATGAAGGGCCAGCCGCTGGCCTACAACAAGGACAACCAGGAAGACAAGGAGCCGCTGTTCGACACGGTGGACACCGTCAAGGACACGCTGCGCATCATGGCCGAGATGATCGGCGGCGAAGTGGCGGCCGACGGCAGCCCGAATCCTCAAAGGACGCGCGGCCTGACCGTCAAGGCCGAGGCGATGCAGGCCGCCGCCCTGCGCGGCTACGCCACCGCCACCGACCTGGCCGACCACCTGGTCAAGAAGGGCCTGCCCTTCCGCGACGCCCACGAGGTGGTGGCGCATGCGGTGAAGGACGCCATCGCGCTGGGCAAGGACCTGTCCGAGCTGCCGCTCGAAACCCTGCAGGGCTACGACGCACGCATCACGGCGGACGTGCATGAGGCACTCACACTGAGCGGCTCGCTCAACGCGCGCAACACGCTGGGCGGCACCGCGCCGGCGCAGGTGCGCACGCAGATCCAGCGGCACCAGGCCAGACTGGGTTGACATTGCGCGGCTGATCCCGGTCACGCGGGCTCAGTGACCCGGCTGTCAGAATGCGCTGGTGAAGTCACGCCGCCCGCTCCTGCTCGCCCTGCCCGTCCTGGCCCTGGTCCTGGCTGCAGGCACCTGGGCCTGGCGACAGCGCACACCGGAGGTTTCGGCCGTGCAGGTCGCGCCCGCCCCGCTGCTGCGCAGCCTGCAGTTCTCTGCCCGGGTGGCCACCGCGGCGCGGGTGGAGCTGGGCAGCACCCTCACCGGCCGGGTGGTGGAGGTGCAGGTGCAGGAAGGCCAGGCGGTGCGCCGCGGTGAACTGCTGCTGAGCCTGGAAACCGACGAGCTGCAGGCCACGCTGGCCCAGGCCCAGGCCGCCGAGAGGCAGGCGCAGGCCCGTCTGGCGGGCCTGCGCGGCAGCGGCCGCAGCGCGGCGCAAGCCAGCGTGGCGCAGGCTGAATCGGTGCTGCTTGCAGCCCAGGCCGAGCTGCAGCGCAGCCGCGAGCTGATCGCACAGGGTTTTCTCAGCCCCAGCCGGCTGGACGAAGCCCGGCGTGCCGAGGCAGTGGCCCGCGCCCAGCTCGATGCGGCACGGGCCCAGGCCGGCGCCCTGGCCGACGAAGGCAGCGACGTCGCCCAGGCCCAGGCGGCGCAGGTTCAGGCCCGCGCCGCGGTGCTCACTGCCCAGGCCAGACTGGCGCAGACCCAGCTGCGCGCCCCCGCCGACGCCCGGGTGCTCGACCGCCTGGCCGAACCCGGGCAGATCGTGCAGCCCGGCAAGGCGCTGCTGGCGCTGGCGCTGCAGGGCCCGCTGGAACTGGTGGCCCAGGTGGACGAGCGTTACCTGGAGCAGCTCGCACCCGGGCAGCCTGCCGCCGTACTGGCCGATGCCTACCCGGACCGCCGCTTTGCGGCCCGGTTGCAGCGCATTGCCCCGCTGGTGGACGCGCAGCGCGGTGCGGTGGAGGTGCGTCTGCGGCCAGAGCTGCCGCTGCCGGACTTCCTGCGCGAGGACATGACGCTGTCGGTGGAAGTCGAAACCGCCCGCCGCGAGCGGGTGCTGGCCCTGCCGGCCGAAGCGCTGCGCAGCGCCGCCGGAGCTGGAGCTGGAACCGAACGCGCCACCGTCTGGCGCCTGACCGAAGGCCGGGTGGAAGCGCGCGAGATCCGCGTCGGCCTGCGCACGCTGGCCGCCGTGGAGGTGACCGAGGGCCTCGCCACGGGCGACGTCGTCCTGGTCGGCGCTTCACCTCCCCCGGGCAGCCGGGTACGTGCGGTGATCCGCACGGTCGAGGCCCTGTCGCAGCCCCGCAAGCCAGGCAGCGCGGGAGATGCCGGCAGCGCCCTGACCAACGCCATGGGCCGCTGAGCCGCCACCGCACGGGCCGCCACGATGTTGCGCTTCACCGACTGGCTGGGCTTCGAGCGCCGCGTGGCACTGCGCTTCCTGATCGAAGGGCGCATGCAGAGCCTGCTGATCATCATCGGCGTGGCCGCGGGGGTGGCAGTGGTGGCCTACATCTCCGCGCTGATCAGCGGCCTGCAGGCCAACACCCTGGCCAAGACGCTGGGCGCGCAGGCCCATGTCACCGTCAAGCCGCTGGATGACGAGGTCACCCCGGCCGCGCTGGCGGCCTCCGGCGTGGTCCGCATGACGCAGACCCAGCCGCGCGCCCAGCGCACCCGCTCCATCGGCAACTGGCAGGCCCTGCTGCCGCTGCTGGAGGCCCTGCCGGAGGTGGCTGCGGTCTCGCCGATGGTGTCCGGCGCCGCCCTGGCCCTGCGCGGCGAGGCCAGCCGCTCCGTGGCGCTGATGGGCGTGGAGCTGGAACGTTACGACCGCATCATCGGCCTGCGCAGCAAGGTGGTGGCCGGCGAGGCCCGCATGGGGCCGGGTGAAGGGCTGATCGGCCGCGAGCTGGCCGAAGACCTGGGCGTGCGGGTGGGTGATCGCATCTCGGTCAGCACCGGCGCCGGGGCCAGCGCGGTGACGGACACCCTGCATGTCACCGGCCTGGTGGACCTGGGTGTGCGTGACCTGAACCGCCGCACCGTGCTGCTGCCGCTGCGTGCGGCCCAGAGCCTGCTGGACCTGCCCGGCGGGGCCACGGTGCTGGAGCTGGCGCTGCACGACGTCTGGTCCGCCCAGGACCTGGCCGACCGGCTGCGCGCGCGCCTGCCCTTCGAGGTGGAGAGCTGGCAGCAGGCCAACGCCCAGCTGGTCTCGGCGCTGAACGCCCAGTCGGTCAGCACCGGGCTGATCCGCGGCGTGGTGATGGTGGTGGTGGTGCTGGGCATCGCCAGCGTGCTGGTGGTGTCGGTGGTGCAGAAGCAGCGCGAGATCGGCATCCTGCGCGCCATGGGCGCCACACGTGGCCAGATGCTGCGGGTGTTCCTGCTGCAGGGTGCCGTCGTCGGTGGCATCGGCTCGCTGCTGGGGGTGGTGCTGGCGTCGGCGCTGGTCTGGGCGTTCGTCAACTTCGTGCGCGGCTCGGACGGCGCACCGCTGTTCAACATCGTGCTGGCCCCCGGCCTGGCCCTGCGCATCGCTGCACTGGCCACCGTCTGCGGCATCCTGGCCGCGGTGGCGCCGGCACGCCGGGCTGCCCGGCTGGACCCGGCGCAGGCCATCCGGCTGTGAGGGTGCGCCGGCCATGAACCCCACCGCAGGCCCCGCACTGATCGAACTTTCCGACCTGCGCAAGACCTACAACCCCGGCCGCCCCAACGAGGTGGAGGTGCTGCACGGTCTGGCCCTGCGCCTGGGCCAAGGCGAGTTCGCGGCGCTGATCGGCCCCTCCGGCTCCGGCAAGAGCACCCTGTTGAACGTGATCGGCCTGCTCGAGCGGCCCAGCAGTGGCAGCTACCGCATCCAGGGCGAGGAGATGGTCGGCCTGGACGACGAGGGCCTGACCCGCCAGCGCCGCCGCACGCTGGGCTTCGTGTTCCAGTTCCACCACCTGCTGCCGGCCTTCAGCGCGCTGGAGAACGTGACCCTGCCGGTGCTGATGCGCGAGGGCCGCGTCGAGCGCCGCCACCTGGAGCGTGCCCGCGCCCTGCTGGACGCGGTGGGCCTGGCCCAGGCGATGGACCACCGACCGGGTGAACTCTCCGGCGGCATGCAGCAGCGTGTGGCGATCGCCCGTGCGCTGGTGCTGCAGCCCCCGCTGGTGCTGGCCGACGAGCCCACCGGCAACCTCGACCGCGGCAGCTCCGACGAGGTCTTCGCCCTGCTGCGGCGCATGCACCGGGAGCTGGGCACCTCCTTCCTGATCGTCACCCACGACCCCCGCCTGGCCGAACGCTGCGACCGGCTGGTGGAACTCGTGGATGGGCGCATCGAGCGCGACCAGAAAACCGACCTGGGAGCCGAGCAGAGTCGTGAAGGGGCTGCCCTGGCGACCTCTTCCTGAACCTCAGCCGGACCTTGCTGTTGCTGCAGCGGCGGCCAGCCGCGATCAGACCCTGAAGGCGCCGACCACCTGCACCAGTTGCTGCGCCTGCTGGCGCAGGCTGCCGGCCGCGGCGGCGCTCTGCTCCACCATGGCGGCGTTCTGCTGGGTGGCCTGGTCCATCTGGCCGACCGCCTGGCTGACCTGGTTCACCCCTTCGCTCTGCTCGCGGCTGGCCAGGCGGATCTCGCCCACCAGGTTGGCCACATGCTGGATGGAACCGACCACGTCGCCCATGCTGCGCCCCGCCTCGTCCACCAGGCGGGCACCGGCATCCACCCGCTCGACGCTGGCCTGGATGAGTGACTTGATCTCGCGGGCCGCATCGGCGCTGCGCTGCGCCAGCGAGCGCACCTCGCCGGCCACCACCGCAAATCCGCGGCCGCTCTCGCCGGCGCGGGCGGCTTCCACCGCGGCGTTGAGCGCCAGGATGTTGGTCTGGAAGGCAATGCCGTCGATCACGCCGATGATGTCGGCGATCTTCTTGGAGCTGCCGTCGATCTCGCGCATCGTCCCCACCACCTGTTGCACCACCTCGCCGCTGCGGCGCGCCACCTCGGCAGCCTGGGTGGCCTCCTGGCTGGCCCGCTCGGCGTGCTGCGCGGTCTGAGCCACGGTGGCGCCCAGTTCCTCGGCGCTGCTGGCGGTCTGCTGCAGGCTGGCGGCCGTCTGCTCGGTGCGGTGGCTCAGGTCGGTGCTGCCGGCAGCCACTTCGGAGGCCGCCGTGTCGATGGTCTGCGCCGCCTCGCGCACCTGGCCGATCACGGCCGACAGGCTGAGCTGCATGGCCTGCATCTGCGCCAGCACCACGCCGATCTCATCGCGACCATCGACCGGCACGGCATGCGACAGGTCACCCTGTGCAATCGCCTGGGCCGCCTGACCCGCCTGCTCCAGCCCAGCGCGCAAGCGGCGCATCATGGCCACGGTGATCCAGGAGCCCGGCAAGCCCATCAGCAGCGCCAGCCCGGCATAGGCCCACAGCAGCTGGTTGCTCAGCGCCAGGGCGGCCGAGGCTGCGGCATCGGCGGCCTGGTCCTGGTGCTCGATGGCCGCCCGCAGGGCCTTCATCAGCGCCTCGCCTTCCGTGCGGCCGGCCACCAGGTAGGTCTGCATCACCGCCGGCGTGAATTCCTCGCGACCCACGCCTTCCAGCGCGGCATCGGCCTTGGCAACCCAGGCCTTGCGGGCGGCGCTCACCGCATCGATCAGACTGCGCTCCTGCGCGTCCAGGTCCGCTGCCTGCAGGCGCTGCCAGGCCTGGTGGGTGGCCTCACGCCGCTGGGTGTAGCGCTTCAGGTGCAATTCCAGCCCATGGTCATGCAGGCCATGCAGCGCGCCGCCGGGATCGTGCTGGAACATCAGCAGCAACTCGGTGCGGTTGGCCTGCACGTTCTCGATCATGGTGTGCAGTTGCTCGGAACGCAGCATGCGCACGTCGTGCACCTCACGCAGGTCGGCCGCACCCCGCGACAGGCCCCAGGCGCCCAGGCCGGCAAGAATCAGGAAAGCAGCCCAGAAGGCCAGGACGGTGCCAACGAGCAAGTAGGTGAGCTTGATGTTTTTCATGAGGTCCATCGGGTCATACGCAGGGGATACATCGGCCGTTTCCGCCGGAACTGAAGAAGCTCCCGGTCTGACTACACTGCGCGCCCGTCCCACTGGTTTTTCCGTCCCTACGAGGCCACACCGACGCCGTTCAACCCCATGGATGCCGCCTTCCCCCTCCCCGCCCAGTGTCTGGCCACCGCCCTGAGCCCTGCGTTCACCGCCTGGGGCAGTGCCTTCACCTGGCTGGAACTGCTGGCCTGCCTGTTGTCGTTGGGGATGGTGTGGGCCAACCTGCGGGTGTGGGTGGTGGCCTGGCCGCTGGCCATGGCGGCATCGGCGCTGTACCTGCTGTTGTTCTGGGATGCCCGGCTCTATGGCGACGCGCTGCTGCAGGTGGTCTTCATCGCGGTGGCCGGCTGGGGCTGGTGGCAGTGGCGGCGTGGTCGCAGCGAGTCCGGTGCGCCGCTGATGGTGCGTTCGTTGGGTGCACGTTCGCGCCTGCTGCTGCTGGCCGGCGGGCTGCTGCTGTGGCCGCTGGTGGGCGTCATTCTCTGGCAGTTCACCGACAGCGACGTGCCCTGGTGGGACGCCTTCCCCACCGCCTTCAGCCTGGTCGGCCAGTGGCTGCTGGGGCGCAAGTACGTCGAGAACTGGCCGGTGTGGCTGCTGGTCAATCTGGTGGCCACCGCGCTGTTCGCCTTCAAGGGCCTGTGGCTGACGGTGGGGCTCTACGCCCTTTTTGCGCTGCTGTCGGTGATGGGCTGGCGGGCCTGGCGGCAACTGGACCGCGCACGGATCGGGGCCGCATGAGCCTCGCCTGCACCTCCATGCGACCTGTGGGTCCGGCCCGCGTGCTGGCCCTGCTGGGGGCAGAGAGCACCGGCAAGTCCACCCTCGCGGCCCAGCTGACCGAGGCACTGTCGAACCGCGGCCTGCGCGTACTCCAGGTGAAAGAGTACCTGCGGGAGTTCTGTGACCACGCCGGTCGCACACCGCTGCGGTCGGAGCAAGCGGCGATCGCTGCCGAACAGTCCCGCCGCATCCAGGCCGCCGCCGCACCCACCGACGATTCGCCCGCGCCGGACTGGGTGGTGGCCGACACCACGGTGCTGCTGACCGCCGTCTACAGTGAAACGGTGTTCGGCGACCGAAGCCTCTACTCCGAGGCGGTGCAGGTGCACGCCCGCCAGGTCGACCTGACCCTGCTGACCGCGCTCGACCTGCCCTGGCAGGCCGACGGTCTGCAGCGGGACGGCCCGCAGGTGCGCGCCCCCGTGGATGCGCTGCTGCGCAGCGCGCTGGTGCAGGCCGGCATCGGTTTTTCAGTGGTGGCCGGCCACGGTCCGCAGCGCCTGGCGGCAGCCATGGCGGCCTGGTCGGCGCACGAACGCAGCAGCGCCGCGCCCACAGCCCCCGGCAGCCGCCGTTGGCGCCACTGGTGCGCCCGCTGCGGCGATCCGGACTGCGAGCGGCATCTGTTCAGTTCCGCCCTGCGGGGCTGAACCGGTGAACGGTCGGCGGCCGCCTGCTTTCAGCGGCCGTCGGGCTGCGCCGCCTCCAGGCGTTCCCGGCTGTCCAGGCCGTCCAGCCAGTCCATCTCGGCCGCAGTGAAACCGGCACGCCGCCGTGCCTCGCGGTTGAACGGCGGCTTGAGTCGGGGCGCAGCGTAGCGGGCGGCCAGTTCGGCGTAACCGGCCATCGGATCACGGCCTTCGCGCTCGCAGGCCCAGCGGTACCAGTGGTTGCCGATGGCCACGTGGCCCACCTCGTCGCGCAGGATCACGTCCAGCACCGACACGGCGGCCGGGTCGCCGGCCTGCTTCAGCTTGGCCTGGATGCCGGGGGTCACGTCCAGCCCGCGCGCCTCCAGCGTGCGCGGGACCAGGGCCATGCGGGCGGTGAAGTCGGCGCGGGTCTTGACCGCCATCGACCACAGGCCGTCGTGCGCCCCGAAGTCGCCGTAGGCATGGCCCAGAGTGGCCAGGTGGTCAGCCACCAGCCAGTGGTGGGTGGCCTCCTCGTCGGCCACCCGCAGCCAGTCCAGGTAGTAGGCCGCGGGCAGGCCGGCGAAGCGCCACACCGCGTCCAGCGCCAGGTTGATGGCGTTGAACTCGATGTGGGCGATGGCGTGCAGCAGCGCCGCGCGGCCCTCCCGGGTGAAGGGCGAACGCTGCGGCACCGCACCCGGCGGCACCAGCCGGGGCAGTGCCGGACGGCCGGGCGCACCCGCAGGCTCGGCCAGTTCACGGGCCAGCGCCGCGGGGCCGACCTCCAGCCGGTCACGGTCGACCCAGAGGCGGTGCACCGCCTCGCATTTGGCGCGGGGGTCGGCAATGCACAAGGCCGCCAGGGCCGCAGGTCGGAGCTCCATCCCTACAATTCTGCCCCTTCCCCATACCGCCCAACCCATCCCCCCCCGGACCGGCCTCCGCCCGGCAGGAGCAGCAGCCCATGGCGATCTACCAACTCGGCGAGGACGTGCCCGAGATCCACCCCGACAGCTTCGTGGCCGACAGCGCCACGGTGATCGGCAAAGTGCACCTGGCCGAGGGCGCCAGCGTCTGGTTCGGCACCGTCATCCGGGGCGACACCGACCACATCCATATCGGCCGTGGCAGCAACATCCAGGACAACAGCGTCATCCACACCGACGCGGGCATCGAGGTGAAGATCGGTGAGAACGTCACCGTCGGCCACCAGTGTGTGCTGCACGGCTGCGAGATCGGCGACGGCTCGCTCATCGGCATCGGTGCGGTGGTGCTCAACGGTGCGAAGATCGGGCGCGGCTGCCTGGTGGGTGCCGGCTCGCTGGTCACCGAGGGCAAGGAGTTTCCCGACCACTCGATGATCCTCGGCAGCCCCGCGAAGGTCGTGAAGATCCTCTCTCCGGAACAGTCCATGCGCGTGGCGTTGGGTGCCGGCGCCTACACCGAACGCAGCCGCAGCTACCGCAGCGATCTGAAAAAGATCGGCTGACGCAGTCCCCTCAGTTTGACGAGGCAGCCCCATGGTTCCATCCCGCCCCCAACCCCGCATCAGCGCCGAATCGATCGACGGCGGCGAGCTGCACAAGTTCCTCTTCGAGGGCCTGCCGGTGCGCGGCATGCTGGTGCGCCTGACCGGTGCCTGGACCGAGATGCTGCAGCGCCGCGAGGCTGCCGGCGGCTACCCCGAGCCGGTGCGCCGCCTGCTGGGCGAGATGAGCGCAGCGGCGGTGCTGATGCAGTCCAACATCAAGTTCAACGGCGCGCTGATCCTGCAGATGCAGGGCGACGGCCCGGTCAATCTCGCGGTGGCGGAGGTGCAGCCCGACCTGGCCCTGCGCGCCACGGCCAAGGTGCAGGGTGAGGTGGCCAGCGATGCCGGCATCGAGGCCATGCTGAACGTGCACGGCAAGGGCCGCTGCGCCATCACCCTCGACCCCAAGGACCGCCAGCCCGGCCAACAGCCCTACCAGGGCGTGGTGCCGCTGCACGGCGACCACCATGAACCTCTGCAGCAGCTGGCCCAGGTGCTGGAGCACTACATGCTGCAGTCCGAGCAGCTCGACACCCGCCTGATCCTGGCGGCCGATGACCAGGTCGCCGCCGGACTTCTGATCCAGCGCCTGCCGGTCAAGGGCGAGCACAACCTGGCCGGCAGCGCCGGCGGGGCGGACGAGGACCAGATCGGCCGCAACGAGGACTACCTGCGCATCGCCACGCTGGCGTCGACGCTCAAGCGCGAGGAGCTGCTGAACCTGGACGTGGACACCCTGCTGCGCCGCCTGTTCTGGGAGGAGGACCTGCGCCGCTTCCCGGCCCAGACCGGCGAGGACGGCCCGCGCTTTGCCTGCACCTGCTCGGCCGATCGGGTGGCGCGCATGCTGCATGGCCTGGGCCACGATGAGGTGCAGTCCATCATCGCCGAACGCGGCGAGGTGGAGGTGGGCTGCGACTTCTGCGGCGCGCAGTACCACTTCGACGCGGTGGACGTGGCCAAACTCTTCATTCCCGCGGCCGACCAGGGGCCGGGCAGCGGCACGGTGCAGTGACCTCCCCGGCGGGAGCTGCATAGAATCGTCTCCATGGGCGCCATCGATGTTCCTCTGCTGGCCCGCCACCGCCTGAGTGTGGCGGAGTACTACCGCATGGCCGAGGCGGGCATCTTCCCGCCCGACGCCCGGGTGGAACTGATCGATGGGGAGGTGATCGACATGGCACCACAGAAGAGCCGGCATGCGTCAGCCGTCAGTTTCTTGCTGAACCACCTCGTCCGCTGCGTCGGCGACGCGGGTTGGGTGGTTTGCCAGGTTCCGCTGCACCTGTCCGAGAACAGCGAACCCGAACCCGACCTGATGCTGCTGCGCCCCCGCGCCGATCGTTACGCCGACGCCCATCCCAGGGCCGAGGATGTGCTGCTGCTGATCGAGGTGGCCGACAGCAGTGCCCGCTACGACCGCGAAGTCAAGCTGCCCCTGTATGCCCGCCACGGCGTGGCCCACGTCTGGCTGGTGGACCTGGAAGCCGGCCGGGGCCGGTTGCGCTTCTACAGCCGCCTGGAAGGCGGTGAATACAGCGACATCTCCTCCACCGAACACCCCGGGGTCACACCCCTGCCCGGGCTGAAGGGCATGGCGATCGACCTCAGCGGGCTGCTGGGCTGAGAGCCCGTCAACCTTCAGCCGACCAGCGCGCGCCGCAGCACCCGGGCGCAGAGGTCCACCGCGGTGTGGGCCTCATCAAGCAGCCGGCCCATGGTGATGAAGCCGTGGAGCTGGCGCTCGAAGCAGATGTACTGCGTGGGCGTGCCGGCAGCGCTGAGCCGGTCGGCGTACTGGCGACCCTCGTCGCGCAGCGGATCGAACCCCGCGGTGAGCACCAGCGCCGGCGGCAGGCCTTCCAGGTCCTCGCGCAGCAGCGGGGAAGCGCGCCAGTCGCTGTCCTGCCCCCGGTCCGGGATGTAGTGGCCACGGAAGTACGCGATGGTGTCGGCAGTGAGCAGGTAGCCCTGGCCATTGCTGCTGTGTGAGGGCGCCACCGCCCGCATGTCGGTGGCCGGGTAGATCAGCAGCTGGTGGCGCAACGCCACGCTGGCTTCACCCCGGGCGGCCGCGTCGCGCAGCGTGATCGCCACCACCGCCGCGAGGTTGCCGCCCGCGCTGTCGCCGCCCACCGCGATGCGGCTGGCGTCCAACCCCAACCCCACCGCCTGCTCCTGCACCCAGCGGGTGGCGGCCACGCAGTCTTCCACCGCCGCAGGGAAAACCGCCTCCGGCCCCAGCCGGTAGTCCACCGCCACCACGGCGCAGCCGCTGCCGTTGGCCAGCTGCCGGCACAGGCTGTCGTGGGTGTCCAGGTCACCGATGACCCAACCGCCACCGTGGAAGTACACCAGCACCGGCAGGACCCCGGCCTGCTGGGCCGCTTGCAGCGGGCGGTACAGCCGCGCCCGCAGGGCTCCCGCCGGACCGGGCAGGCTCAGCTCGCGCAGTTCGCCCACCGGCGCCGGATCGGGCTGGGAAAAGAAGCGCCGCTCCCGGTAGAAGCGCCGAGCCTCGGCCGGTGTCAGGGTGTGGGTGGGCGGCACACCGCGTGCCTCCATCAGGTCGAGCAGGGCACGCGCTTGGGGGTCGAGCATGGTCACCTCTTTCGGGGAGCCAGGGGAACAGGGGACGGTCAGGCCGACGGGATTGTGCCCAGGGCCTTGGCGCGGCGCACTGCGGAGGTGTCCCCCCCGTGAACCGGGGGAAGACGGCGATCGATGGGTGCGGCAGGGATCAGCCGCGCGGGTGGTGTCTGGCATGCAGCTGCTTGAGCCGCTCCCTGGCCACGTGGGTGTAGATCTGGGTGGTGGAGATGTCCGCATGCCCCAGCAGCAGCTGCACCACGCGCAGGTCGGCCCCGTGGTTGAGCAGGTGCGTGGCGAAGGCATGGCGCAGGGTGTGCGGCGACAGCGGTGCGGTGATGCCGGCGCGCTTCGCATGCTGCTTGACCAGGTGCCAGGCCATCTGCCTCGTCATGCCGGCCCCGCGTACGGTGACGAAGAGTTCGTCGCAGGCCCGCCCGGCCAGCAGCTGAGGGCGGGCCTCGGCCAGGTAACGCTCCACCCAGTCCCGCGCCACTTCGCCGAAGGGCAGCAGGCGTTCCTTGCTGCCCTTGCCGGTCACCTGCAGCACGCCGTCGTTCAGGCTCAGGTGCAGCAGTTTCAGGGTGGTGAGCTCCGTCACCCGCAGCCCGGCGGCGTACATGAGCTCGAACATCGTGCGGTCGCGCAGGCCCAGCGGCGTGGTCAGGTCCGGCGCCGCCAGCAGGGCTTCCACCTGCGCCTCGCTGAGGCTGTGCGGCAGCCTCAGCGGCTGGCGCGCGGCGGCCAGGCGCAGCGTCGGGTCGGCGCTGCAGAGGTGCTCACGCAGCGCCCAGCGGTAGAAGCGCTTGAACACCGTCAGCCGCCGGTTGGCGGTGGTGGCTCGGGTCGCGGCATGGCGGGCGGTGATGTAGGCCAGCAGGTGGCTCTCGCGCAGCTCGTTGAGGCGCGGTGCGGCCTCCCCGGTCAGGTGGGCATCGGCCTGGGGCAGCCACGCGGCCAGCGCGCTCAGGTCACGCCGGTAGGCCGCCAGGCTGTTGGCGGCCAGGCCGTCCTCCAGCCACAGCGCATCGATGAAGCGGTCGATCAGCGCCTGGTCGGCCGGCCGCAGTGCCATCAGAACCTGTGAATGAACCGGCCGTGACCGAGGGACGCGTCCACGGGTGTCCGATCGAGGCGCAAAGCACAGCCATAGCTCGGGCTATGGCGAGCATTTGCAACGAAGAGCGGGCGCCTGTGGGTGTGGACAGCGGGCATGGAGGGTTCGTTCACAGGTTCAGTCCAGCTGGAGCTTCTGCTGCTGGACCACCTTCTTGTAGACCTCGAATTCGGCCTTGATCTGGTCCGCGAACTGCTCCGGCGTATTGGCCACGATGACCGAGCCGGTGTCCTCGATGCGCTTCTTCACCGCCGGCTCCTCCAGCGTCTTCTTTACCGCAGCGCTGACCTTCTCGACCACCTCCTTGGGCAGGCCCTTGGGGCCGAGCACGCCGTAGTAGGCCATGCGGTTGACCGGCTCCAGCCCCACCTCCTTGAAGGTCGGGATGTTCGGCAGCACCGCCAGGCGGGTGGGAGCGGCCACCACGATCGGAATCAGCCGGCCGTCCTTGATGAAGGGCAGCGCCGAGGGCAGGTTGTCGAAGATGATCGGCACCTGGCCGGCCACGGTGTCGT
>Ga0073899_10002672_pt1 | contig 15945 bp, 14 predicted proteins | sample KloWWTmetaKNB5Ph_FD_88975 | JGI IMG/M metagenome (GOLD analysis project Ga0073899, IMG submission 88975) | Active sludge microbial communities from Klosterneuburg, Austria, studying microevolution and ecology of nitrifiers - Klosterneuburg... | ecosystem: Engineered > WWTP > Aerobic digester >...
CGCAATTACCTGCGTCTCGAGGTCCTGCCCGCGCTGCGGCAGCGTTGGCCTGCAGTCGCCGCGACCGCAGGACGTGTGGCCCGCTACGCCTGCGACGCGCTCGCAGCCGAGGCTGCCTGCGTTGCTGACGACCTGCCGCGGGTCCTGGCCGGCACTGCGATCGAACTCGGCGCGCTGCAGGCGCTGCCCGAGCCGAGGCGGCGCGCCGTGCTGCGCGCCTGGCTGGCCGGGCTGGGGCTGCCGCCCGCGCCCGCACGCAGCCTGGCGGCCCTGCTGCGCGACATGACGGTCGCGGCGGCGGATCGCATCCCCGAGACACGATGGCCGGGCGTCGTGGTCCGCCGTTACCGCGGTCGCCTGCACGTCGAAGCGACAGGCGTTGACAGGCCGAACGAGGGCAGCTGGCAGACGTCCGCCGGCGAGACCTGCGCCTGGTCCGCCGGGTCCACGATCGCCTTGTCGCCGGACGTCGGCACCGGGCTCAGTCGCGAGCGCCTGCCGGCGCGGATCGAGGTGCGACGCCGGACAGGCGGCGAAGCATTCCTGCCGGCGGGCAGCGCACATCACCGTCCATTGCGCAAGTGGCTGCAGGAGCACGACGTGCTGCCCTGGCGCCGTGAGAACCTGCCGCTGCTGTTCGCCGGCAATCGCCTGATTGCCGTGGCGGATCTGGGAGTTGCCGCGGAATTTGCCGCCCGAGCCGATGAACCATCGTGGCGCATCGTCTGGAACAGACGTGGCGCGTTGACCGAGGCCGACGTGCTGTCATCGAAGTGGCCAGCACACCCTCCGATCCGTTAGACTGCGCTCCCGTCGTGCTTCATGCGACGGGGACTCCAATGACCAAATACATCTGTGTGACCGGCGGTGTCGTTTCGTCGCTGGGCAAGGGCATTGCTGCCGCCTCGCTGGGCGCCATCCTCGAAGCGCGCGGCCTCCGGGTTGCCATGGTCAAGCTCGACCCGTACATCAACGTGGACCCGGGCACGATGAGCCCGTTCCAGCACGGCGAAGTCTTCGTCACCGATGACGGCACCGAAACCGACCTCGACCTCGGCCACTACGAGCGCTTTGTGCGTACGACCACGGGCCGCAACAGCAACTTCACCACCGGTCGCATCTACGAGCGCGTCATCGCCAAGGAGCGCCGTGGCGATTACCTCGGTGCGACGGTGCAGGTCATCCCGCACATCACCGACGAGATCAAGCACTGCATCCGCATGGGGGCGGGCGACGCCGACGTCTGCATGGTCGAAATCGGCGGCACGGTCGGCGATATCGAGTCGCTGCCGTTCCTCGAGGCGATCCGCCAGCTCGGTGTCGAACTTGGTCGCAACAATGTGCTCTACATGCACCTGACGCTGATTCCGTACATTGCAACTTCGGGCGAGATCAAGACCAAGCCGACACAGCATTCGGTGAAGGAGTTGCGTTCGATCGGCATCCAGCCCGACCTGCTGCTCTGCCGCTGCCAGGACCCGCTGCCGCCCGAGCATCGCCGCAAGATCGCGTTGTTCACCAACGTCGAGGAGCGCGCAGTGTTCTCCGCGGTGGACGCCGACGACATCTACAAGATCCCTTCCCTCCTGCACGAGCAGAAGCTCGACGAAATCGTCTGCGAGAAGTTCGGCCTGCACAACCTGCCCACGGCCGACCTCGGGGAATGGAACCAGGTCGTGGCCGCCAAGGCGAGCCCGGACCTCACGATCAATCTCGCGATGGTCGGCAAGTACGTCAACCTCAAGGACGCGTATATCTCGCTCAACGAGGCGTTGATCCACGCCGGCCTGCGCACGCGCACGCGCGTCAACATCGAATTCATCGAAGCGACCGACATCGAGAAGCACGGTGCGAAGGCGCTGGCCGGGATGGATGCCATCCTGGTGCCGGGCGGCTTCGGCGAGCGCGGCATCGAAGGCAAGATCGAAGCCGTGCGTTATGCGCGCGAGAACGGGATTCCCTACCTCGGTATCTGCCTCGGCATGCAGCTTGCGATCATCGAGTACTCGCGCAACGTCGCGGGCCTCGCCGGCGCGCACAGCACCGAGTTCAATCGTGCCTCGCCGCACCCGGTCATCGCGCTGATCACCGAGTGGCAGGACCAGAAGGGCACGGTCGAGGCGCGCGACGAGACCTCGCAGATCGGCGGCACGATGCGCCTCGGCGCGCAGGAGATCCGGATCTCCCATGGCTCGCTCGCGCATTCCGTCTACGGCGCCGACGTGATCCGCGAGCGCCATCGTCATCGCTTCGAGTTCAACAACACGTACCTGCAGCGCCTGATGAACGCGGGCCTGCGTTTCCCGGGCTTTTCACGCGACGGCCTGGTCGAGATCATCGAGCTGCCGCAGCATCCGTTCTTCGTGGCGAGCCAGTACCACCCTGAATTCCGTTCGACGCCGCGTGATGGGCACCCGCTCTTCACCGGCTTCATCCGTGCTGCGCGCGACCACAAGGCCGGCAAGCTGCCGGTGGCGGCGGGCGCATGAGGCTCTGCGGCTTCGAGGTCGGGCACGACCGTCCGTTCTTCCTGATTGCGGGCCCCTGCGTCGTGGAGAGCGAGGGTCTCGTGCTCGACATCGCGGGCCGCATGCAGGAAATTGCAGGCGCGCTCGGTATCCCGTACATCTTCAAGGCGAGCTACGACAAGGCGAACCGCTCGTCCAGGGCGAGCTTCCGCGGCCCGGGCATCGAAGCAGGCCTGCGTATCCTGTCGGAAGTGAAGCGCCAGCTCGGCCTCCCGGTTCTCACCGACGTGCACGAAGACACCCCGATGGCCGAGGTCGCCTCAGTCGTCGACGTGCTGCAGACCCCGGCGTTCCTGTGCCGCCAGACCAATTTCATCCTGAGCGTGTCGAGCCAGGGCAAACCCGTCAACGTCAAGAAGGGCCAGTTCCTGTCACCTTGGGAGATGAAGAACGTCATCGACAAGGCAAGGTCCACGGGTAATGAACAGGTGATGGCCTGCGAGCGCGGCTTCTCGTTCGGCTACAACAACCTCGTGTCCGACATGCGCTCGCTCGCCGTGATGCGCGAGTATGCCCCGGTCGTGTTCGACGCCACGCATTCGGTGCAGTTGCCGGGCGGGCAGGGCAGCGCTTCGGGCGGACAGCGCGAATTCGTGCCGGTGCTGGCCCGTGCGGCGGTCGCCGCCGGCGTCTCCGGCGTATTCATGGAAACCCACCCCGACCCGGCGCGGGCGCTGTCGGACGGCCCCAATGCGTGGCCGCTCGATCGCATGCGCGCATTGCTCGAGGTGATGCAGCAGATCGACGCAGCCGTAAAGCAGCGACCTTTCGAGGAATCGACCCTATGACGACCAGGATCATTGACATCAAGGCCCGGGAAATCATGGATTCGCGCGGCAACCCCACGGTCGAAGCGGACGTCTTCGTCGACGGCGGCGTGATGGGTCGTGCCGCCGTGCCGTCGGGCGCCTCCACCGGCACGCGTGAGGCCGTCGAACTGCGCGACGGCGACAAGAAGCGCTACATGGGCAAGGGCGTGCTGCAGGCCGTGATCAATGCGAACGGCGAGCTGCGCAATGCGCTGCTCGGCCACGACGTCATGGACCAGCGCGGCATCGACACGAAGATGATTGCGCTCGACGCCACCGAGAGCAAGTCGCGCCTGGGGGCGAATGCGCTGCTCGCCATATCGCTTGCGTCGGCACATGCGGCGGCGCGAGCCTCGAAGCAGAGCCTGTTCCGCCGCCTCGGCGGCCCGGGCCGCAAGGTGATGCCGGTGCCGATGATGAACATCATCAACGGCGGCGCGCACGCGGACAACAGTGTCGATATCCAGGAGTTCATGGTGCTGCCGGTGGGCGCGCCAAACTTCAGCGAGGCGTTGCGTTACGGCGCCGAGATCTTCCACACGCTGAAGAAGGTGCTGCACGAGCGCAAGCTCGCGACGGCCGTCGGCGACGAAGGCGGCTTTGCGCCGGACCTGCCATCGAACGAAGCGGCGCTCGAAACGATCCTCGAGGCGGTCGAGCGCGCCGGGTTCAAGGCGGGCCGGGACGTGTACCTGGGGCTCGACGTCGCCTGCTCGGAGTTCTTCAAGGACGGGGTCTACCACCTCGAGTCGGAAGGTCGGCAGTTCACGCCGCCGCAGTTTGTCGATTACCTCGAAGGCCTGGTCAACCGCTTCCCGATCATCACGGTCGAGGACGGCATGGCCGAAGGCGACTGGGACGGCTGGTCGCTGCTGACGCAGCGACTCGGCAAGCGCATCCAGCTGGTCGGCGACGATATCTTCGTGACCAACACCAGGATCCTGCGCGAGGGCATCGCCCGGGGCGTGGCCAATTCGATCCTGATCAAGCCCAACCAGATCGGCACTCTGACGGAGACGCTCGAGGCGATCGACATGGCGGCCGATGCAGGTTACAGCGCGGTCGTCTCGCACCGTTCGGGCGAGACCGAGGACAGCACGATTGCCGATATCGCAGTCGCCACGCGCGCGACGCAGATCAAGACCGGATCGCTCTGCCGCTCCGACCGCATTGCCAAGTACAACCAGCTGCTGCGCATCGAGGCCGAGCTCGGAGCCGACGCATCCTACGCCGGCCGGGAGGCTTTCCCAGTCGCCGCTTTGGCCAGTGGTGCTTGATGCACCCCGTTTCTGCTAATCTTCCACGCCCATGACCACCCGGATCATGGCCGGCCTGCTGGCCGTCGTGTTGATGCTGCTGCAGTACCGCATCTGGGCATCGCCCGACGGCATGCGGGAAGTCTGGCGTCTCGAGCAGGCCATCGAGGCCCAGACCGCCGAAAATACGCGGCTCGAAACCCGCAATCGCACGCTCGCGGCTGAAGTCCGCGACCTCAAGGAAGGCCGCAAGGCCATCGAGGAACGCGCGCGCACCGACCTCGGCATGGTCAAGACCAACGAGACTTTCTTCCAGGTTGTGCCGCCCGCGCAACCCGGCACGGCGACGCCGTCGTTGCCCGCCGCTGCGACGACAGGGCAAAGGACGGCCCAGGCCGACCTGCCGTGACCCTCGCGGTCCGGCGCTGGGCCATCGTGCCAGCGGCGGGACAGGGTTCCCGCTTTGGCGCAGCGCTCCCCAAGCAATACACGCCGTTGCTTGGACGGCCACTGCTGTCATGGACGCTGGCCGCGCTGCTCGCCGAGCCCGGCATCGACGGCATCGTCGTCTCGCTCGCGCACGATGACGACCTCTGGCAGGGATTGGCGGAGTTTTCAGATCCGCGCGTTCGCCGCTGTACCGGTGGCAAGCGGCGCGAACACTCGGTCGCGAACGGCCTCGGCGCGCTGGATGGCGCAGCCCGGGACACGGACTGGGTGCTGGTCCATGATGCCGCGCGTCCCTGCCTGCGCCGCTGCGATCTCGAACTGCTGTTTGCCGCGCTCGATGCGGATGCGGTCGGTGGCTTGCTCGCCGTTCCGGTCAGCGACACGCTGAAGCGGGAAGTCGCCGAGCAGCGCGTGGGCGAGACCGTGGCACGTGACGGACTCTGGCGCGCGCTCACGCCGCAGATGTTCCGCTTTGGGCTGTTGCTGCGCGCGCTCCGGCTCTGCATGGAACGCGACCGGCCGGTCACGGACGAAGCGTCGGCGATTGAATGCCTGGGACTGCAGCCGCGGCTGGTCCGCGGCCGCACCGACAACGTCAAGGTGACAAACCCGGAGGACGCCGCGCTGGCGGAGGCGATCCTGCGGTCAGGACAACCGTGATCGGAGACGAGGGATGGTTGCATGAGGGTGGGAATCGGTTACGACGTGCATGCCTGCGGCGACGGGGATCACGTCACGCTTGGCGGCGTAAAAATTGCACACACTTGCGGCGTGATCGCGCATTCGGATGGCGACGTGGCGCTGCACGCCCTGTGTGATGCGCTGCTCGGCGCCATGGCGCTCGGCGACATCGGCGAGCATTTCCCCGACAGCGATCCGCGCTGGAAGGGTGCCGACAGCCGGCGCTTCCTGCGGCATTGCGGGGCGCTCGTGCAGGAGCAGGGCTGGCGGGTCGTCAACGCCGACCTGACGGTCCTCGCGCAGGCACCACGGATCGGGCCTCACCGTCTGCTCATGCGACAGAATATCGCGGACGACCTCGGGGTACGGGTCGACTGCGTCAACGTCAAGGCCACGACCACGGAAGAACTCGGTGCGCTTGGACGCGGCGAAGGCCTTGCCTGCCAGGCCATCGTGCTGCTTGCGTACGGCAATCACGTGCACCAGAACGGACAAGACGGGCGTTGAGCGGTCCGAGCGCGGTTGCCGGTCTCGGCGTTGTGCCGTGTGCGCACGGCCGGCCTCCGACCGCGGGTGCGATCCGCTGCGAGCCTGAGGATTTCGTCGTCGACGAAATTCTCGGCTTCGATCCGCAGGGGACCGGCAATCACGGCCTGCTCGTCGTCGAGAAGCGGGGCGCCAACACCGGCTGGGTCGCGGCGCAACTCGCGCGACACGCTGGCGTGGCCGTCCGCGACGTCGGGTTCAGCGGTCACAAGGATCGCCACGCGCGGACGACCCAGGCGTACTCGCTGCCGTTACCGGTCCTGTTCGACGTCGCCCGGTGCCTGGAATGGCAGGGCGAGGGCTACGCCGTGCGCGCGGCGTACCGGCATGGCCGGAAGCTTCGCCCGGGTTCGCATCGCGCGAACCGCTTTGAACTGCGGATCCGCGACCTGCGCGGCGACCGGGGCGCGATCGAGGCGTCACTCGCGGCGATCCGCGAACATGGCGTGCCGAATTACTTCGGTCCGCAGCGTTTCGGGCGCGAAGGCAGCAATCTGCGACGGGCGGTTGCCTGGGCAGGAGGGGCTGCCGGACCACGCGACCGTTCACAGCGCAGCTTCGCGCTGTCGGCGGCCCGCAGCCACCTGTTCAACGCGGTCCTCGCTGCGCGGGTCGCGCGCGGCGACTGGAACCGGCTGCTGCCGGGTGAGGCCGTCATGCTCGACGGCCGTCGCAGTTTCTTCATCGCGGCGGCCGCCGATGCCGCACTTGAAGCGCGTCGCGTCGCGATGGACGTGCATCCGAGCGGGCCCATGCCGGGCCGCGGCGCGTCCCCCGCAACCGGCCTGGCACGCGAGATCGAGGACGGCGTGATCGCGCCGCAGGCCGGCCTGTCGGCGTTGCTCGCATCTGAACGCATCGATCACGAGCGGCGCAGCCTGCGGCTGCCCGTGCGTGAATTCGACTGGACCTTCGGCGATGACGACACACTGCTCCTGCGCTTCGTGCTGCCACGGGGAACGTTTGCCACCGCCGTGCTGCATGAAGTGCTCACGGACGCCTGGGATGCGGGCGAAGGCGGGGAGGAGTGAGTCGCGCCTCACCTGCGGACCGCCAGCAGGACGTAAACCGCGCCAGAGCCTCCGTCGGCTCGTCGTCGGCACCGAGCGCGGCAGGGTCAGCCGCTGTCACAAGGCTTTCCTGCAGCAGGTCCTGGCTCCCGGCGCGCGTCAATTCGGGCAATCGATCGCGGGCGCGATTGCGCAGGGGCGGCGGAGCGCCCGGGCAGCGGGCGCACACTGGCCATTGCGCGCCGGAAGGCGTTGCGGTCGTCGTCGCCCGGTGGTGGGGTTCTGGTCGTCATGCCGTGGGAGTTCGCTTCCGAGGCGAGCAGGGATTCCAGTATAGTTGTGCGGCGCTCATGGCCAACCCCGCCGCCGCTGGGGCCCAGATATCGATACGGTCCCACGCCACATGAGAGTCCTGGTCAGCAACGACGATGGCTACCGTGCCGAGGGCCTGCAGCGCCTCGTCGACGCGTTGCGGCCGCTTGCCCAGGTGACGGTGGTGGCTCCCGAGCGCAATTGCAGCGGCGCCAGCAACTCCTTGACGCTCGACCTCCCGCTGCGCGTGGCCGAATACGGTCCCCGGCGCCATTTCGTCAACGGTACCCCCACGGACTGCGTCCACCTCGCCATTTCGGGCCTGTTCGAAGGCGAGATCGATCACGACATGGTGGTTTCGGGCATCAACGACGGCGCCAACCTCGGCGACGACGTGCTCTATTCCGGCACGGTCGCTGCTGCCGTGGAGGGACGCTTCCTCGGCCTGCCCGCGATCGCGATTTCGCTGGTCGTGCGTGAAGGCCGGCATTTCGCGACGGCCGCGCGCGTGGCAGGCGAGATGCTGCTGCGCCTGCAGCGTGCGCCGCTCCATTCGTCGATGATCCTCAACGTCAATGTCCCGGACCTGCCCTACGAGCAGCTGCGCGGCTTCAGGTCCACGCGCCTGGGACACCGGCACCGGTCCGCGCCGGTCGTGCGTGCATCGGACCCGCGTGGTCGCCCGGTGTACTGGGTGGGGCCCGCCGGCGAGGGTGCGGATGCCGGCGAAGGCACGGACTTCCATGCGGTCGCCAGCGGCTGCGTCTCCGTCACGCCCTTGCAGGTCGACCTGACGCGCCATGCGGCAATCGAGGACATCGGCGAGTGGCTCGGCGGGCGCAACGAATGACGCGGATGCAGCGCACTTGAAAGAACAGAGCAGAGTCAGCGGCATCGGCATGACGTCGGCGCGCACGCGCGAGCGGCTGGTGGCGCGACTGCGCGAGCAGGGCATCACCGACAACGAGGTGCTCGAGCGTATCCGCAGCGTGCCGCGTCACATGTTCGTGGATGAGGCACTTGCGAGTCGCGCCTACGAGGACACCGCGTTGCCGATCGGGCATGGCCAGACGATCTCGCAGCCCTACATCGTGGCGCGCATGACGCAATCGCTGCTCGAAGCGGGCAAGCCGCGCAAGGTGCTCGAAGTCGGCACGGGCTGCGGCTATCAGACCGCCGTGCTCGCACCGCTGGTCGCGACGCTCTACAGCGTCGAACGCATCGCGACACTGCAGGTCAAGGCGCGGCAGATCCTGCGCGATCTGCGCATCGCGAACGTGTACATGAAGCACGGTGACGGCTTCGAAGGCTGGGCGGCCTACGCGCCGTTCGACGGCATCATCGTCGCCGCCGCTTCGTATGCCGTGCCACCCGCACTGCTGGAGCAACTGGCCGAGGGCGGCCGGCTCGTGATTCCCGTCGGCAACGATCGTGAGCAGCAACTGCTGCGCATCAGCCGTCGCGGCGATCGCTACGAGCGCGAAGTGCTTGAACCGGTGATTTTCGTGCCGCTGCTGCAAGGCCTCGCGTGAAGCCGTCCGTGCGGCCAGCTCAGACGATCAGCGCGGCGGCGACGCTCCTGCCCTCGGTGACCAGCACGTTGTAGGTGCGGCAAGCGGCGGAAGTGTCCATCACCTCCACGCCGATCCGCTGTTCGTGCAGGATGCGCAGGACCTGAACGTCGGGAAACCGCTGTCGCGCGCCAGTGCCCAGCAGCACGACCGCGGGCGCCAGGCCGAGCAGAGGCTCGAGGTCAGCCTCCGTGAGCGCCTGCGCCATGGTGGGTCGCCAGGGCGCGATGATTGCCGTCGCCGTGACGATCAGGCTGGTCGAATACGTGCGTTCGTCGATGCGCAGCTGGCCCGGGCCGTAGCTGCGCACCAGGTTCGTGCCGGCGGGGTTTTCGAGCTGGAGTTTCATGAGCTTACGATACTGCATGCGTCGCGCGAGTTCACGGCGGTACCCGTTACCGACTGCAGGCGTCTGCTGATGGCGACTTCACAGGTGCGTGTTGCGCTGCCCTGGTTGCAGGCGGCGCTGGCCGAGATGTCGGCGAACGACGCGCTGCCGGCCATGCATGCGCTGCACTGGCTCGGCGGGCGTGGGCGGCTGGTGTCCGGCGAACCACGAGCCTGGCGCGATTGGTTGCTCGAGCCCGTCGGCGGAACGGATCTCCTGGCGCGCTGCCCCGCCGGGCCGGTACTCGCGCTGGCAAACGCAGTGACCGCGCCTGGTCCGGGCTGCTGGTGTGTCGCGCAACCGGTGCACTTCGCGGCCGGCCTCGATCACCTGCGGCTCGCGCCGCTCGCGCAGGCGACTCTCACCGAAGAGGATGCCAGCACACTCGGCGCACTCGTGAATTCGCATTTCAGCACCGGCGAACTGACCGTCGCGGCGTTCGTCGAGGGCGCATGGCTGCTGCGCTTTGACCGCCCCATCGACTGTTCGACCCAGCCGCCGGACGCCGCCGTGGGCCGAAACGTGCGCGACTTCATGCCCGCGGGCCGCGACGGCGCGCGCATTCGCAGCCTGATGAACGAGATCCAGATGCTGTTGCACGAGCATCCGGTCAACCAGCGCCGCGAGCGGGCTCGTCTGCTGCCGGTGAACGGTTGGTGGCTCTGGGGCTTCGGTGACGGAGTGGCGGATGCGCCGGGCGGAGGCGTCAATCGCTGGCGCCTGCACAGCGACGACCGCTGGTTGCGTGCGCTCGGGCAGGCGCTGGGCAGCGACTCAGGCGACATCACCACTGTCGGGAGCGATACGCCGCGCGGCGATACGCTCATCGCCCTGTCGCAGCCGCCCGCCGCGCGGGTCGAGGAGTCACTGGCGTCCGTCGACGCCGGTTTGCTGTCCATGCTGGCATCGAGCGTGCGCGCTGGCAGGATGCAAAGCCTCGTCCTGCTGGCCGGCAGCGCGACGTTGCATATTGACTGGTCCGCCCGGTTTCGATTCTGGCGCCGGCCGGTCGCAGTCTCGCAGTGGCTCACATGACGTCGTTACGTCGCATCCTGCGACGCAGTTCCAGCGCCGAGTTGCAGGCCGCCCTGCCGGCGTCGCTGCATCCCGTGCTGCGTCGGGTGTACGCAGCCCGGCCGCTCTCCGGCGCCGACGACCTCGCGCTGCGTCTCGACCAGCTGCTGCCGGTGAGCACGCTCGACGGCGCGGAGAGTGCGGCCGACTTGCTGGCCTCGGCTCGTCGCACCGGCAGGCGGGTACTGGTCGTTGGCGATTTCGACGCCGACGGCGCGACGAGCACGGCGCTGATGATGCGGCAATTGACAGCGCTCGGCTTCGAACAGCCGGATTTCCTGGTGCCCGATCGCTTCCGGTTTGGTTACGGTCTGACGCCGGAAATCGTGCGGGTCGCGACCAAGCGCAGGCCCGGACTCATCGTGACCGTGGATAACGGCATCTCGTCGCTCGACGGGGTCGAGGAGGCGCGACGTCACGGCATCGACGTACTCGTGACCGATCATCACCTGCCAGGGCGCGAGCTGCCGTCCGCCGCCTGCATCGTGAACCCCAACGCTCCCGGCAACCGCTTTGCCTCGAAGTCGCTGGCGGGCGTGGGCGTGGCGTTCTACGTGATGGCCGCGCTGACCCGCGAACTGCGCAAGCGCGCAGCGCTGCCGACGGGTGTCGACACGAACCCGGCGCGCCTGCTCGACCTGGTCGCGCTCGGCACGGTGGCCGACGTCGTCACACTCGATCTCAACAATCGCGTGCTCGTCGCGCAGGGACTGCAGCGCATCCGCGGTGGCCGCTGCGTCGCAGGATTGCGTGAACTGCTCGAGGCGTCGGGCCGGACGCTCGCCGGTGTGACCGGGCAGGACCTCGGTTTCCAGGCGGGTCCGCGGCTCAACGCCGCCGGCCGCCTCGACGACATGACGCGCGGTATTCGCTGCCTGCTCGCCGACGATCCAACGCAGGCGCGCGCCCTGGCGCTGGACTTGGCGCGGCTCAACACCGACCGCAAGGAACTCGAGGCGAAGATGCAACTCGAGGCCCTGGCCCTGATCGATGCGCGCATCGCCTCGCTCGAGGGCCATGTGCCGGCCGGCGTCTGTGTTTATGACGAGGGTTGGCACCAGGGCGTGATCGGGCTCGTCGCCTCGCGCGTGAAGGAGCGGCTGCATCGACCCGTGGTCGCCTTCGCGCGGTCGGAGGCCGGCTGGATCAAGGGTTCGGCGCGATCGGTGCCCGGGGTGCACGTGCGCGACGTGCTCGATGCGATCGCCACGCGTACGCCCGGGCTCGTCGACAAGTTCGGTGGCCACGCGATGGCGGCCGGGCTCACGCTGCGTGAAGCGAGCCTGCCGTCCTTTGAAACCGAGTTCGCGCACGAAGTCGAACGCTGGATCGACGAAGAAACACTCGCCGGGCACCTGCACACCGACGGCGAACTGTTGGCCGGCGAGTTCAACGTCGCCACCGCGGCGGCTCTGCGCGAAGGCGGGCCCTGGGGTTCGGGATTTCCGGAACCGATGTTCGATGGGGTCTTCGGCGTCGCCGACTCGCGAGTGGTCGGCAATCGCCACCTCAAGCTGAAGCTGCGGGCAGCCAGCGGCGAGATCGTCGATGCGATCGCGTTCCGCTACCTCGACGGCGCCGACGCGCCGGAGATCCGGGCGAACGATCGCGTGCAGGCCGCGTACCGCACGGGCGTCGATGAATACACCGGTACGCGCAGGTTGCAGCTGGTGACGGAGTGGGTCGCGAGGCTCTGAACTCAGGGCCCTTACCCCGGGCCTCGCTCGCGGTGTTCGACGAGGGAGCCGGATGGCGCCGGTTGCAGGGGTTGGCGTGGCCCGCAGCGAGAATCCGGCCGGAAATGCTAGAATTCGCGGCTCTACCGGTTTCTCTCATCCGTGACTGTTTTCGTATGGAAATCAACCCGATACGCCGCCAGATCGAAGAACTCAAGCAGCGCACCGATGCGCTCAGGGGGTACCTTTGACTATGCCGGCAAGGCCGAGCGGCTGACGGAAGTCCTGCGGGAACTCGAAGACCCGGCGGTCTGGCAGAACCCGGAACGTGCGCAGGAACTCGGCCGTGAGCGCGGCAAGCTCGACGGCGTGGTCGCCACGCTCGACAAGATGACGCTGGGCATCGACGAGGCCGCCGAGTTGCTCGACCTGGCCGAAGCCGATGCCGACGAGGGCATGGTCCGCTCGGTCGAGCAGGACCTGGCAGGCATCGACGCGCAACTCGCGAAGCTCGAGTTCAAGCGCATGTTCCCGGGCGAGATGGACGCGCACAACGCGTTCCTGGACATCCAGGCGGGCGCCGGCGGCACCGAGGCCCAGGACTGGGCCAACATGCTGATGCGCATGTACCTGCGCTGGGGCGACAAGAACGGTTTCAAGACCGAAGTGGTCGACGCCAACGGCGGCGAAGTCGCCGGCATCAAGAGTGCGACAATCAAGTTCGAAGGCGAATACGCCTACGGCTGGCTGCGCACCGAAACGGGCGTGCACCGTCTCGTGCGCAAGAGCCCGTTCGACTCCAACGCGCGGCGCCACACGTCGTTCGCGTCGGTGTTCATCTCGCCCGAGATCGATGACGACATCGACATCGACATCAACCCAGCGGACCTCGAGACCGACGTCTACCGCTCGAGCGGCGCAGGCGGCCAGCACGTGAACAAGACCGAGTCGGCGGTGCGCATAAGGCACATGCCGTCCGGAATCGTGGTGGCGTGCCAGAGCGAGCGGAGCCAGCACAAGAACCGATCGACGGCGATGAAGATGCTGAAGGCGAAGCTGTACGAACTCGAGGTCAACAAGCGCAACGCCGCGGCGAAGGTGCTCGAGGACTCGAAGTCGGACGTGAGCTGGGGCAACCAGATCCGTTCGTACGTGCTCGACCAGTCGCGCATCAAGGACCTCCGCACCGGCGTCGAGATCGGCAACACCACCGCGGTCCTCGACGGCGACCTCAATCCGTTCCTCGAAGAAAGCCTGAAGCAGGGACTATGAGCGACGAACAACAGCAGTCTCCCGCAGCCGCGGCATCGGCCGATGAGAACCACCTGATTGCCGAGCGCAAGGCGAAGCTCGAGCGCCTGCGTGAGCAAGGCCAGCCGTTTCCGAACGACTTCCGGCGCGACGCCTCGGCCGACGAACTGCACACGGGTTACGGCGACCGCACGACCGAATGGCTCGACGCGCACCCGACGCGTGTGACGGTGGCTGGCCGCATGATGGCCAAGCGCATCATGGGCAAGGCGTCGTTCGCGAAGATCACCGATCGCAGCGGTTCGATCCAGCTGTTCCTGCAGCAGGCGGCGCTCGGCGAGATCTACGACGAGTTCAAGGGCTGGGACGTCGGCGACATCGTCGGCGCCGAAGGCACGCTGTTCAAGACGCGCACGGGCGAGCTTTCGGTCAAGGTCGAGAAGCTGCGGTTGCTGGTGAAGTCATTGCGGCCCTTGCCGGACAAGTGGCACGGCCTGGCCGACGTCGAGCAACGCTACCGGCAACGCTACGTCGACCTGATCGTCAGCGACGAAAGCCGCGCGGTGTTCCGCGCGCGCACGCGCATCGTGCAGTACCTGCGCAGCTTCCTCGACGCGCTCGATTTCATGGAAGTCGAAACGCCGATGCTGCAGGTGATCCCGGGCGGAGCGGTCGCGAAGCCGTTCGTCACGCATCACAACGCGCTCGACGTCGACATGTACCTGCGGATCGCGCCGGAGCTGTACCTGAAGCGACTGGTCGTCGGCGGCTTCGAGCGTGTGTACGAGATCAACCGCAACTTCCGCAACGAGGGGCTGTCGACGCGGCACAACCCCGAGTTCACGATGCTGGAGCTGTACCAGGCCTACGCGGACTATCGCGACCTGATGGACATGGTTGAGCGGATGTTCGTGGGGCTAGCGGACCTGGTCTGTGGCAGCCGCAAGGTCGAGTACCAGGGCGATACTTTCGACTTCGGCTCGACCTTCCGCCGCGTGACGATCGAAGACCTGGTGGTGCATTTCAATCCGGGGATCGACCGCACGCGCCTGCGCGACGTCGAGTACCTGCGCGGCGAATGCGGCAAGCTGGGCATACCCGTGAAGCCGGAGGACGGCGCGGGCAAGCTGCAGATCGAGATTTTCGAGAAGACGGCGGAACACCGACTGCTGCAACCGACGTTTGTGTACGCCTACCCGGCCGAAGTTTCACCGCTGTCACGCCGCAACGATTCCGATCCGTTCCTCACGGACCGTTTCGAGTTCTTCGTCGGCGGCCGCGAGATCGCGAACGGGTTCTCCGAGCTCAACGACGCGGAAGACCAGGCCGCGCGCTTCCGCGAGCAGGTGGCGCGCAAGAGCGGCGGTGACGAGGAGGCGATGTTCTACGATGCCGACTATGTCCGTGCGCTGGAGTACGGCTTACCGCCGACAGCAGGGCTCGGTATCGGCGTTGATCGCATGGTGATGCTGTTCACGGACATGCCGTCGATCCGGGACGTGCTGCTGTTCCCGCACATGAAGCCGGAGTAGGGTAGGAAGGGCAGGAAGGGTAGGAAGGGTAGGAAGGGTAGGAAGGGCAGGAAGGGCAGGAAGGGGGGAAGGCGCCAGTCGGAGGCGCTTTCACCAATTCGTGCAGGGCAATGGCTGGACTTGCGGTAGGAAGCGCACATTCGTCAAGGGCAAGAACCGGCCAGCAAACCTTTCCAATCAGGCGTTTTCGGCGCGTGGTTCGTCCGTATTTCGCGGACGGGCAGCCTCATCTACTTTTGCTACTCGACGCGTTGCGGTTCGACGTCGCGGCCCGATTGTCAGGAATTGACAAGGGCATTTACCTGGCCCTGCGGAGCCAAATCGAGATTCCAATGAAGATCAGATTCACGTCAAGCGTCAGCGCAGCCACACTTCTTTTGCTGATGGGTGCAACTGCCGCACAGGCACAGCCCGCACCGATCATGAAGATGACCACGGACATTCCGCCCGGTATCGCGATCCCGGATAAGGTCGAAACCCGGCTGGGCACGCTGGAGTTTTTTGACGGACTTCCGGACAAGGCAACGGTTGATAAGGTTTACGACAACCTCGACTTCCAGCGCGCCGTCCAGGCGTACTTGCTGGCCTTGGCGCCCGTGAACATGGCCGGGCTGCGCGAGGGATTGCTGGGCGTCGGCCCCGCAAATGTCACGATCCCGACATTCGAAAATAACCTGAATGCCCGTTCGATCTTTCTGACGGCGAACGCCACGACGCCCTACACGTGGATCTGGATCAATCTGCATGACGGTCCGCTGGTGGTCGAAGTGCCACCCATGACGCTGGGCATGATCGATGACTTCTGGTTCAAGTACGTAACCGACATCGGCATCGTCGGTCCGGACAAGGGCCAGGGTGGCA
>Ga0073899_10002673_pt1 | contig 15944 bp, 11 predicted proteins | sample KloWWTmetaKNB5Ph_FD_88975 | JGI IMG/M metagenome (GOLD analysis project Ga0073899, IMG submission 88975) | Active sludge microbial communities from Klosterneuburg, Austria, studying microevolution and ecology of nitrifiers - Klosterneuburg... | ecosystem: Engineered > WWTP > Aerobic digester >...
ACGGCTTCCCCGACACCGGCTACGAGGGCCGCAACAACGCGACCAACGGCAACTGGACCAACACCGGCCTCATCAACGGCTCGGTCTGCTCGACCAAGCAGCGCCTGTATTGCTTCCAGCAGTGATCAACGGACTTTGACGACCCCTTGATCGCGCTCGCATTTCGCCCCAAGCCCTCGCCATAGCACACGAATTCGTGCTCTATCGAAGCCCGTGAGCCCCCAGGACTCACGGGCTTCGAGCTGCGTCGTGGAGAGCGGGTGGAGACGCATCTCAGGCGCCCCCGAGCCGCGACGCGACCGGTCGAGCAACCCGCCCTGCCCCGGCAGCAGGTCGCCGCTGTCCTTGACCCCCGCGTCGCGCTTCCAAGCCGACGCGACCAGATCGCCGCACAGCCCGAGCAGGCACATCGCGGCCCCCAGCCCGGCCCCCCAGCCCGGCGCCAGGCCGAGGTACTGCGGCGGATATTCGTCGCCACCGTCCGCGACCGGGCTGGCGCATGATCGCATGATGGTGAGCCTGTCGCCGGACACGCGGCTCCACGCCCGCGATGCACTCGCTGTCATGCCATGGCCGTCGCGCAACACCAGCGCTCGACGACCGCGTGCGCGGCTCAATGACCCCGGCCGCTGGCGCGCCCCCCGGCGCGACGGCGCCGCGCACCCCTGAGGCCGAGGAGCGCGAACAGCCCGAGCGACCATGGTGACGTCGACGAGGACGTGCACCCGCAGCCCGCGTCCCCGGAGGCTGGCGGGTCTCCGCTCGATCCATCGCTGGCCCCGCCGGTCATTGGGAGCGCGCCAGTGCTCGTAGTCGTCGTCTCGTCGGCGGCGCCGGTTGTTGGCGTCGTGCCGGTCGTGGCGTCGTCCGATATGCACATACCACCGGCGCATGTGCCGTCGATACAGACCGAGCCGTCCGCGGCGATCTCGTCCGCGGGACACTCGATTCCGGCCTCCCCGCAGACCTCTTCACTGTCACATTCTCCGATCGAGGGCCGGCACACACCAACCCGCGGCCCGCACGTCCCGTCGACGGCCGCCCCCGCGGCCACGCTACAAGCCTGGCAGTCGCTCACGTCGCTGTCGCCGCAGGCGGCGTCACAACACACTCCGTCGACGCAAGGGCCCGACTCGCAGTTTTCCGCGTCGCCGCAGGCGGCCCCGAGCGGGCGCACGGGGATCAGCTGCGCGACGAACCCATCCAACCCGCTATTCAGATAGGCCTGATAGGCCCCCGGCGAGGAGATGTTCAGCATCGATGCAGTCCGTCCGCCGATGTTGATGCGGCCGTTGGCGAAGACGCCGGTGCTCGCGGCCTCATGGGCCTCCCCCCCGTAGTAGGTGGTCCACACGCGCTTGCCGGCGTCGTCCAGCGCGGCCGCGAACGCGTCGCTCTCGCCGCTCAGCGTCTGCTGCCACGCATCGGCGGAGGCGAGATCGGGTGAACTGGTCGATCCGACGATGTATACGAATCCGTCCGGGCCGACCCCCACGCCCTCGATGCTATCGTCGGCCATGCCGCCGAAGTATGTGCTCCACACACGGTCGCCCATCGAGTCGAAACGGAACACCACGACATCCAAAGCCCCGGCGACCTTGGTCCCGTCCGACGCCAGCCCTGGGGAGTCCGACTGCCCGACGAGCACCACGCCGCCGTCCGGGTGAGACGCCACATTCGCCCACCCCTCGAAAAAGTCGGCGCCGGCATATGTGCCCCATTGGCGTACGCCGTCGCTGGCGAACGCGGCGACGAACAGGTCGCTCGAGGCGGCCTGTGTCGTCTGATAGGCGCCGACGCTGGCGATGTTGGTCTCCGAGTAGGTCTCGCCGCCGAGGACGACCCCGCCGGCCCAAAGAGCCAGGGAACGGCCGGTGTCCGCGCGCTCGCCACCGTAGTAGGTGCCCCACTCCTTGTTTCCTGCCGCGTCCAGGCGCAGGAGGAACGCGTCGGACTCGCTCCCGCCCCCGAGCACTGCCTGGTGCGGGCTATCGACGGCCAGCTCGCTCGAGCCCGTGAGGTAGCCGGTCGCATAGACCTCGCCCGCGTCGCCGATGGCGACGCCCTCCACGGAGTCGTAGCCGTATGTACCCACGTACGTCCCCCAGGTGAGGACTCCGTCCGCGGTGAAGTGCGCCACGAACCCGTCGAGATCCGACGATAGCGATGTCTGGAATGTCGCACCCAGCGAGATCCCTTCTTTGGACCTGGTGTCGCCGCCGAGGACGACCACGTCGCCCCGGACGGCGACGGCGCGTCCCGCGTCGTCGCCGGTCCCCCCGAAGTAAGTCGCCCATAGCCTGTTACCCGCGGGGTCGAACTTGGCCAGGAACGCCTCGCCCTGGTCGAGCAACGTCGCCGCGTCCTTGTGCGCCCCCGGCGACGCGAAGCCCGTCAACGCCTTCGTGGAGCCCGTGGCATAGAGGTTACCCGCCTCGTCGACGGCGATTGCTAGCACCAAGGCGCCACCGCTGCCGCCCATGTACGTCGCCCACGAGCGCTCAGGATTCGCGGCACGAGCGTCGCGCCCGACGATGATGCTCATCAATGCAACGCCCACGCAGCCGAGCCGCCCCAGGTCACCAAGCCGTGATTTCATCCGTCGTAAGCTCCGCCATGATGCTGCCAGACCTCGGCGTCGCGGGCAAGCGCAGCGCGATCGGCTCGCAAGACCTCGTAGGCCCTCGCCCGACCGTGGAACGCGTCCACTCGCGGAGCCGCATTGCGCGTTAACGACTCTGGGTTGCGTACGAAAATGTACACGAGCGAGCGATATCCCCTGCGAGAGGCGCTCGATGTCGGCGGTGATGCTGGTCACGGGCCTCTTGTTGGCTGTCCGTGGGCGCATTTTGGTAGCATTCGTCGCTGTGAAGCAATGGAAAACGATGTGGTCGCGCGGACTTCATACCTCGACCGCGCTCACGGTGCACAGGGCCCGGCCCACAGGGCACCCGATGGCGTTGAGCCACGCGCTCGTGCTCGCCGCGCTCGCGCTGGGAGGGTGTCACGGCTCCGACGGCTCCGACGGCTCCTCCAGCAGCACCGGGGGCACGACGTCGGCGACCACGACCGAGGGATCTACGGTCTCCGGCACGACCACGAACACGCCGACGACGGGCACCGGAACCATGACCGAGGCGACCGCGACGACCGAGGCGACCGCGACGACCACGACGACCACGACGACCGCGACGACCGAGGCGACCGCGACGACCGGGGCCCCGGTCTGCGTCGAGCCCCCCTTCGACCCCGACCCTCCAGGCCCGCCCGCTGCGATGTGTGGCACTGACCCCGAGTGCTCCCCGGAGCAGGTCTGCGTGTTTGTGGTCCCCCTCCTCACGGGTCTGTGCGGCGAATGTGAGACCGACGCCGACTGCCCCGGTGGAGGCTGCACGATGGCCGACCCGATCCACATGCGGGGCTCGTTCTGCAACACCGGCAAGCCGGGCGCCGGATGCGACACGAACGCGGCCTGCAACAATGAGTGTAACAACCTCTGCTCCAGCGTGATCGACCTGCCGCAGTTTAACTACACGATCAAGACCTGCGGCGTATGCCAGTCGAGCGCAGATTGCGCTGCGGGAGAACTCTGCAGGACCGAGTTCGATCTCAGCATCTTCTCCGGGATCAACGTGTGTACGCCCGCCGGCAGCCTGCAGAACGGAGAGTTCTGCGACATCTTCCTCGACGGGGCGGCTGCGTGCGAGTCGGGAATCTGTGCACCCGCTGCCAAGGGTATCTTTACCTTCGGAGTCTGCAGCGAGTGCCGGCTCGCGCAGGACTGCATGATGGGTCAGGACTGCAGCCCCGCGGTGTACGATGAAGTCGGCGGCACGGTGAGCCCGGCGAAGTGCATCTAGCGAGGGTCTCCCCGCCATTGTGCGCACGTCTCTGCGGGGCTCAGCGCGGCGCATGCTCGGCGATCCAGCGCGTGACCTCGGCCTCGCGCGGATCGAAGCCCGGACCGAGGCTCGCAAAGGCCGCCCGCGCCGACTCGGCGGCGGCCAGCGCCTCATCCTTCTGGCCGTGCGCCCAGAGCAGCCGCGCGCTGAGGGCTCCGAGCTGGCCTCGGGTGTACGGCTGCTTGAACTCGTGGGAATATTTACCGAGCAGCGGCTCGAGCTGCGCCAGGCCCTCGGCAATCCGTCCGCGGCGGAGGTTCAGCTCGGCCTCGCCCATCGTGACGGATAGCAGGCCCTCGCCGTGGCTCTGCTTCTCGCCGAGCGCACGGGCCCGGGCCAGCTCGCGCCCGGCGCTATCGAGGTCGCCGCGTGCCAGAGCGATCTGGGCGCGCGTCAGCGGCTCGCCGAGCCAGAACACGTGCTCGGGCGGGAATTTGAGCTCCAGGGCGCCGAATAGATTCAACAACGCCTCGGCGCCGACGAGATCACCCGCGTCGACGCGGAAGCTGGCCGCGGACAGCAACAGGGCGCCGTACTTCTCGCGCCGCACCCCGCTCCCGGTCGGGCTCATCAGGATCTCGAGGGCGCGATCGAAGTGCTCCCGGGCCGCGACGAAGTCCCCGCTCCAATTCTCGACCGTGGCGAGGATCATGAGCTGATGCGCGACGTCGGGGTGACCCTCGCCACGGCTCGTGGTCGCCAGCGCCAGCGCCCGCCGACCGTGGTCGAGCGCGCTCACATAGTCCGCCTGGGACTTCGCCAGCAGGCACAGGTTGCTGTGCACCGTGATCATGCGCGGGTGCTGGGGCCCGAGCTCGCGGGTCCAGATGTCGGTCGCCTCCTGCATCAGCTGCAGCGCCTCCGCGAGCCGCTCCGGGTCGTTGCTGAGCACCGCGCCGACGTTGAACAGCGCGTCGGCGATCAGGGTCGGCGCCTCGGGCGAGCGGCGACGCAGCGCCAGCCCCTCGCGCTGGACCGCCTCGGCCTCGGCCATGCGCCCCTCGTTGCGCAGCGCGTTGCCGTAGTTGGTGAGGAGCTTGGCGCGCGTCGCATCGTCGCCCCCGTGGCGCTGCAGGGCGGCCTCGGCGAGCCGCAACCACAGCTCGCGGGCGGGCACGTCAGCGGCGACCAGGCCGAGCTGGTTCGCGGCCATATCGGCGAAGCGCCAGTCATCACCGGCGCGCATCGCCCCCTCGAGGGCCGCGGTGATCCACGCCTGGGCCTCGGGGTGACTGTCGACGAAGCCGGTCTGGGCCCGCGCCCCGAGGGCACGCGACAGCAGCGACAGCTCACCGAGCTCGGTCAGGCGCTCGATCACCGGCGTCAACTGCTCGAGCGCCTGCTTGTACTTGCCGACCCGGTGCAGGCGGCGCGTGGCGGTGATCGCCTGATCGAGCTCGGCAAGCTCGGGCGACGCGTCGCGCCGCGGGGCCGCGGCGAGCACAACCGCCGCGTCACACTTCGCGGCCGCCGGCAGGTCGAGCACCAGCGTCACCGCGTTGTCGACCACCTTCGCGTCCGGCTCGCCGAGGAAGACGAGCAGACGCTCCAGCTCCTCGAGCTGGCGGTCCAGGCAGACCATGCGGCGGTCGAGCACCTCCGCCGACTGCTCGCCGCGATGGTTCGTGGCCTCACATGCATCGAGGCGCGCGGCCGACCACGCCCCCGTGAACGCGTCGACGTGGCGGAGCACCAGCCTCCAGGTGTCCTCGGCGTGCACCACCCCGGTGGCCTTGAACGCCGCCTCCAGCGCGCCGCGCCGCGCCGGCGTCCACACCTCGGCGATCGCCGCCTCGCCGCCGACGCAGGGCGTCGCCTCGGCGGACGCGGCCCACAGCCCCGCGCTGGCCGCCGCCGTGACGGCCACGAGCGCGGCGCCGCCGAGCCACAGGCGCCGCCGCGACGAGACCAGCGGCCGCAGCTCGGCGAGCAACGCGTGCATCGAAGCGTGGCGGGCCTTCGGCTCGGCCTCGAGGCCGCGGCGCAGCGCGCGAGCGAGGCGGCGCGGGACGTTCGTGGTCATCGGCCGCGGGTGCTCGCTCTGGATGGCCACGTAGAGGTTGGCGAGCGTGTCGCCGCGGAAGGGCCGCTGGCCCTCGATGGCCTCGTAGAGCGCGACGCAGAACGCGAAGGTGTCGACCGCCGCGGTGATCTCAACGCCCGCCATCTGCTCGGGGGCCATGTACGCGGGCGTGCCCAGCAGCGCGCCGGGCACTGTCAACGTGCCGGCCTCGCCCAGCCACGAGCGCGTGCGCTCGTCGCGGCGCAGCATCGGCGCGTCCGGGGCGGCCGCGGCGATGCCGAAGTCGCCGACGAGCACCCGCCCGTTGCGGGCCATCAGCACGTTGTCGGGCTTGAAGTCGCGGTGGATGATGCCGGCGTCGTGGGCCGCGGCGAGGCCCGCACCCGCGGCGATGAAGACCTTGACGATCGCCCGCCACGGCCGCCTGCGCTCCACGAGCCAGCGCCCGAGGTCGCAGCCCTCGATCAGATCCATGGCGATGAACAGGCGCGCCCCGACGACCCCGACGTCGTGCACCGTCAGCACGTTCGGGTGGCTCAGCTTGGCCATCGCCTGCGCCTCACGCAGCAGGCGCTGCGGCCCCTCGGTGGCGTCCTGCGCCGCGAGGCCGGCGTGCAGCACCTTGATCGCGACCTTGCGGTCGAGGTCGGGATCGTGCGCCGAGTAGACGACGCCCATGCCGCCCTGCCCGAGCTTCTCCGCCAGCACATAGCGGCCGAGCCGGACCCCCGGCGCGAGCGCCTCGTCCGCGGCCAGCGGGGGCCCCTCGACGCCGGCCAGCGTCGACTCGCCAGCGGACGTCCCCCGCGCACGCAGGTCGTCGGTGCTCGCCGTGGACGACGTCGAGGTGCCGGTATTACCCGCCAGGGTGGGCCCGGAGGAGAGGTTTCTATCGCGCGACATGAGCAGGGGGAGCATATCGATCTGCACAGAGATTTGCGCGCGCGAACGCCCGCCTCAGCGCTCGGCGGCGCTGAAGCCGACGTCCGCGAAGCTCGGCGCCCACTCGTGCAGGCCGTCGGGCACCGCGGTCCCGTCGACCGTGACCTCCATCCCGTTGAGCATGACGAGGGCGAGGAGGACGACGAGGTGCGCGCCCGCGCGGGGCATGACGGGCGCTGAACGAGCACGGTGCACCACGCCGCGACTCTACCGGCTTCGCCGCCCGGTGTCATGGCGGGCCGCGCGAGGCGGCCGGCCTGAGTTCCTCTTCACGGCCCGGCCTGGAACGAACCGGCGAACCAGCGAGCGAGCAGCCAGGCGCCGAGCGTGCCCCCCACGACCAGCGTCGCATATCGTCGCCAGTGACCGACGGTCGCCGACTCGTCCGAGAGCGTGCGTCCATTGAAGCGAGTGATATCGTACCAGCGCGCGAGCAGCATCAGGCCCGTGGTGCCCCACACGACCGCGTCCAGCACGGACGGGAACGGGGTCGCCTTGACCGCGATGGTGATCAGCGTCAAGTAAACGATGGAATTTCCCGCCAGCGTCCAAAAGAGACGCAGCAGGCATCCTGCGGGGGCGGACGGGATGTCCGGACTATGTGGTGGCATGGAGTCGTCTTCCGCGAACGCAAGAACATTGCGACCTGCGGAATGGCGGCCCGACCATTCCAGAAACCTGTGACGGGATTCGTCACACCCTTGGTGGGCCTCCCGCCCACGCGGAGACGATAAAGCACTCGCTCGCCCGATGCAAGCACCTGTATTCGCTGTATCGGCGGGCCCGCCGCGTTCGAGTGCTGCCCCGAATCAGCGTTCGGCCGGTATGCTGGCGGTTGCGCGACCCCTCATGCTCCTCGGCGGCGCTGTGCTCCTGTACTTCGGGGCCCCCTGGCTCGTCGGCGGCGCCGCCGCCCGGCGCGCTCGCACGGGATCAGCCCGCTGCTCGTCGCGTACCAGCGCTCATGCTCAACGCGTGCCTCGTCCCGCTGCGCTGGCGATCGGGATCAGCGAGCGCCGCGTGTTCAGTCGACGCAGCCGGGCCGCCCGAACCGCGCCGGCGGGGCCGCAATCTCGGGTGATGGCGCCAGGCCTGGCGAGAGCGCCGTCACCGGCAGCGGCTGCTGGCACTCTCGTACGCGCACCGGCGACGCCGGGTCGTCGTGGCCGGAGAAGCTCACCCGCAGCTCGCCGAACTCGGCGAAGAGCGCGGCCATGGCCGGCGCCACGATCGACCACGGGGCCTCGTCGTCGATCGCCATGGACGCCCAACCGCAGCCCGGTGCGGCCGCATGGAGCGCACGGAGCCGATCCGAGAGCGCGACGACATCGAGCCCGGTATCGCCGACCTGCGCCGAGGGACAGCCGCCCTGCGGCCCCGCGATCGCCTTATTGCGCCAATCCACCGCCGCCGCGAAGGCCGGCCTGGACTGACCCATGCGAGGGATCGCCTTGTGACAGCCGGGCGGCGGCGTGAGATCGGGGGTGGCGATCAGCGTGACCCCCGACCGCTCGATCCGCAGCGTCGGCGCCGCACACCACGAAGGATCCGCCGGCATCGGACAGGCGCAGAAGGTGTAAGGCCGCAGGTTGAGGTGGCCGACGCCGCGCTCTGTCGCGACCTCGAACTCGAGCGCCCCGTGGCCCGCGCGGGCCGCCTGCCTCAGGACCTCGACGAGGTCGCCGAAGCGAAGCTCGGCGGCGACGCGCAGGCGCAGCTGCGGCACGTTCACCCGCGAGTCGTCCGCCACCGTCGACCTATCGAGCGCCAGGAGGTGCTCGAGCTGGACCCGCAGATCGCTCTCCTCGTCGGCCCCCACGACCTGCCGCAGGTCGAGACGCGAGCGCCCGCGCACCCCGGGCGGGACCTCGCCGCGCGGGCGCAGCAGCACCGCCGTCGCGTCGAGGTCGACGTGCTGCGCCGTGACCGTGAGGGTAACCCCGGGTGTCCACGACCTCAGCGGGGCCGAATGAACCCTCGCCAGAGTCACCGCCGGCTGCGGCTCCTGCTGCGGCTCCGTGCCGGGGCCACACCCCGTCATCGTCGCCGAGCTCGTCGCCAACATCGCCACCAAGCTCGCCGCGCGGACCCACGAACCAGCCATCCGCCCGCCAACGCCGCTCCCGGACCGAAGATCCATCCCGCAGGCATGATAGCGCCCGGGGGTCGACCGCTGATAGAGATATCGAGCCGGTATCCTCCCACGTCGTGGACAGGGCGGCCCGAGCCGGATCGCGCTCTGTAGCGCCGCCCGACGGCGGGCGCGATCTCGCGGACGCGAGACCTCGCCCACGAGGCACGCCGCCGTGGTACCGTGCCCGTCTACCCTCGGAGCGACCCGCCCAGACGCGAGATGACCACCATGAACGAGCGCATCGGTGACTTCAGGGAGCTCTCGCGTGGCGGAGCCCGCGTGTCCCTCGTGTTCTACTCCGGCGGCTTCCCGGTGCGGTGGAGCCAGTGCAGCGCCACGGCCGAGTACTTCGCCGAATACTTCGCCGACGTGCACGCGCGTGCCGGCGCCGACGAGTCGGCGCGCAACGACTTCAGCGGCACGCTCAGCTACATCGTCAACGAGCTGGTAGAGAACGCCGTCAAGTTCAGCAGGGGGGACTCGGTCGAGGTGACGGTATCCATCGAGGGCGATGAATTGGTCGCCCTCGTGACCAATCAGATCTTGGCCGTCACGGTCGACGGGCTGGTCGAGAAGTTCAGCGGGCTGGTGGCCGGAGACCCGCAGGATCTGCTGATCGCGCGGGTCGAGGCCAACGCCGTGAACCCCGATTCGGCGGTCTCGGGCCTCGGCTTCCTGACGATGATGGCGGACTACGGGGCCACGCTGGGCTGGTTCTTCGCCCCCGTCGAGGACAACCCGCGGAACGTGCTGCTCAAGACGATGGCACGCCTACAGATGAGGAACCAATGAGCGACGCGAGCATCAAGGGTCCCGGATACCGCGTGGGCTTCGACGCGGAGACCGCCACCGTGCACTTCGAGGGCACGCTGCGCCTCGGCACCGCCGAGTACGAGCCGATCGCCGCGCTGCTCGGCGGGGTGTTGGCCGCGCGGCCGCCGGCGATCACGCTGCGCATGACCGAGCTCGTGTTCCTCAACAGCTCGGGGATAAATACGCTTTACAAGTTCGTCATAGCGATCCGCAAGCTCGGCGACGTCGCCGTGCACGTCGAGGCCTCGTCGACGATCACCTGGCAGGGCAAGTCGCTGCCGAACCTGCGCAAATTCTTGCCCTCGATCACCCTTACGATGAGCTAGCACGGCGACCATGCACGACGACGACGGCAGCAACGAAGAGGGGGGGTGGCGGCAGCTCTGGGACGACCCCTCGGCCGCCGCGGCGCTGGTGGCCGAGCTGCGGCGCTCGCCGCGGGCGCTGGAGGAGTTCGTCGCGCACGTCGCCGAGCTCCGGCAGGAGCACGAGGAGCTGGGCATGCTGCACGAGGCCACCCTCGAGCACGCCAACGAGATCGAGGACCAGCTCGCGATCAAGGTCGACGAGGTCGAGGCGCTGGTCGTCAACCTCGAGCTGCGCAACGGCTTCATCCGCGAGGTCTTCGGCCGCTACATCACCGACGACGTCGTCAACACCCTGCTCGCCTCGCCGGCGGGCCTGCAGCTCGGCGGCGAGAAGCGCAAGATCACGATACTGATCTCGGACGTGCGCGGCTTCTCCTCGCTGTGCGAGCGCCTCACGCCCGAGCAGGTCGTCACGATCCTCAACATCTATCTCGGCGCGATGGCCGAGGTCATCGAGCGCTACCGCGGGTCGATCAACGAGTTCATCGGCGACGCGATCCTCGCGGTGTTCGGCGCCCCGATCGCCGCCGAGGACAACGCCGAGCGCGCGGTCGCCTGCGCCCTGGCGATGCAGCTGGCCATGGACGAGGTCAACGCGACCCTGACCGCGCAGGGCCTGCCCGCGCTGGAGATGGGCATCGGCGTGCACAGCGGCGAGGTCGTCGTCGGCAACATCGGCTCGCAGAAGCGCGCCAAGTACGGCGTCGTCGGCAGCCACGTCAACATGGCCAGCCGCATCGAGACCTACACGGTCGGCGGCCAGCTCCTCATCTCCGAGTCGACCGCCGCCGAGCTCGGTGACCGCCTGCGCACGCGCCAGAGCTTCCAGGTGCTGCCCAAGGGCGCCCGCGAGGCCCTGACGATCTACGAGGTGGTCGGCATCACCGGCGCCTACGAGCTCTCGCTCCCCGAGCCCGCGCTCCAGCTCCGTCGCCTCGCCGTCGGCGCGCCCGCCCGTTTCACCGTGCTCGAGGGCAAGGACGCCAGCTTCGAGCCGCTGCCCGCGACCCTGCTCGGCCTCGACGCGCGCGGCGACGCCGAGCTCGCCGCCGCCTCGGTGCCCGAGCGGCTGGCCAACATCAAATTCAGCCTCGAGGGCGTCGACGACGAGGTCGCCTACGCCAAGGTCCTCGACGCGTCCCCGGCCGAGGGCGTCTTCCGGGTGCGCCTCGCCGCCGTGCCGCCGCGCCTCGCCGCCGCGCTCGCGGCCCTGCCCTGACGCGCCGGGGCGCTCAGGAGCGAGGCGCGGGCGGCCGGTCGCTCGCGGGCCCGATGAGCCGGGTCGCCGAGTCATCGTCGACGGGGGCGAGCGCCTCGGAGTCGTCGGGCGCGCCGGGCTGGCTGACGAGCGTGGTCCCGAGCACCGAGTCCTCCGAGTCCTCCGGGTCCGACACGTCGATCATCACGCTGTCGCCGACGCCCATCATGCTCGAGTCCTCGGCCATCAGGTCGGCGACGACGGTGATGTCGGACCTGTCCCGATAGACAGCCGCAGTGTCGAAGCCCGCGCTCGAAGTGGACGACGCGGCGGACGGGGCCGGCCTGACCACGCTGAGCGCCGAGACGGAGGGCCCCGAGTGGCCGCGGGCGCGCCGCTCCTCCTCGATGCCGCCGAAGCGGCTGGCGAGCGTGCGGATGAACGCGCCCATCCACGGCTTCATCGACGCCAGCTCCTGTTCGATCACCTCGCTGGTGACGACCACGAGCGAGGCGTCCTCGAGCACCACGACGCTGGCGGTGCGCGGCGACGCGGCGAAGATCGCCGTCTCGCCGAACATGTCGCCCGGGCCGAGCGTGCGCAGCGGGACGCGCTCGTCGTCGATGTGCTTGTAGACCTCGAGCTTGCCCGAGACCACGATGTAGGCCGCGTCGCCGACCTCGCCCTGGCGGATCACGTGCGCCCCGCGGGTCACGCGGATGGTCGCAAAGTTGCCGCCGCCGCGCATGAACCGCAGCAGGTCGAGCTTCATCGCCGCGATGCCGGAGTAGCGGTCCTCGGGGCGCCTGGCCAGCGCCTTCATGACGATGCGGACCAGCTCGCGGGGGAACAGGTTCGGGGGCAGGTGTGCCAGCTCGTCGGGCGGGCGGATGTCGCACATCTGCGCCAGCAGCACCGCCTCGAGCGCGCTGCTGGCCTGGTAGGGCGGGCGCCCCGTCATGATCTCGTAGAGCAGCGCGCCCATCGAGAAGATGTCGCTGCGCTCGTCCATCGGCTCGCGGCCGGCGCTAGCCTGCTCGGGGGACATGTACGCGGGCGTGCCGAAGACCATGCCCTGGGTCTCCTCGGGCGGCAGCGGGGGCAGCGAGTCGCGGACGAAGTGACGGGCGTCGACCCCGGGCCTGGGCTCGAGCAGCTGCGCGCCGCCCCAGTCCATCAGGTAGACCTGCCCGAACTCGCCGACCATCACGTTGGCGGACTTGAGGTCGCAGTGCAGCACGCCGCGCGCGTGGGCGAAGCCGAGGGCGTCGCAGATCTTGACGAAGATCTCGATCAGGTTGAACAGGCGGTCCGAGTCGTGCGCCGGCGCGCCGCCGATCAGCTGCTTGAGGCTCTGGCCCTCGACCAGCTTCATCGTGAAGTACAGCTCGCCCTTCGCGTCGCGGCCGAGCTCGTGGATCGGCACGATGTTGGGGTGGTCGAGCTGCCCGGTCACCTGCGCCTCACGGAGGAAGCCGTGCACCAGCATCAGGTGGTCGTAGGTCGCGGCGTGCATCGTCTTCGCCGCCATGCGCCGCTGCAGCGTCGCGTCGAAGGCGAAGCGGACCGCACCCATGCCGCCGCGCGCCATCTCCCCCTCGATGCTCAGGCGCCGCCGCGGGTCGGGCAACGCCGCGTCGACGAGCTGCTGGATCCGCTCCTGGTGGCTCAGCTCGCGCCCGTCGTCGACGAGGCGATCGAGCAACAGACTGGTCGACGAAGGCGCGGCGCCGCGGGTGGGCGGGGGATTGGAGGCCGGGTCACGCATGCGGACAGTCCGTCAGCGGGCAAAGAGGGTCCCCACGATACTACAGGGGCGACCGGAGCGGGTCCGTCGCGCGTCGCGCCGTTCGCGCAATCGACTATGTCTGCACCTGCGACACGCGCGAAAAGGTGAGCGCGGCGGCCTGCCCGGATGCGCCACAGCGATGATATACAGACCGCCACGGCCTCCTGCGGGCCGCTTCGCAGCGATGCCCCGCGATCCTCACTCAGGCTCCTCCATCCCCGCCAAGACCGTCGTCCGCATCGGGGTGTTCTCCAGTGACCCATCGGCCTGCGACGCATTTCATGCCTTCGATCCGGAGTCCGGGATCATCTATCCGGCGATCAACGACTCGCTGGTGTACATCGACTGCGAGGGCGTGATCCAGCCGGCGCTGGCGGTCGCGTGGCGGCGCCTCGACCCGCTGACGATGGAGTTCGACCTGCGCGAGGGGGTGCGCTTTCACAACGGCGACCACTTCACCGCGGACGACGTGGTCGCGACCATGCGAGCGCAGCGCGACCCGGCCAACCGCTCGGCGAACGGCCAGGGGATCTTGTCGGTGATCGCCGAGTGCCGCAAGGTCCACGACTTCTGCGTGCAGATCCGGACCAGCTTCCCGGACGGCATGCTGCTGAACCGCCTGCACATCGGCAGCGCGATCTACCCGAAGTCGATCCTCGAGGCCGAGGGCCCGCGCGCCTTCCTCGACCACCCGATCGGCACCGGCGCATACATCTTCGAGCGCTGGGATCGCGGCCGCGAGATCGTGCTGCGGCGAAACCCCGAACACTGGGCGCAGGCCGTCACGATCGACGAGCTGCGCTTCCCGATCATGGACCAGAAGGACTGGGTCGACGCCCTCGCGCGGCGCCAGCTCGACATCGCCCTGAACCTCGACCCGCACGACGCGCTGCGCGTCCGCGACACCCCGGGCCTGGAGATGCGCCGCCGCGAGGCCGCGCTGTCGCAGTGGTTCTTGCTGCGCAACCACGGGCCGCTGGCGGACCGACGAGTGCGCCTGGCGCTCAACTACGCGGTGCACCGCCTCCTGCTGTGCAACATCGCGTATCACGGCTGGGCGACGCCGCAGACCTCGCTGCTGACGCCGGGCCAGGTCGGCTACGACCCGTCGATCGTCCCCTACCCCTACGACCCGGACTACGCGCGCATCCTGCTGCGCGAGGCGGGCTGGGCCGACGGCTTCGTGCTGCGCGGGCTGGTCAGCGAGTCGAGCAGCTCGGTGTACCAGCTGCTGCGCGGCTTCCTGGCCAAGATCGGCGTGCGGCTCGAGGCCAACATCGTGCCGCGGTCGGAGTGGCTGAATCAGGTGGTCAACGCCCGGATCCGCGGTGACGCGTCGTTCGACGGGGACTTCGCGCTGGTCAACATCGACAACTTCACGCTGCACGGGCTGTTTCACCACGCCATCTTCCTGTTCAGCCAGGGCCCCTTCTCGCTGACGCAGAGCCCGGAGTACGACCGTCGCTTCCTCGAGACGGCGACGAAGATCGACCCCGCGGAGATGCACGGCGCGCTGCAGGAGCTCGACCGCTACGCCCGCGAGGAGGCGCTGCTGCTGTTCACGACCCGGCAGCAGGTGTACTGCGGGCTGCGCCGCGGCTTCGACATCCCGATCGGGATCAGCGGGCACTTCAACTTCGACAACCTGTGGCACATCCGCGTCGACCACGCGTTGGTCGAGGGCGAGGCGGTGCCCTACGCGGCCAAGGCTCGGTCCGAGGACCCCGCGGTGCAGAGCCTGCTGACCGCCACCACCTACGCCGGGATCCTGTACAGCCCGAGCGCGCCGGAGATCGCGGACCCGGCACTGGCGGCGTTGTGGCGCAACATCGAGCTCCACGAGAAGCGCGCGAACATCGAGAGCGAGGAGATGATCCGCGGGCTGGTCGAGCAGGTGACGGCCACCACCAACCTCGAGAACGTGCTGCGCTCGACCCACGAGGTCGGCATCCTCGGGGTCTCGCGGGCCGGCCGGGTGCTGTTCGTGAACAGCGGCTACACGCGCGTGACGGGCCGCAGCAGCGATGTGCCGCTGTCACGGGTGCTGCTCGACGACCACGGCGAGCCGGCCTGGTCGCAGGTGGTGGAGACGGTCGAGCGCGAGGGGATGAGCAGCGGGGTGTGGAACGTGCACCCGGCGCCCGACGACCGCCGCCGGGTGCTGCTGACGGCGACGCCGGCGACCAACGAGTTCGGCGCGGCGATCGGCTACGTCTGCGTGCTGACCGACCACAGCCGGGAGGAGGAGCGGCTGCGCATGAGCAAGGAGATGGAGGTCGCGCGGCGGATCCAGACGGCGCTGCTGCCGGCGGTGGAGACCGGTCGCCAGGCGAGCCTGGCGGCGGCGATGATCCCGGCCGAGGAGGTCGGCGGCGATTACTACGACATCATCATCGACGCGAACGGGGTGCGCTGGTACGGCATCGGCGACGTGTCGGGCCACGGGGTGACCTCGGGGCTGATCATGCTGATGACGCATTGCGTGGTCCGCACGATCATCGAGACCGCGCCCGACCTGCCGATGGACGAGATCCTGAACAAGCTCAACAGGATCCTGTACGACGACATCTTGCTGCTCGGCGAGAGCCACCACCTGACCTTCGGCCTGATCAAGAGCCTGGGCAACGGCGACTACCTGGCGGCGGGCGCCCACGAGGACGTGATCATCCACCGGGCGGCCACCGGCGAGTGCGAGACGGTCGCGCTCGAGGGCTGCTGGTTCGGCCTGGTGAAGGACATCTCCGGGCAGTCGGTCGACTGCAGCTTCCACCTCGA
>Ga0073899_10002676_pt1 | contig 15937 bp, 15 predicted proteins | sample KloWWTmetaKNB5Ph_FD_88975 | JGI IMG/M metagenome (GOLD analysis project Ga0073899, IMG submission 88975) | Active sludge microbial communities from Klosterneuburg, Austria, studying microevolution and ecology of nitrifiers - Klosterneuburg... | ecosystem: Engineered > WWTP > Aerobic digester >...
AGGGCCAGGGCCGCCTGTGGATCAGCACCCGCAACCCTTCCGGCCTGGTCAGCTTCGTTCACCCGTTCCGCCGCGCGCAGAGCGGGTAGGCGGCCGTCGGCGTCCCCCGCTGGGGCCCGCCGCGATCCCCGGGCGTACCCGGGCCTGCTATCCTCCGCCGTGGCATGAGCAAAGCTCTCGGTTGGTTGGGTGTGGTCCTGGTGGGCTGCGGCGTCGTCGTGGCGTGCAGCTCCGAGGACAAGGCGGGCAAGGTGTGCGAGCCCGGAGCGACCGCGGCCTGCAAGGGCACGGGCGACTGCGACGGCACGTGGTCTTGCGTGAAGAACGGGCTCGCCTGGGGCCCGTGCCAGTGCGGGTCGAACACCGGCGGCGCGGCGGGCAGCGGCGGCGCGGGTGCCGCCGGGGGCCTCGGGGGCTCGTCGACCGGCGGCACGGGTGCCGTGCCGGCGTGCAGCCCGACCGGCAAGGACTCCGACGGTGACTGCTTCGGCGACGGTGATGGCGACTGCAAAGACGACGACGCGAACGTCAACCCAGGGGCCATCGACTATCCCGGCAACGGCGTGGACGACGACTGCTCGGGAACGGCCGACGACTATGCGCCGTGCGACGAGGCCATCACCAATCTCGGCGATCCCGATCCCCTGAACGGCGCCCGGGCGCTCGGCCTGTGTCAGCTCACCACCAAAGAAGAGAAGAAATGGGGCGTGATTCAGGCCAAGTGGGTGATGGCCGACGGCAAGACCGGCATGAACGAGAAGTCCCACGGGCTCTTGCCGAGCTTTGGGGCAAACCTGCTGCCGCGCGAGGGCAAGCGCTTGCTGGCGCTGTCGAGCGGCACTGCGCGGGAACCCGGCGATGCCGACTACAAGCCGGTGTCTGGTGCGGACATGGGGACCGACGGGCTCGCTCCCACGGGTTTCCCCATCGACTCGCCCTCGTGCAAGGTGGTCACCGAGAAGGACAAGGCGACGCACGATCCGGCGGCGCTCGAAGTGTCGCTCCGTGTTCCCAGCAACGCGAAGAGCTTCTTGATCGACTTCAACTACTACACCTACGAGTTTCCGACTTACGTGTGCACGAAGTACAACGACTTCTTCGTCGCGCTGCAGTTCCCCGCGCCCAAGAACGCCCAGTCGGGCAACATCGCGTTCGACGGCGAGGGCAACCCGGTCAGCGTGAACAACGCGTACCTTCGCGCGTGCAAGCCGCAGACCGCGGGCAACAAGGCGTTCGACTGCCCGCTCGGTGTCGGCCTCTTGGACCAAACCGGTTTCGACAACAGCGCCGCCACCGGTTGGCTCGTCACCCAGTCACCGGTCACCCCGCGGGGGCTGATCACCCTGCGCTTCGCGATCTGGGACATGGGCGACTCGGTGCTCGATTCGACGGTGCTCCTCGACGCCCTGCGGTTTTCTCCCGACGAGGTCCCCCAGGCGGGAACCAGCCCCGCACAATGAGCGGTTTTGCCGTGGTTTCCGCTCCATTGCATTCATGCGCATGAAGGCATATAGATCCGGGGCATGCAGTCCTTGCCCGGCAGCGAGACCCGCTGGCAGCTCTACCGGCTGCTGAGCGATCCCGTCCGCCTCCGCCTGCTGGCGCTGGCCGCGGAAGAGGAACTGTCGGTGGGGGAGCTGGCCGAGCTCTTGGGCGAGGCCCAGCCCAACGTGTCGCGGCACGCGGCGCCGCTGCGGCAAGCGGGCCTGCTCTGCGACCGCCGCCAGGGCACGCGCACGCTGGTCCGGCTCTCCGACGAGGCGGCGCGCGACGCGGTGGTGGTCGACGCGCTCGCGGCGGGCCGCCAGCTGTGCGCGGCCGAGGGCAGCCTGGCGAAGGTCGCCGAAGTGGTGGCGTCGCGCGACGCCCGGACGCGTGAGTTCTTCTCGCAACCCGGGGACGGCGAGGTGGGGCTGTCGCCCGAGCTGCCGCTCTATCTCTCGGCCTTCGCACGGTTGATCGCCGATCGCGGGCTCGCGGTGGACGCAGGCACCGGCGACGGCGTGCTGCTCGATCTCTTGGCACCGGTCTACGACCGCGTGGTCGCCATCGATCGCAGCACCGCCCAGCTCGAACGCGCCCGTCAGCGGGTGCGGGCGCATGGCTACACCAACGTGACGTTGATCGAAGATCAGATCGACGGCGACCGGGTGCGCGCGGCAGTGGCTGGCGGCGCCGACCTGGTGCTGGCCGTGCGCGTCTTGCACCACGCGCCGCGGCCGAAGGCGGCGCTGAAAGACCTGACCGAGCTCGCGCGGCCGGGCGGCAAGATCCTGGTGATCGACTATGCCCGCCACGACGACGAACGCATGAGCGAACAGCAGGCGGACGTCTGGCTGGGCTTCTCGGAGCAAGAGCTCTCGAGCTTTGCTGCGGCGGCCCGGCTCGAGCAGGTGAGCGTCGGCCCCGCGCCTCTGCGCCTGCCCCGGGTGGGCGTCGATGCACACCTTCCGTGCCTGACACTGCTCGGCACTCGCCCCGAAACTCCGACGAGCCCCCGGGCGCGTCGCCAACCGATCACCGATTGAAAGAAGCAGGAGACACCATGACTCAGAGCGTCAGCGTCAGCACCACCGGCAAGACCACCGGCAAGGATTACCTCGTCAAGGACCTCGGGCTGGCCGATTGGGGCCGCAAGGAAATCACCGTCGCCGAGCACGAGATGCCCGGGCTGATGGCAACCCGGGAGAAGTATGGGCCGCAGAAGCCCCTCGCCGGGGTGCGCGTTGCGGGCTCGTTGCACATGACCATCCAGACGGCCGTGCTGATCGAGACCTTGAAAGAGGTCGGCGCAGACGTGCGTTGGGCTTCGTGCAACATCTTCTCGACGCAAGATCACGCCGCTGCTGCCATTGCCGCTGCGGGCACGCCCGTCTTTGCATTCAAGGGCGAGAGCCTGGAAGAGTATTGGGACTTCACCTACCGCGCGCTCACCTGGCCCGACGGCAAGGGCCCGCAGCTGATCGTGGACGACGGCGGCGACGCCACGCTGCTCATCCACCGCGGCTACTACGCCGAGAAGAACCCGGCGCTGCTCGACGAGCCGACCGACAACCACGAGCTTCAGATCATCAACAAGCTGCTCAAGAAGGTGGCCAAGGAAGATCCCAAGCACTGGCACCGCGTCGTGGCCGATCTGGTGGGCGTCTCCGAAGAGACCACGACCGGCGTGCATCGCCTCTACCAGATGCAGGAAAAGGGCGAGTTGCTCGTGCCTGCCATCAACGTCAACGACTCGGTGACCAAGAGCAAGTTCGACAACGTCTACGGTTGTCGTGAGTCACTGGTGGACGGCATCAAGCGTGCGACGGACGTGATGGTCGCCGGAAAGGTCGCGATGGTGTGCGGCTTTGGTGACGTGGGCAAGGGCTGCGCCGAGGCGTTGCGTGGGCACCGCGCCCAGGTGTGGGTGAGCGAGATCGACCCGATCTGCGCGCTTCAGGCCTGCATGGCCGGCTACAAGGTGGCGCCGGTCGAAGACTCGCTGGCGCACGTCGACATCTTCGTCACCGCCACCGGCTGCTGCGACATCATCACCGCCGATCACATGGCGAAGATGAAAGACCAGGCCATCGTCTGCAACATCGGCCACTTCGACGACGAGATCCAGGTCGCCAAGCTGATGGCGTACCCCGGTGTGAAGCGCACCAACATCAAGCCGCAGGTGGACGTGTTCACCTTCCCCGACGGCCACTCGATCTACCTGCTCGCCGAGGGGCGACTGGTGAACCTGGGCTGCGCCACCGGCCACCCGAGCTTCGTGATGAGCAACTCGTTCACCAACCAGACGCTCGCTCAGATCGATCTCTGGACCAACAAGCGCCAGGTGGGGGTGTACACCCTGCCCAAGAAGCTGGACGAAGAGGTCGCGCGGCTTCACCTGGAGAAGCTCGGGGCCAAGCTGACCACCCTGAGCGCCAAGCAGTCCGAGTACCTGGGCATTCCGGCAGACGGGCCGTTCAAGTCGGATCTGTATCGGTACTGAGCCCTGGCTGTCCCGGCACGGCGGCGCATTGGCGAGGGCCGGTGCGCCGCCGGTGGCCGCGAGTACGAGTACGAGCACAGCCCGGGCGTCGGGTTTGCTGCTCGGCCGGAGGCCGAGCCCCGGGATCGCCCGACGAGTCTTGGCGAGATCCGATCACGAGCGTCCACCGAGGCCGGAGCACGAGGAACCCGGCGACGCCGGGCGCAGGCTGTTTCGCCGATCGCGAGGGTCGCCGTGCGTGGCGTCGTCTGCGGAGCGAGAACGGTCACGCTTCACTGGCGCGCAAAACGCAAGGTGTGACCCGCGAGAATGATCACGTCGCCGTCGTAGATCACCTTCCGCTCGACGCGCCGGCCCTGAAACTGGATGCCGTTGGTCGAGCCCATGTCGACGATGTGATAGTGCCCTCGTAGCCACTCGACCGCGGCGTGCTGGCGCGACACGTTGGAGTCGTTGATCGCGAAGTCCGAGGCGTTGCGGCTGCGCCCGATGATGAACCGCGGCTGCATGATCTGCGCGCGCTCGCCTTCGCAGTACAAGAAGATGGGGTACGACGGTGGACCGTCGCTCATGGGTTGCGCGCCCGGCGGGCCGGGGTGGGGCGGCGCCGCCGGGAACGGCGGCGGTTGTGCCGGCTGCGCGCCGTAAGGCCGACCGTAGCCGCCGGGAGCGGGAGGCGTCACCGTGGACGGGTGCATGGGCGGTGGCATCGGCGGCGGCGGCGCGCCGTACGCGGGGGGCGGCATCGGGCTCGCGCCGTATGCCGGCGGCGGCGGCGCGTGGGCGGCGGGCGGCGGCGGCGGGGGATAGTGACCGGGCGGTGGCGCGGCCGAGGGGGCGCGCACCGGCGGCGCCGGTGGCCCGTGACCCGAGACCATGGTCGGGGGGTAGCCCGGTGGTCCCGGCGCCACCGGCGGCGGGGCGGCGGTCAGCGACCCCTGGGTGAATCGACGAATCGCTTCGCTGACCACGTCGTCCACCGGACGCCCGCTTTGCCACGCCATGCGCTCGCAGGCCGCCCACAGCTCGTCGGGGCAAACGAAGGAACGGGGCCTGCCGGACATTTTCGCGGCCGCCATCATACAGCCCCGGCCGGGCGGAGCGCAGCTTTCGGCGACTACCGGCAGGTCTGAACGTTTCGTAGCTCTTTGGCCGGCTCGCAGGACAAGGTCGAGATCTCGCACTCGGCCAGCCAGCGGCCCTGCTCCCCACACCCCGGGCTCGCGCCCTGCCAGCCGGCGTCGGCCCAGCACTTGGTGGGGATGCCCAGAATGGTGCTCGACCGGCAGCCCCCGGCGACCAGGTCGTCCTTCTTCGCCCCCCGGCCGTCGCAGTCGTAGTCGAAGCTCCCGTCGCCGCGGTGCTGCTCGTAGTACCGCGCCTGCCCGGGGTGGGCTTCGGGGTTCTGGTCGTAGCAGTCGAGCGCGTTGGGGACGTGACCGGGCGGCTGCTTTCCGGCGCGCAGGCTCACCTGCTTGTCACCATAGCCATCGCGATCGAGGTCGCGGTACCAGATCGGGTCGGCGCAGGGGAGCGCGTGGTCGTTGGCGAGCTCGGTCAGCCGCTCGTGGATCGGCGTGAGCACGTCGACCAGCACGCTGCGGAAGGTGTTGTCGGGCTCCGAGCTTCCCAGCACGGTGCCCGCCAGGTTGCGGTTGGCGCACAGGCTGTTGTTCGGCTTGGGCAGCGCCAGCTGCCGCGCAGCGCCCTCGATCGCCTCGATGCTCTGGGCGAGCGTGCTCTTCTCGTTGTCACCGAAGGCGCCGTCGGCGCCGGCCGCTGCCGCTCGCAAGGGTGCTGCCAGCGTCGGGACTTCGTCCAGCGCTCGGCCGGACAGGGTGCGCAGGCCAATCTCGCGCAGGCCCGTGAGCACCCGGCGGCGAGCGCGTGCCGCGCGCACCTGACCGCACGTGCCGGCGCTGGAGAGCGCCGGCGCCGCCGATTCGAGCAGTGCGGCGACGTTCAGCTTCTCCTTCGCACGCAGGGTGAGCGTCCACTTCGAGGACTTCTTCTGGTCGACGTGGAAACCCGTGCCGGCTTGGCTGACGGCCAGCTCACGGCCCGACGCCGCGGTCGCCGAGAGCGTGATCACGGGCACCGCCGCCAGGACCTTTGCCGTGTAGACCAGCGGTGTTTTGCTGTCGCAGATCTGGCTGACGCAGGCTTCCAGGCTCTGGTGCGTGCTCGACTCTTCCGGGGCCACGGCCAGCTCTTGACCCAGGATCTCGGCGACGCTCGACAGGACCCGCATCTCTGCGTCCTCGAGCGAGACGTCGATCGTGAGCTCGCGGTCGTCCTCGGCGTGTACGCGCACGCTGGGGGCCCAGGGGCCGAGAAAGCCCAGATCGAGGCCCCCGCCGCGCGCCAGGCGCTGGCGTGACGAATGGCGAAAGCGCAGATCACCGACCGGCCGCACGTTCATTCGCAGGCGCGTGGCGGCGTCGCCGTTGCCTGCGAAGCAGGCGTTCACGAAGTCGCTGCGCTCGGGGTTGGCTCTGGGCCCGAAGAAGCCGGTGATCAGGAAGTTCGGAACCGACAAGCAAGCCAGGCCGCGCGTCTCGGGGCCGGCGAGCACGGCATCGACCGCGCTGCACCAGCCCTGGGGGGGCGCCGGAGCGCGCTCGGCCGGCCGCACCCCCGGTTCGACTCCGCCGCCACAACCCGCGACCGCGAACAGTACCCCGAGCCAACGTCGCGACATGCTCTCGCCATCGGCACGATGGGCTGCCGCGCCGGCTCCGTCAAGCCGACCCGAAGCGCTTGATGCCCGCGCGCCGCTCTTCTACGGTCCGCGTCCCATGGCAGAGCAAGTACGCGCCTCTCACATCCTCCTCATGTACGCGGGGTCGTCCCGTTCGACCGCGACGCGCACCCAAGCCGAGGCCCAGTCGCAGATCCAGACGCTGAAGACCCAGATCGACGGCGGCGCGGACTTTGCCGATCTCGCGCGCCAGCACTCGGACTGCCCTTCGGGCAAGAGCGGCGGCGACCTGGGCAGCTTCGGTCGCGGGCAGATGGTCGGCCCGTTCGAGCAGGCCGCCTTCGGTCTGCCGGTGGGGGGCATCAGCGGCGTGATCGAGACCCAGTTCGGCTACCACATCATCCGGCGCACCGGCTGAGGGTCAGCGCTGCCATTGCTGGTACGCATCGCGAAGCGCCCGCACCAGCTCGGCGCGTCCCAGTTGCGTGCTGGCCCGGTCGGTCTCGAGCGGGATCAGCGCTGCGCGCACGGTGCGAGCCAGCGCGATCATCTCGGACGGATCGAAGTCGAGCAGCTCGCGGGGAATGATCACGGCGAACGGCCGTAGCTCGGCGGCTCGGCTGGTGACCGACGCCATGTCGCAGGTCTCGAGCCGCGCCCCCGCCGCGATGGCCGTGCTCTGACGGCAGAGCGTGGTCAACTTCGAGTCCACGCCCACCAAGAGCGCGCACGGAACCACGCGGTGCGGGGTGGTGGGGCCGAGAGGGGGCTTGCGCACGGCGGCGCGAGTCTACATCGATGCGTCGCTGGTCGCGCGAGTATACAGTACGGCCCATGCGCTTTCCGCAGACCGCCTTGGTGATCGCCGTGGGGCTCGCGCTGGTCGCGCCCGTGGGGTGTGGCCCGCCCCGCGGCACGCCGCGCGACGCCGCCGAGATTGCGCGGCAAGAGGCCGCGCGCCGCTTGGTCGGCGAGTGGTTGCTGGTCTCGTATCAACCCGAGACGGCTCTCGAGCCGATGTTTGCCGGCTTGCTCGCGGCGCAGATGGGCACGCTGGTGGCTCGCTTCGACGGGCAGCAGATGACTGCGACGGGCACGGGAGTGGGGACCACGCGGCGGTATCGTGTGACGCAAGCGAATGGCGACCGCCTCACCGTGGTCACCTACGACGAAAGCGGAATCGCCTACGACGCGGTGGGTGAGCTCAGGGGGAACGAGCTGTGGTTCGCCTCACTCACCATCCCGTGGCGTGGGCGAGGCGTGCTGCGGCGCATTCGCTGAGCAGCGGGAGCTACTTCTGAAGGCGTGCGATGCCGTCTTTGGCCAGGCCCGCCAGCGCCTTGTCGAGCTCTGCCACCGGTTGCTCGAACTCGACGGCCACGCGATGCGGCCAGATCCCCTCGGGGTCGTCCAGGTTCTTCTCGACGCGAACCACCCGCCCCGAAACCTTCTTCTCTTCGCTGCCCTCGGGCGGCAGCTGCACCACGATGTTGACCTGCGCGCCGACCTCGAGCGTGGTGGCGGTCACCAGGAGCATGCCCAGGCCACTGGCGTTGTGGCTGATGGCCATGCCCTCCTCCAGCTCGGCCACCTGCACGGGGAGCCAGACGGTATATCGAGGCGCGCGGCGCTCCACAGTGGATCGATGATAGCCGAACTCTTCCGCTGAGTCAGGCGTCGTCGTGGGGCAGGCTCACCCGGGGGGCGCGTAGGTAGACGTAGGGCGTGTACGCGAGGAAGTTGGAGACCCGGGAGGTGTACGCGTCGGCGTACCGCTCGAGCTGGCGGGCCAGGTAGCTCTTGTCGAGGCCGGCCCGCATCAGCAGCCCCCAGCGGGGATTGAACAGCGCACCCGCCTCTTCCGCCAGCGGCGCGATCTGGGCGTCGAGCGCGCCGAGGCGGGCCTTGCTCTGCCCCATTTGCTCCCGGAGGGGCGCCGGGTCGCCGGCGGCGGCCTTCCGCTCGATCCGCTCCGCGGCCAGGCGCAGGGTCGAATAGAGGTGCTCTTCGCGCTCCTTGTCCGCCATCAGGCGGCTGAGCTCGGCCTGCTTCGGGCGGAAGGCCTCGACGTCGATGATCTCTTTCTCGAGGTCGCGGACCACCAGCGCGGTGCGCCAGCGAAGCAGGTCCTTGGTGACGTGGACGTCCGAGTACAGATGGTCACCAACGTACAAGATCTCCTCCGGCGACAGCCCGAGGTGTGCTTCCAGGATGCGGGCGTTGCCTCCCAGGTACGCCCGCCCGGGCTGCATGCCCTCTTCCACCGGGCGCAACAGGCCCGACTCGTCGACCACCTCGAAGATCGGATTCTGAGCGGTGAAGAAGTCGGGCTTGCGGGCGCGCACCAGGCTCACGTCGAACAGATCGCGCCAGGTCGTGCCCGGGGGCAGATAGGGATCGAATGCGTAGCGCATCATCGCGCACGTGTAGCCCCACTCGGAGTTGGTCACGAGCAGCAGCTTCTTCCCCGAGCCCTTGAGATCGAGCAAACAGGTCGGCAGCTCGGGGTCGAGCTCGACGAACTCGGCGGGCGCCTTGATGATCTCTGCCTTGAGATCGCCCTCGGCATGCGTCCGGTCGATTGCGCCACGGACGATCTTGTAGAGCTCGGCGTAGCCGATGCCCGGCGCCAGCTTGCCGCCATCCAAGAGGTCGACGCACTGCGCATAGAGCAAGGCTTCGGACAGCGAGAACAGCGTGTTGAGGAACACCCAGCGGGGCTCGCGCAGATCCACCACCACTCGCGAATAGGTGGCGCGCTGCTGGTCGAACTCGAGCGTGCGGGTGCCGTGCAAGGCGCGTGTCACGTAGCCGAAGCGGCTGGCTTTGATCAGATTGCCCAGCTCCAGATCGACGATCAGGCCCAGGATCACGAAGCTTGCATCGAACTCGAGCTCGGCAACGGGCCAGCCGCGGTCTGCGAGGCGCGCGCGGGCGCGCTCCCACGCGCGGCGCTCCCACACCTCGGTCCGATAGTGGACCAGCGTGTAGTCCATGTCGAAGCCGACGGCGCGAATCGCCCGCAGGTTCAGCGTGCGGTTGCAGAAGATCCTCCGCTCCGGAGCCGGCGGGGCGACGCTCGCGGGCAAGGACATCACGTGGGGATGCGGTCCGCGGCGCGCTCGAGAAACGCGATCAGCACACCGCGCGCATGCTTCGTGGGCCGCTGCAGATAATTGTAGGGGCGAGGGGTGCCGGCTCGGAACAAGCAGAGCACCGACTCTTCGTAGGCCACGGCGCGCGCCTCGGCCGTGGCCTTGGCCTGCGGCGTGCGGGTCAGATCGTCGAGGGCCGCGCCGAGCTGCTGGCACTCGCCCGGCGTGGTCGGCAAGTTGGGCATGGCAGTCCCCGCTGGGCAGCACGCCCTGCGAACCACGGCCGTCGCGGCCAGCTCGAACCAGCCCAGAGCCGACCACTCACGCATCCCCGGCGTGACCTTGCCGGCGCCGGCAACCACCAGCCGGCGGTGAACTTGCGAGTTGATGCCGCGGAAGTCCTTGTCGTCGCACAAGAACCCGAAGTCTTCGCTGCCCCGCAGCGTCTCACCTTCGAAGTGCGAGGCCACGCAGCGCGCGCGCTCTTCCGGGGTCGAGGGCTTTGCCGGCGCCACTGGCGCCACCGGCGGGGCGGCGCTGGGGATGGGCGGCTCGGCCTGCGGGGCGCTCGTTTCGGGGGGCGTCACCGCGGCCGCCGATGCGACGCGCGCGGGGGCCGCGCTGGGGCGGGGGGTCGGCGCCTCGGTGATGATGCCGCGGCTGTTCAGGAACAACAGCACGCCCACGCCGATCGCGACCAAGATCACCAAGGCGATGATCACCAGGATGGGCCGGCGGCTGGCGCGGCGGATCTGCAGCTCGTCGTCGTTCGGCAGGGCGATACCGGTCGGTGGTGGCCCGGGGATGGACGGGGGAAAGGCCGAGATCGGCGGGGGAAAGGCCGAGCCGGGCGGCGGAAAGCCGTGGCTGGGCGCTGGCGCGGGCGCCGGCGCCATGGGCATCGGTGCGGGAGGGGGCGGCGTTGCGTCGAAGGGGCTCCCCGGCATCTGCGGCGGGTTGTGGACCGGCGGGGCCTTGGGCGGCACCACGGGCAGATCCAGCGCCGGCGGCTCGCTGGGAGCGGCCAGTGCTCGACGGATGTCCTCGATCGGCGCCGAGCCCATCACCGTGGTCTGGTCTTCCTCGTCGTCGTACGGGCTCGGCATCGCCTCGGGCGCCGGCTCGGACTCGATGGCTGCGGGCGGCGGCGGCGGCGGCGGCGGCGGCGGCGCAGGCGGGGGCTCGGCTTCGGCTTCGACCGGAACCGGCGGAATGCTGGGCATCGGCGCCGGTCGGTCGTCGCGCATCGCCCGAGCGATGTCCTCGGTGCTGGTCGCCACCACCGTCGCGACGTCTTCCCACTCCGACGCCCCCTCGCTGCGCGGCTCCCAGCGCTCCAGGGCTTCGATCATCTGCTCTGCCGTGCCTCGCCGGCGGGCGGTGTTTGCGACCAACCCCAGCGACAAGAGCTCTTGCAGACCCTCGTCGTTCACTCCCAGATCTTTCAAGCGCTGCAGCTGACCGCTGGCGATGCTCTTCAAGAGCTGGTCTTTGGTATCGCCGCGGAACGGCGGGCTGCCGGTCAGCGCCGAGAACAGCGTGGAATGCAGCGCCCACGTGTCGTCGGCGCCGCTCGGGCCTCGCCCCTGCAAGCGCTCAGGCGCACAATAGGCACCGCTGGTGGGTGCGAGCAGCTGCGTCAGAATCGGGCCCTGCCGCCCGCCGGCCGGCTCGATCACGATCGAGCGTGGCGAAATCGCGCCGTGGGCGCCGCCCGCGGCGTGGAGCGCCGCCACCCCCTGGCACAAGCGGATCCACAGGGTGATCGCTTCGGCCGGCGTGAGCCGCGCAGTCTTCAGCGCCTGGTGCAGTGTCTTGCCGCCCACGTGCTCGGCGACGATCACCGCCCCACTCGCCGGCGCCCCGTCGGGCACCGCTTCCGCCGCCGGGTTGTCGACGACTTCGATGATCCCCGCCAGGTGCGCGTGCTTCAACCCGACCACGCCCATGAGCGCCGCGACGCGTGCCGTCGGTAAGACCGAGGCGACCACGTCTTTGCCGGTACTTTCGTCCTCGGCAAGCCAGGTGGGGGCCTTTGTCCCAGCGTCGAGCCGGGACTTGAAGCGGTAGCGCCCGCTGAGGGGTGCGGTCGGTGCCTGCATGCGTGAGCTCGGTCGGCAGCCACTTTACATCAGGCCATCGAGGCAACCCCACCATTTGGCGGGATGCAGACTTAGCGAAGCGTGGGTTCCAGAAACGAAACGCCGTGCTCCGGCTTCCGCACATTACCCGACCCGGCGGAAATGCCGGCCGATCGTGCGGTCCCCCGGCCGAATCGGCGCGGGCCACTCGCGCCGCTCTTGCCCCGAACCGGGCTTGATAGGAAGATCACGCATTGCGGTTCATCGAATGAGCACACCAGGTGCACAGCGCGGGTCGGGGCACGACGACCCCCCATCGGGGGTGACCGCGTCGGCAGGGCCGTATCGGCCCGGCGAGATCGTCGATGAGAAATACATCCTGATCCGCAAGATCGGCGAAGGCGGGATGGGCACGGTGTGGGTGGCGCACAACAGCGTGCTCGACGTGCATTGCGCCCTGAAGATGATCGAGGCCGGCTCGAAGCAGGTGGCCGAGCGCTTGCTCGACGAGGCGCGCGCCGCCGCCCGATTGGGGCACCCGGCCATCGTGCGCGTGCTCGACTATGGCGAGACCGGCCGCGGTGACCCGTTCATCGCCATGGAGCTGCTCGACGGCGAAGACCTTGCTCAGCTGATGGAGCGCCAGGGCCGCATGCCGGAAGTCGAGGCGGTGCAGATGCTCTTGCCCATCGCCCACGCCCTGGCGGCGGCCCACGCGAAGGGCATCGTTCACCGAGACGTCAAGCCCGAGAACATCTTCTTGGCCCGGGACGACGTGGCGACCACCCAGCCCAAGCTGCTCGATTTCGGGATCGTGAAGGTCGAGCACTCCAACCGCCGACTCACCATGGATGGCTCGGTGCTGGGCACCCCGGACTACATGTCGCCGGAGCAGGCCAAGGGTGAAGAAATCAACGGCCAGACGGACCTGTGGGCCTTTGGCGTGGTGCTCTACGAGCTGGTCGCCGGCAGGCGCCCCTTCGACGGCGACAACTACAACGCGCTGATGTTCGCCATCATCAACGCCGAACCGAAGAGCCTGTCCGAGTACGGCGTGGCCGACCCGGAGCTGAGCGCCATCGTGCAGCGCGCGCTTCGCAAAGACCAGGCCGAGCGCTGGCCCAGCATGCGCGACCTGGGCGAAGAGCTGGCGCTCTGGCTCGAGAGCAAAGGGCTCAGCGACGACATCACCGGCACGTCGCTGCGCCGTAGTTGGCTGGCGGACACCGAGAGCAAGCGCATCGAGCTGCCTCCCTACGTCCGCGACTCGCTGCGGGCCGCCGCGGGTGAGCGGCCGATCTCTCGCGAGGTCAGCAAGGTGCGCGCGCTGCCCACCGAGGCCAACCCAGAGCTCGCCGGCGGCAAGCAGATCAGCGAGCAAAGCCTGGTGGCCATCGCTCAGCTGCACGCCATTGGCGACCCGGAAGAGCTGCTTCGCAAGGCATCGCGACGCCGCAACGTGGCCGTGGTGCTCGGCCTGGTGGCGGTGGTGGTGGCGGGTGTGGCCGGCGTGTTGATCGGGACCGGAATCATCGCGATCTGACCGGCGGCCCCGAGGCGGGCGCCTGCCTAGACGGCCTGCTCTTTGGTCTTGGCGAAGCGCACGTCGGGCCACTCTTTCTGCGTGGTCTCGAGGTGCCAGTTGTTGCGCGCCAAGAACACCGGCGCGCCCGTGTGGTCTTCGGCCATCGCCGAGCGATTGGCTTCCATGAAGCGCTTCATGACCTGCACGTCGGCGGCGTCGACCCAGCGCGCGGTGTGGAGCTGCGTCCCCTCGAAGTGAACCGGGATGTCGTACTCGGTTCGGATCCGATCCGCGAGCACGTCGAACTGCAGCGCCCCGACCACCCCCACGATGAAGTTGGAGCCAAAGTGAGGCTTGAAGACCCGGGCGGCGCCCTCTTCGGCCAGCTGCTCGAGGGCACGGGTCAGGTGCTTGGTGCGCATCGGGTCCGCTGGGCGCACCGACTGCAAGAGCTCGGGCGCGAAGCTGGGGATGCCGGTGAACTGCAACGGCTCGCCTTCGGTCAATGCGTCGCCGATGCGGAGCGTGCCGTGGTTGGGGATGCCGATGATGTCACCGGGAAAGGCCTCTTCGGCCAGCTCGCGATCGCGAGCCAAGAACAGCACCGGGTTGTGCAGCGTCATCTGCTTGCCCGAGCGGACGTGGAGCAGCTTCATGCCGCGCTGAAAGTGGCCCGAGCACAGCCGGAAGAACGCGATCCGGTCCCGATGCTTCGGGTCCATGTTCGCCTGGATCTTGAAGACGAAGCCCGAGACCGCGTTCTCGGTCGGCTCGACCAGGCGCACCGTGGTCTTCTGCGGCCGCGGGCACGGGGCCAGGCGCAGAAGGCCGTCGAGCAGCTCGCGCACCCCGAAGTTGTTGAGCGCGCTGCCGAAGAACACCGGCGTCATGTGTCCGCCGCGGTAGGCCTCCAGATCGAAGCTGGGGCACAGGCCGCGGGCCATCTCGACCTCTTCTCTCAGCGCCTTCACCTCGCGCTCGGGCAGCTCGCGGTCGATCAGTGGGTCGTCGAGGCCGCGGCACTCTTTCACGTCGCCACCAGCGCGCTCTGCACCCCGCTCCACCAGCAGCAGACGTTCTTGGAACAGGTCGTAGCAGCCCAAGAAGTCGCGCCCCATGCCGATCGGCCAGGTGGCGGGGGTCACGTCGAGCGCCAGCCGCTCTTCGATCTCGCTCATCAGCTCGAATGGGTCGCGGCCATCGCGGTCCATCTTGTTGATGAAGGTGATGATGGGAACGTCGCGCAGGCGGCACACTTCGAACAACTTCAGCGTCTGCGCCTCGATGCCCTTCGCGGCGTCGATCACCATCACCGCCGAGTCCACGGCCGTCAGCGTGCGATAGGTGTCTTCGCTGAAATCCTGGTGGCCGGGCGTGTCCAGCAGGTTGAAGTTGCCGGCTCGGTAGTCGAACGTCATGGCCGAGACGGTCACCGAGATGCCACGCTCTTGCTCGACCTTCATCCAGTCCGAGTGCGCGCGCCGCTGCTCGCCACGGGCCTTGACCGCGCCGGCGAGCTGAATCGCGCCGCCGAACAAGAGCAGCTTCTCGGTCAGCGTGGTCTTGCCCGCATCGGGGTGCGAGATGATGGCGAACGTGCGCCGCCGGGCGACTTCGGTGGACAGGTCGGACACTTTTCGGCCGCGGACTATGAAGGAGAACCGCCGCCCCGGCCAGGCGATCGTTCACACTATTTCACGTTCCGGATCGAACGGCCGCAACATGCGCGCCCCATCCTGACCCCTGAAACGGAGGTCATGATGTTCGGATTTCTGCTGGGAACGGCCTGCCTCGTCGGGCTGATCTGGGTCGTCAAAGGCCCGCGCCACCCCGCCTGTGGGCGCTGGGGCTCGCCCCACTTTCGCGACCACGACGAGCGCCGGAGCTTCGGCGCTCGCGCCTTCTCGCGCTGGCTGTTCGAGCGACTCGACACCACGCCCGGCCAGGAACGCGTGCTGCGTGCTGCGCTGGACGACCTGATGGACGGTCTGCACGCGGCGCGCCGCGATCTGGAGGATTCACGCAAGGACCTGGCGCGGGCGCTGCGCGCCGAGGCGTTCGACGCCGAGGCCATGGGTGAGGTGTTCGCACGGCACGACGCCGCGCTGGCGGCGCTGCGCCGCACCGCCATGGACGGGCTGGGGCGCACCCACGAGGTGCTCGACGACAAGCAGCGACAGCGCCTGGCCGACTTGATCGAGTCGGAGCGCGGTCGGCGCTGGCACGGACCGTATCGAACTCACAGCTGAAGGGAGAATCGAGTCATGCGAAGGAAGTTCCTGATTGGGGCCTTGGCCCTGGGCACCTTGCTGGGCTACGGCGGCTGCGCCGCCCGCGCAGTACACCACCGGGCCGGGCACGGCGCGGGGGGTGGGCGGCGTGCGAGCTTCGAGCGTCACGTGGCGCAGATCTGTGCCGACGCCGCGCTGCGAGCGAACGCCGCGCCCCGCTGATAGAGTCGAGCCCATGGCGCTGCGGGTCCTGCTCATCGACGACGACGCCCGGCTCGCGGAGCTGCTCTCGGGCTACCTGGCTCAGCACGACGTGGTG
>Ga0073899_10002680_pt1 | contig 15935 bp, 13 predicted proteins | sample KloWWTmetaKNB5Ph_FD_88975 | JGI IMG/M metagenome (GOLD analysis project Ga0073899, IMG submission 88975) | Active sludge microbial communities from Klosterneuburg, Austria, studying microevolution and ecology of nitrifiers - Klosterneuburg... | ecosystem: Engineered > WWTP > Aerobic digester >...
CCGGGGGCATAGGCGCAGGCGCGGGCGCCGCGACTATGCCCCCGAATCGGCCAGCAGCAGTTCGATCCGCTCGCGCAGATAGGGGGCGAGCCCGCTCCAGGCGCTGGGGTCGCGAGGGTTCCACCGCACCTGCGGAGTACCGCCCTGCACCCGAAGGATGCGGCCATCGGGGTGGTTCGCATCGAGCACACGCCAGCCGATGTTCACGCTGTCGCCCTCGGCGAACCCACCGCGCCGGGCAGCCGCCCCCTGCTCGGCGCGCGCCCGTGCCGACTCGGCCGTGTAGCCGCGACGCACCTCGTCCCGGGCACGCAGCGTGCTGCCGGTGGCATACAGCGCACCGTCCGGCGCGAGCAGCAGCACCCCGAGGCGCCACACGCGCCCGACCCTGGCGATCCGCGGCCGGCCCCGCACACCGAGAAAGCGTCGCGGGGCCAGCTCGCGGCCGAGCCCCTCATCGCGTGCGCCGGCCGCGCGCAGGGTCTCCACCGCTTCCGCGACGAGATCCGGGATGCCGCGGCCCGCGGCATCCGCTCCCCCCGCGTCGCTGTGCTCGCCCGATGTCATACCTCCATTGTGCCGCGCAGCGATGCCGCGCCTTGCAGTGCCCGCCTGCGCCGGGCCGCCGCGCCGAACAGCACAAGACTGAGTCCCGAGAGCAGCGTGGCCGTGCCGGCGAGCGACACGGTCAGCCCGGGGCCACCATCGCCCCAGCCGCCGCCGGTGGCGGCGAGCGCCGTGACGAGGGTGCTCTCGATCTCCTGATCGCAGCCGCCGCGCGCGAGCAGCACGGCATCGCCGCCCTCCGGGGTGTACCACAGCGCGGCGACCCAGAAGTAGCGGCCGGCAACCGCCTGCGAGGTCGGCGGCGAGGCAAACTCGCCGGAACCCACGATGCCGACCGGCGCCGAGGTGAACACCCGCGTGGTGTCGTCGCAGATCGGGGCAGAGCCCGCGCCGTGTCGGTACAGTGACCACTCCAGCTGCGCGTGCGCCTCGGCCGCGAGCCCGGTGACGGTGACGACGTCGAGGAACTCGGCACCGGCACGCGCCGTCGGCTGCGCGCGCGAAGCGAGCGCTGGTGGGGCGACGACCGTCGTCTCGCTGGGCTGGCCGCACCGGCCCTGCGCGAGCGCGATCGGCGGATCGGTCCAGGCATCCGGGCGCCACCACAGCGTCTCGATCCAGTAGTACGCGCCCGCCCGTTCGACGCGGATGCCGGGCGAGGCATATCTCCCGAGCTCGCGCACGGGCACGGGATCGCCGATCGTGCTGCCGACGAGCCGATCCGGCGTGCAGGTGTCGGCAGGGTCGATGCCCGGCGCCGCCTCGAACAGCTCGAAGGTGACGAAGGTCTCACCGGCCGCCGGGAGCGGGCCGTTGACGATGGCGACGTCCGTCGCAAGCGCACCGAACGGCGTGACCGGTACCGCCGCCGATTCGATCACGGGCGGATCGACACGCGTGGTCTCGTTCGGCAGCAGGCATGCGCCCTCGTGGATGCGCACGCCGTCCAGGTCGCGCAGGGTCTCGATCCACGAGTACGTGCCGAACCCCGGAATGACCACGGGCGGCGAGTCGTATCTCCCCGGCCGCGTGATGCGCTGCGGCGCGTCGGCGTTCGTCCACACGAGCGTCTCGGCGTCGCACCGCTGGATCGGATCGGTCCGATACACCGCGAACGAGAGCTCGGCCCCGGCCGCGGGGAGCAGCCCATCGACGATCGCGGTGTCGATCATCGTGCCCTCCGGCGCGCCCGTCTCCTGCGCCGCGGTCGTCACCGACGGCACGAGATGCGTCTCCGCGAGGCGCCCATATCGATCCTGGAATACGTAGCCGTCCGCGAGGAAGTTTCGTGTGGCGCTCGGCTGATCGGCGCCGTCGATCCGCCACACCCAGGTGTAGAAGGCGGATGCCGCAGCGGCTGTGACGTCGGCGGTCGCCGTGTACTCCACGGTCGGGCCGTCGGCGGCGCTCGTCGTCACGGTGGCCGTGCCGGCGATGGGCGCGCCTGCGGGGACATCAGCCGACTCGACGGGTGCGGCATCCAATGGGCCATAGAGGACCCCGCTCGCGGTGACGAGCGCGTAGCTGCCATCACCCATGCGCGGCCACTCGTTCAGCGCCGTGGAGAACGTGACCACGTCGGCGAAGCTGCCGCCCGCGGCGACGTACGGCGAGAGCACCCGGGTGCCGAGCGCCGGCGCGAACACGGTCTGCCGGGGCACGGCGTCGCGTGCGGTGAGCGTGAAGTTGTGCACCGCCTGCGAGCCGCCGCTCACGGTGACCTGCCGCCCCGGGGTGTCGTACCAGGTGACCGTGTCGCGCCAGCCGGCGAGCAGGCTGAACGCGCCCTCGGCCGTGATCGAATACGGCGCGCCGGTGTCGCTTGGCGGCACCCCTCGCACCGGGTACGTGCCGGTGCCCACGCCGGCAAGCGACGGCGCCCCCGCGCCGATCTGGAACACGCCGTCGCGCAGGGTGACCGTGCCGGGCGAGGGCACCCCCGCGACCACGAGCGTGCCGGCGTAGCTGTTGCCGGGATCGGTGGTCAGGTGCATGGATGCCCCGGCCGGCGCCGCGACCGTGCCCGGCGATGCCGCACTGACCGGGGCGGCCGCCGCGAGCATGGCATCGAACGCCGCACGCACGGCCGCCGTGTCGCCGCCGGCGCGCGTGCTGTAGTAGTTGCGGATCCCGATGCCACCCGTGAGCGCGGTCGCATTCGCGTAGTCGAGGAAGTGCCACACCGCGAGATTCACGGCCGCCGCGTCGACATCGCTCACGCCGGGCGTACCCCAGGTGTTCAGGATGTAGTTCGCGCGCGCCGTCGCGTTGGCGACGCTCACGCCGGGTGGCGCCGAGCCGGTGGTGTTCGTGCGCTCGACGCCGGGGCCGGTCGGCACGCCGACGGGCGACGGGTCGCCGGCTCGGGCACACCACACGAGGGCCCCACTCTCGAGACGGAAACTGCCGAGGTGCGGGGATGCCGCGTTCCCGGTGCCGTACCCGGGGCCGAGCCCGGACGCCGCATGCGCCGCGTGCGGTGCGACCAGCAGGCCGATCGCCACGGCCGCGGCCGCGAGCATCGCGGGGAGTCGGCCGAGACGACGGGGGAGCCCGGCCCCGTCCGGCCCGAGCGGGCGTCGAGACCGCCGCCGCGTGCGCGTTCCGCCGGCATCCATCGTCAACCCATTGCTGCGCACGGCACCGCCCCCTCGCCCGACGTCGCTGTCGGCTTCGACCGGCCCCTGCCGGCATTGGCGTCATCTCTAGCAGTGCGGCCCGGACCTGGGCCACGAAAACGGCGCCTGATCGGCGGAACATCACCCGCGCCTCACCCGAATTCGACCCCCCGCGGCGCCCGCGCACCCCGCGCGGGACGGCGGCGGGCGCCGCCTCGCGCTCCATTACCGCACAATGCCGATGCCGCACGACGTCGCTCCCGAAAACCGCCCGCTTCGGGCGGAAATGGTGGATTCCGACACACAGCGCGCACACACGCGCGCGGCGTGGCACGTTCGGTGTATGCATCGCGGCGCGCGGCACGCGAACCGACGGATCCCGGCGCCGCCAACCGCGGAATCCGATTCAGGAATACCCACACTGATCTGCGCTTTGTTCCGGTCATCACGCGCCGACCGGCGCGCACCCCCGGGCGCATGCACGGCACATTCGCCCCGCCGGGATCGGCGGCGCGAACGCGTTCCCACCCGCGCGCATACACCCCTCCCCGAGCAATTTGGCGAGATTGCCACGAATTGACACCCGGTGTCGTAATGAGTCATAATCGCCCCATGACTGACAACGCGCACCCCTTGTCCGCCCGGGAGGCGAACGGGACTGCTGGCTCGATGATGGCCAGCCACGTTGTCATGTGTTGCCGAATGTGCCGCTGATCCCGCGGCCGTGAGTCCCTCGGATTGCCCAACCCGGCGACCGTTGAATGCCTCACAGAGCACCTCCAGGCCACCGCACCCGCGTGACCTTCCCCGTCCGCTCGATACCCATTCGAGACTCATCTCGCGGACACCCGCAACACGCAGAACCCGAAGCTTGGGTCGCAGCACCCTCGGGTTCGTCATCATCCTTCAAGGACCACTCAATGTCGAACACCCTTATTGCAGACACCCGCCGGACCAGCACGACGCAGCGCCGCGTCGCACCCGTGACGCCGATTCGTTCGGTCCAAGGCTCGCCCGCCGCGCCCGCCCCGACGCGGAGCCGCGTCGCCCCCGCCCCGATCACGCAGGCCGCGCCCGCCGCGCCCGTGCAGCCCGCCCCCGCGCAGGGCGCCCCCGCGCGCGCACTCCCCGCCGGCACGGCGCCGCGCGGCTTCGCACTGTATGTCGGTCTCGACGAGCAGCGCGCGCAGGCTGACGGTGTCAACCTCGGGCTCCTGGTCGACGCGCTGCGTCGCACCCTCGCCGATCTGGCCCCGCAGGCCGAGACCTACGCGACCGTGGCCCTCGCCCCCATCGGTGCCGGCGGCCGCAACGTCGATGTCGTGCGCCTGGCCCTGCACGAGCCCACCGCCATCGCCCGCACCAAGGCCGAACCCGAGCCCGAGGATCGCGCCCCCGAGGGCGTCATCGTCGACATCTCGCGCAAGCGCCTGCTGCTCGACGGCGACTCCGCCGCGCTGACCTTCAAGGAATTCGAGCTCCTGCAATACCTCGTGCTACGCGAGGGACGCACGATCGAGCGCGCCGAGCTCGTCGCATCGCTGTGGAACGGCGCGACCGGCGACGACATCCCGAACGAGCGCACGATCGACGTGCACGTGCGGCGCCTGCGCGCCAAGCTCGGCAGCTACGAAGACATCGTGCGCACCGTGCGCGGCGTCGGCTACCGCTTCGACCGCCACGCCGACGTCTCCATCCGCTTCGGCCACGGCACTCCCTCGCCCGACCGCTTCTAGCGCGAACACGCCCGCCTCGTTCATGCGCGCGGTGCGCCGGCCTCAGCCTGGCGCACCGCGCGCACGCGTTCCCGGCCCGAACAAGCGCCCCGCCCGCCCCGGCGCGCTGTCAGGAGCGGCCGCTAGCGTGATCCCATGAGCGCCACCGAGCCCGAGCCCGAGCCCCGCGCGGCGCGGATCGACACGGTGTACCGGCCGCAGCATCCACTCGATTTCTGGACCACGGTCGGCCAGACCCGGCGCGGGCGTAACGACCCGACGCACCTTCACGATCGCGGGGTGTTCTGGCGTGCCAGTCGCACGCCCCGGGGCGTCGCCACGCTCGCGGCCAGCCCGAGAGGCGACGGTTCGATCGATGCCTCGGCCTGGGGGCCCGGCGCCGAATGGGCCATCGCGCAGCTGCCCGCGCTGCTCGGCGCGCTCGATGACCCGGCGCCGTTCGAGGCCCACCACCACCCGCTCATCGCGGCGCTGCACCGCCGCAATCCGGGGCTTCGGCTCACCCGCACCGACCTCGTCTTCGACGCCCTGGTCGCCTCGATCATCGAGCAGAAGGTCACCGGCCTGCAGGCCTTCGGCGCCTGGCGCGTGCTCGTGACCCGCTTCGGCACGCGGGCTCCCGGGCCCGCGCCGCGTGCACTGTTCGCGCCGCCGCCCATCGCGGGCTGGGGCGCGATCGCCTCCTGGGCGTGGCACCGTGCCGGCGTCGAGCCGCCGCAGTCGCGCACCGTCGTGCGGGCTGCACGGGTCGGGCAGCGACTCGCGGAGGCCACGGCCGCCGCTGTCGACGGGCCGGCGCGCGACCGGGTCCTGATGAGCCTGCACGGCGTCGGCGTCTGGACCTCGGCCGAGACGCGCATCCGCGCGCTCGGCGACGCCGACGCCGTGAGCTTCGCGGATTTTCATCTCGCCAACCAGGTCGGGTACGCGCTGACCGGGTCGCGGGTCGACGACGACGGGATGCGCGAGCTGCTGGAGCCCTGGGCCGGGCAGCGCCAGCGGGTGGTGCGGCTCATCGGGCTCAGTGGCGCGCAGGAGCCGCGTCGGGGTCCGCGGCTGCACCCCGAGGATCACCGCGGCCGCTGACGCGGTGGCTCGCGCGCCGACGACGGCTCGCCGTCCCGCGGCGCGCCCGCCGCACGGCCCGTCGCACCCTGCCTAAGCTCAGGGTATGAGTGAAGATCGCGGCATTCGCTGGGCGTCCTCGATCCTGATCTGGGTCTGGTCGGCCGGGATCGCGGTCGCCGCGTTCGTGGGCGTGTTCTTCGGCACGAGCAGCGGCAACCTCATGATCGGCCTGACCTGGGGGATCGCGCTCACGATCGCCTGGGTCGCGGTGTTCGCGATGGTGCGCGCACAGCGGCGAAAGGGGCTGCGCATGCGCGAGCCCCGTCGCGATCCGGGCGACGCCGTCGACACCGCCGACGCCGCCCCGCGCACGTCCGGCGGCGCCGCGGCACGCGATGACCGCCCCGCGTCGTAGGCTTGGCCCATGCACGCACACCGCCCCCCGCAGCAGAGCTACGTTCGCGCCCGCTGGAAGCTGTGGCTCGGCATCGCCACCATCGTCATCCTGGGCGTGATCATCGGGATCCTGATCGACCAGTTCTGGGTGATGATGACGGTCGCCCTGGCGGTCTCGCTGGGCTGGCTGATCGCCTATGAGGGCAATCGCAGCCGCTGGAACCGCCCGCCCGACGACGACGGCGCGGTGCTGTAGCGCGCACGCCGGTTCGCCGCGCTAGCCGAGCAGCTGCGGGCGCTCCCACTTCGCCCCGCGCACGTGCTGGTCGAGAAACGCGAAGACGGTCTGGTACCAGATCACCGCGTGCTGGGGCTTGAGCACCCAATGGTTCTCGTCCGGGAAGTACAAGAAGCGGTGGATGCTCGTGCCATCGGCTGCAGCATGGTGCTCGGCCAGCTCCGACCACAGCCGCAGGCTCTCGCCGATCGGCACGCGGTAGTCGCGATCGCCGTGGATCACGAGCATCGGCGTGCGGATCCGCGCCACGTGCTGATGCGGCGAGTTCGCGGCCATCGCTTCGGGCGTGAAGATGCGCTGCCAGTACTCCGAGTTGTCGGTGGTGCCGGCGAACTGATCGAGCGCCCACAGACTGGCGTGCGTGACGATCGCCCGGAAGCGATCAGTGTTGCCGGCCACCCAGTTGGCCATGTACCCACCGAACGAGCCGCCCATCGCCGCGGTTCTCGTCTCGTCGATGTCGGCACGGGCGATCGTCGCGTCGGTGATGCGCATCAGATCGCTGTAGGGCTTGCCACCCCAGCTGTTCCAGCCGCGGGCGATGAACGCGAGGCCGTAGCCGGTGGAGAGGGCGGGGTCGGGCAGCAGCACGGCGTAGCCGCGGGCCACGGCCAGCGCCGGCGACCAGCGCCAGCTCCACGCGTTCCAGCTGTTCAGCGGACCCCCGTGGATCCACAGCAGCAGGGGCGCCGGCGCCGCCTCGGACGCGCCCTCGGGCAGCATCAGCCAGCCGCGCACCGCGGCACCGTCCTCGGCGACGGTCTCGATCTCGGTGATCGTGCCCGGCACGGTCGGGAGTGAGACCGGACTGGCGAGCGGGGTGACCGATGTGCTGCCGTCCGGACCGCGCTCGATGCGCACCGCGTGCGGCGGGGCCACCCAGGACGAACGCAGCGCGAGCAGCGCGCCGGTGGCCCGGTCGACCGACACGGAGGTGTACGCGAAGTCGTCGTGCGTGAGCTGCTCGGCGGCCGAGCCGTCGAGTGGCAGCCGGAAGATCGGCGCGCGGCCGCGCGAATCGGCGGTCGCCACGAGCGCCGTGTCGTCGGCATCGAACGCGAGGCTGGAGGCCCAGTGATCCCACCCGCCGACGAGGCGGCGAGCGCCGGTGCCATCGAGCGCGCTCGCCCACACCTCCACATCCGTCGGGCCCGCGGGCGAGCCGGTCTCGAAGCGCAGGTACGCGAGGGTGGCACCGTCGTGGCTGATCACGGGCGACTCGAGGTCCGCGGCCGGGTCATCGAGGATCGTCGTGTGTACGCCGGTGGCGACGTCGATCGACACGAGACGGAAGCGTCCCCCGCGCGCCTCGGGCACCCGCATGGCCGCGATGAGCGTGCCGCCATCGGGCGTGAGCGCCGCCCCCGCGGTATCGGCCGAGCGGCCCGGCCGAGGCGTGAGGTCGCGCGGCCGCGGCAGGTGCGCCGGGTAGGGCACCTCCTTCTCGTCGGGCGCGCCGGGCGCGGGCTGCGCCGGGCCGGCGGCATCCGCGGCGCCGGGAGCGCCAGGAGCATCCGGAGCATCCGGAGCATCCGCCGCCTCGGCGCGAGCCGGCAGCTCGTCGACGAGGCCGACGTACTCGAGGGCGAGCAGGTGCGGCTCGGCCGGCCCCAGGTCGTGGTCCCAGAAGCGGACCGGGGAGTGCTCGTGCAGAATCGCCGAGATCTTCTTCTTGTCGCGGCGTGCGCGAAGCGCGGCCTCTGCCTCGAGCGTGTCGGCGCCCGGCAACAGCTTCGCTTCGAGCACGATCAGGCCCGATTCCTCGGCGATCGCCGCGATGCCGTCCACGCCGCCGGCGAGGCCGGTCAACGCGCGCGCCTCGCCGCCGCCGACCGGCAGCAGCCACAGCTGCGCCTGGCCGCCGTCGTCGCTCGCCTCCGCGTCGGGCCGGGCCGAGATGAACAGCACGTCGCCGGCCGGCGTGAACGCGGCGCCCGTCTCGCCCTTGGCCGAGCGCGTCAATCGCACGGGTGTGCCGCCACCGTCGGCCGGGACCACCCAGAGCGCACGCTCGTAGCCGGTGCCGTCGCGCTGGAGCGTCGCGATGGTCAACACGGCTCGCGAACCATCGGGCGAGAGTGCCACCCCCTCCACGCGAGGCTGTGCAATGTAGTCATCGAGCGAGGCGAAGGGGTGTGTTGGCATGCCTCCACGGTAGCTTCGAGCGACGAGCGGGCACAGCTCGGGGCGCTGCCGCCGCGCACCGCTCACAGCGAACACCAGGCATTTTCTTGCTCCGCAGATACCCCCTGGGGTATGCTCTCGGTATGACTACGCGAGAGATCACCCTCGAAACCCTCAACGAGACCATCACCGGCAACGACGTCGTCCTGCTCGATTTCTGGGCAGAGTGGTGCGGCCCGTGCCGCCAGTTCGGCCCCGTGTTCGAAGCCGCGTCCGAGACGCACCCCGACGTCGTGTTCGGCAAGATCGACACCGAGGCGCAGCGTGAGCTCGCCGCGGGCTTCCAGATCACGTCGATCCCGACGCTCATGGCCTTCCGCGAAGGCATCCTCATCTTCTCGCAGCCGGGTGCGCTGAACGCGACCCAGCTGGCCGCCGTCGTCGACGGCGTGAAGGGGCTCGACATGAACGAGGTCCGCGCCTCGATCGCCGAGCAGGAGGCCGCGACCGACGCGCAGGAGCGCGCCGCCGAGGCAGCGACCGAGGGCGACGCACGATGAGGCTCGTCATCGTCGGCGGCGTCGCCGGTGGCATGAGCGCGGCAGCCCGCGCACGCCGCCTCGACGAGAACGCCGAGATCATCGTCCTCGACCGCGGCAATCACGTCTCGTTCGCCAACTGCGGCCTGCCGTACTTCGTCGGCGGCGAGATCGAGAATCAGCAGAGCCTGCTCGTGCAGACGCCGGCCTCGCTGAAGGCCGCCCTGAACCTCGACGTGCGCGTGCGCCACGACGTCACCGCGCTCGATACCGAATCTCGCACCCTGACCGTGGCGACCGAGCACGGCACCGAACAGCTGCACTACGACGCGCTCATCCTCTCCCCCGGCGCGCTCGCCGTACGCCCGCCCCTGCCCGGCATCGACTCGCCGCGCGTGCACACGCTCCGCACCGTCGAAGACGCGATCGCCCTGCGCGGCCTCGTCACCGAGGGTGCACGTCGCGCCGTCGTGCTCGGCGGCGGCTTCATCGGCATCGAGGCGGCCGAGGCCCTGCGCCTGCAGGGACTCGAGACCTCCGTCGTCGAGCTCAGCCCGCACGTGCTGCCCCCGTTCGAGCCGGAGCTGGCCCACCTGATCACCGAGGAGCTCACCGGCCTCGGCATCGCCGTGCACGACGGCGTCGCCGCCTCGGCGATCGAGCCGGGCGCGGCCCACGACGTCGTCGTGCTCGCCGACGGCACCCGCATCGACGCCGATCTGATCGTGCTCTCGGTGGGCGTGCGACCCGACACCGAGGTGTTCGGCGCGGCCGGCATCGCCCTCGAGCGCGGCGCGATCGTGGTCGATGACCACGGCCGCACCTCGGCACCCCAGGTGTGGGCCGCCGGTGACGCCGTCGTCTCGACGTGCGCGGTCACCGGCATCCGCCGCCCGTTCGCGCTCGCCGGCCCCGCCAACCGCGCGGGTCGCCTCATCGCAGACGACATCTTCACGCCCGCGCTCGCGCGCCCCATCCCCCGCCCGCTCGGCACCGCGATCGTGCGTGTCGGCGAGCTGACGGCCGCCTCGACGGGCGTCAACAAGGCCACGCTGCAGGCGGAGGGCATCGCCCACCACACGCTGCACCTGCACCCGAATCAGCACGCCGGTTACTTCCCCGGCGCCGCGCAGATGCACCTGATCGTGCACTTCCGCGAGGGCGACGGCGCGCTCCTCGGCGCCCAGGCCGTCGGTCCCGAGGGCATCGACAAGCGCATAGATGTGCTCGCCACGGCGCTGCGTGCGGGCATGGCGATCGATGAGCTGATCGACCTCGACCTCGCCTACTCGCCGCCCTACGGCATGGCCAAGGATCCGATCAACCTGGCGGGCATGGAGGGCGAGAACGTGCGCACCGGCACGATCAAGCTCTGGTACGCGCAGGACGTCGACGAGGTGCTGGAGCACACGCTCGTGCTCGATACCCGCAGCCGCGCCGAGTTCGCGAGCGGGCACCTGCCCGGCGCACTGAACATTCCGCACACCGAGCTGCGCGAACGCCTCGACGAGGTTCGGGATGCCGCGGCCGGGCGCCGCACGAGCGTCATGTGCGCGTCTGGGATGCGTTCGTACATCGCGTATCGCGTGCTGGCACAGCACGGTTTCGATGCGACAACGCTCTCCGGCGGCATCCTGACCCTGCGCGCGGCGCTCGGCGACCGTGCGGCGGCGCTCCTCGTGAGCGAACCCCTCAAGGAAAGTGTGTGAATCATGACGACACCACGCGGCGCGGGGGCGCCGGCCCAGCCTGACGCACAGCGCAAGGTCATCAACCGGCTCCGCCGTGCGCAAGGGCAGCTGAACGCCGTGATCGCAGCGGTGGAGGCCGACGCCTCCTGCCGGCAGGTGGTCACGCAGCTGGCGGCGGTCTCGAGCGCGCTCGACCGTGCCGGCTTCGCGATCATCTCGACCGCGATGCAGGAGTGCCTCACCGACCCCGCCGGCGCGGCCGACGGTGAAGGCGGGACCAACCCCGAAGAGCTCGAGAAGCTCTTCATGATGCTGGCGTAGCGGCCGGCCACTCGACCGGCGAGACGCGTGAGGCGCGGTGCAGCGGCAGCTGCCCGCGCCTCACGGCGTCGGTGCCTCAGCCCGCGAGCAGCTCGCGGATGTCGTCGGCCGAGAGCGCTTCGCTGAAGAACGCATCGTCGTCGATCACCGCCGACACGAGCGCGGCCTTCTTCTCCTTCAGCGCCATCACCTTCTGCTCGATGGTGTTCGCCGCCACCATGCGGTACACCATCACCTGCTTGGTCTGCCCGATGCGGTGCGCACGGTCGACGGCCTGCGCCTCGCTGGCCGGGTTCCACCACGGGTCGAGCAAGAAGACGTAGTCGGCCTCGGTCAGGTTCAACCCGAACCCGCCGGCCTTCAGGCTGATCAAGAACACCCGCCCGTCGCCGCGGCGGAACCCGTCGATCACCTTCTGGCGCTGGCGCGTGGTGCCGTCGAGATAGGAGTACGGGATGCCTGCGGCATCCAAGCGATCGGCGGCGCGGTGCAGGAACGACGTGAACTGGCTGAACACGAGTGCCTGGTGCCCCTCCTGCACGACGTCATCGAGCTGCTCCAGGAGCGCATCGAGCTTGGCCGAGGGCACCTGCGCGTAGCCCTCCGGGTCGATCAGCGCGGCATCGAGGCTCAGCATGCGCAGCAGCGTGAGCGAGCGGAACACGATGAAGCGGTTGCGGTCGAGGTCGTCCACGAGCCCCAGAATCTTCTGCCGCTCGCGCTGCAGGTGCGTGTCGTAGATGCGGCGGTGGCGGGGGTCGAGGGTGATCTCGAGCACCTGCTCCTGCTTGGGCGGCAGCTCGGGCGCGACCGATTCCTTGGTGCGGCGCAGCATGAACGGCCGTACGCGGCGGCGCAGCCGGGCGAGGCGCTCGGCGTCATGGTTCACCTCGATGGGGCGCCGGTACTGCTCTGCGAACTCCCGCGAAGACGCGAACAACCCCGGCGCCACGATCCGGAGCAGGGCCCACAGCTCGGTCAAGTTGTTCTCGATCGGCGTGCCGGTCACCGCGAGGCGGAAGGGGGCCCGGATGCCGCGTGCCGCGTCGTGCACTTTGGATGCCGGATTCTTGGCGAACTGCGCCTCGTCGAGCACCAGCCCGCCCCAGTCGATGCCGGCGAAGGACTCGGCATCCAGCCGCAGGATCGCGTAGCTGGTGAGCACGATATCGGCGCCGGCGGCGATATCGGCAAGGCTCTGGCGCTGCTTGCGCCCTGTGGTGGCGACCTCGGCGACCCGCAGGCCCGGCGTGAAGCGCGCGGCCTCGTGCTTCCAGTTCGACACCACCGAGGTCGGGGCGACGACGAGGAAGGGGCCAGGGCGTTCGGGCGCCTCGTGCGCGTGCGCGATGAGCGCCAGGGTCTGGGCGGTCTTGCCGAGGCCCATGTCGTCGGCCAGGATGCCGCCGAGCCGATGCGCGTACAGGAAGGCGAGCCAGCTGAAGCCGTCGCGCTGATACGGGCGCAGCTCGCCGGTGAACCCCGCCGGCACGGGCGGCGGCGGCACGCTCCCGATGTCGCGCAGGCCATCGACGGTCGCGCGCCAGCTCACGGCCGCTTCGCTCTCGTCGGCAAGGTCCTCGAACTCGGACCACAGCGCGGCCTGGTAGCGGCTGATCCGCAGGCCGGTCTCCCATTCCTCGAGGCCGCCCGCCTCCTCGATCAGCTCGCGCAGCGGCGCGAACACGGGCTGGTGGAGCGAGAGGTAGCTGTGGTCGACCAGGAGCAGCTTGTCGGCACCCCGCGACAGGGCGGTGAACAGCGGGCCGAACGGGATGACGCGCCCCTCGACCGACACGGTCACGCCGAGGTCGAACCAATCGTTTGACTCGGATTCCATCGCCGAGACCGCCAGCACGGGAGCCTCGACGACCTCGCGATAGTCCGGCTTCTCGCCCGTGATCTCGACGGCGACGCCGTCGAGCGCGCTGAGCACGGGCAGCATCCGCGCCGTGAACTCGGCGGCGGCGATCCCCTGCAGCCGCACAGCCTCGCGCAACGATCCGTCGGCCTGCACCAGCGCGGTGCCCGCCGGATCCGCGGCGAGCACGTCGACGGCCGCGAGGGCGGGCTCCCGGTCGGCGGGACGAGCGCGAAACAGCGCCTCCGCCGCGGCGAGCGGCACACGCCGGCGCAGCCCGATGTCCCATTCCCACTGCAGGCGCAGCACGTGCCCGGCCTCGAAACGCGCGCCGAGCACGAGCGTCGGGCTCGGCACCTCGGGCGGGGTGAAGCTCTCGTCGGTCGAGACCACGCGGAGCGAGCGTGCGAGCGCGGTGTAGTGCTCGCCGAGAAACTCGTCGAGCTCGTCGGGCACGACCTGCACGGGCGTGGGGCGCTCGATCAGGGCCCGCTGCGCCCGCCCCAGTGGCGCACTCAGCCGGGCCAGCAGCAGCCTCTGCCCGTGCACATCGATGGCGTACACCCCGTGCGAGCCGATCAGCCGCACGCGACTCGCGTCGAAGGTGCTGCCCTCGATCAGCACGCTCGGGCGCAGGCTCAGCGCGTCTTCGCGCACCGCCGCGTCGAAGCCGATCTCGGCGGTGCCTGCGAGCACCACCTCCGGCACATTCGTGCCCACCATCGCGATCCCAAGCTCGCCGGCCTCCGCCAGCAGCGGCCACAGCAGGTTCGATTCGAAGCGGTCGAGGGTGATCCACTCCGAGCCGTACTCGGGGATGCCCCCCAGCGGGGCGCCCTTGAGGGTGTTCAGCTGCGCGAACCAGCGCGCCTGCGCGGGGTCGAACCCGCCCGCGGCGCCCTGGTAGCCCACGTTCTGCCAGGTGAGCGAGCTCTTGATCCAGCCGCCGCGCGCCCCCACCGTCACGGGGCGCACCGCGAGGCGGTCGGCGGATGCCGCGTCCCGCGCCGTCTCGTCGTTCCGGCCGCTCATCCGCATCGATGTGCGCGGCGCGCGGCGACGCAGCTCAAACTGCAGCGCGAGCGGCTTCGCAGGCGGCTCGCCCGGCAGCCCGGCGCGATCGAGGGCCGCGACGAGGCCTCGCCAGCCGGCCTCCTGCACCGACTCGGTGACCTCGGCCTCGACCGCCGCCTCGGCATTCGCACTCGCGTGCTCCGCGCCACGGCGGCGGGTGGTGCTGGCGTGCAACAGGGCGGCGGCGTGCTTGCAGTTGATGCCGACGGGGCAGGTGCACATCGCGGTGCGCACGCTCACGCGCCCGCTGTTGGCCCCCAGCAGCTTCACGGTGACCTCGTATGGTTCGGGCGCCCCGCCCCGCACCCGACCCCGCAGGGTCTGCGTCGCTGCGTCCCATTCGATGCCCTCGACGTGCCCGTTCTCGGCGTACACGCGGCCGCGGCTGTTCGAGAGCGGGCCGACGAGGCGCGCGATCGTCAGGTCCTCGATGGCAGGGAGGCTGGCGTCAGGCATCCTTCTATCGTGTCATGGCGCGAGCGGCCAGGGCGCGCCCGACGAGAAGTTCGGCGCAACACGTGCGGGTGGACGCCGCGCAGCCGCGTGCGCGCCGGGGCGCCGGGGCGCGATCAGCGCAGCCCGAGCAGCCGAGCGGTGTCGCCGAACACCTCGAGCCCGGCGCAATCCGCGGTACCGGCCAGCAGGGTGTTGCCGTCGTGGTCTCGGTGACGAAACGCGATGCGCGCGTCGAGGGTCTCTTCCACCCGCCGGTGCATCGCGGTGCGCAGGGGCGCGTGCAGCAGCCCGCCGCGCACGCGCTCGGCATCCAGCTCGAGCACGCCGTCCGGCCCCGCGACGCTCCAGCGCACGTGATGGTCGTCGATCGTGAGCCGCGTCTCGCGCGAGCGGTTGTAGGTGGTCCATTTGTAGAGGCGCCCGCTGTGCCGAAACCCGATGATCGTGCCACGGAACGCGCGACCGATCCACGGAATGATGGCGACGGAGGCGATGAGCGACGCCCCCACGGCCGCTTCGGCCGGACCCTCGCGCACATCGATGTGGTTGCTCGCCATCCACACGTAGCCCGAGGGGAATGCCTCACCCCAATCGGTCTCGATGTACCCCAAGCCACCATCGAACGAGGTCGGGGTGCCATCGATCTCGAGGCTGCCGCGCAGCCCGTGGCCGAACGAGACGATGCCGTGGAAGCACTCCATGAACGGCACGAAACCGTACCAGCCCATGATCCCCGGCTCGCGCCAGGTGACCGGCCACGGCTCGAGCGGGCTCGTGAACTCGATCTGGCCGCGCAGGTGCGGCAGCTCGAGCGTCATCCCCGATGCCGTGAAGCGGTTCGGGCCGACGCGCACATCGAAGGCGCGATCGGATGCCGCAAACTCGTCGGTGGCGTAGGGGGAGAACCACGAGCGACCGAGGCGCCCGTCGAGTACCTGCACAAACGCCTCGTCGCGGCTGCCGCCGCCCGCCTCGGTGTGCGACGGCTGCCCCCGGAAGATGCCCGGGATGATCGCCCAGCGCTGTGCCCGGTCGGCGGACACGAGCTTGAGGTACCAGCCCTCGAAGAATCCGCGCGTCACACCCCGGCCGTGGAAGGCCTCCGGGTGTCGAATCCCGCGGACGACGGCGGCTGGCGTGCGCACCTCAGGCTCGCGTTCGCATCCGAATCAGCCCCCGGCCCCGC
>Ga0073899_10002681_pt1 | contig 15931 bp, 10 predicted proteins | sample KloWWTmetaKNB5Ph_FD_88975 | JGI IMG/M metagenome (GOLD analysis project Ga0073899, IMG submission 88975) | Active sludge microbial communities from Klosterneuburg, Austria, studying microevolution and ecology of nitrifiers - Klosterneuburg... | ecosystem: Engineered > WWTP > Aerobic digester >...
CCCGATCGCGACGCGCTGATCGACTGGGTGCGCTCGCGCCCTCTTGCGCACTTCGAGCGCGGATGGCTGATGGTGCACGCCGGCGTGCTGCCACAGTGGTCAGTCGCGCGAACGATCGAACTGGCCGCCGAGGTGCAGCGCGTGCTGTCCGGTCCTGACTGGATGGCCTTCCTGCGCGAGATGTACGGCAACGAGCCGTCGGCCTGGTCCGACGCGCTGCGCGGCAACGACCGGTTGCGCGTCATCGTCAACGCGCTGACCCGGATCCGCTTCTGCACGCCGGACGGCCGGATGGACTTCGCCGCGAAGGAAGGCGTCGATCACGCCCCCGACGGCCACCTGCCGTGGTTCGAGGTGCCGGGACGCGCGAGCGCCGGCACGCCGATCGTCTTCGGCCACTGGGCGGCGCTCGGCTTCATGGACCGCCCCGACCTGCTGTCGATCGACACCGGCTGCGTGTGGGGAAGGCAGCTGACCGCCGTGAGGCTGTCCGACCGGGCAAAGCGCTCGGTCGACTGCGCGTAGGCGGCGGCGCCTTCGGGTTTCAGCCGGGCCGGCCGATCGAGTCGTAACGGAAACCGGCGGCGCGCACCGCCTGGGGATCATAGAGGTTGCGCCCGTCGATCAGCACCGGCTGGCGCATCGTCGCCCGCAGCCGCACGAAATCGGGGCTGCGGAACTCACGCCACTCGGTGACGACGAACAGAACATCCGCACCTTCGGCCGCGGCGTACGGATCGCCGACCGTGCGGAAACCGTCGCGGCCGGCGAACGCGGCCTGCACCTTCCCCGCCGCTTCGGGGTCATAGCCGACCACGGTCGCCCCAGACCCCAGCAGTCTGTCGATCAGCACCAGGCTCGGCGCCTCCCGGATGTCGTCGGTGTCGGGCTTGAACGCCAGCCCCCAAAGCGCCGCGCGCAGCCCGGACAGCCTGCCGTCGAACGCCTTCGTAGCCTTCTCGAACAGCACCAGTTTCTGCCGCTCGTTGGCGTCGAACGCAGCCTGCACGATGGTCAGCGGCGAGTCGTTCTCGTGGCTGGTTCGCAGCAGCGCCCGAAGGTCCTTCGGGAAGCACGAGCCGCCGAAGCCGGCACCCGGATACAGGAAGCTCGGCCCGATGCGCGGGTCGCTGCCGATGCCGCGACGCACGTCCTCGATGTCGGCGCCGAGCCGTTCGGCCAACGCGGCCAGTTCGTTCATGAACGAGATGCGCACCGCGAGCATCGTGTTCGCCGCGTACTTGGTCAGCTCCGCCGAGCGCACGCCCATCACGATCAGCTTCTCGTGATTGCGCGAGAACGGCGCGTAGAGTGCACGCATCACTTCGGTCGCCCAGTCGTCGCGACTGCCGATCACGATGCGGTCCGGACGCATGAAGTCGCCGATTGCCGCGCCCTCCTTCAGGAACTCCGGGTTGGACACCACGGCGAACTCGTGCGCAACGTCGCGCCGCGCGAGCTCGCGCGCGATCGTCTCGCGCACCTGGTCGGCGGTGCCCACCGGCACCGTGCTCTTGTCGACGACGACGCAGCGTCCCTCGAGCAGCGATCCGATCGTTCGTGCCACTGCCAGCACGTGCGACAGGTCGGCCGAGCCGTCTTCGCTCGGCGGCGTACCGACGGCTATGAAGGCGACCTCGGCGCCGGACAGTGCGGCGGCCGCGTCGTCGGTGAACCGGATCCGCTGTTGCGCAAGCCCTCGCTCGAGCAACGGCGCCAGGCCCGGCTCGTGGATCGGCACCTCGCCGCGGTTCAGTCGCGCGACGCGGTCTGCGTCGACGTCGACGCAGACCACGTGATTGCCCATCTCTGCGAAGCAGGCGGCGGTGACGAGCCCGACGTATCCGGCTCCGAAGACTGCGAGTCGCATCGTTCGGGCGTTCCTTCCTTCAGTCGATCCGGTGGTATTCGCGGAACCACTTCACGAACGCGCGCAACCCTTCGTCGAGTGGCACGCGCGGCACGAAACCAGTCATCCGCGCGAGCTTGTCGGTCTCCGAGAACGTGCGCTCGACGTCGCCTGGCTGCATGCCCATCTCGTTGCGCACCGCCTTGCGCCCGGTGATCGCCTCGAGCCGCGCGATCAGCTCGTTGACGCTGACCGGGTCGCTGCGGCCGAGGTTCACCACCTCGAACGGTGCCCAACTGGTGTCCGGTCCTTCGGCGTTCCAGTCGGCCGGATTTGCGGAACTGCGCGCCGGTCGCGGCACGCCGAGCAGACGCACGGTGGCCTCGACGGTGTCGTCGATGTACGTGAAGTCGCGCGACAGCACGCCGCCGCCGTAGACGTCGATCGGCTTGCCGTGCAGCAGCGCGTCGGTGAACTTCCAGATCGCCATGTCGGGCCGGCCCCAGGGGCCGTAGACCGTGAAGTAGCGCAGGCCGGTGACCGGCAGCGCGAACAGGTGCGCGTAGCTGTGCGCCATCAGCTCGTTGGCGCGCTTGGTCGCCGCGTACAGGCTCACCGGGTGGTCGACCGGGTCGCGCTCGGAGAACGGCACCTTCCGGTTGGCGCCGTAGACGCTCGAGCTGCTCGCGAACACCAGGTGGCGCACCTGCAGCCGGCGGCACGCCTCGAGCATCACGGTCATGCCGGTCAGATTGCTGTCCGAATACGCCATCGGGTTGGTGAGCGCGTAGCGCACGCCGGCCTGCGCCGCAAGGTGGACGACCTGCTGCGGCCGGTGGCGGTCGAACAGCGCATCGATCGCCGCGCGGTCGGCCACGTCGACCGCGTGGAAGGCGAACCCCGGGGTCCCGTCGAGCGTCGCCAGCCGGGCGCGCTTGAGCCGGGGGTCGTAGTAGTCGTTCAGGTTGTCGATGCCGACGACGCGACGGCCGTCGCCAAGCAGGCGCCGGCACAAGTGCATGCCGATGAAACCGGCGGCGCCGGTGACCAGGAGAGGATCGCTCATCGTCGGCATTATCGCCTACCGCCCTCGCCGCGCCGACCTGACCGCCTCCGGCACCCGCTCGTCCAGCGGCAGCGCCAGCCGTTCGCCGATCGCCCGTCGCGCCTGCTCGACAATCTGCTGCCGGTTCGCGCCCTCGGCCGCCGGCAGCGGGTGCACTTCGCCGACGATGGCCGGCGCGCTCAGGATTCGCCCCAGCGACGTGACGAACGCCATGCTGCCGATGAAGACCGCGGCGTCGGTCGGCCGGTGATCGCGGTCCAGGTAGCGCAGGCCGACCGGGATCACCGGTGCGCGCGAGTGCAGCGCCGCCTCGACCAGGTTGCCGTGGAAGGGCAGCAATTGCGCGCCATCGCTTGTCGTGCCCTCCGGGAACACCGCCACGCGCCGTCCGTCGCCCAGCGCCTCGGCGATGCGGCGGTTCAGCCGGTGCACGGCGTGGCGCTTGCCGCGCTCGATGAACAGCGTGCCGACGCGCGACACCAGCGTTCCGAGCACCGGCCAGCGAGAGATCTCGGACTTGGCGACGAACTGCGACGGCGCGATCGACATGATCAGGAAGACGTCGAGCCACGACGTGTGGTTGGCCAGCAGCATGCAGCCCTCGCGCTGCCTCAGGCTCCCGGCACCGTCGGCGGGACACTCACGAAGCCGGACGCCGCAGACGGCCAGCAGCATCCGGGACCAGCGCAGGATCACGCGATCGCGCGCCGCGCGCGCCAGCATTGGAAACACCGTGACGACCGTGAGGAGCCCGCCCAGCAGCAGCACGAACAGCAGCGGCGCGCGAACGACGAGCCGCAGCAAGCCCGCAAGCGCTGCCATCGGGATCGGGATCGCGATCGTGCGCCGGCCGCGCGCGAGCGTCAGCGCTCGAAGGCCACGCGACCGTCGACGATCGTGAAGCGCACGCGCCCCGCCACCTCCAGGCCGAGGTAGGGCGTGTGACGGCCCTGGCTCACGAGCCCCTCGCGGGTGACGGTCCAGGGCTGCTCGGGATCGAAGACGCACAGGTCGGCCGGCGCACCGACCTCGATGCACCCGGCGACACCGGCCAAGCCGAGCACGGCGCTCGAGCCAACCGTCAGCTTGGCCAACGCGGACAGCAGGTCGGTGCGCGTCTCGCGCGCCCACTTCAAGGTCAGCGGCAGCAGCAGCTCCAGGCCGGTGACGCCCGGCTCGGCTTCCGCGAACGGCAACTGCTTGGCGTCGTCGTCGACCGGCGTGTGGTCGGAGCAGATCGCGTCGAGCGTGCCGTCGGCGAGCGCGGCGCGGATCGCATCGCGATCGCGCTGCGAACGGAACGGCGGATCGACCCGGTACTGGCTGTCGAAGTGCCCGATGTCGACGTCGATCAGGTGCAGGTGATGCACGGCCACGTCGGCGCTCACCGGCAAGCCCTCGGCCTTGGCGTGGCGCACCAGTTCGAGGCCCGCGGCCGACGACAGCCGGCACAGGTGCACGCGGCAGCCGGTGTCGCGCACCAGGTCGAAGATCGTGTGCAGCGCGATCGTCTCGGCGGCGACCGGGATGCCGGCGAGCCCAAGGCGTGCCGCCACCGCTCCGCTGTGCGCGACGCCGCCGCGCGCCAGGTGAGGGTCCTGCGGTTGCACCCAGACGGTGAAGCCGTAGGTGGTCGCGTACTGCATTGCCCGCATCAGTACCTGCGTGTCGACGATCGCCGCGCCGGCCTGCGAGAAACCGACGCAGCCGGCCTCGGCGAGTTCGGCCATCTCGGTGATCACCTCGCCCTTGAGGCCGACGGTCAGCGCGCCGAGCGGATACAGGCGCGCCTGGTCGAGCCCGCGCGCCCGGTGCTTGAGCATCTCGACCAGCCCGGGTTCGTCGAGCGGCGGATCGGTGTCGGGCGGGCACGACAGCGACGTGACGCCACCGGCCAGCGCGGCGCGCATCTCCGATTCGAGCGTCGCCCTGTATTCGAACCCGGGCTCGCGCAAGCGCGCCGCCAGGTCGACCAGCCCCGGCGCGACCACCAGGCCGGCGGCATCGAGCGTTCGCTCGGCGCGGAAGCCCTGTGGCGCGGCCCCGATCGCGACGACGCGGCCGTCGGCGGCGTGCACGTCGGCGCGGCGATCGAAGCCGGAGGCCGGGTCGACGACCCGGCCGTTCAGGATGGACAGTCTCATGCGTTCACGATTGCGCGAGGATGCTCATCACGGCCATGCGCACCGCGATGCCGAACGTGACCTGGTCGAGGATCACCGACTGCGGCCCGTCGGCGACCGCCGACTCGATCTCGACCCCGCGGTTCATCGGGCCCGGGTGCATGACGATGCAGTCGGGCGCCGCCAGCGCGAGCTTCTCCTGCGTGAGGCCGTACTGCTTGAAGTACTCCTGCGCCGACGGCAGCAGCGCGCCGCGCATGCGCTCGTTCTGCAGCCGCAGCATGATGACCACGTCGACCCCGCGCAGGCCTTCGCGCATGTCGGTAAACACGCGTACGCCCATCTCCTCGAGGCCGCCCGGCAGCAGCGTGCGTGGGCCGATCACGCGCACCTCGGGAACGCCGAGCGTGGTCAGCGCGTGGATGTCCGAACGGGCCACGCGCGAATGCAGCACGTCGCCGACGATCGCGACGGTCAGCCCGGTGAAGTCGCCCTTGAAGTGACGGATCGTGTAGGCGTCGAGCAGACCTTGCGTGGGGTGCGCGTGCCGGCCGTCGCCGGCGTTGATGACGTGCACGTGGCCACGGCCTCGCGTGCGGTCGATGTGTTCGGCGATCAGGAACGGCGCGCCGCTCTCGGCGTGGCGAACGACGAACATGTCGGCGTGCATCGCGACCAGGTTGTCGATCGTGTCGAGAAGCGACTCGCCCTTCGACGTCGACGACGTGCTGATGTTCAGGTTCACCACGTCGGCCGACAGCCGCTTGGCGGCGATCTCGAAAGTCGTGCGCGTGCGCGTCGAGCTCTCGAAGAACAGGTTGAACACCGACTTGCCGCGCAGCAGCGGCACCTTCTTGACGTCGCGATCCGACACGCCGACGAAGGTCGCCGCGGTGTCCAGGATGTGGTGGATCAGCTCGCGTGGCAGCCCCTCGATCGTGAGCAGGTGCCTGAGCTCGCCCCTGTCGTTCAGCTGGGGATGGCGCAGCGTCATCGCGTCACTCGATCCTCAGCGTGAACCGGCCGTCGTCGGTGCGGCGCAGCGCGAAGTTGCGCGGCGGCGCCAGAGGATGGGTCGCGCCGCAATAGCGGGCTTCGATCGGCAACTCGCGGCCGCCGCGGTCGAGCAGCACCGCCAGTTCGATGCGCGCCGGCCGCCCGTAGTCGAACAATTCGTTCATCGCGGCGCGCACGGTCCGGCCGGTGAACAGGATGTCGTCCACCAGCACGATGTCGGCGCCGTCGACGTCGAACGGCAGCTCGGTGGCCTTCATCTCGACCGGCAGGCCGCGCCGGCCGTAGTCGTCGCGATGAAAGGCGCTGGACAGCGTGCCCAGCGGCCGCGCCAGCCCGAGGTCGCGGTGCAGGCGCTCGGCGATCCAGGCGCCGCCGCTGTGGATGCCGATCACCGACACGTCCCGGTCCGCAATGCCGTCGCGGACGGCCTGCAGCAGTCGGGCGTAGATCGCTTCCGCGTCGGGGTGGGCGTTCATCGTCGGTTCGTGGACTTCGGGCCAGCGGCCGGGATCAGCGGCCCGACAGGTATTGTCGCAGGATTACGGCCGCCGCTTCGGCGTCGACCGGTTCGCCGGAGCCGATGCGCCTCCCCGGCGCCCGTTCACGCCCGGCGGGCTCGGCCGTGTCGCCGCCGCGAACGGCGCGCGCCTCGATGCTGGAGAAATTCTCGTCGACGAGTTCGACCGGCAGGTCGAAGCGGCCTGCGAGCTGGCGGGCGAAGCGCTCGCACAGCGACGTCACCGGCAGCGGCGCCCCGTCGGGGTGCCTCGGCAGGCCGACGACCAGCCGCTGCGGCTGCCACTCGGCGACCAGCGCCGCGATCGCGGCCCAACGCGCGGCCAGCGGCTCGGAAGCCACGATCCGCAACGGTCGCGCCGACACGGTCAGCGTATTGCCGACGGCCACGCCGATCCGGCGAATTCCGAAATCGAACGCGAGCAGCGTTTCCGTCACTCAGGCGTGCCCGGCCGACGTGGCCAGGAACGCCGGATCGATGCCGAGGAGCCGGAACGCCGCCTGGAAGCGCTGGTCGACCGGCGTCTCGAAGATGACGTCGGCGCTGGCCGGCACGGTCAGCCACGCGTTGCGCGAGATCTCCTCCTCGAGCTGGCCCGGCCCCCAGCCGGCGTAGCCGAGCGTCACCAGCATCCGCTTCGGCCCGCCGCCGCTGGCGACCGCCTCGAGGACGTCCTTGGACGACGTGAGTCCGAGCTCGCCGCCGACCGTGACGGTGGAGTTCCAGTCGCCGACCGGCTGGTGCAGCACGAATCCGCGATCCATCTGCACCGGCCCCCCGAAGAACACCGGCGAACTGGCGAGCGGCGCGATCTCGAGCTGCAGGTCGATCCGCTCGAACAGCGTCGCGAGGTCGATCTCCATGGGCCGGTTGATGACGAGGCCCAGCGCGCCCTTCGAGCTGTGCTCGGCGACGAACACGACAGTGCCTCCGAAGTTCGGATCGGCCATGTCGGGCATGGCGATCAGGAACTGGTTGGTCAGGTCGGTCGCCAGTTGTTCGCTCATGCTTCAATTGTAAAGGGGCGCCCCGGGCGGCACAATCCGCGCTCAGCCCGCAAGCCCTCCAGGCGATGGCCCGCGAAACCGAATTCGATTCCGTGCTCGTGTGGTTCCGGCGCGACCTGCGCGTCGACGACCACGCTGCCCTGCACCAGGCCGTGCAGCGCGCGAAACGCGTGCACTGCGCGTTCGTGTTCGACCGCGACATCCTCGATGCGCTACCCGACCGCCGCGACCGGCGCGTCGAGTTCATCCACGCGTCGGTGGCCGAACTCGACGCCGCCCTGCGCCGCGCCGGCGGCGCGCTGCGGGTTCGCCACGCGACGGCGCGCGACGCGATTCCTGCGCTCGCCGCCGAGACCGGCGCGCAGGCGGTGCTCGCGAATCACGACTACGAACCGGCCGCTCGCGATCGTGACGCCGCGATCCGTCTCGCGCTGGAGCGCGACGGGCGCCGCCTGCTGACCTTCAAGGACCAGGCGATCTTCGAGCGCGACGAGTTGCTGACCGGCCAGGGCCGACCGTTCTCGGTATACACGCCGTACCGCAACGCCTGGCTCAAGCGCCTCTCGCCCGCGGAACTCGCGCCGCACGAGGTGCGGCTCGACGGCAGCCTCGCCGACGGACGCGACGTGCCGGCCATGCCGACGCTCGCGGCGCTGGGGTTCGAGCCGACCGGCTTGCGCGAACTCGGCATCGTCGCGGGATCGACCGGCGCCCGGGCTGCTTTCGACGACTTCGCCAGGCGGATCGGACGCTATCGCGACACGCGCGATTACCCGGCGATCCGCGGCCCGTCGTACCTGTCGGTGCACCTGCGATTCGGCACCATCTCGATCCGCGAACTGGCGCGCTTCGCGTGGCAAGTCCGGCATGCCGACGCGGACAGCGCCGAGGGTGCAGCCACGTGGCTGTCCGAACTGATCTGGCGCGACTTCTACTTCCAGATCCTGCATCACCATCCGCGCGTCGTCGACGAGGCGTTTCGCCCCGAGTACGAACGCGTCCGGTGGGTCGACGACGACGCGCTCTTCTCGAACTGGTGCGAAGGACGCACCGGCTATCCGCTCGTCGACGCGGCGATGGCGCAGATCGAGCGCACCGGCTACATGCACAACCGCCTGCGGATGCTGGTCGCGTCCTTCCTGGTCAAGGACCTGGGCATCGACTGGCGACGCGGCGAGCGCTACTTCGCCCGAAAGCTGATCGACTACGACCTCGCCGCGAACAACGGCGGGTGGCAGTGGGCAGCATCCAGCGGCTGCGACGCGCAACCGTATTTCCGCATCTTCAACCCGGTCACGCAGTCGACGAAGTTCGACCCGCAGGGGCGCTTCATCCGGCGCTACCTGCCCCGGCTCGCCGGGTTGCCGGATCGCGCGATCCACGCACCGTGGACCGCGCCGCCCCAGACGCTGGCGGAGGCGGGCGTGGTGCTCGGCGTGGACTATCCGTCGCCGATCGTCGATCACGACGCGGCGCGAAAGGCCACGCTCGAGCGCTACGCGGTGGTCAGGCGCCCGCCCGCCGGCGCCGCGACGACGTGAACATGGCGACCTGGCCGAGCAACTCGTCGTCGCGGTACGGCTTGCCGAGATACGCATTGACGCCGAGCGACATCGCATAGTTGCGGTGCTTGTCGGCGGTGCGCGACGTGATCATCACGATCGGCAGTTCGCGGAAGCGCTCGTCGCCGCGCAGGTGGCGCGTGAGGTCGAAGCCGTCCATCCGCGGCATCTCGATGTCGACCAGCATGACGTCCGGCTCGCGATCCTGCAGCTGCCGAAGCGCATCGACGCCGTCCTTGGCGAGCATCACGTCGAAGCCCTCCCGCACCAGCAGCCGCTGCGTGGCCTTTCGCACGGTCAGCGAGTCGTCGACGACCATCACCGTCGGCGGCACGTCCGCCAGCGCGGTGCGCCGGGCCGCGGCGGCGGGACGCTCGAGCCACAGGTCGCCGAGCAGGGCCTGTGCAAGTCGCGCCGGGTTCAGGATCAACACGATCTCGCCGTTGCCGAGCACCGTCGCGCCGCCGACACCGGGCACGCGCGCCACTTGCGCGCCGACGTTCTTGACTACGACCTCCTGGTTTCGGCTGATCGCATCGACGTGGATCGCCAGCCGTAGGTTTCCGGACCGGACGATCACGATTGGCGACAGGTGCTGGGCGATCGGCCGCGAATCCTCGACGGCGACCAGCGCGCCCAGGTAGTGCATCGGCACGCGCGCGCCCTGCCAGTCGATCGACCCGTCGCCGTACGCCGCGGCCAGCGCCTGCGGCTTGAGCTGCAGTACCTGTTCGACGCTCGACGACGGAATCGCGTACTGCGACGCGCCGACGCTCACCAGCACGACCTGCGCGATGGCCATCGTGAGGGGCAGGTGCACCGTGAAGCGCGTCCCGCGACCGTGCTGCGAGTCGACGTCGATGCGCCCGCCGAGCGACAACACTTCGGCGCGCACGACGTCGGTGCCGACGCCGCGCCCGCTGAGCGCAGTGACCTCGCTGGCGGTCGAGAAGCCGGGTGCGAAGATCAAGTCGGCCAGTTCCCGCTCGCCGGGCTGCGCGTGCTCGTCGACCAGGCCCAGCTGGCGACCGCGCGCGAGGATCTTCGCGAAGTCCAGCCCGGCGCCGTCGTCGGCGAACACCATTACGACCTCGTTGCCCTCCTGGCGGACCTCGACGCGGATCTCGCCGGTCTCGACCTTGCCGGCCGCCCGGCGCTGCGCCGGCGACTCGATGCCGTGCGCCACCGCATTGCGGAGCACGTGCTCGATCGGAGCGGCCATTCGCTCGAGCACGCCCCGATCGACCTCGACCGACGCGCCGCGGATGTCCATCGTGACGCGCTTGCCGAGCTCCTTCGCCGCCTGCCGGACGACCCGGTACAGGCGATCGCCGACCGAGCCGAACTGCACCATCCGCATGCGCATCAGGTTCTGCTGCAACTCGCGCAGCACCTGCGACTGCCGCGTCATGTCCTGCTGTGCGCCGTCGAGGCTGCGCATCGCGTTCTGCTGCACCGTCGCCACGTCGTTGACCGACTCGGCCAGCATCCGGGTGAGCTCCTGGAACCGCGTGTAGCGGTCGAACTCGAGCGGATCGAAGTCGGCGCTGGTCTCGCGCTGCGAAGCGATCCGGGCCTGGATCTGCGACTCGGCCTGGATCTCGATCTCGCGCAACTGCGAGCGCAGCCGCCCGACGTTCTCGGTCAGGTCCTGCAGCGACTGGCGCAGCTGCCCGAGTTCGTTGTCCAGCCGCGAACGCGCGATCGACACCTCGCCGGATTCGTTCACCACGCGCTCGAGCAGGTCCGAACGCACCCGGACCAGCGACGCGGCCGACAGCTTCGGCGCCGCAGCCGCCGTCGCGGCACGTGCAGCAACGGCTGCCGCGGGAACCGCGGGACTGGCCACGGTCTTCGCGGGAACCGACGGCGCCGCGACCGCGACCGGCTGCGGCGGCGCCGTTCCGGCACTGGCGGTCCCGGCACTCGGCGTTTCGGCGTCGGAGCTCGACGCCGCGGCTTCGACACCCGGCGTCTCGGCTTCTGCACTCGGCAACGCAGCGTCGACGCCTGCCGCCTCACTGGCGACTGGTGCGGCTGCCGCCCGTCTCGTCTTCTCCCGCTTCGCGGGATCGCGGATCGCCTCGAACATCGCGACGGCGCCATCGTAGTCGGCGATCAGCTCTTCGATCAGCGCGGTCGGGACGACCGACAGGACGCTGGCCGCCTCGATGCGGGTCTCCATCTCGTGCACCAGTTGGCCGAGCTCCATCGCCCCGGCCATCCTGGCGCTGCCCTTGATCGTGTGCAGATGGCGCATCAGAAGCTGCTGCAGCGAGCGATCGGCCGGCGCACCGTGCCAGCGTCGAAGGTTCTCGCCGATCTGCGGCAGGAAGTCGGTCGCCTCCTCGACGAAGATCGGCAGCAGTTCCTCGTCGAGTTCGCTCGCCGGCACGGCGTCCGCGGCAGACGGCTCCAGTTGCGCCTGGCTCTCGTTGCGCGGATCCCAGCGGCTCGCGAGCGCATGGGCCAGCGCCAGCGCTTCCGGTTCTTCGCCCGGCACGCTGCCGGCAGCGAAGCGGTGCAGCATCGCCTGCATCCGCTCGATCGTGCGGGCGTAGTCGGCCAGGTCCTCTGCGCTCATCGCGCGACCCGACGCCCGCTGGCGCAACAGGAAGGTCTCGAGCTGTTCTGCCATGGCCTGCACGCCATGCAGCTCGACCAGCGCCGCGCTGCCCTTCAACGAGTGCATCGCGCGTTGCGCATTATCGGTCGCGGGACGGGTCGACTCGTCGGCCCACGACGCGACGTCGTCGGCCAGCGTGGCAATCAGGTCGTCGGCCTCGGACAGGAAGATGTCGTAGAGCGGGCGGCTGATCGTGCGGTCGCCCACCCGCACTTCGGCGACGACCGGCGCCGCGACATCGGGCTCCGCGAGGCCCACCGGTTCCGTGACCTCGAACGCCTCCGTGACCTCGAACGCCTCGGTGACCTCGATCGGGGCCGCATCGGCCCGCTCCTCGACAACCGCCGACTCCTGGTCTGCAGCCAGTCCCTCGACGACGATCGGCTCCGCGACCTCGGCGGGCTCGCCGGCGACGACGGCCTCGATCGCCGGTCCGGCGACCTGCGCGGCCCCGGTTTCGTCGGCCTGCGCGGCCAGCGCCTCGAAGGCCGCTTCGTGCGGCTGCGCCTCGCGCAGCGCCGTTGCGGCGGCGATCATCGGCAAAGGATCGAGCCGGAACGCGTCGCCTCGTTGCAGCAGGCCCACCCACCGTTCGAAGCGCTGGCAGGCGATCGCGATCAGCGAATGGAGTGCCGGCGTGCCTGCGCGCTCCTCGGCCAGCCACAGGTTGAGCACCTGCTCCATCGACCAGCCGGCCTCGCCGAACTCGGTCAGGCCGACCATGCGGCTCGACCCCTTCAGTGTGTGGAAGCCGCGACGGATCGTGGTCAGGAACGCCTGGTCGGCCGGCGCCCGGCGCGACTGCGCCGCAGCCTCGGCGATCGCCGCGAGCACCTCCTGCGCCTCGCCTAGGAAGATCTCGAGCAGTTCGCTGTCGATCTCGGCCGCGTCGCGCTCGGGTTCGATCTGCGGCGGCTGAGCCGCTTCGGCACGCGTGCCCGCGATGCCGTCCAGCGTCGCCTGCAGCGACGCCTTGTCGGCCTCCGCGCCGGCATCGAGCAGCGCGATCGCCTCGCTGGCGCGCGCCTTGAGCGCACCGTCGTCGACCAGCTGCGCGTCGTCGCGCATCTGCTCGAGCGTCTCGCGCAGTTCGCTGCGCAGCGCGGCGTCGTGCGGCGCCTGCCTGAGCGATCCGATCAGCTCCCCGGCGCGCTGCGAATGTCCCGCCAGCACGTACTCGGCCGTGTCCGGCGAGGGTGCCCGCGGCGCCCTCGCGGCCGCGGCTTCGAGTGCGACGACCACCGACGGTGCCTCGCGTCGCGGCTCGGCCAGCGCCGCGCTGAATCGACCGGTGACCGCGTCGAACGCGAAACGCGTGCTCGAGCGTCCCGGCTGCTGCAGGCCGTCGATGAAGAAGCCGAGCGCGCCGAGGCTCGACGCGACGAGTTCACAATCGTCGCGGGAAGGCCCGGCTTCGGCGGCGATGAACGCTTGCACGCGCTCACCGGCGTTCGTGGCGGCCGCGGCGGCGTCGCCGTGGCCAAGCAGTTGCAGCGCGCCGGCGACCTGGTGCAGCTGACGCACCGTCTGAGGCAACTCCGCGCGTTGCGTCGGGTCTCGGAAGAACGAATCGAGCGCCTGTTCGGCCGACCGCAGGCTTCCCTGGGCCTCGGCGATGAAGCTGGCCATCGTCAGGCGTTCCTGCGCCGCATGGCTCAGGTCGCGCAGCCACTGGGGCATCTGGTCGTCGGGCGGTGATCCGGCGGCCGCCTGCGCCAGGCGCGAGGCCATCTCGCCGGCGCGCGCGTCGAGGTCAGCCTGTCCCCTGAACGCGCGCTCGAAGACCTGCTCGGCGAAGAGCAGCGCCGACGCGCCTTCGAGGGCCAGCGCCTCAGGCACCGGCGTCGACGCGAGCGCGAGCACGCGGCTGGTTTCGGTGAAGGCGTCGGCGAGCGCGCGGATGCCGTCGCCCGGCAGTCGCGCCACGGCCGCCTTGAGCGCCGCGATCGACTGGGCGAAGGCGGCCAGGTCGGGCTGGCTGCCCCGCACGAGCTTCTCCCATGCCGGCTTGGAGCGCGCGACGGCCTCGCGCGCCGCCGTCACCGCGCGCGCGTCGACACGGCCGAAGCGCGGCACGTCGAAGTCGGCTGGCACGCTGCCGTCGAGCGCGAATGCGCGACGCACTTCGGCGAGCAGCGGCGAGCCTGCTTTCCCGGCGTCGGCGCGCGCGAGCGCGAACAGCGCGTCCTTCATCAGGCGCTCGGCGACCGGCGCCCCGTCGGCGATCGAACGCCGCAACTGCAGGTTCATCCGCGCCAGCAGGCGCTTGCCGTAGACGTCGAGCTCGATTGCGCGATCGCGCAGCGCCTCGAAGAACGCCAGCGCCACCTTCCAGAAGGTCGGGTGCCTTGCGCCGACCTGCGACGATTCGACCGCGTCGATCGATGCGTGCAGCGCGGCGATCGCGGCGGTATCGCCCGGGTTGCGCAGCACCTGCAGCAGGCCCCGCTCGAACTGCGCGCGCGCGGCGGCCAGTTCGGCAGTCGGGAGCTCGTTCACCACCGCGTCGGCGACCACCAGCTGCGCCGAGACCGGCACGACGAACAGGTCGGCGGGATGCACCCGCTCGGCGCCTCGCGCCTCGAGCAGCTCCCGGTAGTACGGGAACAGGGAAAGCGGTTGCTGCGGCTCGCCGAGCAACAGCTCGTCGAGATACTCGGTCAACGCCGCGAAGCTGCGCGCGACGCGCTCGACCAGCTCGCGCGACAGGCGCAGCTGCGCGCGCTCGACGAGGTCCAGCAGCGTCTCGGCCTCGGCGCTGAGCAGCGAAACGCCCTGCAGGTCGACGACGGCGAGCGCGCCGTGCGCCTGGTGCAGCGACGTGCGCGCGGCGCGCAGCGCCGACAGGTCGTCGCCGTCGTCGCCGCGAGAGAGCTGCTCGCGCAGCTTCGCCTCGCTGGCGGACAAGGCCCCGCGGATCTCGCCCAGGCACCACGAGAGCGTGGCAAGGTCCGGCGTCTCGGTCAGGTCGCGGCGGGTATCGTGAGTCATCGCGGCGGCTACCCGTCAGGCAACCTTGAATCGCGACACCGAGCTCTTGAGCTCGTGTGCGAGCTCGGAGAGCTGGCGGATCGACCCGGCCGTCTGCAGCGTGCCCTCGCTCGTCTGCTCCGTCACCAGCAGGATGCGCTGGATCGACTGCGCGACCGTGCCTGCGGACGCCGCCTGCCGCGACGTCGTGTTCGAGAAGTCGTCGATCAGTTCGGCCAGCGTCGTCGACACGCGGCCGATCTCGCCCAGCGCCCGACCCGCCTCGTCCGACAGCTTGGTCCCTTCGACCACGCCCTGCGTGCTGCGCTCCATCGCCGAGACCGCGTCGGCGGTGTCGGTCTGGATCGTGCGGATCAGCGCGGAGATCTGCTTGGTCGCTTCGGCGGAGCGCTCGGCCAGCCGCTGCACCTCCTCCGCGACGATCGTGAAGCCGCGTCCCGCCTCGCCGGCCGACGCGGCCTGGATGGCGGCATTCAGCGCCAGCACGTTGGTCTGCTCCGTGATGTCCGAGATCAGCTCGACGATCTCGCCGATCTCCTGCGACGACTCGCCCAGGCGCTTGATTCGCTTGGCGGTCTCCTGGATCTGGTCACGGATGCCGTTCATGCCGGTGATCGCATTGTTCACCGCGCGCGATCCGTCCTCGGAAGCGCCCAGCGACTGCCGCGCGACCTTCACCGACTCGGCGGCGCGCGCCGACACGTCGTTGATCTGGTGCGCCATGCGCAGCACGGCCTCGCCGGTCTCGCGAATCTCTCGCGACTGCTGCTCGCTCGCTGCCTGCAGGCTCGACGCGGTCATCTGCGCCTTCGACGACGCATCGTTCACCAGCTCGGCGGTCGTGTTGATCCGCGACACGAGGTTGCGCAGCTCCTCGACCGTGTAGTTGACCGAGTCGGCGATCGCGCCGGTGATGTCCTCGGACACGGTCGCCTGCACCGTGAGGTCGCCGTCGGCCACCTCCTGCAGCTCGTTCATCAGCCGCAGGATCGCTGCCTGGTTCTGGTCGTTGGTGCGCTTGGCTTCCTGCTCGAGCCGCTGCGCAACCGCCTGCTGGCGCTCGGCGTCCTCGGCGCGGTGCTCGCTGTCCGACAGGAAGGCGCGGAACAGGCCGTAGACCGCCAGCAGCGCCAGCATGCCGAACATCGCGGCGATCGCGAGGTTCCAGGCGCG
>Ga0073899_10002683_pt1 | contig 15930 bp, 11 predicted proteins | sample KloWWTmetaKNB5Ph_FD_88975 | JGI IMG/M metagenome (GOLD analysis project Ga0073899, IMG submission 88975) | Active sludge microbial communities from Klosterneuburg, Austria, studying microevolution and ecology of nitrifiers - Klosterneuburg... | ecosystem: Engineered > WWTP > Aerobic digester >...
CAGCAGAAGGCGTTCTACCAAGCGCTGGCGCAGGCGCTCACCGGCCGCCGCGCGCGCTTTCCGTTCGTCAGCATCAACGGCCTGAACGATCTTCATCCCGCCGCGTGCGCGAGCGAGGCTGCCGCATTCGGCGCGCCGGCCAGCGCCGCAGCGGTCGCCGCACGCTGCTCGCTTGGCCTGCGCGGAGCGGGTGAAACCGACAAACCCGCGATGGCCAGCGTTCTCGAAGCGCTGGCGGCGTTTTCCTCCCCGTAGCTCACTCTTCGGGCATTTCGGGCTATGCTGGGCTCGTCGAGCCGACCGAAAGGGCACCATGAGCGATTCTGGTTTCACCGCGAGCGACAAGGGCCAAAAGAGCGACGGCAAGAGCATGGTCGCGACGATCGCGTCGATGCAGGACTACGACCGTTACCGGGACCTGTCGTGGGAGGGGAGCTTCGAGGAGTACCTGGCCATCGTGCGCGAGCGCCCTCAGGTCACGCGCAACGCGTTCCAGCGCGTCTACGACATGGTCATCTCGTACGGCACCGAAGAGTACATCGACAACAAGAAGCGGCTGATCCGCTACAACTTCTTCCGCGACGAGGCCGACGGCGGGCGCGACGCGATCTTCGGGCTCGACATCCCGGTGATGCGGCTGATGAGCGTGCTCAAGGCCGCCAGCGAGAACTACGGTCCCGAGAAGCGCGTGATCTTGCTCCACGGGCCGGTGGGCTCGAGCAAGAGCACCATCGCACGCCTGCTCAAGAAGGGGCTCGAGCGCTACTGCGCCAGCGCCGAGGGCGCGCTCTACACCTTCCGCTGGGTCAATCTCGAGGGCACGGGCCTGGGCAGCGGCGGCGCCGACACCTTCGATTCACCCATGCACGAAGAGCCCCTGAAGCTCATCCCGCTCGAGTGGCGCGACAAGGCCATCGAGCGGCTGCACCTGTCGAACGAGAAGCACAAGGTGCGGGTGGACGGCGAGCTCGACCCGGCCAGCCGCTTCATCTTCAAGGGCCTGCTCGAGAAGTATCACGGCGACTGGGGCAAGGTGGTCGACAACCACGTGCGCGTGCACCGCATGATCTTGTCCGAGAAAGACCGCGTGGGCATCGGCACCTTCCAGCCCAAAGACGAGAAGAACCAGGACTCGACCGAGCTGACCGGCGACATCAACTATCGCAAGATCGCCGAGTATGGCTCGGACAGCGATCCGCGTGCCTTCAACTTCGACGGTGAGTTCAACATCGCCAACCGCGGCATCGTCGAGTTCGTCGAGGTGCTGAAGCTGGACGTGGCGTTCTTGTACGACCTGCTGGGTGCGTCGCAAGAGCACCGCATCAAGCCCAAGAAGTTCGCTCAGACCGACATCGACGAAGTGATCATCGGGCACACCAACGAGGCGGAATACAAGCGCCTCTTGAACAACGAGTTCATGGAGGCGTTGCGCGACCGCACCATCAAGATCGACATCCCGTACATCACCAAGCTGTCCGACGAGGTGAAGATCTACGAGAAGGACTTCCACCAGGAGCGGGTGCGGGGCAAGCACGTCGCGCCGCACACGCTGGAGGTGGCCGCGATGTGGGCGGTCTTGACCCGGCTGGAAGAGCCCAAGAAGCACAACCTGCAGCTGATCCAGAAGATGAAGCTGTACGACGGCAAGGTCTTGCCCGGGTACACCCAGGACACGGTGAAAGAGCTGCGGAAAGAGAGCAAGCGCGAGGGCATGGAAGGCATCAGCCCGCGCTACGTGCAGGACAAGATCTCGAACGCGCTGGTCAGCGAGGTGGGCGAGGGCACCATCAACCCGTTCATGGTGCTGAACGAGCTCGAGAAGGGGCTCAGCCACCATTCGCTGATCACCAGCGAAGACCAGCGCAAGCGTTATCGCGAGACCATCGGCATCGTGAAGCGCGAGTACGAAGAGATCGTCAAGAACGAGGTCCAGCGCGCGATCAGCGCCGACGAAGAGGCGATCAGCAAGCTGGCCGCCAACTACATCGACAACATCAAGGCCTATGCCCTCAAAGAGAAGGTCAAGAACAAGTACACCGGGCAAGACGAGGAGCCCGACGAGCGCCTGATGCGGTCGATCGAAGAGAAGATCGAAGTGCCGGACAACCGGAAGGACGACTTCCGCCGCGAGATCATGAACTACATCGGCGCCCGGGCCGTCGAGGGCAAGAAGTTCGATTGGCAGTCGAACGATCGCCTGCGCCGCGCGCTGGAGCTGAAGCTGTTCGAAGACCAGAAAGACAGCATCAAGCTCAAGACCCTGGTCTCGGCGGTGGTCGACAAAGAGACGCAGGAGAAGATCGACATCATCAAGAGCCGGCTGATGCGCTACTTCGGCTACAACGAGGTCAGCGCCACCGACGTCTTGAACTACGTCGCGAGCATCTTCGCCCGCGGCGACGCCAAGAGCTGAGCGCTGCGGCTCGCCCACGGGTCGGGGTAAGCCCCTGTCCCACTCCGCCCCACGACTGCCGGGCTGGCACGAAGGCTGCTAGCCTGGGTGGTCCTAGGAGGTTCTGCCATGCGTTATCGCGCGCTCGTGGGGTTGGTGTTGACGGTCGTTCTCGGTGGCTGCCCGAAGCAGAAAGAGGACGAGACCCTGACCTTCGCCGAGGCCCAGCAGGCCGTCGAAGAGTCGACGCTGTCGTCCCAGGCCGAGAGCCTGCAGTCCGCCTCGGTCGAGATCACCACCAGCTTCACCATCGGGCAGGCCGTCCAGAACGCCGCCAAAGAGATCGGCGATTTCGTGGCCACGCAGCTGCCCTGCGCCGAGATCCAGCTGGCCGATGCCACGCTGACCGTGACCTATGGCGCCAAGAGCGGCAACTGCATCTACAAGGGGCACACCTTCAGCGGCTCGCACTCGATCCACGTCCAGAAGAACGACCAGGCCCAGGTTCTGGTGCACCACGAATGGAAGGGGCTGTCGAACGGCCGGGTGAAGCTCGACGGCACGGCCGACGTGACCTGGGACTTCGAAGCCAAGAGCCGCCAGGTGGTTCACAGCGTGAAGTGGACGCGGGTTAACAATGGCTTCAGCGTCACCGGCGAGGGCGACCGCACCCAGACCCCGCTCGCGGGCGGCGTGCTCGAGGGGATCGAGGTCAACGGCACCCGCTCGTGGTCCAGCAGCCGGGGCCAGTGGGACCTGACCATCGACGGCGTGCAGATGCGCTGGGTCGACCCGGTGCCGCAGTCGGGGTCTTACACGCTGCTCACGCCAAAGAAGAAGACCCTCAGCTTGTCGTTCGAGCGCGTCGATGAAGACACCATCAAGGTGACGGTGGGGAACGGCAAGCGCTCGTTCAACTTCGACGTGACCAAGATCGGCAGCGTGAAGTCGAGCTAAGCCCCGTCTTTCTTCTGGAGCGCCAGCGACACGCTGTTGATGCAATAGCGCAGCCCCGTCGGCTCTGGGCCGTCTTCGAAGACGTGTCCCAGGTGGGCGTCGCACCGCGCGCACTTCACCTCGACCCGGCGCATGCCCAGCGAGGCGTCGCCTTCCAGCTCCAGGGCGTCATCGGCCACCGGCCTCCAGAAGCTGGGCCAACCGCTGCCCGAGTCGTACTTGGCGTCCGACGAGAACAGCTCGGCGCCGCAGCACACGCAGCGATAGATGCCGGCGTCCAGGCAGGCGTAATACTTGCCGGTGAATGCGCGCTCGGTGCCCTTCTGCCGCGCGACCCGGAACTCTTCCGCGCTCAGCGCGTGACGCCACTCGGCGTCGCCCTTCACGATCTTCTCCCGTGTCATGGTGCACCCGAGCTGTAGGGCCAGCCCCGGGCTTTGTCAGGTGTCAGCGCGGAACCAGCGTCCGCTCGCGCTCGGGCGCCGGCTCGGCCGGCGGAGAGGGCGGCGGCACGGGCTGCCGGTGGGCCAGGGCGGTGCCGTCCCCCGACGGGGCCGACTCTAATTCCGCACGCTGGCGCTGACCGAGCTCGAACCAGCCCCGATCGAGCAGCGCGCGGCGATCGATCCGCAGCGAACCGGGCGCGACCCGCTCGACCTCGTAGGCGTAGGTCAACCAGCGCCGGGCGCTTGCCAGATCCCCCAGCACCAGCAGCGTCATCCCGCGGTACAGGCCGTACTCGGCGCGCTCGCGCGGGGTGTACCCCGTGAGGCGGTATTCGGTCTGCTCGAAGACCTCGGCGGCCTCGACATAACGACCGTCACCGTAGAGCGTGCTGCCGCGCCGCACGTGGGTTTCGCAGCCGGAAGTCACGGCCGCGGTCAGGGCGACGAAAGCCAGGAACCGGCGCACCCGCCCAGAATACTCGGCCCCCCCGATGGGCGCCAAGGGACCGGCGGCCCGGGCCGATTTGTCGCCGTTTTCAGCGGGCGGTCGGGTAGAACCGGGCCATGAGCATCAAGGACGAGGTGAAGAAGCGGGGTCTGGCGCTGCTCGGCGATCCGCGCATGGCCAAGCTCATGCAGAACGAGCAGTTCATGCGGGCGATGATGACGGTGATCCAGGTGCCCGGAAAGGTGGAGCACTTCACCTCGGAGCAGACCGAGCGCTTCGCCAAGATGATGCGCGTTGCCACCGCCGACGAGGTGAAGGACCTGAAGCGCCAGGTGAAGGCCCTCGAGTCCGAGGTGGCCAAGCTCAAGAAGAAGATCGACAGCTGAGCGTGCTACGCTGGGGCTGGTGGCTGACGCGCCGTTGCCCCGGAACCCGCCTCACCCCGAGCGCATCTGCTGGGGCTGCGAGAAGCTGTGCCCCGCCGGCGATCTCACCTGCGGCAATGGCACAGAGCGGACACCGCACCCGGCTGAGCTGTTCGGTGCCGACTGGTACGAGTGGCGAAACGAGTCAGCGCCGGGCCCGCTTGGTGAGCCACGACTCGAGCAAGGGCCAGGTCAGCTGGGGGGCCTCGCGTCCGATCAGCAAGTCGACGTGCCCGAACGGTAGCTCGCGGTAGGTGCGATCGCTCGAGGTCGAGAGCGTGTAGGCGGGCTTCACCGAGGCGGGCGGCGCGAGGTCGTCGTAGATGCCCGAGATCACCAAGAGCGGCACCTCGAGCGACTCGAAGCGGCGACCGTAACCGAACACGCCGTCGTCTCCGGCTTTGCGCTCGCGGGCCTCTTGCGCCCAGCTGAACATGGCGCGCATGGTGGCAATGCTGCCGCGGTCCATGGCCAGCGCCATGTGCTGCTCGAGCACCTCGGGCTCGATGGCGCCGCGGTGGAAGCCGCGGAACGGCAGCGGGTAGAGCGGGCTCTCGACCACGCGCCGGGCGGTCCGCACGAACTTGCCGTAGGCCCGGGCTGGCACCGCGAAGTTCGGCAGGTTCACCCGCTGGTCGAGGGCCAGAAACGCGCTGGTCAGGCCCGTCAGCCAGCGCGAGCCGGCGGTGAAGTGATAGGGCGAGCCCAGCGACGCCACGCCGGCCACGCGCGACGGGTGGTCCACGGCCACGCAGTACGCCACCACACCGCCCAGCGAGTGCCCCACGATGAACACCGGACGATCGCCGGACAGGACCTTGATCTCTTCCAGCGCCGCCGGCACGTCCTCGTGGATGAACTCGAGCACCGAGCGCGGCCGGCGGGCGCCGAAGTGGCCGCTTCGTCCGCGGCCCCGCAGGTCCACGTTGAACACGTCGAAGCCCGCCCGCGCCAGGTGGTTGGCCAGGCTGCGGCGCGGCAGGTGAAACGCATAGCGGTTCTGCCCGTAGCCGTGGATCAGCAGCACGGGTGCCAGGGTCTCGGCCGCGACCTCGGCCGGGTCGGGGCGGGCAATCGCCGTGCTGGTGGGCGCGCGGACCGCGCGCTTGCGCACCATCGCGATCGGCATCACGCCCCGCGCGAGCACCAGCTCTTTGACGAAATGCGCGCGCTCGTCGATGTCGACGGCCTGCTCGACGACCAAGCTGTGGAGGATCATGCGGGCACGCCGCGCCCCCCATACCACGCCCGCCTGGCGCGCTGGGCACCCCCGCCGACGCGGACCCCTGCCCGCCGCCGGCCGCCCCACCCGGCAGCACCCGGGCAAAAGCAGCCCTTGGTGGTTGGCACACCCTCGTGGCACAATCCGCGCCGCCGTGGCACTTGGGCGTGCCAGCAGGCTGGAGGGACAGCGCATGCGAAGCCAGCGAAAGTGGATTCACCGAGGGGTCTTGGGGGTGGCGGTGTTGGTCGTTGCCCCGGCAGCGATGGCACAGGGCGAGGGCAAGCCGCCGGCAGAGGCCGCACCCGCCGCGCCGGCGGCCGCCGGCGAAGCGACAGCGCCGCCGCCGGCAGCGACGGCGAATCCCGACGAGGCGGCGGCGGATCCCGTCGAGGCACCGAAGCCCAAGGCCGGCAGCCCCACTGCCGACGCGCCGGCGGGCGACACGCCGGTCGAGCTGCCGGGTCAGACCTATCGCTTCGTGGGTCTGCGCTACCGCGGCATCGTGGTTCCCAAGTTCATGATGAACCTGTTCGGCGACGGCGGCGAGACGGTCTACGTGCACGGTGTCGGGCCCGAGTTCGCGATCCGCAAGGACGGGTTCGAGTACGTGTTCAGCCTGTGGTGGGCCGGGTACTACATGGACGACACGCCGTTCATGGCGAGCTCCGACCCGAAGAACGCGTTCGAGATCGTGAAGAGCGATCTGAACGTGATCTACATGACCGCCGATTTCCTCTGGAGTCAGGAGCTGGGCTCGCAGTTCGCGGTGAACTACGGCATGGGCGCCGGCTTCGGTCTGGTGTTCGGTGATCTGTATCGCACCCAGGCGTATCCCAAGGACGGCAATCCCAACACCGACCCCTACAAGTGGGAGAAGTGCACCGGGCCGCACGATCCGAACAAAGGTGACTTCTGCGGCGACGACAACGACCACTACGACGGCTACACCGAGGCGAGCTGGGCCAACGGCGGCAGCAAGCCCATCATCTTCCCGTGGCTCGCGCTGCAGACCGGCTTCCGCTACAAGCCGGCCAAGAACTTCGTGGCGCGTCTGGACGCCGGCTTCGGCACCAGCGGCTTCTTCTTCGGGGTGGGCGCCGACTACGGTCTCTGAGGCCGCTTGGCGCGCTTCGAGCTCCCCAAACGCTACCTCCCCGTGGCCCGCCTTGGAAAAGGCGGCGGCGGGGAGGTGTGGTCCGTGCGCGACCGCCACAGCGGCGAGCGGCTGGCGCTGAAGGTCTTGGCCGAGGGGGCAAGCGAGCGCGAGATGGCCGCGCTGGTGCGCGAGGCCGTGGCGCTCTCGGGGCTCGAGGGGCTGGGCGTGCCGCGGGTGGTGCGCTTCGGTCGCCTGCCGGGCACCGCGCGTCCGTTCATGGTGCGCGAGCTGGTCGAGGGCGACAGCCTGCAAGAACGCATCGAGCGCGGGCTGGACACGCCGGGCACGCTGGACGCCTTGGCCCGCGCCGCCGAGCAACTGACCCTGGTGCACCGGGCGGGCCTTCTGCACGGTGACATCAAGCCCGCCAACATCATCGTCGAGGCGGGCGGTCGCACCACGCTGGTCGATCTGGGCCTGGCCGCGCCGTGGAAGGACACCGGCACCGCCGCCGAGGGGCTCACCCCGCGCTACGCTGCACCCGAGCTCATGGCCGGTGGCCCGCTCACGGTGCGGGCCGAGGTCTACGCCCTGGGCGTGGCGCTGCGCGAGGTGGTGGAGCGCGCCAAGGATCTGTCGAGCGAGGTGCGCGCGCGCCTGGACGCGGTGGCCGAGCGCGCCACCGGCGACGACCCCAGCGCGCGCCACCCGTCGGCCGACGAGTTCGCGAGCGCCCTGCGCCACGCCGCGGCGCTGCCGCCACCCGAGCCGCTGGGCAGCGCCGCCGCGCTCTGGCCGGTGGTGGGGATGGACGGCGTGGCGCACAAGCTGCTCGACGCGATCCGCAAGCTCTCGCCGGGGGCGGTGCTGCGAGTCGCCGGCCCCGACGGCTCGGGCAAGACCGCGCTCCTCCGGCGGGCCGCCTGGTCGCTGGGGGTCGAGGGCGCGCCGATCGCCTGGATCGACGAGTCGACGGCGGGCGTCGGGACGGCGGTCTCGGCAGAGCTGGAAGACTCGAGAGCGCCCGGCGCCATCGTCTTGATCGACGACGCCGATCTGCTTGGCGCCGCGAGCCTCGAAGCCGTCGGGCGCGTGCGCGCCGCGGGTGCGCGCCTGGTGGTGGTCGGTGGCGCTCAGCTGGGCGAGGGCGCCGCCGAGTGCGTCGTACCGCCGCTCGACAAGCCCGCGGCCGTCGACCTGGTGCGGCGCGCGGTGCCGTCGCTCACCGACTCGATGATCGAGCGCATCGTGACGGCCTGCGGCTGTCGACCCGGCGAGCTGCGCCGGGTCGTGCGCACCATTGCCTCCGAAGCGGTGGCTTCGGCCGACGACATCGAACGGGTGCTGTCCGAAGAGCCCGACCGGGACGCCACGGTGCCCGAAGACCCCCTGGCGCGCGCGCTGCACTTCCTGGAGAAGGGGCGGTACGACGACGCCCGCGCCGCCCTCGATGCCGTGAACACGGCCGAGCCCCTCGCCATTGCGACGGCGCGAGCACGCCTGGCCGTGGGCCTGGGTGAGGCGTCTGTGGCGCTCAGCGAGCTCGAGTCGGTGCGCGCCATCGCGCAGCAGGAGCCCGACACGCCTGCCGGCAAGGCCTGGCGCCTCTATCTGGGGCGCGCGCACGTCGGCCTTGCCGACTACGCCACCGCGCTCGAGGTGATGGCGCCGCTGATCGACGATCCCACGCCGATCGGCGTCGAAGCGCTGGCTTTCAAGGGCTCGGCGCTCTCGTTCCTGGGTCGCCACGACGAAGCCCGCGAGCTTCTGACCCGCGCGGTGATGCGCGCGCGCGAGCTGGAATCGCCCCGGGCCGAGTCGATCGCGCTCACCTGCCTGGGCTTTGCGCTGCAGCGCAACGATCGGATCGACGAAGCGCGGAAGTTCTACGAAGAGGGGCTGTCGGCCGGCGAGAAGGCCGGCGACGCCGGCATGCTGGCCACGCTGCGCCTGAACCTGGCGGGCCTGCTCAAGATGCGCGGCGACATCGCCGGCGCCATTCAGCACTTCGAGGGCGCGGTGGACATGGGCCGTCGGTCGGGGCGGCGCTCGACCACTCGCCAGGCGCTGCTCAACCTGGCCAACACCGACCTCTACCTCGGCCGGCTCTCGCGGGCGCGCGCCAGCATCGAGGCACTGGAAGAGCAGCGTGCGCAGCTGCCCGCGGTGATGCGCGCTCAGCTCTTCGGGCTGCACGCCGAGCTGTGCGCGCTCTCGGGCCAGACCGACGCTGCGGTGCGCGACTACGAGGCCAGCGCCGCGGCCTACGAGGCGCTGGGGCGCGGCATCGACGCGGCCGAAGCGTTGCTCGAGGCGGTGCTGGTGGCCACGCGTTCGGGCACGCAAGAGGTGTCCGAGCTGCGCACCTGGCTGTCGCGGGCCGAGCGCGAGCTGGGCGACAGCCCGGCACACCGCCCGCTGCAGAAGCTGGCCGAGGGGCGCGTGGCCATGCTGGCCGACGACGAAGGTGGCGCGCGGCAGGCCCTGGACGAGGCCCTGGCGTCGGCGCGCGAGGCAGGCCAGCGCGAGTGGTCGTGGCGCACCCTCGCCGCCCGCGCCGACATGGAAGAGGCCACCGGCCAGAGCATGAACGCGCGGCGCGATCGCGAAGAGGCGCTGGCGCTGCTCGAGGACATCGGCGCGCGGCTGCCTCGGGACCTGCGCGAGGTGTACTGGAACGACCCGCGCCGGCGCGAGCTGCGCTCGCTGGTTCAGCGCGAGATGGCCGTGGCGATCACGGCGCACGCTGCCACCAACCTCTCGCCGCGCATCAACCACGTCTCGCAGCTCTCGCCCATCTCGTCCCACGCCTCGACCCCGCTCGAGCAGCGCCTGGCGCGCATCCTCGAGATCAACAGCGAGCTGGTGGGCGAGACGGACCTCGAGCGGCTCACCGCCCGGGTGGTCGGGCACGCCATCGAGCTGTGCCGAGCCGAGCGCGGTTACGTGATCTTGCGCGAAGTCGACGGCGCGCTCACCGTGCACAGCTCACGCTCGCGGGTCGGCGACGAGCCCCACGCCGAGTTCTCACGGTCCATCGCCGAGAGCGTGATCGCCAAGGGCGAGCCCATGGTCAGCACCAGCGTGGCCGACGACAAGCGCATGAAGAGCTTCTCGTCGGTGCACCAGCTGCAGCTGCAATCGGTGGCCTGCGTGCCGATCTTGGCGCCCACCGGCCGTCCCATCGGCGCGCTGTACATCGAGACTCGGCTCCGCCCGGCGTCGCACTTCGAGGGTGAGCTGCCCACGCTACGGGCCTTTGCCGATCAGGTGGCGATCGCCATCGAGACCGCGCGCCTGGTCAACGAGAACCGCGAGCGCGCCGACGAGCTTTCGCGCACCAACCGCGAGCTGGAAGATGCGCAGTCGCGGCTGCGCGAGCTGCTGGGTGAGCGCACTCACAAGCTGAAAGAGGCCCGCCGCAAGCTGCGTGACGCGCGCGACACCCTGTATTCGCACTTCGGCTACCACGGCCTGGTGGGCACCAGCAGCGCCATGCGCCGGGTGTACGCCCTGATCGATCGCATCCGGGACACCGACGTGCCGGTCTTGATCACCGGCGAGAGCGGCACCGGCAAAGAGATGGTGGCGCGGGCAGTGCACGAGGCCTCGCCCCGCGGCAAGGCCCGCTTCCTGGGTGTGAACTGCGGCGCCATCCCCGAACACCTGCTCGAGAGCGAGCTGTTCGGCAACGTGAAGGGCGCCTACACCGGCGCCGATCGCGATCGCAAGGGTCTGTTCCGCGAGGCCGACGGGGGCAGCGTGCTGCTCGACGAGATCGGCGAGATGCCCCACAAGATGCAGGCCGGCCTGCTCCGCGTGCTGCAAGAGCGCACCGTGCGCCCGGTGGGGGGCGCGCTCGAAGAGCCGGTGGACGTGCGGCTGGTGTTCGCCACCAACCGCGACCTGGCGCAGATGGTGAAAGACGGGCGCTTCCGCGAGGACCTGTTCTATCGCATCCAGGTGGTCGAGCTGCACCTGCCGGCCCTGCGCGAGCGCGTGGACGACGTGCCGCAGCTGGTCGATCACTTCCTGGGGATCTTCTCGGCGCGCTACAAGCGGGACAAGGGCACCGTGTCGCGCGAGGCCATGCGGCGGCTGATGGGCTACGACTGGCCGGGCAACGTTCGCCAGCTGGAGCACGTGCTGCTCAACGCCTGGGTGCTGGCCGAGCGCAGCGAGCTTCAGGTCGACGACTTCGACGTGCCCGACGGCCGCGTGTTCACCCCGCGGATCGAGTCGTCGCACCACGCGCCCGCGGCCGACACCCGCAGCGGGGTCAGCACCACCAATCGTCCCCCGCGGTCGAGCCAGCGCCGTTCACCCAAGAGCACGCTCAGCCAGCATCGCACCGACGAACGCGAGAAGATCCTCAAGTGCCTGCAGGCCTGCAACTGGAACCGGGTGAAGGCCGCCGAGATGAGCGGCATCCCGCGCCGCACCTTCTATCGTCGTCTGCGGGAGTACGGCATTCAATGACCGCCGGGGGGTTCGGCTTCTTGACCCGGCGGCGCGTGCTCGCCCTCGGGGGCGTGGGCGCCTCGGCCCTGCTGGTCGGTGGCGGCGTCCGGTCGCTGCTCTCGGGCGCCCCCCCGGTGTCGGGGCTGCGGGTGCTGGGCGACCGCGAATATCGCACGCTCGATGCGCTGGCCAAGACGTTGATCCCCCGCGGTGGCCCGTTCGAGATCGGCGCCGACCGCTTCGATCTGGCGCGGGCGTTCGACGGGTTTCTGCAGGGCGAGCCGCCGGCGAACGTGGAGAAGCTGAAGCGCGCGCTGCTCTTGTTCGAGCTCGGCCCGCTGCTCTTCGAAAAGCGCTGGGCGGCCTTCTCGCAGCTGCCGGACGCCGAGCGACTGAAGCACTACGAAGCGTGGGCGAACAGCGACACCCTGCTGCGTCGCCAAGTTGCGATCGCATTTCGGAAATTCATGGCGCTGGTGTTCTACGACTCGCCCGAGGTGTGGCCGCACATCGGCTACCCTGGGCCGTCTCTGGCGCGGCTTTCGCGATGAAGCTGTGGCATACTGGCGGGTGATGATGCGCGTTGCCGCCTTTGCCGGCTCTGCCGCGGTGCTGATGGGCTGCAGCGGTAGCTCGTTCACGTCGAGCGCCACCGGCGGCGCAGCCGGAAGCGGCGCGCTGGGCGGCGCGGGTGCGGTCGGCGGTGGCGGTGGCGGTGGCACTGCGGGGGGCGGCGCGACCGGCGGCACCGGCGGCACGGCTGGCGCGGGCGGCGCCAGCGGTGGTGCGGGCGGCGCCAGCGGTGGTGCGGGCGGTGCGGGCGGCGCCGGCGGTGGCGTCGGGGGCGCGGGTGGAAGTGGCGGCGCTGCGTGCGCGGCGGACATCAAGACCGATCCGATCCACTGCGGCGAGTGCTTCCACAGCTGTCTCGGCGCTGCCTGCGTGAACGGATACTGCGCCAAGACCAAGGTCTACTCAGCCTCCGGTCCCGTGGGCCTGGCCCTCGACGGCGCGAACCTGTACTGGGGCAGCGACACGAACAACGAGATCCGCCGCGCCCCCAAGGCCGGCGGCGGCCCGACCACGCAGATCATCGCCGAAGGCTCGGCCGTCTACTATCTGGCCATCTCGGGGCCCAACCTGTTCTGGGCCACGGGCGCCAAAGACGTGAAGCGCCAGGCGCTGACGGGTGGCACGGTGAAGGTGCTCGAGCCCGGGCTGGGCAGCCCCTACGGCGTGGCGGTGTTCGGCGGCAAGGCGTGGGTGACGGAGGGCAGCGACGCGAAGGTCGCGGTGATCGACGCGGTGAACGGCGGAGAGAAGGCGTCGTTCCCGCTCGCGGCGGGCAGCATCCCCGAGGGGATAGCGACCGACGGCCAGACGCTGTTCATCGCGATCAACTCGGGCTCCGACATCGTGACCCTGCCGGTCACCGGCGGCAGCGTCGGGACCTTCGCCTCGAGCCAAGAGAAGCCCGCGGGCGTGGCCGTCGACGGCGAATGGATCTACTGGACGGGGCAGGGCACGCCGGGCGTGCTGCGCAAGCGCAAGAAGGGCGGCGGGCCGATCGTCGAGCTGGCGACGGATCTGAACGCGCCCACCGGCGTGGTCGTGGACGCCACCCACGTGTACTTTGCCGAGCGCAACGCCAACGTCATCTGGCGCGTGCCGAAGTGACCGTGACTGGCTCGATCGTCGACCTCTCCACGCAGGCCGCACCGCGCGGCCTGGTCTGCGACGTGCTGGTGATCGGCTCTGGCTCGGGCGGGGCAACCGCCGCGCGGGTGCTGGCCGAGGCCGGGCGCGAGGTGGTGGTGCTGGAAGAGGGCGCCGACCGCACCGGCAAGGACCTCACGCAACGCGACGGCGCGATGTACGACCAGCTCTACATGGACCGCGGCGGGCGCGTCACCGAAGATCTCTCCATCTCGGTGCTGCAGGGGCGCGTGCTGGGCGGCGGCCCGGTGGTGAACATGGCCGACGTCGTGCCCATCCCCGACGGCGTGCTCCGGCACTGGCAGAAGAAGCACGGGCTGACCGACTTCTCACCCGAAGCCCTGGCGCCGTTCCGCGCCAGGGCGCTGGAAGATCTCTCCGCGAACCCCATCGCCCCCGAGCAGATCAACCGCGCCAACGGCCTGTTGCGCCAGGGGGCCGAGAAGCTGGGTCTGCGCGGTGAGGTGATGCTGCACAACCGCGTGGGCTGTCGGGGCCTGGGCACCTGCATGCTCGGCTGCCCGCTGGGCGCCAAGCAGAACACGCGCTTCGTGTCGATCCCCAAGGCCGTGGACAAGGGCGCGCGCTTCTTCTTGCGCGCGCGCGCGGTGCGGATCGAGGCTCCGCGCGAAGAGGTGAAGCGGGTGACCGTGGCGGTGCTCGACCAGCACGGCCACCACCCGACCCATACCTTCGAGCTGCGCGCACGGGTGGTGATCGTGGCGGCCAACGCCATCGCCAGCGCCGAGCTCTTGCTGCGCTCGGGCATCGGCAACGGTCACGTGGGGCGCCACCTGATCTTGCAACCGCAGCTGGCAGTGACCGCGCTGTTCGACGAGAAGGTCCGGGCCTTCGACGGCATTCCTCAGGCTTATGCCGTGACCGAGCACGAGCGCGACGACGACCCCGAGCACGGCCTCTGGGGCTATCGGATCGAGGCGGTGATGGGCACGCCGGGCAACGTGGCGTCGGTGCTACCGCTGGGCGGCACTGCCGGCAAAGAGCTGATGGCAGTCTACGATCGGATCGCCGCGGCCCTGGTGCTGGTGCCCGACGAGCCCTCGGGCAACGTGCAGCTCGGCCCCAGCGCCGGGCACCCGATCATCAGCTATCGCCAGGCAGAGAACCACAAGGCGCGCCTGCGCGAGGGTGCCAAGCTGGCCGCGCGCATCTACTTCGCCGCCGGCGCGCGGCAGGTGTTCGTGCCGACCAGCCCGCCGGTGGTGCTCGAGTCCGAGGCCGACCTCGGGCGGGTCGACGCCATTTCCCTGGCGCCCGCCACGGCACCGCTGCTCTCGGCTCACCAGCAAGGCACGGTTCGCTTCGCGCCGTCGCCACAGCTGGGCGGCGCCGATCCCGACGGCCGCGTGTACGGCACGAAGGGCATCTACGTCTTCGACACCTCGGGGTTTCCGTCCAGCGCGTCGAGCCACACCATGACGCCGGTGCTCACCGTGGCGCACTACCTCTCGGCGAAGCTGGCGAACCAGAAGTGAGCGCCCTCGCTCGCCCAGAGCCGCAGGAATCCGCGGACCTGCACGCACGTGCGCATCTGTCGGGGCTCGCGTAGACTGGCTCGGTGCTCGGCATCGGCAGCGTCGTCGACGGACGGTACGAGGTCGAGGGCCTGATCGGCGAGGGCGGCATGGGCGTCGTGATGCGCGCTCACCACCGCTTCACGGGTGCCGTGGTCGCGCTGAAGATGTTGCACCCGCACCTGCGCATGCGCTCCGACCTGGCCGCGAGATTCCTGGTCGAAGCGCGCGCGCCGGCCGCCATCGGCCACCCGGGGATCGTCGCGGTTCTCGACGGAGGCGTCACCGCGGAAGGCGATCCCTACTTCGCGATGGAGCTGCTGAACGGCGAGCCGCTCCACCAGCTCATGAGCCAGCAGCAGCTGCCCTTCGAGACCGTCCGCCAGATCTGTCTGCAGGTTCTGGACGCCCTGGGCGCTGCGCATGCCGCGGGCTTCATTCACCGCGACCTGAAGCCGGAGAACGTGTTCGTTCAGAGCCCATCCGGTACGATCAAACTGCTCGACTTCGGCATCACCAAATCCCTGAGCGAAGTGGGAGAGGGCTCGACGCGAACCGGCGCGACGATGGGCACCTTGCTCTACATGTCGCCCGAGCAGCTTCGCAACGCCAAGCGCGTCGATCAGCGCACCGACCTCTGGGCGGTGGGCGTGATGCTCCGCCAGATGCTGGCCGGCGAGCTGCCGTATCGCGCAGAGTCCCTGGGCGACATGCTGGTGCTGGTCCTGTCGCACCCACCGCGACCGCTCTCGTTCGACCTTGCCCAGGTGCCGCCAGAGCTGGAAGCTCTGATGGCGCGGGCGTTGGCGGCGGACCCTGGGCAGCGCTTCGGCTCCGCGCAGGAAATGGCGCACGCCATTGCGGCGCTGCCCAGCCTCTCGCTTCGACTCACCACCGGCGCGCCGGGCTGGGTTTCGCCGCCGGCTGAAGTCCCGCCCACGATGACGGCAGCGCCGTCCGCCGTCGTGTCCCATACCGCGGAGCCGGCGCTCGATGTGAAGGGCTCTCGCAAGCCCGTGTGGCTGGCGTTGCTCGCCGGGGTGGGCATCCTCGGGGTCGTCGCGGTGGTGCTCGTGCTCTTCGGCGTCGGGGGCTGGTGGGTCTTTGCTCGCCAAGTGGACTCGGTGAGCCCTGGCTGCGAGCGCGCTTGCGCGGCGCTGCGCGGCTGCGGCCTGCAAACCCCACAGGACGAGTGCGTCACGGGATGCCAGAGCCAGCCGGCGCAGGCG
>Ga0073899_10002684_pt1 | contig 15925 bp, 16 predicted proteins | sample KloWWTmetaKNB5Ph_FD_88975 | JGI IMG/M metagenome (GOLD analysis project Ga0073899, IMG submission 88975) | Active sludge microbial communities from Klosterneuburg, Austria, studying microevolution and ecology of nitrifiers - Klosterneuburg... | ecosystem: Engineered > WWTP > Aerobic digester >...
AGCCAGCCAGCTTCATCCAAAGATGCTGTCGCTGCTGGTGGTTCCGTTCGTCCTCGCCATCGTCTTCTGGGTGCTGACCGCATACCTGGTCTGGACGCCGCTCACCGAATGGTTGCAGGGCTGGTTGTTCGGCGGCGGCTTCATGGCAAGTGTCGCCGAGTGGGCCGCGGGCTACGGACTGAAGGGGCTGCGCGAGTGGATCCCGGCGCTGATCGCGCTGCTGCTGGTCGTGCCGGTGATGTTCGCGACGGCAGTGGTGCTGATCGCCGTCTTCGCGATGCCGGTCGTGATTCGCCACCTCGGTAACGGCGCGTATCGCGACGTCGAGCGGATCGGCTCGCTGTCGGTCGCCGCCAGCGGCTGGAACGCGGCGTCGGCCTCGCTGTTGTTCGTCGCCGGCTATCTGCTGACGCTGCCACTCTGGCTGATCCCGCCGCTGGCGCTGGTCGTGCCCTGGCTGTGGTGGAGCTGGCTCACGGCGCGCGTGATGCGCTTCGACAGCCTCGTCGAGCACGCCGACGTCCGCGAACGCAAGGCGGCGATCGCATCCCGACGCCGCGAATACTTCGTGCTGGCGCTGCTGGTGACCGCGCTGAACTACATTCCGCCGCTCTTCCTGATCACGCCCGTACTGTCGGCGCTCGCCTTCAGTCACTACTCGCTAGCGCTGTTGCGCGAGCAACGCGCCGCACCGCCGGCGGCCAGCGCATGAACTTCGGCCTGATCGTCGTCGGCGACGAGATCCTGTCCGGCAAGCGACAGGACAAGCATTTCGCGCGCGTGGTCGAGATGCTCGGCGGACGCGGACTGCGGCTGACGTGGGCGAGCTACCTTGGCGACGATCGCGAACGGCTCACCGCCGAACTGGTGCGCAGCTTCGATACCGGCGACACGGTGTTCTGCTGCGGCGGCATCGGCGCCACGCCCGACGACCACACGCGGCAGGCGGCTGCGGCCGCGCTCGGACTCGAGTTGGCGCTGCACCCCGAGGCGGCGGCGCTGATCGCCGAGCGAACCGCGGAAATGGCGCGCGACGGACGGGGCAGCGCCGACATGTCGCTGCCCGAGAACCGCCAGCGCCTGAAGATGGGCGAGTTCCCGGTGGGCGCAGAGATCGTGCCGAATCCATTCAACAGGATCCCGGGCTTCGCGATCCGGAATCACTTCTTCGTGCCCGGCTTTCCGGTGATGGCCTGGCCGATGATCGAGTCGGTGCTCGACGCGCGTTTCGCGCACCTGTTCCACCGCAACCGGGAACTCGAGCGTTCGTTCCTGGTCTTCGGGCTGGCCGAGTCGACTGCCACGCCGCTGATGGAGGCGATCGAGGGCGCGTTCCCGGGGATCAAGGTGTTCAGCCTGCCGTCGATGGGCGAAGACGGCGTGAGGCGACACATCGAGCTTGGGGTCAGGGGGCCGCAGGACCGGATCGACGAAGCGTTCGCGCGTCTCGAGGCCGGTGCGCGCGAACTGGGCGGGGAAGTCCGCCGATGAGGAAGCGAGCATGAACGCGCCGGCCGACCCGGCCCTGCGACAGGTTTCGCTCGACGATCGCTACGACGCGACCGACGGCACCGTGTACCTGACCGGCACGCAGGCGCTGGTGCGCCTGCCGCTGATGCAGCGCCAGCGCGACGCCGCCGCCGGATTGAACACGGCAGGCTACATCTCCGGCTATCGCGGCTCGCCGGTCGGCGGCTACGACCAGGCGCTCTGGCGGGCGAAGCGAGTGCTCGACGCGCACCACGTGCGCTTCGTGCCGGGCCTGAACGAGGACCTCGCTGCCACGGCGATCTGGGGCACCCAGCAGCTCGGCGTGTTCCCCGGTGCCCGCTACGACGGGGTCTTCGGCATCTGGTACGGCAAGGGGCCGGGCGTCGACCGCAGCGGCGACGCGCTGCGCCATGCCAACCAGGCCGGCAGCGCCAGGCATGGCGGCGTGCTCGCGGTCGCCGGCGACGACCACGGCGCCAAGTCGTCGACGATGGCGGCGCAGACGGATTTCGTCTTCCAGGCGGTGGGGATCCCCGTGCTTGCCCCCGCCACGGTGCAGGACTACCTCGACCTCGGACTGCACGGCTTCGCGATGTCGCGCTTCTCGGGCCTGTGGATCGGACTCAAGGCGGTGACCGACACGATCGAGGTGGCGGGCATCGTCGACGTTTCCTCCGGCCGCCTGCGTATCGCCGTGCCCGGAGACTTCACGCTGCCGCCCGGCGGCCTGAACCTGCGCTGGCCCGAAGAGTCGTTCCTGAAGCTGGAGGAGCGCCTGGCGCGCTGGAAACTCCCGGCGGCGCTCGCGTATGCACGCGCGAACCGGCTCGACCGTCATGCGTTCGGCCGCCGTGACGGGGAGCCGGCGCGGCTCGGCATCGTCAGCACCGGCAAGAGCTGGCTCGACGTCATGCAGGCGCTGGCCGACCTCGGGATCGACGAGGCGGGGGCACGCGCCGCCGGCATCAAGGTGTGGAAGGTCGCGATGCCGTGGCCCATCGAGCCCGAGGGCCTGCGCGCCTTCGCGGCCGGCTGCGAAGAGCTGCTGGTGATCGAGGAGAAGCGATCGCTGATCGAATCGCAACTCAAGGAGGCGCTCTATCCGCTCGCCGATCGCCCCCGCGTGGTCGGCAAGGCCGACGAGCACGGCGCGCCGCTGGTGCCCGAGTTCGGCGAGATTTCCCCATCGCTGTGCGCGCGCATCGTGGCGGCGCGCCTGCGGCAGTGGTCGGGCCGGCCCGACGACGCGCGCGGCGCGCTGCCCGGCGAACTCGTGGCGCGCGTCGACGCGCGGCTTGCGCGGCTCGACGCGAAAGAGCAGGCCGCGCCGAGTCCGCCGCAGTCGATCGAGCGCATCCCTTACTTCTGCTCCGGCTGTCCGCACAACACGTCGACGCGCGTTCCCGAAGGCTCGCGCGCGCTGGCCGGCATCGGCTGCCATACGATGGCGATGTGGATGGGACGTTCGACCGCGACCTTCACGCACATGGGCGGCGAGGGGATGACCTGGGTCGGCCAGGCGCCGTTCAGCGAAACGAAGCACGTGTTCCAGAACCTCGGCGACGGCACGTACTTCCATTCGGGCTCGCTGGCGATCCGCCACGCGGTCGCAACGAAGACGCCGATCACGTACAAGATCCTGTTCAACGACGCGGTGGCGATGACCGGCGGCCAGAAGCACGATGGCCAGCTCACGCCGCGGATGATCGCCCGGCAGGTGCGCGCGGAGGGCGTCGAAAAGGTCGTGGTGGTCACCGACGAGCCCGGAAAGTACCCGTCGGGCTACTTCGACGTCGACGTCGCGGTTCACCATCGCAGCCGGCTCGACGAAGTGCAGCGCGAGTTGCGCGAATTCCCCGACGTGTCGGTGCTGATCTACGACCAGACCTGCGCGGCCGAGAAGCGGCGCCGGCGAAAGCGCGGCGAGTTTCCCGATCCGCCGCGGCGCGCGTTCATCAACGAGGCCGTCTGCGAAGGCTGCGGCGATTGCGGCATCAAGTCGAACTGCGTGTCGATCGAGCCGATCGACACCGAGTTCGGCCGCAAGCGCACGATCAACCAGTCGTCGTGCAACAAGGACTTCTCCTGCGTCGAAGGGTTCTGCCCGAGTTTCGTGACCGTGCACGGCGGGCGGCTGCGTCGCAAGCCGCCGCCGGCGACGACGCCGTCGTCGTCGCCTGCGGACGGGCTGCCTTCGCCGGTGCTGCCCCCCATCCGCGGCAGCTACGGGCTGCTGGTGACCGGCATCGGCGGGACTGGCGTGGTCACGATCGGCCAGCTGCTCGGCATGGCCGCGCACCTTGAAGGCAAGGGCGTGACCGTGCTCGACGTCACCGGCCTCGCTCAGAAGAACGGCGCGGTGATGAGCTTCGTGCGCTTCGCCGAGCCGGGCGAGCCGCTTTACGCGCCGCGCATCGGCACTGCCGAGGCCGATGCGGTGCTCGGCTGCGACGTCGTCGTCACCGCGGGGCGCGAGGCGCTGGCGCGGATGGGTGAGGGCCGAACGCGCGTGGTGGCCAACGTCGCGAGCACGCCCACTGCCGATTTCACCCGCAACCCCGACTGGACGTTCCCGCTCGGCGGCATGGCGTCCGCGATCGTCGGCGCGGTCGGCGGGGACAGCGCGTGGTTCGTCGACGGTACCCGCTTCGCCACGGCGCTGCTCGGCGACGCGATCGCGGCCAATCCGTTCATGCTGGGCTACGCGTGGCAGCGCGGGCTGGTGCCGCTGTCGGCCGCGGCCATCGAGCGCGCAATCGAGCTGAACGACGTCGCGGTCGAACAGAACAAGGCGGCGTTTGCCTGGGGGCGGGTCGCGGCGTTCGACCCGGCGCGCGTCGAGGCGGTCGTCGAGCCCGCGGACACGCCGCCGGCGTCGCGGCGCCTGTCCGGCTCGCTCGACGAAATCGTCGCGCGGCGCGTCGACGAGCTGGTCGACTACCAGGACGAGCGCTACGCGCGCCGCTATGCCGCTGCCGTCGAGCGCGTCAAGGCCGCCGAGCGCGCGCTGGTCGGCGACGGGCCCCTGGCGCTCACCGAGGCGGTCGCGCGCAACCTGTACAAGCTGATGGCCTACAAGGACGAATACGAGGTGGCTCGGCTGTACACCAGCGGCCAGTTCCTCGAGCGGCTCGCCGGTCGTTTCGAAGGCGACTATCGTCTCGGTTTCCACCTCGCACCCCCGCTGTTCGCGCGACGCAATGCGAGTGGCGAACCCGTCAAGCGTGAGTACGGACCGTGGGTCTTCAAGATGTTCGGACTGCTGGCGCGGCTACGGCGGCTGCGCGGCACCCCGCTCGATCCATTCGGCCGAAGCGAGGAGCGCCGCACGGAGCGGCGGCTGGTCGCCGACTACGAGGCCGACATCGAACGGCTGCTCGCGGCGCTCGACCGCGAGCGCCTGCCGCTGGCGACGCGCATCGCCTCGATCCCCGAGGAGATTCGCGGCTTCGGACACGTCAAGGCACGCAGGCTCGAAGCGGCGCTCTTGCGTCGGCAGCAGCTGTTCGACGAATATTTCGCTATCGCTCGCGAGCCCGCCGCCGCGCACTGACGGGGCCGTCGATCCGGCGCACCAACGGGCATCAGCCCGAAAAGAAAAAAGGCCCGGTCTTTCGACCGGGCCTGGGCCCGTGGCAGCGAGGAGGAAGCTGCCGGCGGGCCGCGCCAGATGCGAGCTTCGCTCAGGCGGCCTTGCGGGCGCGCGCGGCGGTCGTCGTCTTGGCAGCCGCAGCCATGTTGGCTTCGGCGACTTCCACGGCCTGCTTGGTCGCCTTGCTGACCTGGTCGAACGCGGTGTTCGCGGCCGAGACGGCCTGCTTGACCAGCGTGACCATGCCTTCGCTGCCGGCCGGTGCATTCTTGGCCATCGCGTCGATCGCCGCGTACAGCTGCCTGTTGCCCTCGGCGAACTGCTTCTCGAACAGCTTTGCGAGTTCGCTGCCGGTTTCGTTGGCGATCTCGTAAACGTGCTTGTAGTACGCCGTGACCTTGTCGGTCGCGGGCTGCACCGAGGTGGTCGCCATCTCGGCAAGCTGCTTGGCGTCTTTGACGTCGGTCATCGACTTCAGTGCATCGGTCGACTCGTCGATCGATGCCTTGGCGGCCTGGACGTTGAGCGCGGCGAGCTTCTCGAGGCCTTCGATCGACGTGAGCGTGGCGCTCTGGAAGACTTCGAGGGCGGCTTTCTGGATCTGCATGAACTGTTCGGGCGTATTGACCATTTCGACTCTCCGTGACCGTGTGGGGTACTGGGCTGGGAAGGCTCTGCGCATTGGTTTGTGCATTGCAACAATCTGGATTCTAACGATCACTGCCGGTATGTCAAGAACTTTTTGATGCGATGCAACAAAACCTCCTGCCGGGCGCTGCCGGATCTCGTAACTCATTGAAATATAAATTAATTTATCGTTTCCCAGGCGATCGTGATTGACGGATGCCGCAAGGATGCGGCGCTGGGCGGTCCCGTCTCGTATCATTGGCCGCCTGCCGGACGCCCGGCACGGCGAAGACAGGGAGACGAGGGGCGTGACCACTACGGGACCACTGCAGGACGGCGTCGCGGGTACCGGCGTGGGCGGCGGCGGCGCGGGCTACGCCGTCGAACCGACGCGGCCGACGCCGCTCGTTCGCACCGACTTCCGGCACTTGCTGCCGATCACCACGCGCTGGATGGACAACGACGTCTACGGGCACGTGAACAACGTCGTCTACTACTCGTACTTCGATACGGTGGTCAATCGTTACCTGATCGAGCGCGGCGTGCTGGACATCCACCGCGGCACGGTGATCGGACTGGTGGTGGAAACCGGTTGCCATTTCTTCGCGCCGCTCGCGTTCCCGGAAACCGTGCATGCGGGCCTGCGGGTCACGCGGCTGGGTACGAGCAGCGTGCGCTACGAAGTCGCGCTGTTCGGAGGCGAGTCGACGCTCGCGGCCGCGCAGGGGCACTTCGTGCACGTCTACGTCGATCGCGAGAGCCGGCGGCCGACGGCGCTGCCGTCGCCACTGCGGGCTGCGCTGCAGGCGCTGTCGGCGTAGCGGCGATGCGCTACCCGCACGCCTACCGCCACGTCGACGATGCGATCGTGTCGCGTCGCTCGACCCGCGCCTTCCTGGATCGCCCGGTGCCGCGCGAGGTCGTCGAGGACATCCTCGACGTGGCCCGCCGCGCACCGTCGGGTACCAACACCCAGCCCTGGAAGGTCGTCGTGCTCGCCGGGGAAGCTCGGCAGCGGCTGAGCCGGAGCATTCTCGAGGCGTTCGACGATCCGGCGCGCAGCGCGCAGCACGTCCCCGAGTACCAGTACTACCCGCAGCGTTGGGCCTCGCCGTACCTGGAGCGCCGCCGCAAGGTGGGCTGGGACCTCTATGGCCTCCTCGGCATCGGTCGCGACGAGAAGGCGCGGATGCACGCGCAGCACGGACGCAACTTCGCGTTCTTCGACGCGCCCGTCGGGATGATCTTCACGATCGACCGGTCGCTCGAGCGCGGCAGCTGGCTGGACTACGGGATGTTCCTTCAGAACGTCATGCTTGCAGCCCGTGCGCGAGGCCTGGATACGTGTCCGCAGGCCGCGTTCGTGCCGTACCACCGGATCATCGCGGATGTGCTGAAGCTGCCCGACGGCGACATGGTGGTCTGCGGCATGGCGCTCGGCTATGCCGATCCCGCGGCGCTCGAGAACCGACTTCGGACCATCCGCGAGCCGGTCGCCGGCTTCGCCCGATTCGAAGGCTGGCAATAGCCGTTTCCCGCCGCCTGTCGCAGAATCGCGACCGATCATCGAGAATTCGCGTTAACGACAACACGTAAGCGCTTCAATTTTCGCGATATTTCGTTACTATCCGTGGCAGTCTGCCAATCATTGCCGCTCGCGGGGGGAATGCGACGATGTCTTGCCTTGGTTCTGTCGGGTTTGCGCGCTGGGGCGCGACGCTCGTCCTTGCGTGGGCTTCGGTTGCCGCGCTGTTGTGGCCCAGTGCCGATGTCCAGGCGCGCGAGGCGTCGAAGCAGGGCAAGCAGGGCGTCGCCGCGGCCAAGGCCAAGGCCAAGGCGAAGCCGGTTGCGGCGTCCCGGGCGACCGCGAAATCGCCGGCGCGTGCCAGCGCGACCCGCGGCAAGGCGGTCGTGCGCGCGAGCTCGAAGCGTTCGCGCGGCAATGCGACCGCGGCGCGCGGCACCGGGCGCGGCGCCGCGGCTGTCGCCAGGGCACGCCCGGCGGAACCGCCGAAACCCTCTCTCGGCCATGCGATCGGCCTGCACGCGGTCGACGACCCGCTGTCGCTGCAGTCGGCGGTCGCTCTCGTCGTCGACCAGCGCAGCGGCGAGGTGCTGTTCGAAAAGAACGCGCAGGCCGTCCTGCCGATCGCGTCGATCAGCAAGCTGATGACGGCGATGGTCGTGCTCGACGCGCAACTGCCCTTGTCGGAGATGCTCGACATCTCGCAGGACGACGTCGACACCGAGCGCAATACCCGGTCGCGGCTGCGCACGGGCACGCGGCTTTCGCGTGGCGAGTTGATGCAGCTGGCGCTGATGTCCTCCGAGAACCGAGCCGCGCATGCGCTGGGCCGGCACTATCCCGGCGGCATGGCGAGCTTCGTCGAGCAGATGAACCGGAAGGCGCGCGAGATCGGCATGTCGAACTCGCACTTCGTCGAGCCGACCGGGCTATCGAGCGACAACGTTTCGAATGCCCGCGACCTGGCGACGCTGGTGCGCACGGCGTCGCACTACCCGCTGATCCGCGAGTACTCCACGGCGAGCGAGCTCACTGTCGACACCGGCTACCGGTCGGTCAGCTACCGGAACACCAACCGGCTGGTCGGCAAGCCAGACTGGGACATCGGGCTGCAAAAGACGGGCTACATCTCGGAAGCCGGGAATTGCGTGGTGATGCAGACCCGCATCGAGGGGCGGGCGGTCGTGATGGTGCTGCTCGATGCCCGGGCGCGGGTGGCCCGGATGGGCGACGCGCAACGCATTCGCAACTGGCTCGAGCGGACCCCGCGCACCGGGATCGAGGCCGAAGCGCGCGGCCTGCGCACGATCAGCGACCAGCGCGCGGTTCAGGTCTCGCGCGACTCGTGACCGAGTGCCGCCGAGATCTCGGCGGCGGTCTTGCACAGCTGGTCGATCCACTCGTCCTGCACGAAGTCGGCTGGCGCCGAGATCGACAGCCCCGCAACCAGCTTGCCGGTGTCGTCACGAATGCCGGCGGCGATGCAGCGCACGCCCAATTCGAGTTCCTCGTTGTCGCGCGCGTAGCCGCGCGCCCGCACCAGCGCGAGTTCGCGCTCCAGGCGCGACGGATCGGTGATGCTGTTCTTCGTGTGGCCCGCGAGGCCCGTACGCGCGGCATAGGCGCGCACGTTGCGCGGGTCGTCGACTGCGAGGAACAGTTTGCCGACCGAGGTCAGGTGCAGCGGTGCACGTCCGCCGACCGCGCGCACGACCTGCATCCCCGAGCGCTCGGATACGGCGCGCTCGATGTAGACGATCTCGTCGCCCTGGCGGATCGACAGGTTGACCGGCTGGCCGGTCGCCCGGTGCAGTTCCCGCATCGGCCCGAGCGCCGCGTCACGGACGTTCAGACGCGCCTTGACCAGGTTGCCGAGTTCGAGCAAGCGGATGCCGAGCTGATACGCGCCTGGCTCGGCGCGATCGACGAAGCGCGCGGTAACCAGGTCGTTCAGGATGCGGTGCGCCGTCGACGGATGCAGGCCGGTGCGGCCGGACAGTTCCTTCAGGCTCACCGGGTCGGGCTGCTCGGCCAGGGCGTCGAGCAACGACACCATCCGGTCGATCACCTGGATCGCGGTGCGGCCGTCTTCGTTCTTCGAAAGTCGGGGGCGTGGCATCGTCGGTGGGTCGCGCATCGCTGCGCGATGTGGCGAGGGCGTGGGATCTTATACCACCTTGTGAAAATACCTGCCAGGCCTAGGCCTGAGTCGGCCTGGCGAATCGCGCCTGCCGCTTCAGCGCCGCACCGGCGCCGGGCGCGCCTCGCAGGCCGCGTCGCATGAACGCCGGCCGTCCGTGCAATCCGCTCGCGGCGTAGTCGGACGACAGCAGGGCGTCGGCAACGTCACGATCGCAGCCCCGGCTGGCGAGGAGCCAGGCATGCACGGCCTCGAACAGGTTTTCGGCGGACAGCCGCGCGCTGTCGTCGGCGCGAACCGCGAGCCAGTCGCAGAACGCCATGAAACGTTCGAACCGGGCGCCGGGGCGGGATGGGCTGGCCTTCTCGTGGCGCTCGCCGGGGCCGAGCAGCACCGGCAGCGTCGAGCGGAAGCGCCCGGAGTTGGCGACAAGGTCCCAGTAGCGCGCGAAGCGCGCGATGCGCTGCATCGTGGCGAACGGCAGCAGGTCGGTGGCCAGTACGTTGTACGGCGGGAACGGGTTGAAGCGCAGCCCGAATGACTCGGTGTGGCGCGCGATGGGCGCGCCGCGCAGGCGCTTGAGAATGCCGATCTGGACCTCGTGGGGCCCGAGTGCCTGCAGCCGGTCGAATCCGGCCGCGAAACTCGCCAGGTCTTCGCCGGGCAGCCCGGCGATCAGGTCGACGTGAAGGTGGGCGTGCGTGTGCGCGCGCAGCCACGCGATGTTCGATTCGGCCCTGTCGTTGTCCTGCCGGCGACTGATCAGCGCCTGCACCGTCGGGTTCCACGTCTGGATCCCGATCTCGAACTGCAGGGTGCCCGGCGGGAAGCGCGAGATTGGCGCGCGGAGCCGATCCGGCAGGTGATCGGGGATCAGTTCGAAATGCGCGAAGGGCGGGTCGTCGGGCCGGGCGTCGATCCGTTCGAGGAAGAAGCGCAGGATCGCCTCGCCGGTCGCCGCCTTCAGGTTGAAAGTGCGGTCGACGAACTTGAAGACTCGCGCCCCGCGCACGTACAGCCGGTCCATCGCGTCGAGGAACGCGCCGGTGTCGAACGCCACCGCGGTGCGGTCGAGCGAGGACAGGCAGAATTCGCACCGGAACGGACATCCGCGTGAGGCCTCGACGTAGACGATGCGCCGGCGCAGATCGTCCTCGCCGTAGAACGGATACGGCGACTCGAGCACGTCGGGCGCGACTGCCTCGCCGGCGATGACCCGCTGCACCGGCGGGGTCCCCGCGAGCAGCTGGCTGCACAGTTTCGCGAAGGACACGTCGCCGGGGCCGGTGATCACGAAGTCGGCGTCGCGGCAGATCTGTTGCGAATCGGTTTCGTGGCTGACCTCGGGGCCGCCGACGACGAGTTGGACCCCCGGCGCGATGCGCGCCAGGACCGAGACCAGCCGCCCGGTCTCCTCGACGTTCCAGATGTAGACGCCGAAGCCGACGATCCGCGGCTTCCGTGCGAGGATGCGCTCGGCCAGCGATTCGGTGCGCGCGCCGATGACGAACTCGACGATCTCGCAGTGCTGCCGATGCGCGCCCATGTTCGCGTACAGGTAGCGCAGCCCGAGCGACGCGTGGCTGTAGCGGGCGTTCAGCGTGACGAGGAGGATGTCGGGCACGGCGCGGGTACGGAAGAACGGTGGCCGCAGCGGGCGGCCGGCGGCGGCTGCAACCGGTCCGGGGCGGGCCGATCGCGCGCTGGAATCCGCAGCGTAGCATCGCCGCCGCGGGGCCAGTACACTGCAGTGGTCCAGTCCTCGTCGTCCGGAGCCACGCCGCTTGAGCGGAAACCACGCGAACCTGTCCGAACTCGATGCGCGAGTGCGCGCGATCGAGTCGCTGCTGGTGGCGAAGGGATACGTCGATCCGGCCGCGCTCGATGCACTGATCGAGACGTACGAGCACCGCGTCGGGCCCCACAACGGCGCGCGCGTCGTCGCCCGCGCGTGGACCGACCCGGCGTTCCTCGACTGGCTTCGCCGCGACGCCACCGCCGCCATCGCTTCGATGGGCTACAGCGGCCGCCAGGGCGAGCACATGATCGCGTTGGAGAACACGCCGCAGACCCACCACCTCGTCGTCTGCACGCTCTGCTCGTGCTACCCGTGGCCGGTGCTCGGCCTGCCTCCGGTGTGGTACAAGTCCGCGCCGTACCGCTCGCGCGCGGTGATCGATCCGCGCGGCGTGCTCGCGGATTTCGGCGTGACGCTACCCGAGACGACCGCGATCAGCGTGCACGACTCGACTGCCGAGTTGCGCTACCTGGTGATCCCGATGCGTCCCGTCGGCACCGACGGCTGGGACGCGCAACGACTGGCGACGCTGGTGACCCGTGACGCGATGATCGGCACGGGACTCGCGCTGGACCCGCCGGCTCCGGACGGAGGTGCAGCGTGAACGGCGCGCAGGACATGGGCGGCATGCAGGGCTTCGGGCCGGTGCAGCCGGAGGACGGAGAGCCGATGTTTCACGCCGCGTGGGAGCGTCGCGCATTCGCGCTGACGCTCGCGATGGGCGCGACCGGAAGCTGGACCCTCGACCAGGCGCGCGCCGCGCGCGAGTCGCTCGCGCCCGACATTTACCTCGCGTCGAGCTACTACGAAATCTGGCTGGCCGGGCTCGTGGCGCTGATGCGCGATCGCGGGCTGGTGCGTGACGACGAACTCGGCGACGGGTGCGTGCGCGTACCGGGGCGGCCGCTGGGGAAGCGGCTCGCCGCCGAAGAGGTCACCGCGGCGCTGGCACGCGGCGCCCCGACCGAGCGCGCCGCCCCGGGGCCGGCGCGCTTCGCGCCTGGCGACCGCGTGCTGACCCGGCAGATCAATCCCGCGGGTCACACGCGGCTGCCGCGCTATGCGCGTGGTCGTCGCGGCACGATCGTCGCGGTGCACGGCGCACACGTCTTTCCGGACACCAGCGCCGCGGGCCGCGGCGAGCACCCGGCGTGGCTCTACACGGTGCGTTTCGACGCGGCCGAGCTGTGGGGGCCCGACACCAGCGCGGCCGACGTCTGTGTCGATTGCTGGGAGCCGTACCTCGAGCCGCTCGCGGAGCCGGCGCGATGAGCGGCGACGCGCACGCTTCGGCGATTGCGCAGTTGCCGTCGCTGCCCTGCGACGCGGGCGGGCCGGTGTTCGCCGAACCGTGGCAGGCGCAGGCGTTCGCGATCACGGTCGCGCTGCACGAGCGAGGTATCTTCGCGTGGAGCGAGTGGGCGGCGCAGTTGTCGGAGGCGATTCGCGACGCGCAGCGCGCGGGCGATCCCGACACCGGCGAGACCTACTACCGGCACTGGCTCGTCGCGCTCGAGCGGATGCTGCTGAGCAAGGGGTTGGCCGAGCCGCTGTCGCTTGCGTCGCTGCGCCAGTCCTGGCAGGTCGCGGCCGGACTGACGCCGCATGGCGAACCGATCCGGCTGCCGCGCAGCGCGCTGGCTCGCGCCGGGCTCGTCGACGGGCGGGCATGATCCGGCGCTCGCTGGCGCTCGCGTTGTGGCGCTCGCTGGCGATCGCATGCGTCGCCCTGGCCTTGCTCGGCACCGTGTTGCCGGTGTTGCCGACCGTGCCGTTCCTGCTGGTCGCTGCGTGGGCCGGCAGCCGGGGCTGGCCGCGTCTCGAGACGTGGCTGCTCGAGCATCCGAAGCACGGGCCGTCGATTCGGCGCTGGCGCGATCACGGCGCGGTGCCGCGCCGCGCGAAGTGGTTCGCTTCGACGATGATGGTGGCCAGCGCGGCGATCCTTGCACTGTCGGGCGCGCCGCTTTGGGTGAAGATCGGCGTGCCCGGCGTGATGGCCAGCGTGGCGGTCTGGCTGTGGCTGCGGCCGGAGGTCTGAGCCCTTCGCCGGCGCCGGTCAGCCAAGCACGGATCGCAGCAGGCCGAGCGGGTGATGCGCGCGCGCGATCGAGTACATCGCCCCGAAACACGCGAGCGCCGCGACGAACCATGCGACGCGGCCGGTCTGCGAGCGCGCGCGCCGCAGCGCCATGACGCCGAGCACGACGTAGGCCGGCAGCAGCGCGAGTTTCACCGCCAGCCAGGCCTCGGCGAGCGGGTTGATCCGGAGCATCGCCAGCAACAGCAGCGCGGCAGCCAGCAGCGCCGTGTCGATCAGGTAGCTCGCGTAACGCAGCGGCGCGAGGCTGGACCAGCGCGCACCGGCGATTGCAGCTGCGCCGCGCAGCGCGAACAGCGTGCCGCTGAGGGTCACCAGGCCGATGTGTGCGAGGCGCGTCTGCGGATAGAAGTCGATCAGGGACATGGTCGGAACGCGCACGACGCAGCCGCCAGGCTGCTCGCCGGGGCGGCGGCGCGCGCACGCGGCGCGGTTCGGGACAGCCGGATCGTGCAGGACGCGGGGACGCCCGGCAAGTCCGGCGCGCGTTCTCAGCGCACGTGGAAGTCGATCACGATCTCGCCGGGGTTGCGGCTGACGTAGCTGATTTCGATCTGCTCGCCGAAGTGCCTGGCGATCTGGTCGAGAAGCGGCAACGGGTCGTGATCGTTCATGAAGCGCATCGTTTCGCCCGGGTGCAGCGCGGACAGCGCGCCGAAGATCGCGGCGTGCCGAAAGCGTTTGGCGATGCCGCGCGCGTCGAAGCCATGGACGTCCTGTCCGAGGATGTGGAGGGCGTTGTCGTGCATGGGACTGCTCCAGGATGCGAGTGGGTCGAAAAGGGACTTGACGGAGAGAAAGGCGCTTGAAGATCAATATAAAATATAGGTTTATCGGTGTCAACTTCACGCCCCGGATCGGAGCTTCGTGCCGCCCCGAGGCAGCTCAGCGTCCCTGGCGCCGCGCCAGGGCGCGCGCGCACTGGCCGACCAGAGCCGGGCCGCGATAGACCAGCCCGGTGTAGAGCTGCACCAGTGTCGCGCCGGCGGCGACCTTCGCCAACGCGTCGTCGGCACTCATGATGCCTCCGACGCCGATGATCGGATAGTCGCGCGGAAGCGACGCGCGCAATGCGCGGATCACGCGGTTCGACGGCTCGAACACGGGGGCCCCCGACAGCCCGCCGGCCTCGTCGGCGTGTGCAAGACCGGCCACCGCTTCGCGCGACACCGTGGTATTGGCCGCGATCACCGCGTCGATGCCGTGTCGCTCGAGCAGCGAGGCGATCGCCGCGACCTGCTCGTCGTCGAGGTCGGGTGCGATCTTCAGCGCGAGCGGCACGCGGCGGCCGTGCCGCGTGACGAGCTCGCCGCGGCGCGCCTGCAGCCCGGCCAGCAATTCGTCGAGCGCATCGCCGCCCTGGAGCTGGCGCAGGTTCTTCGTGTTCGGTGACGAGATGTTCACCGTCACGTAGCTGGCGTGCTCGTAGACGCGCTCCAGGCAGAACAGGTAGTCGTCGAGCGCGCGCTCGATCGGCGTGACGGCGTTCTTGCCGATGTTCAGGCCGAGCACGCCGCGCCACTTCGCGCGGCGCACGTTGGCGACGAACGCGTCGACGCCCGCGTTGTTGAAGCCCATGCGGTTGATCAGCGCATCGCGCTGCGGCAACCTGAACATGCGGGGCCTGGGATTGCCGGGCTGCGGCTTCGGCGTGACCGTGCCGACCTCGATGAAGCCGAAGCCCATCGCTGCCAGCGCGTCGATGTGCGCGCCGTCCTTGTCCAGTCCTGCCGCCAGGCCCACGCGATTGCGAAAGCGCAGTCCCATCACTTCGACCGGATCGTCGACCGGGCAGCCGGCGGCGAGCTGCAGCGCGCCGAGGCGCGCCGCGCGGTCGATCGCCCCGAGCGTCAGATCGTGCGCGTGCTCGGGATCGAGTGCGAAGAGGAGGGGGCGTGCGAACGCATACGGATTCATTGCGCGACGTCGGATCCGGCCTCGGGGCACGGCGTCCAGCGGCCGTCGACGAGGCACTCGATCGGCCTGAAGTTGGCCTTGTAGGACATCTTCGGGCTCAGCGCGATCCAGTAGCCGAGGTAAAGGTGCGGCAGGTTCAGCTGGCGGCATTGCTCGATCTGCCAGAGGACGTTCCAGGTGCCGTAGCTCGCGCCGGGCGAGTCGGGATCGAAGAACGTGTACACCGACGACAGGCCGTCGTTGAGAATGTCGATGATCGACACCATGCGCAGTGTGCCGTCGGCCTCCCGGAACTCGACCAGCCGCGTGTTGACCTTGCTCTGCAGCAGGAATTGCGCGTACTGCTCGCGGCTGTCGTGGTCCATGCCGCCGCCGGCGTGGCGACTCGACTGGTAGCGCAGGTACAGGTCGTAGTGCTCGGGCGAAAAACCGAGCCGCGCGACCAGTGTCCTCAGTCCGCGATGCACCTTCGCTGCGCGCCGCTGGCTGCGCGTCGACCGGAAGGCGGCCACCGGCACGCGCACCGGCACGCAGGCGCGGCATCCGTCACAGTGTGGCCGGTACGTGAAGATGCCGCTGCGCCGGAAGCCGGCCTTCACGAGCTCGCTGTAGACGTCGGCGTTGATCAGGTGGTTCGGCGTCGCGACCTGGGAGCGCGCCTGGTGCCCGGGCAGGTAGCTGCAGGGGTAGGGTGCAGTCGCGTAGAACTGGAGCGCCGCGAACGGCAGTTCCTA
>Ga0073899_10002685_pt1 | contig 15921 bp, 12 predicted proteins | sample KloWWTmetaKNB5Ph_FD_88975 | JGI IMG/M metagenome (GOLD analysis project Ga0073899, IMG submission 88975) | Active sludge microbial communities from Klosterneuburg, Austria, studying microevolution and ecology of nitrifiers - Klosterneuburg... | ecosystem: Engineered > WWTP > Aerobic digester >...
CACGCCTTCTCGGCGATCCGACACGCGGCGTTCGCGGGCTCACGCACTTCGGGCACCACCGGCGCCGCGACGGCAGGGCTGGGGTCGGGGTCGGTGCTGGCGGTGGGCCCGGGGATCTCGATCTTGGTGGGCGCCGGCGGGGGCGGCGGCCCCGCCGCAGGGCGCGAGCACGACGCGAGCACCAGCGACAGCCACCCCCGGCGCAACATGGCCTTCAGTCCAGCGCGCGGCCCACGAAGAACCCGTCGGCGCCCTGCGCCTGGTACAGCGGCAAGAGCACCAGGCAGTCGTTCGAGGCGCGGATCTCACCGCTGCGGTCGCGCGCGATGAGCGTGCCGGCCGGCGTGGGGTGAATGGTCGAGAAGCCGGGCGCCATCTCGAAGTCGTGATCCGGCGCGATGGCATGACGCGAGAGGACCTCGATCAGCTTGGGCAGGCTGCCCCGCGCGTGCTCGAGCACCAGGCTCTGCGCGTCGTAGTCGGGCAAGGCGTGCTTCTGGAACACGCCGCTCGCCACCAGCGCCACCGTCACCGCCGCCACCAGGTGGTCGCGCGCCTTGGCGCTGTCGTGCTGCCCGCCCTCGACGGCGAAGGTGACGCAGCCGCGCCGGCCCAGATAGCTGGTGAGCACGCCGGGCAGCTGGCTCTCGAGCCCCACCATGCAGGGCAGCGCGAAGTGCGCCGCGAACGCGCGGTGCTCGGGTGTGGGGCCGACCACTCCGAAGGGGGTGCCCTCGGACGACGTGGTGTGCAGATCGAGGACGAATACGGGGCCCCGCGCCCGGGCCATGATGGTCTCGATGGCGTCCGCCAGCTCCACGGTCTCGTGCAGCTCGGCCTCGGCCGGGTCGTCGGTGGCGGCAGCCACGGCCTGCCGGGCTTCGGCCACTCGCTCTTCCGTCCACTGGCGGTTCAGATCGCGATCCAGGTAGCGCCGGCGTGCCACCAGCGCTCGCAGGTTCCCCGCCAGCGCGACCACTTCACCCACGTGCGGCGTCTTGTCGTGACGCAGCCGCGACAGCACGATGCGCGCGGCCTCCATCCCCGCCGGCTCGTTGCCGTGCAGGCCGCCCACGATGATCAGGGTGGGCCCCGGCGTGCTCGATGCCAGGCGGTTGATCTGGCGCGGGGTCAAAGGTCGTCCTCTTGGCTTGGCCCGAGCAGGCTGCCGGCGTCCACGAAGCTCTTCAGCTCGGGCTCGCGCACCGGGCCCAGGCCCAGCTTCTGCTCGATCAGCTTGTGGGCGATGGGCAAGAAGTCTTCGGTCGAGACCACGCCCACCAGGCGCTCGTTCTGCACCACCGGCAGGCACCCGACGCGATAGCGCTGCATCAGCTTCAGCGCCTCGAGCGTGTCGGTCTCGGGCGTCACGGTCTTCACGTCGCGCCGCATCACCTTCGACACCGGGGTGTCTTTGGTGGAGCCGCCGGCAGCCAGCAGGCGCAAGAGCGCGCGATAGCTCACCAGCCCGCGCAGGCGGTGATCCTTGTCCTCGACCGGAATGTGCCGCAGGCGCTCCCAGTCCATCAAGATGGTGACCATCTCGACCGGGTCGTCCTCGTGCACCGTGAACAGGTCGGTGGTCATGTACTGATCCACCTTCAAGTAGTTGTGGTGCGATGCGGCCGCCTCGTCCAGGCGAGCCCGCTCCCACTCGTGGACCGGCCGCCGGGTGAGCTGGCGCTTGACCGTGGCGGCCACCAGCGCGTTTGCCTTCTCGCCCGGTGTGCCCTTGTCTTTGAGCGCGTTCCACGACGAGAGCTGCCAGCGCGCGCCGGTGCGGGTGGTCTTCACGCGCTGATCGATCACCCCCAGGTAGCGCTTGATGTCCGCCTCTTTCACCTTCTGGCGGCGAAGGCCGGCCTCGGCCGCCGGCATCAGCTTGTCGAGGATCAGGTGCACCGCGGCGATGTCCTTCCCGCCCAGCCAGCTGAACGTGGCGCCCAGCCCCTCGCGAGCGGCGGTGTAGAAGTTCGCGCCGGCAATGTCGAACTCGATGCGCTTGTCGGCTTCGAGCCCCCGCGCCGCGAGCTCGGCCATCAGACCGAACCAGAATGCGCCGTTCGCCACCTCGTCCAGCACGCTGGGGCCCGCGGGCATCACGCGGTTCTCGATGCGCAGGTGGGCCTTGCCGCCGGCCACGCCGAAGCAAGGGCGATTCCAGCGATAGATGGTGCCGTTGTGCAGGCGCAGCGCCTTCAGCTGGGGGATCTCGCCGCGGTCGAGCACCGCCATGGGGTCTTCGTCCAGGTCGGTGCCGACCAGCGTGCGGAAGCGGGCGATGTCTTCCTGGAAGATCTCGGTGATCGACTGCTTCACCCAGCGCGTTCCAAAGCTGACGCGCGCCTCGCTCTCGCGCAGGTGCGAGGTGTGGCTGCGGGTGTCGACCGCCTGGCGGAAGAGCGCGATGCGCGTCTCGGCCCACAGCCGCCGCCCGAAGAAGAGCGGCGAGTTGGCGCTGATGGCCATCATCGGGCCGGCCAAGAGCTGCGCCACGTTGTAGAGCCGGGCAAACTCGTCCGCGTCGACCTGGAAGTGCACCTGGAAGCTCGAGTTGCACGCCTCGACCATCACCGAGTCGTGCTCGATGATCAGCTCGTCCAGCCCCTTGATCGAGATCTCGAACTTGCCGTCGCGCAGCTGGTGCATCACCTTGCTGAGCGCCAGGTAGCGCGGGCTGGGCACCATGTTGTGCAGGCCCAGGTCGCTCTTGCGCATGGTGGGCAAGATGCCCATCAAGACCGGCTGCATGCCGAGCTCACCGGCGGCCGTCCGCGCCTTCTCCATCAGTTCGTCCAGCTGCTTTTCCATCCGCGACAGGCCGTCGCCCGAGAGCGGCTGCGGGTCGCAGTTGGCTTCGAGCTGGAACATGCCGAGCTCGGTGGTGAAATGGTCGTCGTTCAGGCGCTTCAGGATCTCGACGGCGCCGCCGGCCGGCGCCCAGGCCTGATCGATCAAGAACATCTCTTGCTCGGCGCCGATGCGGCGCACGCCCTTCTCGAACAGCCCCTCTTTGAGCATGCGCTCGAGCGCGCGCAGATCGTTCAAGATCGCGTGAGTGAACTCCCGGCGGCGCTGCGCGTCGCTCTCGGTGTCCACCGTCTTGTGTGCTCGGGTGTTGGTCGTCATGCTCGGCCCCGCCTGGCTCCCGTCACTTCGTCCACTCCGCAAGATACTGTGGCAGCATCTTGCGCCAAGTCACCCAGTCGTGGTGCCAGTCTCGGCCCCATGGGTCCACCCGGTTGGGGATGCCCTTCCGCCCCAGCACGCCGGCCATGGCCCACGACTCGCCGATGTCTTCCGCCCGGCCCTCGCCGGTGGGCATCAAGATGAAGCGCGTCCGAAGCACGTCCAGGTGGCGCCCCGCCAGGCCGGGGACGAAGTGGATCGGTGACGAGACGTAGAACTCGTCGGTGAACTCGTCCAGCCGAGCGTCGTAGAACCTACGGATGTCGTAGGTTCCGCTCATGGCGATGGCCTTGGAAAACAGGTGCGGAAAGCGGCACACCATCGCCACCGAGTGCAGGGCCCCGATGGAAGAGCCCGCCGCCCAGACCTCGATCTCGGGGCTCTTGCAGTCGGTGCGGATGGCCGGAACCACCTCGGACTTCACGTAATGGTGGAACTGGTTCTGCATCCACATCTGGTGGCGCGCCGAGCCGTGGCGCCCGAGCAGGGCCTGCCCCGCCACGCTGTCGCAGGAATAGACCTTGATCTTTCCAGCGTCGATTAGCGGGCGAAGCACGTCGATCATGTGAAAGCGCTCGATATCTTCCGCGTCGCCGCCGGCGGTGGGGAAGAGCAGCACCGGCTGGCCGAAGGTGCCCCACCGGACCAGCGTGACCTCGCGCTGCACGCACGGCGAGCGCCAGCGTTCGACGGCCTTCACTTTGCCACCTGACTTTCGGCGCGCCACTTCTGCACGCGCTGCCAGAACAGCTCGGTGAACTGCTCCACTTCGTGAGCGGGGTAGAGCGCGGCGGTCTTCTTGCGGAAGGCCTCTTTCGCCACGGGCGTTCCGAAGAACTCCCACGCCACCTGGTCCAGGTGCGGCAGGTGCTTCTCGCAGAACTCTTCGAAGCGCGCGGTCTCGAAGCGCTGCTCGGCGATCCGCGCGTAGGCCGCCAGCTTGTCCGGGTAGGGCATGTCGGCCTCGGCAGCGATGGCGTAGAACGGCGCCCAGTCCAGGTTCATGCGGAACGGCCGCCGGGTGACTGCGCAGAACACGCTCCAGCGGATCTTGGCCTTGACCAGCCAGGGGAAGTGATAGTGCAGCGACGTGACCTGCGAGTCGGGGCACGGGTTCGCGAAGTCGATGGGGTACCAGACGCCCTCTTTGCTCAGCGACTCGCACGAGTTGAAGTCCCACCCGAAGAAGGCGTTGATGGTCAGCGTGATGTCGCGCAGCGTCTTCTGATCTGCCGCGGACAGGAACTCTGCCTCGCGATCCATGGTGTAGCGATCGTGCAGGGGCACGCTGGGGTCGTAGCGCACGATGTGGGTCTGCGGGCCCATGCCGATGCAGCGCACGAAGCGGTCGAACGGCTCCACCGCCTTCTGCAGGTGCATCACCAGCTTGCCGCTCTCTTCATAACGGGCGCGCAGCGTGGCTTCGTCGGGAATGCGACTCACCGACTTCCACCCGCCGCCGTCGTACGGCTTCATGAACATCGGGTAGCCCAGGGCCTGCCCCACCTTGCCCAGGTCGAACAACTTGGCATAGCTCTGGAGCGTGGGCTTCAGATCCGGCAGCGGCTCGTAGCTCTTGGGCGGCACCATCCAGGTCTCGGGGATGGGCATGCCCAGGTGCATCATCGCGCAGTAGGTGGTCTGCTTCTCCATCGACTGCACGGCCCAGGGGTTGTTGAGCACGTACAGGCCGTCCATCACGATCGCCTTCTTGATCCACTCACGGCTGGTGTGAAACCAGTGCGTGAGCCGATCGAGCACCACGTCGTAGCGACAAGGCTGGCGCAGATCGTAGGGCTCGATGGTGACGCGATCGATTGCCACGCCGACCTGATCGCCTTGCCACTCGATGGCAAGGTCGAGCTGCTTCACGATCTCTTCGTAACAGATGGGCCAACAGATGTCGGCGCCGAGCGAGAGGCCGATGTTGCGGGTGACTTGGGCCATGGGCGGGGGCTTCCCTATCCCTCATCTTCCCCCGGCGAAAGCCACAATTCCAAGGCCGCCCCGGCGCGCGGGTTTCGCGGGGTGGGGCAGCGCGAGTGTCCGCGCTCAGGCAGCGACGGATGTGAGGGCGCGGCCCGCGGCGCGCGCTCAGTCGCCCAGGATCTCCCCGCTCCAGAGCCGGCTCAGGAATTCCTGCCAGGGCAGCACAGTGAGGTCACCCTGCGCCAGGGCGCGCTGACCGGCGTACACGCCGTAGGCAGAGCGCACGAGCCTGGGGTGAAGCTCGCGAAGACGGGCGACCCCGGCGCCGAAGCGCGCGTCCCAGCGGTCGGTCGATTTGGCTTCGATCGCCACGAGCCCGCGACTCGTCTCCACGACGAAGTCGACCTCCACGCCGCCATGGGTCTTGAAGTACCCAAGCGGCAGATCGAGCTCGGAGTAGTGGAGGTACGCGCGGAGCTCGTGCACGAGCAGCGTCTCGAGCAAGAAGCCACGTTCCTCTGGATGGATGGGCAAGTGCGCGAGGCCGGCGAGCTGACGCGTGACGCCGGTATCGAAGAGGTAGAGCTTGGGGTGCGCAACTTGTTTGACCGCGCGCTTCTGCTTCCAAGCGGGCAGCCACGATGCGAGCAACGTGTCGACCAGGATCTGGAAGAACTCCTGGGCGGTCTGCCGGGCAATGCCGGCATCTCTCGCAATGCTGGCCACGTTCGTCGTCTGTCCGTTCATACGCGCGGCCACTTCCAAGAACCGCGCGAACGGCCCAATCTGCCGCACCAGCGCTTCGGCCTGCACCTCTTCGCGCAGGTAGAGGTCGCAGTAGGACTTCAGGAATTGTCGCGAACGCGAGCGTGCCACCGCCTGGGGCAGCATGCCGCGAGCCAGCACCTCGTCGAGCGGCCGTTGCTCGCCGAGCTCGGCAGAGACCAGGGGGAACATGCCGCGCATCTCTGCGCGACCCGCGAGCAGGTTCGCGCCGCTGCGACGGAGCTTGCGCGCGCTCGAGCCCGAAAGCACGAAGCGCTGCCGCTTCTTCCCCATCAGGTGCTGCACTTCATCGAGCAGCGCCGGGACGCGCTGGATCTCGTCGACGACGATCCAGGCGCCGTCGGGCTGCGCCTGGCATTCGGCGCGAAACAGCCCCGGGTCGCGAGCGAGGCGCAGGCTCTCGGACGAGAGCAGCAGGTCGTAGTGCACGGACCCGTCGAAGTGCTGGAGAATCCAGGTGGTCTTCCCGACCCCGCGGGGTCCGAGGAGGAAGAACGACCCGTCCGGGGGCACCAGCCGCCGTGTAAACATCGTCGGCGAATTTACCAGAAAACCGCCGACGGACCAATCACTCGTAGACGAACAAGAAGGGCCCCGGGAACAGCCACGAGAGCCCCTCGCGCAGCCGATCGCGCCAGTTCTCCCAGTTGTGGCCGTCGCGAGCTTCGACATAGCGCACGTCCATGCCGGTGGCCTCGAGCACCGGGGCGAGCGAGCGGTTCTCGTAGATCAGCGATTCGTACATGCCGCAGCTGATGAAGATGCGCTCGGACATGGCGATGGGCCGGGCGCGCAGCTGATTGACGAACGCGACCACCGGATCGAAGAGCGGCCCGCGGTGGTTGCGGTCGCCGATGTCGGTGAACGCGAACGAGCCCGACTGGAGCAGCAGCCGACCGAAGAAGCCCGGGCGCCGGAGGGCGGTGGACAGCGACGCCACCGCGCCGAAGCTGGCGCCCATCAGGCAGCGGGACTGCGGGCGGCCGTCGATCGGCAGGGCGCGCTCGAGCTGGGGCACCACGTCGTCCACGATGAAGGCTGCGTGCCGCTCGTCGTTCGCGTACTCGACCAGCCGATCGGGCGAGCTGGTGAGCGCCACGATCATGTCGGGGATCTCGAGCCGGTGCATCAGGTTGTCGAGGACCGTGCCGAGGGCGGCGTAGCGCAGATAGTCGTGGCCGTCGTGCACCACCAAGAGCGGGTAGCGACGCGTGCGACGAAAGCGCGCCGGCAAGTAGATCTCGAGGCGCCGGCGGCCGAAGGTCTTGGTGTCGAGCCAGAGCTCGTCGATCTTGCCGGGCCGGGACTCGGGGTCGGGGTGGATCCACGACGGGACCTCGTAGCCCTCGCCGTGGGCCACCGAGTTGGCGCCGAACGGGTCCCGCGCCTTGTGCGGGTTGAGGGGGTCTTGCATCCACTCGCCGTGGCCGCCGCGCACCACCTCGAGCTTGTATTCGACCCGCGACCGGGGCGGCAGCTCGAGCGTCAGGTGCCACACGTCGGTGCCTTCGATGCGGGCCAGCTGCTGGGACGACGGCAGACCAAAGACCCAGTGCTTGAGGTGGATGGCCTCGGCCTCGCCGCGGAACACGAAGGTGATGGCCGGGCCGTCGACGATGGGGAACGCGCGCCCGGCGAAGAACGCGTCCACGGCCGCCTTGGTGCGCGGCCCCGCCGCCAGCTCGTCGATGGCGCGCGCGCTCATCCGGTCCACCGCTCTTCGATGAAGCCGTCGGCGTCGAGGCGGTGGCACAGGGCGTGGCGCACCTGCCCGCCTTCGACGTGGACGCGCGCGCCCACATCCATGGCCACGCAGGTGGCCGGGGCGATGCGCTGCACGAAGCGCGAGATGCCGGCCCGGTCGCCCGAGTCGATGCGATGACGGAAGTCGGGCAGCACCACCAGGTCGCGCACCAACCCGAAGCCGCGGTCCAGCACCTCGGCGATGCCGGTGCCGTGGGGCGGGAAGTCGTGGAACAAGAAGATGCGCTCGGTGAGCACCATGGCGCCCGCCGCCGCCGCGAACCAGCGCTGGCTCTTGCACAGGCCCACCAGGCCGAACAGCTTCATCCGGTTCAACAGCGAGACCACGTGGCCGCCCATGACCACCACCGCCTCGACGTCGTCCAAGATCGCCGCCAGCTCTTTGCGGTGCCTGGCGATGGCGGGGCGCTCGAAGGGGCGCCAGCGATCGGTGAGCTCGTCGTGCTTGATCTGACAGCGCTCGAGGTGGTCGCGGTCGAGCTGCTTCAGCGCCTCGACCGACTCGATCTGCTCTTCGGCCAAGAGCTCGGGGTCGACGTGCCGCACGGAGATGGAGCGCGCAGCCTCGAACTCGTGGTCGAGACGGATGCGGTAGAAATCGTTCACCAGCCGGAGGCGCCCCTGCTTGGCCTTGTGCGCGGCGGCGAAGGGCTTGTCTTCGGCAAACACCTGTTCCGACCGGGCGTGCAGGGTCAGGTTCACCGCCTTCATGCCCAGGCTCTCGACCAGGGCTTGGTCGTCGCTCTCGCGCTCTTGCCAGCCCGCGGTGACCAGCGCCACCGGGCCCTTCACGTGGGCCAGGGCCAGCGCCGCGCCGACGTCGGGCGTGGGCTGCTGCGGGCCGAGAAGCACGACGGTAGACACGCTCAGCTCGCCCACACCTTCACGGTCTGACCGACGATGTCCAGCATGCGGCGGAGCTCGTCGTAGTTCTCGTGCTTCATGCGGATCCAGGCGTTGGCCATGTACCCCGCTTCGACCGGCTGGGTGGGGGTGCCCGGCGGCGGCGTGTGGGCGTCGATGATGTGCGGCCCGAACGACTTGCCGATGGCGTCGAGCCCGTCGTACCCGCTGATGCGACCGTCTTGGCTGGGGCGCAGCGCGATGATGCCCGCGGACAGCCGCCGCGACGCGCGCTGGCTGGGCCGACCATGGCACACGCAGGCGGCCCACTCGCGGTACAGATCCATGTCGTTGCCGACGTTGTAGAGATCCCAGGCGCGCACGCCCGGCGGGCGGCAGCCGATCTCGGAGAACTTGAGCCCCTTCGGACCGAAGAACCACTCCATGTGAGTGGCCGAGGTGCCGATGCCGAGCAGCTCGATCACCTTGCGCCCCATCCGCTTGACGTCGTCGTAGCCGGGCGCGCTGTCGATGCGATTGGTGGCCACGAACTGCGGCGAGATCCAGCGCTTGCGCATGGCCTCGAGCACGTTGGGGTAGTAGTGCGTGGCGAACTCGTGCACCACGCGCCCGTCGATACAGAGCGTGTCGAAGAAGCCCTCGTGACCCTCGATGAACTCTTCGACGGCGACCGAGCGGCCCGGCTGGCCCAGACCGAAGGCCCCCAGCGCCTTGCCGAGATCGGCCAGGCTGTCGGCCCGGACGGCGCCCGATGCACCGGCGGCGTCGCGGGGCTTCAAGATCACCGGGAAGCCGACCTGCTCGACGAACTCGCGCACCTCGGCGGCGCTGGACGCCCCGGTCGACGCGGCACACGGCACGCCGCCCTGGCGCAGCACTTCCTTCATCGCCGGCTTGTCGCGACACAGAAAGGCGGTCCGCACCGAGGTGCCGGGAATGCCGGCGGCTTCACGCACCTTCGCGATCGGCATGATGTGCGCCTCGACCGTGGCCTCGAGCCGGTCGACGTGGGCGCGGCGCTGGATGAAGCGCAGGGCCTGGAGCACGGCGCCCTCGTCGCACACCGAGCTGACCTCTTCGTAATGCAAGAGCCAGCGCTTGAGATCGTCGTCCAGTGAGCCCTTGCTGCCCTCGCCAATGGCGGTGACGGTGGCCCCCACTTCAGCGAGCGCCCGCACGAAGAGCTTCTGGTTGCCGGGGAAACGGGGCTCGATGAAGACGACGTGCATGGCGGTTTCTTTCACGAAGGCCTGGGCGCGGGCAAGCGCCCTGGCTCACATTGCAACGAGCCGCTGGTAGAGCTCGTCGTATTTCTTGGCTTGCACGGCCCACGAAAAGTTCTGGGCCATGCCGCTTTGCATGATCTTTCGCCAGGTGGCCGAGTCGCGATAGAGCGCGAGCGCTGTCTCGATGCCCCAGGTGAGGCCCTGAGCGTCGTGGTTCTCGAAGGGGAAGCCGGTGCCGCGACCGGTGCGGGGGTCGAACAGCTGCACCGTGTCGCCCAGGCCGCCGGTCTTGTGCACGATGGGCACGGTGCCGTAACGCAGGCTGTACAGCTGGTTCAGCCCGCACGGCTCGTAGCGCGAGGGCATCACGAACATGTCGGCGCCCGCTTCAATCAGGTGAGCCAGCTCGTTGTTGTAGCCGCGGTAGAAGCACACCTGCCGGGGGAACGTGCGCTGGAGCGCGGCATACATCTCTTCCAGGTGGTGCTCGCCGCTGCCCAGCGCCACGAACTGAAAGGCATGGCGGCGCAAGAGGCGGCCCAGCACGCCGGCCAGCAGGTCGAGGCCCTTCTGCCCGACCATGCGCGTGACCGAGCCGAGCACCGGCGTGCCGCGGTGGTAAGGCAGGCCCAGCTTCTCGAGCAACACCGCCTTGTTCCGCTCTTTGCCGGCCAGGTTGGTGTGGCCGTAGGCATGGGGAATGAGCGGATCGTTCTCGGGGCTCCACTCGTCGTAGTCCACGCCGTTCAAGATGCCGACGATGGTCGAGCTGCGCATGCGCAAGAAGGGGTCGAGCCCCGCGCCGTGCTCGGGCGTCTGGATCTCTCGCGAGTAGCTGGGGCTCACGGTGGTGATGCCGTCGGCGTAGAGCACGCCGTGCAAGAGGAAGCTGAGGTGCCCTTGCTTCAAGTAGTCCTGGTGAAACAGGTGGGCCGCGCGCCCGAGCCCGGTCTCGGGCAGCACGTGCGCGGGGAAGGTGCCTTGGTACTGCAGGTTGTGGATGGTGAGCAGCGTGCGCGCGCGCGACAGCACCGGATCGCGGGCGTAGCTGGTCTTCAGCGCCAGAGGCACGAGCGCGGTCTGCCAGTCGTGACAGTGGACCACGTCCGGCGCGAAGCGCATCTGGCGGCAGGCCTCGAGCGCGGCGTACGACAGCACCAGAAAGCGCAGGTGCTCGTCGCCGTCGGCGGTATAGATGCTGGCGCGCGAGAACAGCTCGGGGCTGTAGACGAAGAACACCTCGAGGTCGGTGCCGGGTTGAAGCGCGCTGGCAATGCCCACGGTGAAGCGGCGCGGCCCGAGCTGGATGCGCACTGGGCCGAGGCCGGGCACCGGCCGCAGGCGGTACTTGCGCCGGTCGATCTGGGAATAGGCCGGCAAGAACACGCGCACATCGTGCCCCAGCCGGTGCATCTGGCGCGGCAACGCGCCCAGCACGTCTGCGAGCCCCCCCGTCTTGGCGAATGGCGCCACTTCTGGCGCGATGTACAGGAGCCGCACGGGAGCCGCAGAATGACACATTGCGCGGGGCGTGTCGCGGGCTTCGCGCGGCCACGAGCGCGGGCGCACTAGCGGGCCCGGGCCGGGCGCACCACAATGCCCGGGTGAGCATGATGGTTGGCGAAGTCGTGGGGGGGCGCTATCGCATCGACGCGGTGCTGGGCGGCGGCGGGTTTGGCGCCGTGTATCGCGCCACGCAGCTGAACCTGAATCGCGCCGTGGCGCTCAAGGTGCTGCACGCGGGCCTGGTGGTGACCGAGGGCGCGCTCGAGCGCTTCCGCCACGAGGCCGAGCTGGCGCAGCAGCTGAAGAGCCCGAACACGGTGCGGGTCTACGACTTCGGCACCACCGAGCGCGGCTTGCCGTTCATCGTCTGGGAGTTCCTGGAGGGGCGCCCGCTCGACGCGGTGCTGGCCGCCGAAGGGCCCATGCCCCCGGCGCGCGCGGCGCACGTCACGCGGCAGATCCTGAAGGCGCTGATGGAGGCACACGCCACCGGCATCGTGCACCGCGACATCAAGCCCGCGAACGTGGTGCTCACCGACTTCCCCGGCGAGCGCGACTTCGTCAAGGTGCTGGACTTCGGCATTGCGAAAGACACACGCGGCGACAGCGCCCCGATGACCATCGGGTCCTCGCCCCTGGGCACGCCGGCGTACATGTCCCCCGAGCAGGTGAAGAACGAGCCGGTGGGTCCCGGCGCCGATCTGTACGCGCTGGGGCTCACCCTGGCCGAGCTCTTGTCAGGCCGGGTGGTGGTGCAGGGCCGGTCGCTGGCCGAGGTGCTCTGGACCCACTCGTCGGCCGAGCCCCTGGCGCTGCCCGCGGAAGTGCTCTCGGGCCCTCTGGGGGGCGTGGTCCAACGGGCCACCCAGAAGTCGGTAGCCCTGCGCTATCGCACCGCGGCCGACATGCTGATGGACCTGGAGCGGATCGCCGGCGTTTCGGGGCCCAGCGTGCCCGCGTCGGCCATGGCCGCGACGCTGAACGCCCAGGGCTCGCAGCCGCCACCCACGCCGCTGTCGCCGGTCTACCCGCAGCCGCTTCAGACCGCGAATGGCGTGCAGGTCACCACCTTGGCCCCGCAGTCGCAACAGTCGGGCAACAGCGTGGCCCTGGCGCTCTTCGCCGGCTTCGTGGTGCTGGGCTTGTTCGTGGTGCTGGCCGCGGGCGGCGCCGTGTTCTTCTTGCGCGGGTCCCCGGCTGCACCGGGCGCTGGTGCGGCGCCGGTGAGCGCACCCGCCGCACCCGCCGGTGGCGAGTCGACCGAGCTCGGGGCACGCAGCGGCAAGGGGTTCGACGGCATCGGCCCCACCATCATCTCGAAGCGCATTGCGCCCGCCGGCTGGAAGCTGGCAAGCGAGCCGATCAAGAACATCGAAGGCACGTTCACCTCGTCCGCGCTGGAGATCAGCCGTGGCACCGACAAGGGAGCGATCACCATCTATCGCTTCGACGACGAAGACGAGGCCAAGAAATTCCTGGCAGTGCTGCGTCAGAAGCGCGGCAGCGCCGTGGAGCGCCAGAGCGCGGCCATCGTGGAGGTCATGATTCCGCAGAACGAGGCAGAAGCGCTGAAGCTGGTGGGGCTGATCAAGGGGGGTTAGCTCGAGACGCACCGGCGCCGACCGTCACTTCTGCAGGCGTGACTTGAGCTCGGCCAGCTCGTCATCGACCGAGCTGTCTGGCTCCGGAGCCTTGATGACGGGCTGCACCCGGGCCTTCGGTGCCAGACGCTCGGGCGCCTTCTTGGAAGCGGCGGGGCTCTGCTTCGGGGCGCGGCGCTTGCGCCAGCGATGCCGCCCATACAGCCCGAGCAGGCCGACCACCCCGGCCAGCAGGAAGTACTGCCAGTAGTTGAGCACCAGGCCGACCGCACCCAGCACCAGTAGCAACCCCACCACGCCATAGAGCATCAGCTTGCGGCGCTTCTTCTTCTGCTCTTCGGCCTCGCGGGCCTCGCGGGCCGCGCGCTCTTCATCCGTAGAAAACGCGTCCTCGAGCGCGCGCCCGGCGACGCGCCGGGCCTGAGACAGCGCCGCCGACGCGCCGAGCTCTTCCGCGGCTTTCTTCAAGTCCGACATGCGCGCCTGCGCAGCATGCGCCGGGCCGCTCGCGGGAGGCAACCGGCAGGGCTCCGTGATAACCTATCTTGGGCTCGGATCGTCTCTGGTCCGGTCCAGGAGAGTTCGGATGCGCGCTTACTTCTCGGGGTGGACACTGGGGCTCGGGGCGCTGGTCGCGGTCGCTTGCGGCGGCGAGGAATTCGCGGCCACCGGCACCGGCGGGGCCAGCTCGGGGGGCGCCACCACCGGCGGCACCGGCGGCTCGGCGACCGGCGGAGTCGGCGGCGCCGCGGGCACCGGCGGCAGCGCGGGCTCGGGCGGCAGCGCGGGCTCGGGCGGCAGCGCGGGCTCGGGCGGAACCGGGGGCGCCGACGGCGGCTGCACGGACGGCGACAACGACGGGCAGACCACCTGCGCCGGCGATTGCGACGACGCCGACCCGACCGTGAAGCTGGGCGCGAAGGAGATCTGCGGCGACACCAAGGACAACGACTGCAAGAACGGGGCAGACGACGCCTGCAACGGGCTGGGCGCCTTCGTCTCGGTGAAGGCGGGCGACGACAAGAACCCCGGCACCAAGGCCCTGCCCCTGAAGACCATCATGAAGGGCATCGCCAACGCGAACGCCATTCGCCAGGGGTTTGGCGCGCCCAACGCCAAGATCGAGGTGTTCATCGCGCAGGGCACCTACAACACCGAGAAGGTGACACTGACCGAAGGCATCAGCCTGATCGGAGGGCACCAGTGCGACAGCACCAGCAACTGCACCTGGGCTTCGGATCCGACCAAGTTCGAGAGCATCATCGAGGCAGTCGACTACGAAGGCACGCTGGCCGGGCACACCATCACACGCAGCACGCTGCTCGAGAAGCTGACCCTGGAGGGCAAAGACGGCAGCCCCCCCGGCGGCAGCTTCGACTCGACGGCCGTGATGCTCGATGGCGGCAGCCCGACCATCTCCAACTGCAAGCTCGACGCGCCCGACGCTTCGGGCGGGTGGCCACAGGGCCGTTCGGCCGCGATCTTCATCGCGTGGACCAGCGATGCGCTCGGGCCGCTGATCATGGCCAACACCATCGCCGGCGGAAAGTCCGAGTGGGCCCACGGTATCTTGATGGCCAATCGGCCCGGTCAAACCAAGGTGAGCAACGCCGAAATCCAGAACAACGCCATCGTCGGCGGCACGGGCAACGCTGGAAGCGCCGGCATTTCGTTCGAGAACTCGGGCCCGAACACCAAGATCGTGGGCAACGACGTGAGCGCGGGGTCGTCGGCGGCCGCGTGGGCGTTCGGCATTGGCGGCGCAGGCACCGCGACCATCGACCGGAATCGGGTCAACCTTCCGGGCTGGACCGCGAAGTGCAATGCCAGTGGTCGCTGCGGGGGGATCGCGTGCGAGAGCTGCACGGGCACCATCACCAACAACGTGGTGTTCGGGGCCGACGCGCCGACCAGCTCGGCGCTGCACCTGGGTGAGGCCGAGAAACAGGCCGGAAGCGTGGTGGTCCACTCGAACTACCTGAACGGCGCCGGAAGCACCGCGGGGGGCTCGAAGAGCTCGGCGCTGAGTCTGGAGATCGGGACCTGCTCGGCCTGCGGGTTCAAGGGCAAGACGGGGCGCATCCGCGGCAACATCTTGGACATGGGCGTGGCGCAGAACCGCTGCGGGGTGTTCGAAACCGCGCCGAGCGGCAAGCAGATGCACCCCGAGGCCTTCGAGTACAACTGGTTCGCGCTCGCGGGCTCGCCCACCACCCCCTGCCTCTACTCGATGTACGACGGCGCGAACGCGCAGACTTACTCCACCGCCGCCGCAGTGGACACCGGCCTGTCTGCCAAGTGCTCGGCCAAGGCAAGCCAGCAGGGTGACCCGATGGTGGACAGCGCCAACAAGTACCACCTGAAGGCGGGCTCGCCGTGCATCGACAAGAGCACGAACAACGAGGCGCCGAGCAAGGACATGGACGGGCAGAGCCGCCCGATGGGCAGCGGCTTCGACATCGGACCGGACGAGGCGGGGTGAGGTGCCGGGCGTCCCTCGGTTTCGCCACTACAAGGTCGAGTTCACGGCCAAGGACGAATACGTGAGCCTCTTGAATCAGGCTCGCGATCTCCTGGCTCACGCGGACGGCGGGCGATCGCTCGAGGCCATCCACCTTCGGGCGATGCGCCTCTTGCCCCAGGAGCCGCACGCCGACCCGCGCCTGCGCGGCAGGCACATCCCGGCTCACGTGCGACGCCAGGTCGCCGCGCGGGACGGCGAACGCTGCAGCTTCGTAGATGAGCGGGGGCAGCGCTGCCGGGAGACGAGCGGCCTCGAAATGCACCACGACCATGCCTTCGCGCTCGGGGGGGCGGCGACCGACGGCAATCTCTCGCTCAGGCGCAAGGCGCACAACGCCCTGGCCGCGGAGCAAGACTTCGGCTCTGCCGGTGACCTCTGCACCCCTCCCGTGCGAGCGCAGCGAGCGCCGGGGAGGGGTCGGCCGCGCGCAGGCGGCAGAGCCGCCGAGCACGGACGGGGGTGGGCAACCCGAACCGCTCCGTTGCGAAGATCCGAACCGCCTCGTACCCTCGGGCCCGATGCTGCCCGTGGA